>Ga0209587_1000014_pt1 | contig 81711 bp, 82 predicted proteins | sample NGEPerD_2_FD_184512 | JGI IMG/M metagenome (GOLD analysis project Ga0209587, IMG submission 184512) | Arctic peat soil microbial communities from the Barrow Environmental Observatory site, Barrow, Alaska, USA - NGEE PermafrostL1-D... | ecosystem: Environmental > Terrestrial > Soil > Wetlands >...
CGTCATCAGGAAACATTTCCACGAATTCTCGATATGTATTGGGGTAGTCACGTCGTACTACCAGCGTTGATTCCATTATTTCACCATCTTGCGAGAAATTTACACTCGCATTATAACACAGGAGGAGATAAGGGGATACCCCCTTATCCAAAAAGGGAGTTTCAAAATAGAAATTGATGGAGATTTATTCAAGGCAATAATACAAGTGAACTCGTTCAGCTAAAGCTGAACATCGGGGCTTCGGTGGGGAAGTCTCTGATTGACAGGAAGCGCATGGGAAACGACTGGATACTTATAATTCAATTGGAAACAATAGCTACGAAGGTGTTTTCTCAAAAAGAGAAGGAACCGGTGTGATTATATGACTGCAAAACTCAACGAATACAACCAAAAAAGGAATTTTGCCAGATCCTTGGAACCGGAAGGGATAACAGAAGTTGCCCAAGAGGGTCTGAGGTATGTCGTCCAGCACCATCTAGCCCGCAGAGATCACTACGATTTCCGTCTGGAATGGGACGGAGCTCTATTAAGCTGGGCAGTGCCCAAGGGCCCTTCCTATGATACACGGGACAAGAGGCTCGCTATACAGGTGGAGGAGCATCCTTTGGAATACAGAAACTTTGAGGGGACGATTCCCAAAGGGCAATATGGTGGCGGTGTGGTCATGCTCTGGGATGAAGGGTACTGGGAACCCTATGGGGATGTGGCTGACGGACTCCGTGCAGGTGTGCTGAAGTTTGTTCTGAACGGAAGAAGACTTAAGGGAAAGTGGGCTCTGGTGCGCTTGAAAGGGAAAGCTGGTGAGAAGCAGGATAACTGGCTGTTACTTAAAGAAAAAGATGAGTACGCCAAAACTGCCGACGGGATTTCTGAATTTACCACCAGCATCAGAACCGGACGCACCATGACGGAAATTGAAGAAGGGGAAGACAAAAAGATCACGAGCAACCCCTTCAGCAGTACCGGCGTGCAGCTGGCCCAATTAGTCAGTACGGCTCCTAAGGGTGAGGATTGGCTTTATGAGTTGAAATACGACGGCTACAGGATACTGGCCTATATTGAAGGCAACAGCGTCCGGCTTATCACCAGGAACGGCAATGATTATACGGAACGGTTCCAGGATGTCGCCTCTTCCCTCGTTAAATGGGCCGGCGGTAGGGCGATGATCCTAGACGGCGAAATGGCCATCACAGACGCAGCGGGCAAGACGGATTTTCAGGCTCTGCAGAACTATCTGAAAAATCCCCATACCAAAAACCTGACCTATATCGTCTTTGATCTCCTGGCGCTGGATGGAGCGGACCTTCGGGGACACCGCCTGATTGAAAGGAAGGAAACCCTTGAAGCTTTGCTGAAGGATGCCCCCCAAAACCTCCACTATAGCCGGCATGTCAGAGGAAACGGCAAGGAAAGTTTCCGCACGTCCTGTGAGGTAGGCCTGGAAGGGATTGTCGGTAAAAAAGCCGATTCCGTCTACAGCGGCGCAAGAAACGGCGACTGGATCAAACTTAAATGCGATAAAAGGCAGGAATTTGTGATCGGCGGATATACGCTTACTAATAAAAAAACCAGCGGAGTAAGTTCCCTGCTCCTGGGTGTCTATGTAGGCGGGGAATTAGTCTATGCCGGACGTGCCGGCACCGGCCTGAGCGAAGCGGACATGAAAGAGCTGGAGGGGAAATTTGCGGGCATGAAGAGAATGGAAGCCCCTTTTCAACTCGCGCCCAAGCCCAGGCCAAAGGAAAAGATCACCTGGCTTGAACCTGAACTGGTCGCGGAAATTAAATTTGCCGAATGGACCAAAGATAATCTGTTAAGGCAGGCCAGCTTTAAAGGTCTGCGCACGGATAAGAATCCCAGGGATATTAGAAGGGAAAACGCGGAGGAGGATAAAGCCGATGAGGAAATACAGCCTCAATCAGTCGCTCAAGTAAGGGGGAGAGTGGTGGAAGCAAATACCAACGGTCTGATCATTGAAGGAATTAAGATCAGTAACCCGGACAGGGTGATCTTTGCCGATTCTGAAATCACCAAAGGGGATGTGATCCGGTATTATGCCCAGGTGGCAGAGCGCATGCTGCCCTATGTGAGCCACAGGATCCTCAGTATCGTGCGCTGTCCCAAGGGCATCTCCCAGACCTGCTTTTATAAGAAGCATCCCGGTCCGGGCAGCAAAGGAATCGTGACCATCCCTATTTCCACCAGTGACGGAGAAATGGAAGACTACTTTTATATTGAGAACCCAGCCGGGCTGATTGCTGAAGCACAAATGGGCACCTTGGAATTTCATACTTGGGGAAGCCGTGTCGACGAGCTGGAACGGCCTGATCTGATGGTATTTGATCTGGATCCGGATGAAGGAATGGACCTGAGCAGGGTGCGCCAGGGTGTGCGGGATGTGAAAAATATTCTAGGCGAACTTTCCCTGAACTCCTACCTCAAGACCAGCGGCGGCAAAGGGTACCATGTGGTCGTCTCTTTAAAACCTGCCGCCTCATGGGATGGGTTTCACAATTTTGCCAGGCGCGTCGCCGAAGTGATGGAGCAGAAGTGGCCAGACCGCTATACCAGCAATGTGAGAAAGGCCAAGCGTACCAACAAGATCTTCATCGACTGGCTTCGCAACGGCAGAGGTGCTACTAGCATTGCCCCCTATTCCCTGAGAGCGAGGAAAGGGGCCGGGGTGTCCATGCCCATCACCTGGGCTGAACTGGACACGGTGGCTCCTGATGGTGTCAATATGGCAGAGGCGCTCCGGAGGATCGGCGGCAATGATCCTTGGCAAGATTTTTTCCGGAATAATCAGCAGCTTATAACGGGCACAGGAGATTGAAAGATTATAACCCATAGTGTCGTTATATGTATGGTTATGGCTACTGTGCTGGCGGAGCTGGTATTGGCGCAGGAATTATTGCTATCGCTATCCTTATTCTAATTGCTTTGGGTGTAATCTTAATAACGTAGGTGAACTACTCATCTAGGGTAACCATCTAGCTGCGGGATACTGGCAGAACCAGGAAGCGACGGCAGCGACCTTCCGTGATGGCTGGCTATATACCGGGGATCTGGCGTCAAAGGATGAAGAAGGTTATTACTCGATCGTTGGTCGCAAGAAAGAACTCATCATCAGTGGCGGGGAAAATATTTATCCAGCGGAAGTAGGGGCCGTTCTCAATAGTCATCCGAGCGTACATTCGTGATCTGAAAGCTCCGCCCATTCCTAACCTCACTCTCCTATGAGCAGAATGGTTTGTAACGTCCTGACCCTTAAAAAGGATCTGCCCAGATGAAGGGAGAAGAAGACCGCTCAACAGGTTTAAAAAAGTCGTTTTCCCAGCTCCATTAGGACCGATGATAGAGGTAAACGTGTGAGGCGCAACGTCAAGACTTACATTATTATATTTCCAATAGATTTATCAAATGCTATAATATTCGAGAGAGTCACAGCTGAAAGGACGCTTTATGGGGTAGGAGCTCGGCTTGATGATGATCCCACCTTGTTTTTCGTACTGCGCGATGTGAAGGCATAGACATGTCGGAAATTTTGAGGCCGGCAAGAAAAGTGGAATCTGGATACGGTATAATAAAAACAAATGTGCCAGAAGGTATCACTTCGAATCTACTTAACGGATGGAGCGCAAAGTATTGGCAAAGGTAGAGAAAATCATTTATTTGATCTTAGCTTTAGTTGTTATTTCATGGGGTCTAAATATTGTAATGGTGAAATATCTCACACTGCATCTGTCGCCTATACTGGTGGCTGCGATCCGAATGCCGCTCGCAGGAATTGTGTTACTCCTGTTCGTTTGGTAAAAGTACGGATTCTATAAACCAAATGGCAAACAGTGGTTGCTTCTCTTTTTTATAGGGTTAACCTCTATTTGTTTGCATCAGTTGCTTTTAGGGTATGGAGTTGTTACAACAACAGCCACAAATGCATCCCTCATATTAGCTTTGAATCCGCTGGCTACTGCTCTTCTTGCTTCCATATTCGTAGGAGAGAAATTCAATAGGAACTTAGGCTTCGGAATTTTGTTCGGATTCTCAGGTGTCGTTATGGTCGTGGTCTCGAAATCACCAGATAGTTCTATGGGTTTATCGGGTCGGGGAGATGCCATAATGTTTCTAGCAATGTTGGCGTATGTAATTGGGGGTTTGCTCATAAAGAAATTGTTAGAAACTACGATTCCGACTCTAGTAGTGACTGCCTATTCCACCGTAATAGGGGGAATATTATTGAATCTGGGAACTTTGGCCTTCTTTGGGCCTTCGGCGTATGGGCAGATTCATTTTTCGGCCACAGCATGGGTCGTTTTGTTGTTATCAGCCTGGGGCGCCTCTGCATTGGGTACGCTGGGGTGGAATCATGGCATCAAATATTTAGGTGCCAACAGAACAGCCATGTTTTTAAACGGTATGCCCTTTTCAAGTATGGTCGGTGGAGCTATCTTTTTGGATGAAAAAATTGGCTGGATCCACGTCATTGCATTTACTCTCACTTCACTGGGTATTGTCATAGGGTCTGTAAAGCAAAGAAATAGCGGGCTTTTATTAAAAGAGGAGAATCCTGTTAAAGTTTAACTTGAATATGCCGCAGCGGGAGCGGTACTTAGCAGTACTTAGCAGTACTTAGCAGCGTTTTGGGGTTGGATGCCTTTATAGTCGCAGATCCCTTTAGTTTTCCATGTCAGTAGCTTGGCTGCCTTCTTGAACAGTGCTGCAGTGGCTTTGGATCGGAATAAAGAATTTTGGCGGGGTGACGTGCTCTAGGGGCTATCCTTTTGGGATGTGTGGGGTTTGTGCTTTGACTCAATTAAAAGAAATAGGCACCATATCTGTGAAAATTGTGGGTCGGGAAGCCTCCTTGAAGAAAAAGGTTGCAAGTGTCAAGCTAGTAAAGGAGATGCTGAATTATTCCGAAGCTGGCTATTCGCTCGAGGAGGTAAGGGCGCAGGCTAAATTAGTAAAGGGGGTTAAAGGATTGTATGAAAGTGGGCAATGCTTGCAAATTCTATGCACTGCTGCCTTATTATCTATAAACCATTTTCCGGATATTAACCAGACTCGCCCATCCATACGCTTTTACCTACAAAAGGATCGAAAGCGATACTGGTCAAAAAATCAAACAAGCCTCCCGTTCTGTTGAAAAAAATTGAAGCATAATGGCCATTTACCACCAGCAGTGTTTCCCTATACTTAGTTCCTATGTAGAGGGAAACACTGCTGGTGGTAAAGAGGATTATTAAAAGTAGGGCTAACCCTGTTAAATGGGTTAGCCCTACTTTTAATTAGTCGATTATAACAGATTATATAATAGCCAGTTAGACTCTAGATGTTTAAGCGTATAATATATAACCCTAAAGATCCGAGGGAATCGTGTATTTGATCAATTCTGTTATATTTATCAACTTTTCAATTTCAAGGACTTTGTCAGTAAGACGCAAGGCGTTTTTAATTTTACAATCACTTGATCGGAAAGAGTAACTCGAACACTCTTTTCTCAAATAATTATAATTAAAACGGAGACCTTAGAATGGCAAACTGGAAGTAGATTTAAGAAAAGAAATTGGCACGATTTTTGCAACAAGAAAGATATAAAGTCAAATTTGGGGTGAAAATCTAGGGAAAGAAAAACTTTGAATAAGACGTAAGGGGAGATAAAAATGTCAGATGGAGCTTTGAGCGGAATTAGGGTACTAGATTTAACAAGGGTATTAGCCGGTCCTTATTGTACAATGTTAATGGCGGATATGGGAGCAGAAGTTATTAAAATAGAGACTCCGGGAGCCGGGGATGATAGCCGACAATTTGGTCCTTTTATTAATAATGAAAGTTCTTACTATATGAATCTTAATCGTAATAAAAAAGGGGTTACTCTTAATTTGAAAAAAGCAGAAGCAAAGAAATTGTTTCTTGATATGGTTACGAAAGCCGACGTAGTCGTTGAAAATTATCGGCCGGGTACTATGGAAAAATTGGGTCTTGGCTACGATATTTTACAAGAAGTTAACCCTAAAATAATTTATGGTGCTATTTCCGGTTTTGGGCATTATGGACCTTATAAAGATAGAGCCGGGTATGATCTCATTAGCCAGGCTATGAGCGGCATTATGAGTACGACGGGATGGCCAGGGGGAGACCCTACGCGTTCTGGAACAGCAATTGGTGATGTTCTGGGTGGTCTTTCTGTTTTAATAGGTATACTTTCTGCAATAGAAAGTAGGCATAAAACAGGTTTAGGTCAAAAAGTTGATGTTGCTCTTGTAGATTCAGTGGTCTCAAGCTTGCAAATATTCAATCAAATATATTTAGTGGAGGGACGCCTCCCTGGGCGCATTGGAAATCGCTATGAGTCTAGTTACCCCTATGATTCATTTCGAGCAAACGATGGTATTCTAGTAATTGGAGCGGGTAATGATAAGTTGTGGCGGAAACTATGTGAAGTAATGAATAATTCTGATTTAATCAAAGATGAGCGATTTAATAATAATCCCAAACGTATTCAAAACCATTCTGAATTAAAAGATATAATAGAAGCATGGGCTTCACGGTTCAAAGTAGATGAAGCAGTTGGAATTTTGTTAAATGCTGGAATTCCGTCTGCACCAATATATTCCATAGAAGAAGTTATAAAGGATCCCCATATTGCTGAAGCAAGAGAAATGTTTATTGAAGTAGAACATCCAATAGCTGGAAAATTCAGGATGACAGGAAATCATATAAAGATGAGTGGAACAAAAATGGTTATATCCCCTGCCCCTCTCCTCGGACAACATAATATACAAGTGTTCGGCGAGCTTCTTAACTTATCGGAAGAACAACTTGTGGAAATGCACGAACAGGGTATCATTTAGTAGGAGTTGACCTGAACCTTCCTTAGAATGTATATTAACGAAATTTATATATAGATAATTAATCAAAATTGCTACAAAATATTTCTGTTTGTAGCAATTTTTTTTTGGGAGAAGAAGGAATTAGTCTATAAGATAAAGAAAAGGATTACTAATTAAATAGAATATTAAGACAATAGGTGTAAAATTCATTACAGTAAGGTGATGATAAGATGGAAATCAAAAAACGGATCGCGTTTATTAGTTACCCAAGATTAACGAAAATAATTTCCAAATTTGCACCAATGGAAATAAAGGATGTGACTGTATATGAAGCGACAATGGATGAAGTTCTTCAGGTAGCAAAGCATTTAATTGAAGATAATATTTCCGATGTTATTATAAGTGCTGGTGGGAATGGTGAAAATCTACTTAATATAATTCGTGAGATTCCTGTTTTTATCATAAAAGTTACCATAGCTGATATACTTGAAGGCATTAAGTATTTATCTTATCAGACAGATAAAATTGGAATTCTAGGATATATCGGTACAATTCCCGATCTATCTCCCTATGAGCAGTTCATTAATGTAAATTTTGTTCAGGATTATTATACAAGTACTAATGAGGTAGAGGAAAAATTCGAGAAGCTAGTTAAACAAGGCTGTGAGGGGTTTATTGGCACTAGCTTAGTGTGTGATAATGCTACTAACTTTGGTTTCCCTGCATATATGGTTTACTCTGAGGGGAATGTGAAGCAGGCATTTTTAGAGGCATTTAATTATCAGAGAGTACTTACTTTTAACAAAGATAGGGAGGGGCGGATTAACGCCGTTCTTAATTATTCGGAAAATGCTTTGCTAATTATAGGCTCTAATCGAAGGATTCAAGCTGCAAATACCTCAGCCGAAATAAAATTCGGGTTACCTAGAAATAAACTAATGGGAAGTTCCGTAGACGACATACTCGATACTCATGATTTTGAAGCTGTACTTACTAATGGGAAACTTGTAAATGAAAAACCAATTTCCATAAGAGGTGAATTTTCGAGAGTTTCCTGGATACCGATAAAAGTTGAAGAGCAACTAAGTGGAGTATTAGCAACTTTTAGTCATATTTCTGAGAAAGATGAAATATTGCATAAAAACAAACAAACTCACGTCAAAAACGGTCTATTTGCTTCTTATCATTTTACTAATATTGTTGGACATTCAAAGTTATTGCAGGATTCTATAGAGTCAGCAAAAACATATGCAAATACTGACCTTACAGTTCTAATATTGGGTGAAACGGGAACAGGAAAAGAACTTTTTGCGCAAGCCATTCATAATCATAGTTCTCGAAGTTCTAACCCTTTTGTTGCAATAAACTGTTCTGAAATTCCTAAAGAGCTTCTTGAAAGTGAGCTTTTTGGATACGAGCCGGGCACCTTCACGGGAGCAAAAAAAGAAGGTAAAGTTGGTTTAATAGAAAAGGCGGAAACCGGAACTATATTTTTAGATGAAATTGGAGATATATCTTTAGAAGGACAGGTGATACTTCTGCGGGTTCTTCAAGAAAGAAAATTAAGAAGACTTGGTGGATGTAAGATAATACCAATCAATGTTAGGGTAATTACAGCCACTAATAGACCTCTTCAAGAGTTGGTAGAAAAGGGTGTATTCCGAGCAGATTTGTATTATAGACTCAATGTTTTAAATTTAAATATTCCTCCACTACGCCATCGGCGTGAAGATATACCTGATTTAATTGAGCATTTTATTCAAGTATACGGTTTTGAAATCAATAACACGATGCTCAATGAGATTAAGACTTCCTTTGAATATATTGAGCATCGTTGGCCAGGGAATATCAGAGAGCTTGAGAACTTTTTTCTAAAGGTTACAAGTCATATTATGGTGGAAGCAACCGAAGTGAATATATTAACAAAGAAATTATTAAGGCTCAATGATCTTGGTAGTATAGAAAAAAAGGAAGAAACGATTAATCCTGGTTCTAATCAAAGTGAAAAAACCATGTTAGTTCAAGCTTTAGATCAGACACGGTGGAATAAGACCAAGGCAGCTTCATTATTGGGAATTAGCAGAACTACTCTTTGGAGAAAACTACAAGAACAAAAGTTAGTGTAACAATATGGTTCAGTTATTTAAGTGATGGAACAAAGTGTTTAATATTTAACATTTTGTTCCATCACTTAAATAGATGGATGTCAAAATATTAAGAATAGATACTCTATTATCTAAAGAATTTTTATTTTAGTTAACACTGAGTATTGGCATGAATTTTGCTTATATATAAATTAGAATTTCTAAATCTGATTATGTGAGGTGATGAATTTAAATGAATACTATAAGAACTGGTCCTTTAAAAAGTTTAAAAGTTTTAGAACTTGCTAATGTAATAGCGGGGCCTTTCGCGGGGTCTCTTTTAGCAGATTACGGCGCAGATGTTATTAAGATTGAACTACCAGGGATAGGTGATCCGTTTAGACAATTTATGCCTAAAGTAGATGGAGAGTCTTTGAGATGGGCTACTCTTGCACGTAACAAAAGATGTATTACCCTTGACTTAAGAACTGAAAAAGGTAAAGAAATTTTTTTATCTTTAGTAAAAACAGCCGATATTGTTGTAGAGAATTTTAGGCCTGGCATTATCGAGAAATGGGGGATTGACTTTGATGTTATGAAAGCAGTGAACCCCAAAGTTATATTACTCAGAATTTCTGGGTATGGACAAACAGGAACTTACAAAGAAAAAGCGGGATTTGGCACTCCGGCGACAGCATTTAGTGGGTATACCTATTTGCAAGGCTTCCCAGACCGAGCGCCAGTAAGTCCACCAGTATCCCTTGCTGATTATGTTGCAGGTGTATTTGGTGTATTAGGAGGATTGAGTGCAGTAATTTCTATAATGAAGGGAGAGGAACAAGAAGGACAAATTGTAGATATATCACTTTATGAACCTTTATTGAGATTTTTAGAGGGGTCGATAACAGAGTATGGGATTAATGGTAAGATCCCAGAACGAACGCCGATGATTACAGGTTCAGCAAGTCCAAGCGACATCTTTGAAACGAAAGACAATAAATGGGTAATTATTGTTGCAAGTACTCAAAAAACATGGGAAAGATTGGCGGAAACTATGAAACGAGTTGATTTATTAAGTAATGAGAAGTTTGATACGAATCAACAGAGAGTAAAAAACAATAGTTTATTGTCTGACATAATTTCAAAGTGGGTAAAAGGGTTTACCATGACTGAAATCTGTAAATTATTGGATAATAATGGTATACCGATAAGTCCAGTTAACAGCATTGCTGATATAATGAAAAACCAACATTTTATTGACCGTAAAGACATAATCGCGATTAAGCATCCTGTTTTCGGCGAAATAAGAATGCCAAATATATTCCCGTTTTTCTCTAAGACTTCCTGTGAGGTGAGACATCCCGGCCCTGATCTCGGTGAACATAACCATGAGGTCTATATAACTGAGATGGGAATAACCGAACAGAAATTTGCAGAATTAAAACAAACTGGAGTAATTTAAGGAGGCAGAAAGATGGATTATCCCAAAGAGGTTAAGATACGGGAAGTCTCTACTAGAGATGGATTTCAAATCGAACGAGAGTTTATTAATACAGAAAATAAAATTGAAATTATCGATTTACTTTCAGAGTGTGGTTTACATGACATCCAATTTACAGCTTTTGTACATCCTAAGGCAGTTCCGAACCTTCGCGATGCTGAGGAAGTAACCAAAAGAATAAAACGTAAAGAAGGTGTCAGATATTCAGCGTTAGTCGCTAATCAAAAGGGCTTTGAAAGGGCTGTAGCAGCAGGTGTTAAAGCCATAGAATTTGTGATCTCAGCTACGGATTCCCATAACATTAACAATGTTAATGCCACTACAGCAGAGTCGCTGAAAAGGTTAGAGGAATCTGTGAAACGTGGTTATGATTGCATCATTACTCCGGGCGCCGCAGTCGCCTTCGGATGTCCCTTTGAAGGTGATGTGCCCCTAGAAAGAATAAAATGGATGTTTCAACATTATGTAGATTTAGGATTGAAAGAAGTATCCATTGCAGATACCTCTGGAATGGCAAATCCGATTCAAGTATACGACACAGTTTCAGAATTGTTAGATTTATTCCCGGATATTGAATTAGTCCTTCATATGCACAATACCCGAGGTATGGCACTTGCAAATATTTTTGCAGGAATTCAGGCAGGAGCAACAATTATTGATTCAGCTGCTGGGGGACTAGGAGGATGTCCGTTTGCACCAGGTGCGACTGGAAATATAGCAACAGAGGATTTGATTCATATGCTTGACCTAATGGGAGTTCAAACTGGCGTTGATTTAGACAAAGTAATAATTGCCGCCGAAAAGATAAAGGAGGTGGTTGGTCACAGTGATAGCCACATTTTAAAAGCTGGTAAAGCATTTAACTTAACAACGGAAAAACCGAAAAAACAATGTAATTAGAGGGGGATTCTAATGAATTTTAAGAAAATTGTTACTCTTGCCTTTATTTCTAGCTTGATACTTCTAACAGGATGTTCTTCTCAATCTGTAGAAAAAACTACTACTGCTGTAAAGCAGACTGAACAACCGGCGGAAACGAAGTCTTCTTATCCTGATAAACCGATAACAATTATAGTTGCTTCAGCACCTGGTGGAGGCTGGGATTTAACCGCTAGAAATTGTGCAAAAGTATTAAATGAACAAAAAATAGTGTCTGAGCCTATTAAAATCAAAAATATAGTTGGTGGCGGAGGAAGTCTTGGTTTTAACCAATTTGTTGAAAACAGTAAAGGCGACCCCTATACATTAATTTCCACTTCTGCAGCGTTAATTGCTAACCCCGTTGCTCAAAATTGGCCTTATGACCACAATGATATTACCCCCTTAGCAAGACTCTATGTAGATTATGAAATGCTTGTATCAAAACCAGGTTCTAAATGGGATTCAGCAGAAAAGGTATTTGAGGCATTGAAGAAAGATCCCACATCAGTAAAAATTGGAGGAGAAACTCCTCCAGGAACAGACTATATAGCTTTAGTTATGGCCTTAGTTGATAGAGGTATTGATGTCAGTAAGATTAGTTATGTTTCCTATGAAGGAGCAGGGGAAGCTATTCCTGCAATCCTAGGTGGTCACATTGATGTATCCATTGCTTGTGCAGGTGAGTGGGTGAGCCAGATAAAGTCTGGTCAACTACAGGGTATTGGAGTATTTAGTGATGAAAGACTTCAAGGTGATCTGAAGGATGTTCCTACCATGAAGGAACAAGGAATTGATGTTACCTTTGGTAACTGGCGCGGAATTTGGGGCCCACCAGACATGCCAAAAGAAGCGGTTGATTATTGGGTAGATGCATTATCTAAGATGGTGGAAACTAATGAGTGGAAAGATGTTTTAACAAAAATGCAATGGGTTCCCTGGTTTAAAACTGAAGGTTATGATGTGTGGTTAGATGGTGAAAAGGAAAACATGACTAAAGCAATGAAAGCGGCAGGAATTTTAAAGTAAGTTTGGCATAAGTATGTTGATTAAATTGTGAAGCGGTTTTACCCGCTTCACAATTTAAGGAGGGGTGTTATGAATTCAGATATTAAAGCTGGATTAACAGCATTTACTATTGGATTAGTGTATTTAGCTGCAAGTTTTAGTGCTTCTGGCTCAAACATGGTTATTAGTACACCTATTCAACCAACTCTTTTCCCTAGAATAATATCTGCAGGCTTAATAATAAGCTCTCTAAGTATATTAATTCCTGCACTTATTAAGAAAAAACGCAGAGTTATTGAAGAAAAAGAAGAGATAGAATCGTTTTTTACTAAGGAAAGAAAGATAGTTTTGTTATCTTATGTTATATATGTAGCGCTCTTCAATATTCTAGGATATAAAATTTCAACCTTTATATTTTCAATGGGTATATTAAGTTATTTGAACGGCAGGAAGTGGAAGCGCAATCTTAGCTTTTCTTTGATTTTTGTTCTAACAGCTTATTATGTATTTTCTAATACCCTGCAAATTCAACTACCAATTGGTTTCTTTGGAATATAGGGGGTGAGTCAATGGAACTTTTTTCTTTACTGTTAATGGGCTTTACAGTTGCCCTAACACCAATTAATCTTCTCTTTGCAACTGGTGGAGTAATAATTGGACAGATTGTCGGAATTCTTCCAGGTTTGGGACCGATGGTAACAATAGCTGTATTGCTACCTTTCACCTATGGTTTGGACCCTATTCCAGCTATTATGGCTTTTGCAGGAATCTATTATGGTTCACAGTTCGGTGGAGCTATCTCCGCCATTCTAGTGAATGCGCCGGGTACAGAGTCAGCAGTTGTAACTGCCCTTGAAGGTTATCCTATGGCTCAAAAAGGTCAAGGGGGTTTAGCACTTGCAACAGCGGCCATTAGTTCTTTCACTGGTGGTATTATCGGTACAGTAGCTCTTGTTCTATTATCGCCATTGATGATTAGAGTTGTACTTAATTTTGGCGCACCTGAGTATTTTGCTCTCATGGTCTTTGCTCTTGCCTGTATTACAGGTTTATCTGAAGGAAGTACCTTTCCAAAAACTTTGTTTAGTATTTGTGTTGGCTTAGGGTTAGCTATGATTGGGATGGACCCGGTTTCTTCGTCTGCTAGGATGACATTTGGTATTGGACAGTTATATGAAGGAATTGATTTTATTGTCTTAGCAATTGGAATGTTTGCTTTTGCAGAAGTAATTAAGAACCTGAATAGAGCTGACAACCTAAAACCTAAAAATAAGGTAGTGGTTAATTCAAAAGTAGGAATAACACTTAAAGAATGGCTTAACATTTTTCCAACTACCATCAGAGGTTCAATAATTGGTTTCTTTATTGGCGTATTACCAGGCGTTGGCACAACGACATCTTCACCTTTGGCTTATGTTGTTGAAAAAAACTTAGCAAAAAGTAAGGATAATTTTAACAAAGGTGAAGTTAAAGGTGTTGCTGTTGGCGAATCTTCAAATAATGCAGGTTCAATGGGCGCGATGGTTCCCTTACTGACTATGGGGATACCAGGCTCCGGGACAACGGCAATTATGTTAACAGCTTTTATGATTCTTGGGATTATGCCTGGGCCTCTTTTGTTTCAAGAACAGCCTGACCTAGTATGGGGGTTAATCGCGAGCTTTGTCATTGGTAATTTCATTTTATTAGCATTGAACCTTCCGCTTGTACGATTTCTAGTAAAGATTCTCGAAGTACCTGATGAAATACTATTTACTTTAGTATTATTGTTGGCCACAATCGGTGCCTTCAGTCTGGGGATGAGAACCTTTGATATTTGGCTCGTTTTAATCTTTGGTATTATGGGACACTTTTTTAAACGTTTCAAATTCCCACTGGCGCCAGTTTTAGTCTCCCTAATATTAGGACGAATGATTGAGAATAACTTTGCCCGTTCCATGGCTATGAGTGGGAAAGATCTCAGTATTCTAGTATCTAGCCCTATTTCCGTACTGTTGCTACTTGCAGCCGTATTCTTTTTACTCCTACCCATATTTATTAAAAGGTTGCACAAAAGGAAAATAAGGGAAGAAATTTCAATTTCTGAATAAGTTTTTAAGCTATATTAGATCAATAATGTTAGTACGGTGGCCCTTTATTGACTAATGTTGAAGGAATGGTGAAAAAGTTCAAAGTATAAAATAATGAAAGTGGCCTAACCCAGAGTGCCCTTTGTTTAGGGCATTCTGGGTTAGGCGTGGAATTGTATAAAGGAGGTGCCATCTAAAATGGGAATGCATGCTGTTCATAAAATATTGGCTTATGCTTCCGGTCGGTCAAAGGTCGATCCAGGAGAAATTGTCACTGCAAAAGTTGATATTGCAGGAATTAATGATATTTATTTAACTGTGTTAGTTTCCTTTTATGAAATGGGAGGTAAAAAAGTCTGGGATTCTAATAAAGTTGTATTTTTCTTTGATCATAATGCACCAAGTTCTATAATCAAAGCATCTGAAAATCAGAAAGAAATGAGACAATTTATAAATGAGCAGGGAATTGCTAACTTATTTGATATAAATGATGGAATTTGCCATAAGGTTTTACCTGAGGCAGGTTTAGTTAAACCAGGTGACATCATTGTTATTACGGACTCGCATACTACCACTCATGGTGCATTTGGTGCCTTTGGTACAGGAGTAGGCTCTACTGACTTAGCAATTATAATGATGACAGGTGAACTGTGGTTTAGAGTCCCCCAAGTTGTTGAGATCAGACTGGAGGGGAAGTTAAAAAAGGGTGTAATGGCTAAAGATATAGTCTTATATCTTTTAGGTGAGCTAGGTACCAACTTTGCCCCATATAAGGTGATTGAATTTACCGGTCTTATTGTTGAAAATATGAAGCTAGATGAAAAGATGGTACTTTGTAATATGGCTCTGGAAATGGGGGCAAAAAGCACCTATATCCAGCCAGATGATTCAGTACTAGAATACATAAAATCAAGAGCTGATAAAGAATTTATAGTTCATGAAACTGATCCTGATTTTAACTATTCTGGTAGCCACACTTTTGATATAAGCAGTCTTGAACCACAAGTCGCGCTTCCTCATGGGGTTGAAAAGATTAAAACAGTCAGAGAAGTAGCAGGGACATCTATCAATCAAGTTTTTATTGGTTCTTGTACTGGAGGAAAACTGACCGACATTATGGAAGCTTCGGAATTTTTAAAAGGAAAGAAGATAGCCAGACACATGCGTTTAATCGTAACTCCTGCTTCAAAGGAGGTACTGCTCGAAAGCATTAAGCGAGGATATTATGAAACATTATTACAAGCTGGTGCAGTTTTTACTCCTCCTGGATGTGGAGCTTGTTTCGGTGGTCATTCAGGAGTCTTGGCTTCAAAAGAAAGATGTGCCTCAACTTCAAATAGAAATTTCCCAGGGCGTATGGGAAATAAGGATTCTGAGGTTTATTTGGTTTCTCCTTTAACAGCTGCTGCAACAGCTTTAAGTGGAAAGTTAACTCACCCATTGCTAGATGAAAAAAATTAAATGATAGATCCACCAGTTTTAGCTAAAGCTCAGCGGAACGAAGATCTGCATAATTTATAATGGAGGTAAAGTATGTCTTTAATTATTAAAGGAAAAGTTATTTTATTGAATATGGATAATATAAGTACAGATGAAATATACCCGGCCAGCTACTTAAATCTTTCTGATCCTAAAGAAATTGCAGAGTATGTTTTAACTGGGATAGATCCACATATCCATAATCGCTTGTTGGGAAGCATACTTGTTGTAGGAAATAATTTTGGTTGTGGATCAAGTAGGGAACAAGCGGTTATTGGCTTAAAGGCAGCAGGTCTCCAAGCAGTTATTGCCGGTTCAGTTGGTCGTATTTGGTATAGAAATGCGATTAATTTAGCTCTACCCGTATTAATTCGTCCGGAGATAGTTCATGAATTTAAAGAAGATGATGTAATTACTATCAATTTAGAAGATTCAACGATAAGAAAAGTGGAGGATGGGAAAATCTTTTTAAGTGAACCTATCTCTGAGTTTGTCCTTAATATTATTAGAAATGGTGGTATAAAGTCAATGATGAAAAGAAAGTATGCTTAGCGTAAAAAAAGGAGGTCATAGTAAATGTCTGGAAAACCCGAATTGTTTATTAAGGAAAATCCACCTTTAATTTCCGAAGACGTTATCAAAAGAGCTGAAAAATTGTCCGTATCACTAATTAGTGATGCAATGGAAGGTTTTGGGGTAATGGAGTATACTATTAAGCCCATGTCTGCAGGAAAGAAATTAATTGGAACTGCACTTACTGTTAATTGTCCCGCTGGTGACAACTTCATGTTGCATAAAGCTCTTTACTCAGCGGGAGAGGGTTATGTAGTTACCGTTGATGGAAAAGGGCATACCTCCAGTGCTGCCATTGGTGAATTAATGGTAACTGCTGCAATTGCATTGGGAATAAATGGGGTGATATTAGACGGGGTAGTTAGAGATTTGGCTATTTTAAGAGAACTGCCATTCCCCATATTTGCTAAAGGTGCCATGCCAAATGCAACAACGAAGAATGGCCTAGGAGAAATTAATGGTTCCATCTCCTGTGGAGGGATAACGGTAAATCCCGGAGATTTAGTTATTGGGGATTATGATGGAGTAGCCGTAGTTCCGCAAGGTATTTTAGAACAAGTTCTCGCAGTGGCAGAGGAAAAAGCAAAAAAAGAAGAAGTAAGGTTACAAGAAATTGCAGATGGAAAGATAATGCCTGCCTGGGTAGAAGAAAAGATAAAAAGATTAGCCCTAAAATGAAAAGCTGTTTCATTGATATCCCCCTATGGGGTTATTTTTTTCTGCCTATGGCCTTAGTTGCTCAACCGCTGGTTTTACTTCTAAAGATACATGGTTGCGAAATATCGAATAGAGAAGTAAGTGAGTGGTATTTATTGTTAAGTAAGGCATTGAATTTTCCGGTACGCTTTCAATAGTCCGTGTTCCTTGTTAAAACTATTATATTCTTGGTTTTGCCATCTTTGATTGGATCTTCGAATGGGTATGGAATTGGAAATTATACCATCTAATAATTTGTAACTTTTATAGTTCTCGATAGGCGATAACATCTGCAGAGAAGCTGACGCCCTTAAAGATTGGAATTGCCCAGAAGTTAAAGACGTTTTCCGGTGGATGTGACCGCAAGTGCCGTTTCTATTGGTTGGAAATGTGTGTGAAAGAGGGTATATGTGTTACTATTGATGAATCTTGGTGAGACGAGACCAATGTGCTCACGACATTTTATTTCTATCGTACCTATCTTGTTCCGGCAGCGGGCATTAAATAAGCCTTAATGCAAATTCAGGGCAGACCGGATTGCAGTAGCCGCAGAGTAGACAAGTCGTTTTATCTACTACGGCTTTTCCATCAACAATAGATAGAGTATCATTTGGGCAAGTCTTAACACATGTGCCACATCCAATACAAAAACGTGAAACAAAAAGAGTTTTGCTTGCTTTTCGTTCACTAGCCAAGCCTTCTGGAACGTCTTCATTATTGAAGAGTTTAACGTCGATTTCTAATTCTTCCCTTGAAACCATTCCTACGGCAACTGAAACCATGCCCGGAATATCCCGAACAAAATCAAAAGAATTCCTTAAATCATTTATTAAGTGACCTCCTGCTAGAGCTTTCATAGCATATAGGCCTTTCCCGGTTTTTTCAGCCTTTTTAATGGCGTGTAGCATGTCTACTTGTGTTCCACCAATAATACCAATACCCAATCGATTAATGATGGGGAATACGATGTCAATATCCTCAACCTCAGCTGCTCTTTCCACGACGCTGATCGCATGTGTTGAAATTCCAATAGCACGAATTTTGTCTTTGGCCTTATAGTCTTGTAAACACTATTGTCGATAAATCCTCCTAGTAGAGCAATGACGGAAGAAATCATGAGTGTTTTACTCAACTAGGCAATCAAAGGCTCTCTGCCAGTATCTCATAAAGGCTATACCACAATCATATCCTATTAATGAGGTGTGTTAAGGTATGGTAATAATATTATCGTCTCTTTTTAATAACATGGTAAATCATTTCTTAATTTCTTTTGGTGTCGTAGTTGGAGCAAGTATATTTGGAGGGGTAGGAGCCGTCATAACAAACGATCCGCCACTAAAAGCCATGCTCGACATAGCAAGCTCTATCAAAATATGGGCTGTGGCAGTAACTCTTGGTGGCACATTTTCTTCGTTTGCTGCAATAGAGAAAGGTTTATTTGAAGGTGAATTTAAGTCTATCGTGAAGCAGGCGATATATGTTCTAGCTGCTCTTTTAGGGGCAAATATGGGATATAATGCCATCAAGCTAATCCAAAGGTGTAGCGAATGAACCGTATAAAAAAGAAAAGATTGAAGCCGAAATTCTGTTTCCTGGCAGGAATATTAATTGGTATACTAATCGGAACGGCTGCCTTTAATATATTAGTTAGTTACAGAATGGATCAGTTCTATAAAAGAATTGCATTTCTTGAGCAAACTGTTTCAGATAGAAATGCTGTCCTTGATAAATTTGAAAAAAATATAAATACTAGGAGTCTTATTATTAAGGGAATTGAAGTGGTCTTGGTTTTCGACGGAGATGAAATTGACAAAATACTCATAGAAAAGATTATAAAAGATAAATATGGTACACTATTGGGAAAAGAGGTCAAAAATATTGATCCAGATCTAATTATTGAAGTAGTGGATAAAAGAATTTTCAAGATAGAGGATAAAGAATTCAAATTAAGAGTCAAAAAATTAGTACTGACAGAACTCTTGAAAATTTGGATTACTGTTGAACCAGTGATGCTTTAATTCTGTTGGATATAAGGAGTGGTAAGATGAATAATCGGTTACATTTCTCAGCCTCAATATTAACAAAAGCCAAAGAATTAGGCGCGGATTTAGTAGGAATTACAAGTGTAGAAGCGTTAAGAGAATGCCCTTCCTTTACGGCAGCGTCTAAAATACCCGATGCAGAAAAAGTGGGACCGAAAGAGCGTAAATTAGACTTAGGACCAGGAAAAGTCGCTTGGCCAGAAGATGGTAAAAGCGTTATCGTTATTGCGGTTTTCCATCCTGAAGAAAAACCCGAGTTGGATTGGTGGTATGAGACAAATTCCCCTTCAGGAAACCAAAAACTTATTAGTATTATTAAAGAACTTATTAGATGGGTTGAAAATGAACATGAAGTAAAAACGTATCATATGCCATATTATACTGAAAACGGTGGAATTTTCTTAAAGGATGCGGCTGTTATGGCTGGATTGGGATGTATATGTAGAAATAATCTTTTTGTTTCCCCTGAATATGGTCCGAGAGTGAGATTGCGTGCTATGATAGTCGATGTAACCCTGACTTCTACAGGACCGATAGCCTTTGCCCCATGCTCTGGTTGTCAGGGGTACTGTTTAAATAAATGTCCGAAAGGTGCATTTGATGAAATAATCTACACGCAAGAAGATATTGGTCAGGAGAGCCTCCCGGGTAGAATTGGTAATTATAGTCGCTCTAGGTGTAATGAGCAAATGAAATTAGAAAGGAACTCTGAAGAAAAGAATGAAAGGGTTCTTTATCCGCCAAGTGGTGAAATGCTTCATCCTGTGAAGCACTGCCGAAATTGTGAATTTTCCTGTCCAGTAGGAGGATAAGAAGGAAAGCTGTAGAAATGGATATGGAGATTAAGTCTAAATATTTCAAATTTCCAAGGAGGACATGATGAAGTGAGTAAAGAAACACAAACCGCCAATGTCAATCGGCTAAAGCCACCGGTCGGATGTAATCTATCGATCAGTCATTTAGTCGAAATTGCGTTGGCTCGCAGGGAGGGGGTTCTAGCAGCAACAGGTGCTCTCTCCATTATGACTGGAAAATATACAGGTCGATCCCCTCAGGATCATTTCATTGTGGACGAGCCGTCTGTACATGGCCGGGTTGCTTGGGGAGCGGTTAACAAACCACTAGACAAAGAAACATTTGAAGCCCTTTATCAAAAGGTATTGGCTTATTTGGGTGAAAAAGAGTTTTTTGTATTCGATGGCTTCGTCGGGGCAGATGTAAAATATCAATTACCGATTCGTGTAATCAATGAGTTTGCCTGGCATAATATCTTTGTTCAACAATTGTTGATTCGCCCCACTGTCGACCTATTAGACCATCAGCCAGAGTTTACAGTGATCTGTACGCCGGGCCTAAAAGCAGACCCCCAAACTGACGGCACTGACTCCGAGGCTTTTATTATAGTTTCTTTTGAAAAAAGAGTCGTATTGATTGGCGGTACGGAATACGCAGGAGAGATGAAGAAGTCTATCTTTAGCGTAATGAATTTTTTGATGCCCGAGCGTGGGGTTTTTCCCATGCATTGCTCAGCTAATGTTGGTGTTGATGGGGACGTGGCTCTGTTCTTTGGTCTTTCTGGGACCGGAAAGACTACCTTGTCGGCAGATCCTGAGCGGCGTTTGATTGGAGATGATGAACATGGCTGGTCGAGCACCGGCATATTCAACTTTGAGGGTGGCTGCTATGCTAAATGTATTAATTTATCGAAGCAACATGAGCCTCAGATTTGGGATGCCATACGCTTTGGTACGGTGACTGAAAATGTGGTATTGGATGCCCAGACCAGGGTGGCGGATTATTGCAATGGGTCATTGACGGAAAATACCCGTGCCGGTTACCCAATTGATTACATTGATAAGGCTGTGATTCCCGGGTTAGCTAGCCATCCTCATGTGGTAATCTTTTTGACTGCCGATGCGTTTGGAATATTGCCTCCGATTGCCAAGTTGACCAAAGAGCAAGCGATGTACTATTTCCTCTCTGGTTATACTTCCAAGCTTGCTGGTACCGAACGAGGAATCACAGAACCAGAAGCGACCTTTTCAACTTGTTTCGGGGAACCGTTTTTGCCCTTAAATCCGGCCGTTTATGCCAATATGCTAGGGGAGCGGATTGATGACCATAATGTCCAAGTTTATCTGGTTAATACTGGTTGGTCCGGTGGACCATATGGGGTGGGAAAGAGGATGGATCTTTCATTAACCCGGGCTATGATTTCGGCAGCCTTAAACGGTACCTTGGAAAAAGGACTCTATCAACCGGATCCAGTGTTCGGAATTTCCATTCCAGCAACAGTGCCAGGGGTTCCAGCAACGATTTTGCAGCCACGGAGTACATGGACGGACCCAGCCGCATATGATACCGCTGCAAAAGTACTTGCTGCTCGTTTTCACCAGAATTTTGTTCATTTCCCTGATGTTGCGGACAATATTCGTAGTGCTGGACCTGTTGACATTCCACCTGTGGAAAAAGGGTAAATTTGATCACTGGTTGCAAAGCTCTCCTTTTAATCCGATATGTTCAGCAACTTTTTGCATACCTTTGATTGTTTCTCCGATGATATAGTCAAGGTCCATATCCAGCATATTCGCACCCTGCTCAATGACTTCTCGATTTACCCCGGCGGCAAAGCTTTTCTGCTTCCATTTCTTTTTCACTGATTTTAGTTCAAGGTCAAGAATACTCTTGCTTGGTCTTAATAAAGCAGTTGCTGCAATCAAACCAGTTAATTCATCGATTGTAAATAAAATTTTCTCCATCCTATGAATAGGTTCGACTTCGCTGCATATCCCCCAACCATGGCTTTCCACAGCATGGATATAGTCTTCGTGCCAGTCGTGTTCCATGAGTACTTCTCTGGCTTTTATGCAGTGTTGTTCAGGATACATTTCGTAATCGATATCGTGTAGTAACCCGATGATGCCCCATTTTTCCTTTTCAGGTTCTCCGAGAATATCTGCAAAATGAAGCATAACAGCTTCTACAGACAGCGCATGTGTGATTAGGCTACTATTTTTATTGTATTTGGAAAAAAGATCATAGGCTTGTTCTCTTGTTGGTAGGTTCTGTTCCATTCTAATTGCCTCTTTCATTTCTTTTTAAAAAATACTAATCGTTTATACCTTCAATGTCAACCTTTGCTATGACCAGAGATACCATCGTGAATGTTACTGCGAGTGACTACCGGCTTATAATGGATAGGCTCGTAAGAGAGAAGGTGTCTTGCGAATTAATGAACAGTACGAAAGATTATTACTAATAAGGTAATGGTGACACTGAAATGTGCATGCTATAATGAAAGTATAGTTTATGAAAGATTTACGAGGAGGATTATAGATGGATAATAATGATATATTAATTAGATTACGATATGCACTAGATATAAGGGATACAGATATGATCGAGATATTTAAACTTGGTGGCGTTGAACTAACACATGAAAAAATGAGGAAGCTGCTCATAAAATCAAAAGAGACTTACCGTTACAACAATGAAGTTGACGATCATGACGAAATAGACGAAAAGGAAGAGAATATAAAATGCAATAATAGTATGCTAGAGTCATTTTTAAATGGCTTTATTATATTTAAAAGAGGAAAACAAGATCCAAAACCAGGACAAGCTGCAAGAGCCGTCCTAAAGAGTGAAAATCCTAATAATATGCTGCTTAAGAAATTGAAAATAGCGCTATCACTAACAAGCGAAGATATGCTTGATATCTTCGGAAAAACAGGCGTCATTATAACAAAAGGAGAGCTAGGCGCCATATTTAGAAAAGAAGGACATAACAACTATCAAGAGTGCGGCGATAATTACGCTCGAAACTTCTTAAAAGGGTTAGCAATAAAAAACAGAGGATAAAGAGGTTATTAAAATGTTAAACAATTTTGAAGAAATTATCAATAGAATAGGAACTGATTCTGCTAAATGGGACGGCTTTGAAGAGCGCTACCCCGGGCTCGATGCAAAGGACTGTATACCCATGTGGGTTGCGGATACAGATTTTAAAGCCCCGCAAGAAGTGATTGATGCGATCGTAGAAAAGGCGAAATTCGGAATCTATGGCTATCCAAGGGGAAAGGGTGACTCCTTTGACAAGGCTGTCATGGACTGGATTTATAAGCGTCACGGCTGGAAGCTAAGCGAGCAATGGATTGTTCCAACGGCTGGCATTGTGCCTGCCATTGCCTATGCTATCCAAGCTTTAACTCAAAAGGGCGAGGGTGTCATTATTCAACCCCCTGTGTATTATCCCTTTAAACAAGTGATCACGAAAAATAAACGAAGAACGGTAGAAAACCCTCTAATATTGGATCATAAGACCAATAATTACGAAATGGATTTTGAAGATTTAGAGCGCAAGGTTAAAGACCCGAATAATAAGCTCTTCATTCTTTGCAATCCCCATAATCCTATGGGTAGAGTTTGGTCTGAGGAGGCTCTGAGAAAGATAGGCGAGCTTTGTTTAAATAACGGAGTCTTGGTATTCTCAGATGAGATTCATTCTGACCTTATTTTTAAGGGCTATAAGCACACGCCGCTGGGATTGCTGGATGAAAGCATGAAGCAAAACTTAATCACCGCGTATTCAGCCAGCAAAAGCTTTAATTTAGCAGGTCTACAAACCTCAGCGATTATTATTGCTAATGAAGACATTCGTAAAAAGTACACCAATCAGCTTGAAATAAATTGTGTGAGTGGTCTAAATATTTTTGGCACAATCGCCCTAGAGGCAGCCTATAATCATGGAGAGCAATACTTAGCTGAGCTGCTTGAATATGTAGAAGCCAATGTAGACTATGCAATCGACTATGCAGAGAAGAATCTGAAAGGGGTCAGGATTTTAAAACCACAGGCTACCTACCTTGTGTGGATAGATTTTAGGGGAACCGGTCTTTCAGCCGATGAAATTGATGCCTTCGTGATAGAAAAAGCAAAGATTGCAGTAGATTTGGGGCGCTGGTTTGGCGATGAAGGGGCTGGTTTCTTAAGATTCAATTTTGCTTGTCCTCGCGCCACACTAGAAAAGGCGCTGGGACAATTAAAGTCTGCGCTTGATATGTTGTGAATGATTGTAAGAACAGAAGGTGGACGAGCTCTCTATTAGCATTGGAGTCATTTTGGAAACAATCTTACATTATTCTTCTGTTGTTAAATTAATCGGTTTTGCTCTGGACATCCCGACTATAATTAAGGTTTTAGTAGCGGGGATAGTGATGGGATACCTTGGAAGGGTACTGTTTACTCAGCTCGATATTTTAACGCCTAAATTGGGAGTTGCAATTAACATGTTGACAGGAATCTTATTTTCAGTCGTTGTCTATGTTTTGTTATTGGGATATTTGAACGTGATTCGCCAGAACTCTATCGCAAGAATTCCTTTGATAGGCAGGAGGCTGGCTTTGTTGTTTCCTAAATAATGAAGAATTAAATTAAAAGATATATAATTGACCTTTAGAGTAATCTAGAGGTCGTTTTTGACTTAGAAGGGTAAGGAATATAGTAACATATGAAATAATAACAGAAGGCATACTAGAGATATGCGAGAGGGATTTACAATAAATCAATGAAATTATTTCCAACTTGGGATAAGATGTGTAGAGTACTATCAACTAAGTTTAATTTGCTAATGCCATAATTAGTTAAGGATATATTGCAGTAGGATGGCATATCAGCATAAACTTGATGGGAGAATTTAAATGAGTAAGGAAAAAGGTCCCGGCTTAGGTGAATGGGAAGCAACAGCGATTTGCGGGAACGACATTACGTCATCTTGCCTGTACGTATCAGCATTATCAATCATGTATGCAGGACAGTGGGCATGGGTATCACTTTTCATGGTTTCAGTAGTCCTGTATTTCTACCGCAGTATCTATGGTGAAGTAGTAGGAGCGTTACCGCTCAACGGTGGAGCGTATAACGCGCTCTTAAACACAACAAGTAAGTCAGTAGCCTCTTTAGCGGCAACCTTCACTCTACTCTCCTACATGGCAACCGCCGTTATTTCGGCCAATGAAGCCATGAATTACCTATCGATTTTGTGGCAGGGCTTACCAATCTTGATAGCAACTGCGCTTCTCTTAGCTGTATTTATGGTTCTGTCGATCTTCGGTATAGGTGAATCTGCTAAAGTAGCTCTAGGAATATTCATACTACATTTAACTTCTATAAGTGTATTGATAGTAGTTGCAGCATGGAGTTTATTAAACAATGGGTTAGGCGTATTCTTCGAGAATTTTCATGCTCCGATTCATGGTAGCTTACCGTTGGCACTGTTTTTTGGATTCTCGGCAGCTATGCTGGGTATATCGGGATTCGAAAGTTCAGCAAACTTCGTGGAGGAGCAAAAGCCTGGAATATTCCCAAAGACACTTAGAAATATGTGGATAGCGGTAACTGTTATTAATCCATTAATCGCATTTTTAGCCTTATCAGTATTACCGTTAAATGATATAGGCAATCACACAGAGTCTCTATTATCTTACATGGGGGGAATAGCAGGCGGGAGTTGGCTGTCAACATTAATAGCAGTGGATGCAACGTTAGTATTAAGTGGAGCGGTTTTGACATCTTTCGTAGGTGTTACAGGGCTGGTCCACAGAATGGTACTGGATCGATGCCTACCGCAGTTACTTCTCAAAGAAAACAAGTATAAAACACAGTATCGTATAGTAATAGCTTTCTTTATCTTAAGTGTATCCGTATTAGCAGTGACTCGTGGAAGTTTAACGGCACTTGCTGGTGTATATACAGTGGCTTTTCTATCCGTAATGGTGCTTTTCGGTATCGGTAACTTGCTCTTGAAGATAAGAAGAAGTGGGCTGAAAAGACCAATGAGCGCAAGTTGGTTGGGTGTGATATTCGCGATTATGGCGGTTCTTGTTGCCCTGTTCGGTAATATTTACATGAATCCAGATTATGTCTTAATTTTCTTCCAGTATTTCATACCAGCTGTGACTATTGTATTCATTATGTTGAATCGAATTACCCTACTGAAAGCATGTCTGTTTTTTGTAAAAGCGATAAGCAACAGGTTAATATGGACGGCAGAAAGTGCAATAAAAGGCATACAGCAAAAAATTGACGAAATAAACTCACAAGAAATCGTGTTTTTCACTCGTGGGGAAGATGTAGCCAACTTAAATCAAGCCATGCTATATGTGCGTAATAACGAGCATACCAACAAGGTGAAAATTGTAACAGTAATACAAGAAGGAACAGAAGTCCCATCAATTCTAAAGAGAGACATTGAGTTCCTAGATAGAGTGTACGACGAAATAGACATTGATTTCGTCGTATTAACTGGAACATTTAATCCGGCGTTTATACACGATCTATCAGAACAGTGGAACATCCCAACTAACTTGATGTTCATTGCTACCCCACGTGGAAGGCTATTCACTTATAATCTTGCAGAGTTGGGTGGAGTTAGACTAATAATATGATTTTACTTAGGTGAACTCAAAAGATTGCAAGGTCGCTAGAAGCTATTTTTGCGTACGAGCGCGAATTTAAACATCTTCGGTCAATAACGAAGAAGTTTAAATTCGCGCTTTCTTGTCCTTTGATGGGCTAGTTGTTCTATGTAACAGGAGAACACGATTTTATGTCGAATTTTATAATAAAATAAGAATATCGCAGAGGATTTTGAGCCAAAGGAATGATCATCTTGCCAACAAAGCTGAACTTTTCTGCACATAAGACAATTATCATAGCTCTCTTGGCATTTGTTTTAATAACAGGTGTTACTGTGCCAATCATGTATAACCAATACGAACTACAGAAACAAGTCCGTTTACAGACAGAACTGGCTGCTCAGCAGTTACAGGAGCAAAAACACCAGCAAACCATAAGGGATCAACAAATTGAAGATGCGGCGAGTGCGGTCCAGTACGCGGCTGAACGGGACAATTATGATAAGGGAAATACAGCCTATGCTGCTAAGGATTATTTACAGGCTATAGAATGGTATAAAAAAATAACCTCAAAAAATGCAGTGGATTATCAGACTGCCCAGGATCAGATAAAGAAATTGACTACAGAAATGTACGCCTATTATCTGGCTCAAGCAGGAGTTTTAAGCCAACAGGGTGATTATCAGGAAGCAATAAGACTCCTGACCAGTATCTCAGCTTATTACCCGGATGATGCCCAAATAAAAAGCGATCTTCAAAAGTATCAGAAAGCAGAGATTGGATTGGTTCCTTATGCTGGACCGATTGAGCATGTCTTTTTCCATCCATTGCTGGCTTATCCGTCCCTGACGTTTGATGGGGATGCGGATTCCAATGGATTTAATCAGTATTTCGTGACTGTGAGTGAATTTAAAAAGATAATCAACCAAATCTATGCCAACAATTATATTCTGATTGATTTTAATGCTTTGTATGATGAGAAGGTAGAGAACGGGAAAACTATCTTGGTGCCTAAAGAGCTAAAGCTTCCTCCCAACAAGAAACCGCTCCTCCTGTCAGTTGATGATGTTAATTATCCGCCTTACAAATCAAAGAATGGGACGATTAGCAAACTTATCCTGGATTCTGCTGGCAATGTGGCGACTTATTCCGTATCTCCGAGCGGAGAGAAAGTCATCTCCCATGATAATGAGATTATCCCAATTATCGATGCCTTTGTCGTCGAGCATCCCGACTTTTCCTTCCGGGGAGCCAAGGGGATTCTGGCCTTGACTGGTTATTACGGGATTTTAGGGTATAACACCCATGAATTGGATTCCCCTTCCTATCCGGAAGAACGGCAGTCTGCTTTAGCGATTATTGAAGTACTTAAAAAAACCGGCTGGACGTTTGCCTCGCACGGCTACAGCCATCTGGCTGCCCGGACGGTGTCATATCAGAGACTGGAGGAAGACACATTACGTTGGAAAAAAGAAGTGGGATCGCTTATCGGCCCAACCAATATCTATGTTTATCCTTTTGGTAGCTCGGTGTTGCCAGGGGATCCCAAATTCCAGTACCTGATCGATCAAGGGTTCAATATTCTCTGTTCGGTGGGCCCTACACCTTATCTGAAAGATACTATCGATTATATGATGATGGACAGGCGGCATATTGACGGGATCGCTCTTAATAACCAACAAGCAATTCTGAAGAATCTTTTTGATGCCAAGTCTGTCTTAGACCCAGTGCGTCCTCCGTTATAAACATCATGGGACCGACAGAGATGCTAAACGCTATGCCAGACGGATGAGAGGAAGAGAAAATGGACTCGAAACTGAAAATAACAATGGCACCGATATTCTTCACATCACTTATGACTTGACTTGGTTGTTTGAAACAAGAGGTATCTTAGTTGCCTTACATTTAGGATTTTTTGCAACGGCCTTAGCTTACTTCCTATTTTCAAGTGGTTTAGCAGTTCTACCTGTAGCAACAGCTGTAACTTTAACACTCGCTGAGCCACTTACGGCAACATTCCTAGGTATAGTCTTAATTGGCGAAAGGCTGATTTGGACTAGTTTTATAGGTGTAACACTGTTGCTTATGGGATTAATCATTCTATCTGTGAAAAGAAAAAGCTCATTAGTTAGCTGATAAAAACATTGGTAACCGCATCGAGAAAGAAGGCTAGAAAGTGTATTGGTTTGAACAAATAGGAGTAATTATTCTTATGGCCCTGTTAGGAAATTGGGTCTTGTATAAACTTCGTTTTCCCGCGCCTGCTATTATTGGTCCTGTAGTTTTTATTGGTAGTTTTCAGGTTCTAGGTGGAATGCTTTCTCCACTTCCCATAAATATTGTGGATATTTTTCAAATTATCATAGGTTTATCCATTGGAGCAACAATTAATGCTAAAAAACTGACCGTTATAAGGCAGATCTGGATTCCAGTTCTTTTGGTTTTTTTCTGGACTATTTTTTTTACATTACTGATGACTTTACTCATTAATTATTTTTACGCCGATTTACTTACAGCATTTTTCTCCGCTGCTCCAGGTGGAATTAATGTCATGGCAACTCTTGCGCTTTCTTATCATTCAGAAGTGGCAATTGTTTCCACTTATCAGTTTGTTCGATTGCTCGTGATTCTAAGTGTGGTTCCATTGATAGCGAAAACCCTCAAGAAACGTCCATCTCAACCAGAAATGGAAGCAATCTCAGATACAACAGATCTTTCTCATCAAAGCCCAAATACTACTTATTCATCAGGTCTTATTTGGCGATATGGTGCGGGAATTTTAGCAGGACTTCTTCTCACGATGATACATTTCCCTAGCGGAGGAATCATTGGGTCTTTAGTGGGTTTGGCAGCTATGAACGTTTGGCTGCGCAAGGAAACCTCATTTCCTCCATTGGTGATGAAAGTTGCCCTTCTGGGAATCGGTGCAAGTATTGGACTTGAATTTTCACCCTTGATGGTTAGTAAACTTCATGAAATGTTTCTCCAAATTATCATTTTTTCCATTATCATTGTCCTCAGTAACTTTATCTTAGCTTATGTTCTTCATCGAATTACTCAATGGGATATTATTACTTGTCTACTGAGCGCCGCTTCAGGAGGATTAAGCCAGATGCTAGTGGTAGGAGAAGAGATGCAGGCAAATACATTAGTTATTAGTGTTTTGCAATTAGTACGCATGCTAACGATAGTGACTTGTATTCCGCTTACAACAGCCTTAATTTCCATTTGATCTTTAGTTGAACGAGTTCACTCACTTTTGACTGAAGGCCACGGAACTTCAACGCGAGTGCCTAGGGAATGTCTTAACTATGATCTCTCTTTGGTATATAATTTAGGTGTGAGGCGATAAAATGATTAACTTTAGAGAAATAGAAATAAATGACAAGAAGTGGATGAAACCCCTTCTTGTCACTGCTGATATGAGTGGCTGCCATCAAAACTTTACGAACATATATGCATGGTCGAAAATCTATGACTATCGGATTGCTCAAATGAAGGATTACCTAGTGGTCAAAGGGGTTATCAATGCTACCCCGTATTATTTCTATCCTGCTGGTTCGGGTGATATTAAGACTGTATTTGAGGGCTTGCAACAAGACGCCGATTTCTGTGGTCATGAATTTGTATTAGCTGGAGTGTCGCCTGAAAACATGGAGGTGATGCAGCGCATTTTTCCCGAGCACTTTGAGTATCAAGCGATGCGAGATGGCTTTGATTATGTTTATCGTTTGGACAAACTTGTCACGCTGTCCGGGAATAAACTTCATGCTAAACGCAATTATACTAACAGATTTAATAAGGTTAATCATGACTGGAGTTTTGAACTGATAACGTTAGAAAACATAGCTGAGTGCTGGGAAATGAATCGTCGATGGTGTGAAATCAATACCCATAATGAGGATGAGATTGCCAAAGAAAACTGCGCAGTGCGTCGTTGCTTTGACCATTTTACTGCTCTTGGTTTAGAGGGCGGACTTATTCGAGTAGAAGGCCGAGTGATTGCCTTCACGATGGGAGAAAAATTAAATTCAAACACATATGTCGTACATATTGAAAAAGCCTTTGTCGATATAGAGGGCTCTTACCAAATGATCAACCGTGAATTCGCTGCCTTTATTCAAAATAACTATCCTCAACTGATTTACGTGAACCGTGAGGAGGACATGGGCCTAGAGGGATTAAGAAAGGCTAAGTTATCCTATCATCCTGATAAAATGGAGGAAAAATACTTAGCAACCTATTTCTGAGCTTATTGAGTAAGTCATATTAAGGCAAATGGAGATTGAACGTAAGATGTGTGAAATCAGACTGGCCCAAAAAGGCGAAATAGTTCGCCTAAAAGAGATATGGAAACTTTGCTTTGGAGATCCTGAGCGTTATATAGATTTTTACTTTGCTAATCGGTATAAAGAAGACGGAACGGCAGTATTGTTACACGATGGTGTGATTTCGGCCATGCTGACGATGATCCCTGTCCAAACGGTGATTCCAGATAACCGAAACTTTAATACAGCCATGCTCTACGCAATCGCAACACACCCTAAATACCAGAACAAAGGCTTTGCTACTCAATTAATGGACTTTAGCAACCAATACCTTCTGACTAAGAAGAAGGAACTTTCTGTCCTTGTCCCTGCCAAAAGGGAACTTTTTGAGTATTATCGTAAACAAGGATACCAGGATGGATTCTATATTAGGGAGACTTTACTTAACCGTGCTAAGATCGATATCTTGCCAATCGATCAAGCGTGCAATTGTAAGATCTCTTCGATAACTCCGAAAGAGTATAATCGAAGAAGGATTAAACAACTTAGTGGCAGAATCTTTATAACGTATGCTGATGAGGACATAGCCTATCAGAAAAAGCTGTCACAACAATCGGGAGCGGACATTTATGCTATAGATATTGAAGATAGCCAGGGGTGTTTAGCGGTTGAAAAAATGACCTCGGACAAGGTTCTAATTAAAGAAATCTTAGTCCCAGAGGATTTCATGAACGTGGCTATCAAACAGATCGTTCAACAATTGTCTGCGAAAAGAATATGTTCTGCGTACGCCTCCCTATTTAGGACAGCAATTAGGAGGTTCCATTCGTCCTTTCGGAATGATTAGGGTACATAGAGAACGTGATTGGGTGATAACGCCAGACGATTTAGGATATCTGGGGTTTGCTTTCGATTAAGGTTAGGATCGCTCTTCAGGATCCCAGTTTAGCTTTTTGAAACTCATTGCCGATAACGCCACCGCATGTAACTGCATTGAGATCGCGCATTGAGGAGCTCCCTTGTTCTATAAGTTCGAAAATCGCTAGTGCTTCATTCCAAATAACTTTATAAATGACAGATGAAATTTTGATTAAATCTGCTTCATAGACATCCATTCCGTTTTGATCAGAAAAACCAGTCCACTGAAGCAATTCGAATTTTCCAATCGGTTCCCACGATTTACCAGGCACTGTTACTGCAAATGGAACTGAACTCTGCGTATCAAAACTTATGGCCTGTGGTTTTAACATTTTTTCCTTAACCTTGTCCCAAACCCTAAATTTAAGTTCTCTCAAGGGGGGTACCTCCTTTATAAACTGTTAAACATTACTGTACATAATACGCATGAAGGAGCATATTTAAGGGGGCAAGAAACTTGTGTTTTTTACCATTTAGGAAATAAGTGAGTGAATTGCTTTATAGAAGGGGTTGAGTATATGAAGGGGAAATTTATAGTAGTTTGTTTATCCGCCATTATAATGGTGCTGGGACTCAGCACGCTTACCGCTTCTGCAGAAGAAAACGATAAAAGAATGACCATACTTTTCACGAATGACCTACATGATCATTTCATGCCTTTTGAGATTAATCAAAAGGGAACTGTTTATCAAGCAGGAGGATATGCACGGCTGCAAAGAAAAGTGGGGAAAAATTGCCGCAAATTGTGGCTTCTAACGTTTCATTCCCAACTGATCAGGAGGGCAAATTAACGCCATCGTTAATCAATCTAAAGCAATCATTCCAAGATTATGGTGTTAAGGACTATGCTATCATTGAACGAGGCGGCTTTAAAATTGGTATTTTTGGCTTAATGGGTAAGGATGCTGCTTCAAAGGCCCCTATGTCGGAAGTCGAATTTATGGACGTTGTTGAGAGCGCGAAACGTGTAGTTGAGATATTAAAACGGAGTTTCGCAGATTTTTCAAGATTACAAGGAGACCCATGGAAGGAAGATTATTGATAATACTCACAACGTCCTTGCCTTGCTGAGTAATCCAAATAGAATTGCGCTTGTAGTTTATTTTATAGTTATTCTTGCGCTTGTAGTTATGGCTTTCATAATTGTAATGATCGTAACTCGTATGAAACGCAAGGATTAAAGTTTTTAGATTAATTACAAGAATGTTTTGAATTGAGAAAAGTTATAGACAGATTGAATTTTAATTGTTATAATACAAAAAACAGGTGGTAAGGCCACCTAAACATCAACTGCTTTAATAATCGGGAGGTGAAAAAGGTCACAATTTTTCCTATAAAAATAATAATGAGGAGGTTTCAAGATGAACACCGGATTATTAGCACTTCTTTCCGTACTCCCCATCGCTGTTGTAGGAATTTTTCTAGTAGGGTTAAGGTGGCCCGCAAGCAAAGCCATGCCGCTCTCATTTCTAACAGCAGTGATACTCGCACTTTTTGTTTGGAAAATTCCTGGTGCCCAAGTAGCAGCAGCGACTGTTAATGGAGTTATTGTTGCTGGTACACTCTTATTCATTATTTTCGGAGCCATTCTTCTATTAAACACATTGCAAGAAAGTGGAGCGATTCAGGCCATTCGGAGAGGCTTCACTGGAATCACTGCTGATCGAAGAATTCAAGTTATCATTGTCGCTTGGCTCTTTGGTTCCTTTATTGAAGGTGCATCAGGATTCGGTACTCCTGCAGCGGTTGCTGTTCCTTTGATGGTCGGACTCGGCTTCCCGGCTATGGCTGCAGTCGTTGCAGGAATGATGATTCAGAGCACCCCCGTTTCTTTCGGAGCGGTAGGAACACCGATGCTCGTAGGAGTCGGCACAGGACTCAATACTCCTGAATTAGTAGCTTTTTCCCAATCTTTAGGGTTTTCTAACTGGCATGACTTCATTTGGGTTGCCGTCGCAAGCAAAGTTGCATTCCTTCATTTTGCGACTGGCTTCTTAATACCTCTCCTAGTCGTTTCCTTCATGACTCGTTACTTTGGAAAAAACAAGTCCTTTAGCGAAGGCCTCCAAATTTGGAAATTTGCATTATTTGCCGGTTTCGCCATGACAATTCCTTACCTTGCTACGGCTATTTTCCTCGGACCCGAATTCCCCTCCATGGTGGGTGGACTAACCGGTCTTGCAATCGTGGTTACCGCCGCTAAGAAAGGTTTTCTCATGCCTAAAGGAGAAGCTTGGGATTTCGAACCCAAAGAGAATTGGGATCCCTCTTGGACTGGTACGATTGAGATTAAGGATATTTCCGCTAAGACTACAATGAGCGGCCTGGTGGCTTGGATGCCCTATGTTCTCGTTGGCTTGTTATTGGTCCTCACTCGACTCAAATTCTTACCCTTCTTAGGTTGGGTCAAAGCTTGGAATGTTAAGTGGCCTGAAATTTTTGGAACAAGTATCTCAGCCTCCTTCCAACCTCTTTACTTACCTGGTACGGTCTTTATCGTGGTCTCCCTCATCACGTTCTTTATGCATAAGATGGATGGAAAAGCTTATGCTAGAGCATGGAAAGGTTCAGCTATAACGATGCTTGGTGCGGGTTCTGCGCTAATCTTCACAGTCCCCATGGTTCAAGTGTTCATGAATTCAGCAGGGGGCGCGGCAGGCTACGGCAAAATGCCGATTGTCCTTGCTGAAGCTGTTGCTAACTTAGCTGGCTCTCTATGGCCTCTATTTGCTCCTTTGATTGGTGGCCTTGGAGCTTTCGTCGCTGGAAGTAACACCGTTTCCAACATGATGTTCTCCTTGTTCCAGTTCGGAGTAGGACAACGAATTGGTGTCGATCCGACTTGGATTGTGGCACTTCAAGGCATTGGGGGTGCAGCAGGAAATATCATCTGTGTACACAATGTTGTTGCTGCTTCAGCCGTTGTGGGTCTCCTTGGAAAAGAAGGAGCTGTTATCCGTAAGGTATTAATCCCTTTCGTATATTACGCTTTCTTCCCAGGAGCGCTCGGTTATTCCATTCTCTATACCGCGCAAAAAGGGTTCTTCAATATCGGAACGATTCTTGTTGCAGCGACTTGGGCTGCAGCAATCTATATCATTGCTACGAATAAAAAAAGACTTGAAAAGCTTCCTGTTTCAACTCCAAAATCTGTGTCAAGATAATCCCCTTATAAACTAAAAACACTATAAGCAAAAGGCTCCTCAATTCACACGTGTGAAATTGAGGAGCCTTTTGCACTGAATCTGATGATTTTAGCATAGTGAATCGCGCGATAATGATGAACAGGGAGCCATATACTCTTGTTATTATAGGTATGGCTTTCATAATGAGAATGATCGTAACTCGTAAGAAACGCAAGGCAAGACGTGCTCTTGCATAAAAATCCTCGAAATAGGGAATCTTACCTTTTTAAGGAGTGTAACGAAGACGACGATATTAGTGCGGAGGGGTGCAGGTGCGGGTTTTAGCGTTCTTGCTCGCGATGACAATACTACTTCTACTTAGCTTAGCCTTAAAAGCGGAAGTGGATTTTCGGTATCGTCGAATCGAAGAGGAAGATCATATTGAAATTGACTTTCGTGCCTTTCACGGATTATGGCATACTCAATATATAATCCCAACCCTCCAATTAGAGTGGGAAAAAGGGCCACAAGTTAAAATTGAACAGGTTGCCAATGCCAAAGGAGGAACGCGCCAAGCAACGAAAGAAACGCGTATGCGCTACATACGGAGAGGGTGGCTGTCTCGTTTCTGGCCGAATGTTCCTCGTTTATTGCGGTACATAAATCGGGTGAAACAGCAATTCTACAGAGGAATCCATTGTAAGGCCATTAATTGGCGGATAGAAATAGGCTATCAAGATGCGGCACATACGGCAATTGCGGCAGGCACTTTTTGGACAATGTTTGGTTTCGCGCTTGCTCACCTTTATCAACAGGTGACTGTCGAAGTCCCACGTCCAACGCTGGAAGTTGTACCACAATTTAAAAAAGAGGGTTTTTTATGTGATGTTCGATGCATATTCCAATTAAGAATCGGTCATATTATTTTTATAGGATTTAACGTATTGAGAACGTTAAAGCGGGGTATAAGGGGGTAGACAGGCACATGGGCAATCATCCGATTGAATCATTGATGAAAACAGCCATGGAGAGTATCCAACAGATTGTTGATGTGAATACGATTGTTGGAGATCCGGTAGAAACTCATGATGGATCCGTAATTATTCCCATATCAAGGGTTTCTTGTGGTTTCGCAGCCGGTGGTAGTGAATTCGCACTAGCGGAGGAGAACAAAGAAACTATGAACCAGGGAGGACAAGCTCCCGCACTTCCTTTTGGAGGCGGTGCAGGGGCTGGGGTGTCAGTGCAACCTGTTGCATTTTTGGTCGTAGGAAACGGAAACATTCGACTCCTACCTATTGACAGTAATGTGGTAGTTGACCGGTTGATTGATACAGTTCCAGATCTGTTAGACAGGGTTGCCGGGATGTTTCAAAAGAAGAAGACAGCTTCTGACGATATTACCATTGCCCGTGACTAAGATAATACGGATAAGCAAAAAAGAACGAGAAGAACTCGTTCTTTTTTATTTGCCTTTTTCATACTTTTAGGCAGGGGGGTGGGTAATGGTTAATCTCATCTGGCTTTTATTGTTGGCAACTGGAATTATTGTCTCAGCTCTCAATGGGCACATTGAAAGTGTAACGACATCGGCGATGAAAGCAGCAGAAATGGGGGTTGAGGTGGCTATTGAACTAATTGGCGTGATGAGCTTATGGTTAGGGCTCATGCGTTTGGCAGAGGAAGCTGGTTTTATTAAGGGTATTTCACGTTTATTTGGCCCAGCGATTCGTCACTTGTTTCCATCCCTTAAGCAGGATAGTCCTGCCCTAGGAGCCATCATTATGAATCTAAGTGCTAATATACTGGGCTTGGGTAATGCCGCAACTCCTTTTGGACTGAAGGCTATGCAAGAACTTCAAAAAGAAAATACGACCCCTGACACGGCAAGCCCTGCAATGATTACATTTCTTGCTTTAAATACGTCTTGTATTACTCTAATCCCTGCCACAATTATTGGAGTACGTCTTAAAGCAAATTCGGCCAACCCAACTGAAATAATTGGAACAACAATCATCGCGACAGGCTTTGCTATGTCCGTCGCGATCATCGTAGATTACATTATTCGTAATAGGAGGAGAAGATGAAGGTTATTGCTGAGATTTCCCGTTGGGCGATTCCCTTACTCCTTTTACTGATCCCGGTACTGGCTTACCTACGCAAGGTACCTGTCTATGAATCCTTCGTAGCTGGAGCGGAGGAAGGATTTATAACGGGCGTTCGAATTCTCCCATTCTTAATAGGAATGCTCGTGGCTATAAGAGTTTTCGTGGATTCCGGAGCGCTCGAGACAGTATCGCATTGGTTACAGCCTATGTTCGCGTTTTTAGGCTTGGATCCTAATTTTGCGGCGATCATACCTTTGGCTATTATGCGTCCCTTGAGTGGATCGGGGTCCTTAGGAGTAGCAACCCAGCTAATCAATCAATTCGGACCGGATTCCTATATCGGACGCTTAGCATCAACCCTCCAGGGAAGTACCGATACGACTTTCTTTGTACTCACCGTATACTTTGGATCGGTTGGAATCAAAAAGTACCGTTACGCTCTAAAGTTAGGATTATTAGCGGATGCCATTGGCTTGATTGTCTCAGTGTGGATTGTCACTAAGGTGTTTTAGCAACGTAATTTGTACATACTAATGATGAAACTGAAAGGGGGTATCATTAGTATGCTGCTTGACATTAGTTTGCCTGTGTATAATCAAGATGAAGCTAGTTGCAAGAGTGCGTCTTTAGGAAATACGAAAAATTCTTTTAGTGCTTTAGGACAATTAATGAGGCCAAAGCAATGGGTTAAGAACTCATTTGTCTTAGTAGGGATAATTTTTTCGCAAAACTGGTTTCAGCTGGGTCTAATGCTAAAAACGTTAACAGCGACTTTAGCGTTTTGTTTTGTCTCCAGTGCTGTTTATATCTTAAATGATTTTCTCGATCGGGAACGTGATAGGGCACACCCGGATAAATGTCATCGTCCTCTCGCATCAGGTACAGTAACGCCAATGGCTGCGGGAATTATGTTTATTTTCTCCCTGGTGATCGGCTTATTATTGGGTTCAGTTGTTTCTAGCATTGCTGTCGGATTACTGCTGTATTATGTGATCCAGAATATAGCTTATTCTAAGGGCCTGAAACAAGTTGTAATGCTGGATGTTTTATTGATCGCTATAGGTTTCATGCTTCGAATCCTAATGGGGACATGGGGCGTAGGAATAGCGCCCTCGAAGTGGCTGCTCTTGAGTGGCTTGACTCTCGCCCTTTTTATGGGTTTTGGCAAACGTTGGGCAGAACTTAATGCGCTTCTGACAGGGGCCTGTTCTCAGCGACCGGTTCTGAAGAGTTATAGTCTTGGACTATTAAACCAACTTCTGAAAATTACCGCAGGTGCGGTAGTTTTAACCTATGGCCTTTATACAGTTGATTCTAGTACCGTTTTTTTGCATCACACTTCAAACTTAGTATTTACGGTTCCTTTTGTGATTTACGGTTTGGCGCGGTATTTGTACCTCATACGGATTGGCAGAGGGGGAGACCCCACGAAATTAGTGACCAAGGATATCCACATTATAGCTTCCGTCTTTTTGTGGTTAGGGTCGATCCTTTATATTTTAGGCTAGAAGAATTAGCAGTCAGCATCTTTGTAAGGAAATTGAATGGAGTTGTGTTTGCGTTTGAAAAGGCGGGCCTCTTTTTATTATTTGGTCTTAGTGCTAGGATTTCTGGCAGGTCTGCTATGGGTTAACTTGGTACGAACAGTGCCAGTTTCTGATTTCGGGTATTATCATAGACTAGCTACTCAAATAGCGAAAGGAGGACAATGGGGAGATACCTACACCACAGTTGGGTACCCAATTTTTCTAGCTCCTTTTTACTGGCTTTTAGGGGCTTCGGTTTGGGTGGCAAAAGCGCTAAATTTAGGTTTAAGTACGTTTAATAATGTGCTAGTCTTTCACATCCTTGAAAAAATTAGCATACCTGAAACTCTCCGAAAACGAATTTTTGTACTTTTCGTCTTTTTTCCAATGAACATCTATTACAATAGTCTTGTTGCTTCGGAGATATTGTTTACAACTCTATTTTTGCTGAGTATTAATGTCTACTTAGCTGATATAAACTATAAATACCTGTTCATCGGGGTGCTGACGGGGTTAAACACCATGATAAAACCCTACTTTCCACTTTTTGCTTTGGCTATAATTTTATCGGACTTCATGTGCCATAAGAAGTTTTGGGTAAGTTTCCAAAAAGGCGCAGTTGTTCTTCTCATGACTGGATTTATCATTGCCCCTTGGCTTTATCGTAACTATAAGCTTATTGGGGAGTTTACCTATGTTTCAAATAACGGCGGAATTGTCCTATACATTAACAATAATTCACAAAACAAACTAAGTGGCTGGATGCCCGCAGAAGACATAGAAAACTCCGTGGTTAAGAGACCAGATTATTCTGCCGCAAACCCTACTGAAAAAAAGAAAATGTTAAGTCGAGCTGCAAAGGATTGGATTATGGAGCACCCAGGGGAATTTGTTAATTTAGGCTTAAAGCGGCTGAAAAGGACGTTTATTCAGTATGGAGATTATAATTATGGAGACATAACTCTAGCATTCTATGGAAGTGGAATTCCTCATCCTCTGCAACTTGAATTGTTTAAAGCTTCCGAACTTGTGAGAGCACCCGTGTTTATCGGCGGAGTCGCTAGCATTTTTGTCTATACTATACTATATTTTGGGCTATTTTTCGCCTCAAACCCCAGTTCTGAACAAGGAGGACTTTTCCTGCTTATGACTTTCTATATGTTTGCTGGGGTATATTTTCTCACAGAAGGGCAGAGCCGCTACGCATTTCCAACTGTTTTAAGCTTGATCTTTTATGTGATATTAGGGATTGAGAGAATTAAGAGCATTACAAAGCTCATTTGGGTAAAATTGCGAGGGTAAGAAATGTTAGGATTAACGCTTTTCTCCGTGTTTCTCGGTTCGCTGGGACAAATATTAGTTAAGATCGGGGCCCAACATTTAGAACTCGATTTTTCAAGTGCTCATTTGCTGCAGAGCCTTTTAGCTATTGTGAAAAACGTGCCGGTAATGATTGGAATGGCAATGTACGGTCTGAGTTTTGTGCTTTGGGTTAAGGTGTTAAGCAAAGTTGAGCTTAGCTACGCCTACCCGTTAGTGAGTCTTGGGTATATTGTGATAATGTTAGTCTCCTATTTTTACTTCAAAGAAGAGATTTCTCTTTACAGAGCTATAGGGGGGTTATTTATCGTGATTGGTGTGGTGTTTGTAGCCCGTTCTTAGATTATTTAGACTATGGTATACTGTAAATAATATTTTATTTTTTCATTTAGAAGGAGACTGGAGATTCATGAACGATGAGGATATAGCTCTTGATGGCGGGACCAGTGGAGAACGTTTGCAAAAGGTACTCGCTCAGGCCGGAGTCGCTTCACGACGGCATGCTGAAAGACTTATTGTGGAGGGGCGAGTTTCGGTCAATGGAGAAAAAATTCATACATTGGGGACTAAAGTAGGTGGACAAGACCATATTGAAGTGGATGGGAAACCAATTGAACGAGTTGAAAAATTTCATTATTATGTTCTCAATAAACCTGTCAGTGTGATTACCAGTGTTAGCGATCCTCAAGGACGTCCGACCGTAGTCGATTTAATGAAAGATGTTCCAGTACGGGTTTATCCAGTAGGTAGACTGGATTATGAAACCTCTGGTTTATTGGTACTTACCAACGATGGAGAATTAGCGCATCGCTTGATGCACCCAACGTATGGGGTAGAGAAAACATACCGTGTCTGGGCACAAGGCCCAGTGGGTATTAAGGCCCTTGAAACTTTACGGCAGGGGGTACTTCTAGAAGATGGGAACACCGCTCCGGCTAAAGTTGAGCGTATGAGCGGTGTTCCCAAGGGAACAAACATGATGTCCAAAGGTAATCGTCTCGAAGTTTTAGAAGTGACAATTCATGAAGGGCGCAATCGCCAAATTCGACGGATGTTTGCGGCAATTGGATATCCAGCAGTTAAACTTGAACGGATTAGGTTTGGAGCGATAACCTTGGGAAACACCCTCCGTGCTGGCGCTTACAGAGCATTGACGATAGAAGAAGTTAAGGAATTGCGTTCTCAAGTAGGGTTAAGAAGTTAACCAATAGGGTAAAGAGGATGCTCTATTTCCGTATTCCATTTTTCTATGTCTCTTCCGCCAAAGGAACGTAAGGCGTTGGCGACAGAATTGATTTTTTCTTTCAGAAAGGCCATAGATCAGGAGCACTTCGACAAGCCCACGACCTTGAGGTTGATGCAGGAGTTGATTCGCTAAAGGACCGGCGACAACCACTTCCCCAAGATCTGGAACATTAAATGGAGCGACTTGAACTAACCAAGCATTAAATTTGTCTAAGTTAATCTCACTGGGGTAATAAGCTAGTTCGTTGGCTATTTCTTCGCGGAATTCGCCTTGATGGATGAATTCACTACGAACTATGACCGATATTTTACTATTCGCCAAGGATTCTCCTTGAATCTCTTCAATTGCCTCTTTCGTTTGTTGAGGGCCTTTAAAAATAGCAATAGCTGTTTTTCTCATTTAAGTTATCCTCCTTTAACAATGTACTAGCTTAACCTCTTAAGTTTGACTTAGTATGTCCATAAATTACGATCACTAAAGCAAGACATGCAGGAGAAAATCAAACTTATGGAGAATATTTTCAAGACCGAATAGAAGTATAAAAAGCTATATTGCTTAAAATAGAGAAACGGAGAGAGCAAGTATGAAAATTCGGATAGGGAATGAGCTCCTTACAGAACACGTTCGCGTGCGGATTCGTTTAGATTATCGCAGTGAATCGCGGAGTGGACGCTTTTTATTTGGAGGAAAAAGTAAAGAACAAATGGCAGAAACGATGCGAGAACAACAGGTTGCCTTACTGCGCAATGTTCCACATCAAGGAATTCTTATCGAAGAAGTGGATTTAAGTCTTGATGTCTTTGCTGTGACTGAAGGGGATGGAAGGCGCACCCACGAAGTTGCCTATGCGCCGATAATCTTAACGCTACGGATCGAAAACCTTGACGATTTGCTCCCACTTTTGATTAAACCTGAATTTCGAAAAATCGAGTTCCTAAGTCCTGAAAATATCTCGCTTCACCGCTTGGATATGGAGCGTTTGCTTTTTCGTTTGAGTCAAGCATTCCAACAAGAAATAAAAATTTTAGAACAAAAATATTCACGTTAATTGAAATTACTCGTTACTTTTTTCCATTTATAGCTTATATTGAGACTTCATGAGTCGGATTAATACCTCTTCCTTCTTTGTTGGGCGAAAGAAAACTTAGTGACTATTGAAATTCCTTCTAAATTAAATTATTATGTACATAGAATGTGGTCTGACCATTAGACAAATTTTTAGGGGGTTAAAGGATGGTAGCTCGTGAAGTATTGCAAGAACTCCTTCAAGTGCTCGGTGTTGAAAATGTCCTCACAGAGCAAGAAGACTTATTAACCTATGCTTATGATGCAACTGCGGCCATGAAGCATCGCATGCCGGAAGTCGTAGTTTCCCCCCATTCTACAAAACAGGTAGCGGAGATCGTTAAAATTGCCGCTCGGTATAATGTTCCGGTCTATCCACGGGGCTCGGGAACAAACCTTAGCGGGGGAACCATTCCCACTGAAGGGGGTATAGTTCTCTCAGTGCTTAACTTAAATAAAATCCTAGAAGTAGACCAAGATAATTTAACCGCCACTGTGCAACCAGGGGTGATCATACAAGCTCTCAATGATGAAGCAGCTAAGTACGGCTTATTGTATCCGCCGGATCCCGGTACTGTCACCACGGCAACGATGGGTGGTTCCGTATCGGAGTGTTCAGGTGGTCTGCGAGGCCTAAAATACGGGGTAACTAAACATTATATCATGGGTTTACAATTGGTCTTGGCGAACGGGGAAGTCATTCGCTGGGGAGGAAAAACAGTCAAAAATGTCACAGGGTACGATTTAGTGGCTCTCTTCACGGGAGCTGAAGGAACGCTTGGAATTATTACAGAAATTATCGTCAAATTAATTCCTGCTCCCGAAGCACGTAAGAGTATTTTGGCTGTTTTTGATGACGTTGATAAGGCAGGGAAGGCCATCGCGGCCATTATTCGTAATAAGGTTATTCCGGCGACACTTGAGATTATGGATAATGTGACGATTCAAACCGTGGAGAATTTTGTGCATGCAGGTCTTCCGTTGGACGCTGAAGCGGTTCTCTTATGTGAAGTGGATGGTTACAAAGAGGTTGTCGAACGAGAAGCAATTTTGGTAGAACGAATTCTGAAAGAAGAAGGGGCCGTGGAGGTAAAAATTGCCAAAAACGATAATGAGCGCGATCTCTTATGGTTGGCTCGCCGTAGTGCGCTTCCAGCTCTCGCTCAAAAAAGGCCCACGACCGTACTTGAAGATGCAACCGTTCCCCGGAGTAAAATTCCGGATATGCTTAAAGCAATTCGTAGAATTGCTTTAAAACACAAGTTGCAAATTGCAACGTTCGGGCATGCCGGAGACGGAAATTTACACCCCACGATTTTGACAGATGAGCGAGATGTGGAAGAAATGAAGCGGGTTCATCTAGCAGTGGACGAGATTTTCGAAACGGCTATAGCACTTGGAGGAACCCTTTCGGGTGAACATGGGATTGGAATCGCCAAAATGAAATATCTTGACTGGGAATTTGGTGAAGCTGGGGTGGCAGCATTACGTCGCATTAAAGAAGCCATGGATCCCAACTACTTAATGAACCCGGGCAAAATTGTAAGGAGGGACTAATCGTGTCCATATATGATTCTCTGGATTCGATTACCGAAGAACTCCATAAATGTATGAAATGCGGAAACTGTCAGGCAGTATGTCCGATTTATAAGGAAACACATCAAGAAATTGGAGTGGCAAGGGGGAAGATTAGTCTATTAGAGTTTTTCCTTTCAGGAGAAATTGAGATGACAAAGGGACTAGCAGATCGATTTTCTCTTTGTACGACCTGTATGGCTTGTAATGATAATTGCCCTTGTGGGGTTCGGTTTGATGAAATTATTCTTGCTGCACGGGCTGAAGTTGTCCGTGGTAAAGGGCTTCATCCGGTCAAGAAAATTGCCTTTACTGCCTTAAAGATGCAAAGAATGTTCGACTTTGGGATGAAGGCGGGAAGTATCTTTCAGGCTGTTGCCCTAAAGAATATACCGAATAGACACAGCAAATTAGCACGTATGCGCGTTGATGTCGGGCTAGGCAAGGAAAAAGTGTTCCCTATGTTACCCAAAAAGACTTTGCGTACTGAGCTACCTGAAGTGATTGGGGTCAAGAACCCGAAGCTGAGAGTGGCCTTCTTTACGGGCTGCATGATTAATTATTTCTACACGGATATTGGCAGAGCAGTAGTTGAAGTGCTTACGGAAAACGACATAGAAGTTGTCATTCCAAAGTCTCAGGGCTGCTGTGGTATCCCTGCCTCGGTTAATGGAGATGCAGACTCAGCCCGTGTTTTGGCTAGACGTAATTTGAGGGTATTTGAGGAGATGGGAGCGGACGCGTTAGTCGTGGCTTGTTCTTCGTGCGGTACCGCTTGGAAGCATGTCTTTGGAGAATTGCTGGAGAAGGATTCAGAGTTTACGGCCCTGGCGAATAAATGGGCTGGAAAGTCATATGATATCTCTGAGTTCTTGATTCATCAAATTCCCTTTAAGAAAGAGGGTTTAGGACGAGTATCGCGTAAGGTAACCTACCATGATCCTTGCCACTTAAACAGGGGACAGGGGATTAATAAAGAACCGCGAGAAATTCTCCAAAGTATTCCTGGTGTAGAATTGATTGAAATGAAAGAAGCTGGGCGCTGTTGTGGTATGGCTGGCTCATTCAGCCTTGTACACCCAAATCTATCCTTACAAATTTCCGATCGTAAAACCGCCAACATCGCCCAGACTCTAACGGATACTGTGACAACTGGTTGTCCCGCTTGCCGTTTGCAATTACAAAGTGGGCTTGAAAATGCTAGAGTTAACGAAGAAGTATTGCACACGATTCAGATCTTAGCCGAGGCTTATAGAGTAGGTAAGCAAGACCGAAAGAATTCACTAATGTTTCATTATTAGACGGGTCATGATAAAATGAAACAGTGCGTTGATTCCCAAGGCACTACAAATAAGGGAGTGACGTGAGTGATTTTAAGACCCATAAAAACTAAGAAGATCTATGAAGATCTATGAAGAGATTGTTGATCAAATAGGGCTGTTGGTTGCAGATGGACAGCTAAAACCGGGTGACCGTTTACCTTCTGAACGTGAATTGGTTGAACGATTTCAAGTTAGTCGTGCATCGATTCGTGAAGCCATCAGTGCTCTTGAAATGATGGGCCTAATTGAAGTGCACGCGGGAGAAGGAACGTACATTAGACAGGTTAACATTGATTCGGTAGTGGCTCCCTTAGCGTGGATGCTATTTATTGAAAAAGATACGGATTTGGAACTTTATGAGGTTCGTAAGATTTTGGAGGTACAGGCTGCGGGGCTAGCGGCGGAGAGAGCACAAGAGGATGAAATTTTAGATATGTACGAAGCCTTGGAAGTCATGCGCATGGACCTCGAAATAGATCGCTTAGGAGAAGACGCGGATTATCGCTTTCATTTTGCCATTGCTAGGGCAACGTCTAATAAGATCCTGATTCGCCTGATGAACACTATCTCAGATACTATGCAAAAGACTCTGAAATCCAGTCGTGGCAAACTTTACGAAGACAAGACGACACCAGAGAGATTATATCAAGAACATCGTTCTCTTTACGAGGCAATCAAAAATCATAACGTGTTAAAGGCTCAGCAACTCATGCTGAACCACTTAGTCGGCGTTGAAACCCAACTGGCGAAGTATTTACTTCTGGACCATAAATAGAAGAGGCGGAAATACAACTAGTTGTGTGTTTCCAGCCTCTTCTATGTTAAGAAGGAGTTTTAGGATAGTATAGTAGGATAGTATAGTAGGATAGTATAGTAAGAAGGAAAGATAGTGAGGATGAGCCATGGCATGCCAAATAGTATATCACAATGGGAATTGTCTCAATACTAAAAAGCCATTTGCCCGTGCTTGTAAATTGTGTATAGAGATTTGCCCGCATCAAGCTATTTCGGAATATCGACAGTTGAATGCCAAAGAATGTACAGAATGTGGGGCTTGTATGGCCGTGTGTCCGAGTGATGGCTTTGTAGATCAGACGATGGATAAATTTCACGATTATCTATTTGAGAGGAATGATATCCTTTTAAATTGTCCACAGGCAATCCCTGGAGGCTTTGAGATTCCATGTTTGGGAATGTTGAACCGAGATGGCTGGATGCTTCTGATGCTCTTGGCAGAGGGGGAATCCGTAACCATCATGACAGGAGTGTGTGCCGAGTGCGAAGATCGTCAAGCGTGTGTGCACAGTGTTCAGGCGTTTAAACGAATTCATCGGGAGTGGCCGAACCATGCTACTATCCGCATACAAGTCCGACCGGATGAAGAGGCTGAGCCAGAGGCGAAAGAAAAAATTAAGTCTGTAGTTCCGCGAGTTAAGCTGACTGGTTGGAAGCAAAAAAGTCGGGATAAAATAGGAGAATGGCTACCTAGCTTGGCAGCTACGGATACCTATCTTGTACCGAAATACCGTAAGTGGCTTATTGAAGCATTGGAGAGAAAAAAAGATGGTAAAATACCGTTTCTCGCTTTAACCGTAGGCGATTCATGTACAAGTTGTGGGGTTTGTGCGGCGATTTGTCCGCAGGGCGCGTTACAAAAGCGGGAAGAAAGGAACCCGGACCAGAGTGCAGCAGATCGCGCGAAAGAGGAAAAGATAGTGTCGTTGCGCCTGATTTTGGAACCCCAGAAATGTGTTCAATGTGGGCGTTGTGTGGAAATTTGTCGGCCTCTCGCGCTGGAATTCCAGCTTAAATCGATGTCTCATCGTTTACTAACTGGTAAGATACTGATTCACGAGGGGAGCCCTAAATATTGTACTAGGTGTGGCAAACGAATTTTCGATGATAAGGATTTGTGCTTGGCCTGTTCGACTGGTAATCCGGGTAACGGGGGGTCCTTCTTCCTTGGTGGATGAGGATTGCCTTTTTAGTGGTTACCACAAGTGCAATCTGCGCTGTGTTCGGGCGTCGATTTCTTAGGTTCGCGCAAAAGTTGATCGACTAAATGGGTTACATGGGAAATGGGCTGCTCTTGAATAGCTTTGGCCAAGGCTAAAATTTCTCGGATTTCTTCGGGCTTTATACCAAGGGTGAAGGCTTCAGTGACAGCAAGTCGGAGAGTAGCAAGGGCATTACAAGCGACTGCTGCTGAAATCTGTGTCAAAACGATAGTGCGTGCATCAAGACTCATGAGACATTCCTCCTGAATTTATTTTTTCTTTAGTATGGTTAAGTTTTGATCAATTCTAGCACATTAAAGTACCGAGGGCAAAAAGTCTGAAATTAATTAAGAATGACTAAGTGCAGCGGTTTAATGTGCATGAACGCAAACAGCACCACTGTATTATCATTCGTCCCTACCCCCGTAAGGACCCAGCCAGAGGAAGTTTCTTAGCTTAGAGAGCACGGAGAGAGGAATTGCGTCGATGAGTGCAGTCGATAAGGCGTGAAGAAACTCATTGGTCGCACATGCAGAAAGCCCAGAGGTTATGAGTTTTAGCCTTAGCGACAAGCGAATAGCAATGGAACGTGTGCGAACGAGCTAAGAAACTTCCTCCTAAGAAAGGACTAAACTTATGAACGAGTATCAGGTTATTGTGGTAGGTGGTGGAGCGGCAGGTATGATGGCCGCTGGACAGGCTGCTAAAGGAGGGGCAAAAGTATTACTCCTTGAAAAGAAAGAACACTTAGGCCGAAAAATAGCTATAACAGGGAAAGGACGTTGTAATCTAACCAACGAGGAAAACGTCTCAGATTTCATCAGCCACTACCCTGGTAATGGCCGATTCTTACACGGAATATTGAGAGAATTTGATAACGTGGCTTTACGAGAGTTTTTTGCCAGTTATGGGGTAGAGACAAAAGTTGAACGGGGTGGGCGCGTTTTTCCAGTCTCTGATGATGCAGAAAAAGTTGTTGAAGCCCTTTTGGCTTTTCTGGCAGATAAGGGTGTAGAGGTGCGATCGGGAATAGCCGTGGAGGAGATTTTGGTTGACAATGGCCAGGTCATCGGGGTACGAGGAAATGGCCCAAAACGCTATTTAGCGCCATCAGTTATCGTGTGTACCGGAGGGACTTCCTACCCCGCTACTGGCTCAAATGGGGATGGGCTTAGGTTTGCGCAGAAACTGGGGCACAGTGTTATCACCCCACGGCCGGCTTTGGTGCCACTGAAAACCTCCGAAGAATGGGTAAAGGAGCTACAGGGACTTGCTTTGAAAAATGTCGAAGCTTCTTTGTGGATAGGTGGAAAGAAAAAGATCACAGAGTTCGGAGAAATGTTGTTTACGCATTTTGGGGTATCGGGTCCCATCATTTTGACGCTTAGCCGTCAGGCGGGGGATGCACTTCGTGAAGGAAAACATGTCGAGTTGCGAATTAATATGAAACCTGCTCTTTCGCCAGAACAGCTAGATACTCGGGTGCAACGGGATTTCCAGAAGTATAGCAATAAGCAGTTCAAAAACGCGCTGGATGATCTTTTACCCCAAAGTCTGATTCCCGTTATGATCCGCTTGAGCGGGATAAACCCAGAAGGGGTAGTGCATCAAATTAGCCGTGAAGAACGAAAACGCTTAGTGGGTTTATTGCAAGGCTTACCCGTTACAATTACCGAAACCCTTTCTATAGAGACGGCGATTGTAACGGCAGGGGGAGTCGATGTTAAGGAAATCAATCCGAAAACAATGGCTTCAAAACGTGTTGCAGGGCTTTTCTGGGCCGGAGAGGTTGTGGATGTCGATGGCATTACGGGAGGGTATAATCTCCAAGCTGCGTTTTCAATGGGGTACAGGGCGGGCCGTTCGGCGAGTGATTCTGCGCTCCGACTGGTCTGATTAATACCCCTTCTGCATAAACTCTTTTCGAGGTGGTGTACGTGCGTCGAAGAGAAAGTCTCTTAGAATGGATGTGGAATGTAGTTCAACGGGGAGAGCGCAGGATCATTCGAATTATGGTTTTGGCGTCGGTAATACTTGTATTAATGCAGTTAAGTGTGCTAAGGGATCCACTTGAATTTTATATGGCGGTGACTGCGAAGGTCGAAGCTCCTCCTTTGGAATTGCCGGCACTTGCTGAAATGCAAAGGACCTGGCAATTGACGTTAAGAGCGATACCAGCAGCTCCGATCCGTGTGCTTCAAAATGGTAAAGTCATAACGACTTTAACAAATGGGGAACAGCAAATGATAGTAGAGTCTGGTCAAATTCAGCTGGACGGAAGAGGCTTGCCTCAGATCATTCAAGTTCAAGTTGTAGATAAAGATACTCAATTAATTGAACCTCGTCAGAATCAAATTGTCGTGATCCAGGGGAATATTCAGAACTTGATGGTCAGACCGTAGTGTTGCAAATCATGCGCTAGCGTACTATAATTTAGGCGTTAAAGTTTTTAAAAATCATTGAGTAGATTCGAAAAGGAGGGTAGGACGGTAGGATGGAAGTATTTTACTATAAGTACGGTGGCATGGGTTTTAAAAAAATAAAGGCACCTGTCAGGTGCCTTTTTATACTAGTTAGCTAGTTAAAGAAAGTATATAGCAACTAAGGCGGCCACCGGCGCCTGAAGGCTGACAGAAGGCTAATTCGTGCGAAGACAGTGTCTTCGGGCGCTAGTCAAGTTTTCTATATCCCAATCAGTAAGAATATCGTGCGAAAGGTATGATAATATGAGGGGAAGAGGAACGCGATGATGGCGCAAAGCAAGAAGATTGCACTCGCTGCTTTAAAAATGGCTATGACAGAGAGCAGAGAAGAAGAGGTTCATTTAAAAGAGTCTTATCAACGAATAGGAATTAAAACTGCTGCAGTTGATTACGGTGGAGAGTACGTCAGCTCGATCCGCAAAATTGTAGAACGTGCTATAGTGGCTGCTAAACGCGAAGGGGTAATCCAGGAGATACACGGGGATGAAGGCGCAGTGGCCGGTGCAACTCGCGAGGCCTTAAGTCAAATAATGAATAAAGCAATGGGCTTAAATATTGGTGGTAAGATTGGGATTGCACGCCAAGATGATCATTTAAGCGTTGCGATTTTCTTTGGAGTGGGGCTCTTACATTTAGATGAAGTTGCTGTGGGACTGGGACATCGCGTCGCTCCCAAAGAAGTAGGGGGGTAGAACATGGTTCGAGGAATTCGAGGTGCGACAACAGTAGAGCGTAATGACGCTGTGGAGATAAGGGAAGCGACACAGGAACTTTTACAGAAGATTCTTTCTGAGAACGCGCTGAGTACAGAAGACTTGGTTAGCGCCATATTTACAGTTACTTTAGATTTAAATGCTGATTTTCCTGCGTCCAGTGCGCGTGAGATCGGTTGGGAGTTGGTACCACTTCTTTGTGCGACAGAAATTCCTGTGCCCAGTGGGCTCTCTCGCTGCATCCGCGTGCTATTACACGTGAATACTACACGTAGTCAGACGGAAATAAAACACGTTTTTATGCGCAAGGCCACGGCATTACGCAAGGATCTAGTAAGGCTCGATCTTAAGCTATAACGATCAAGTTAGTTGCAAAAATTAGCAAGCTACAATTTCGTGAACCTAGCAATACGTAAATGAACTGAGGAAGAAGGGAACGCGGTGAGTCTAATCGCTCGACGAAAGGATGGACACCAAGAAACTACTACGGTTCGAGTGGGAGATGTTGTCGTAGGTGGCCCTCAATTGGTAGTTGTAGCCGGTCCTTGTGCCATAGAAAGCTATGAACAATTATTGAGTACTGCTCTGGAAATTAAACGTCATGGAGCGACAATGCTTCGAGGTGGGGCGTATAAGCCAAGGACCTCCCCCTATTCTTTTCGTGGGAAAGGGGAACTTGGTTTGGAAATACTGTCTCAGATTAAGGAGTTAACAAAACTTCCGGTGGTTACAGAAGTTATGGATGCTCGCGACATTGAACGGATTGCAGACGTTGCAGACATGTTTCAAATAGGGTCACGGAATATGCAAAATTACACGCTCTTATCGGAAATTGGAAAAACCAAACGACCAGTTTTACTTAAACGTGGTTTGGCTGCAACCTTAGAGGAATGGATTTATGCCGCGGAGTATATCTTAGCAGAAGGAAATGACCAAGTAGTTTTGTGTGAACGTGGAATTCGAACCTTTGAGACGTATACCAGGAACACAGTGGATATCACAGCAATCCCTGCCTTAAAGGAACTAACCCATCTTCCCGTCTTTTTAGATCCTAGCCATGGTACTGGCAGATGGTCTCTGGTCAGCCCAGTAGCTTTGGCAGGAATCGCAGCGGGTGCTGACGGCTTAATGATCGAAGTTCACCCGCAACCAGATCAAGCTTTGAGTGACGGAGAACAATCTTTAAACTTTAAACATTTTGCAGAACTCATGGATAAGATAAAGCCTGTAGCCAAAGCGGTAGGCCGTGAGATGATTTGATCTTTTCCTTTAGGGGTTGTGAGGAAAGACCATTCTGTGGTAAAATAGTTTAAATTTACAGTTCAATGTTTAGTATTAATTTAGTATTAGTGGTCGAAAGCTAGCTTTGTATGGCAAAGCTATATGTAGGATGGTCAAGTGGGGCCCCTAGGGGAGCTTCACGAAAGATTCGTCTAAGGCAAGTAGGATTGTAGGATGGGGGCGATTTCGAGTCAAGGCACCCTCTATTCAGGGTGCCTTTTTTAACCTTATTCTTAACGAAGGGTAGAGAGGAAGTGCGACTATGCAGTCTATTTTTGGGGAGTTAGCTAGGAAGGAAATCCGTGATCTACCACTCTATGTGCCAGGGAAGCCTATTGATGAAGTGAAAAGGGAACTTGGCTTGACAGAAATTATCAAATTGGCTTCCAATGAAAATCCATGGGGACCTTCCCCTCAAGCAATTATAGCGATGCAGGGGGCCGTCGGCGACATCCATAGATATCCTGATGCAGGCGCTTTCACGTTAAAGCGCGCTTTAGGAGATTCATATGGACTTTCCACTAATCATTTCTTACTAGGGAATGGTTCAGAAGAAATTGTCCAAATGATTGCAAAAGCATTTTTTCGACCAGGAGAAGAAATACTAATGGGTAAACCGAGTTTCCCACGCTATGAAACTGTTTCCCGCCTTATGGGGGCGATTCCGGTTGAGCTCCCTCTCGAAGAAGGGTATTATCCTTTACAAGGGATACTAAGTAGAATCACCGCTAAAACACGGGCAATCTTCATCTGTAATCCTAATAACCCAACCGGAACTGTCCTAGAGGAACTAGACCTACGAGCTTTTGTGGCGCAGGTGCCACCTCATATCCTCTTAATAGTTGATGAAGCTTATATTGAATTCTCTGAACAAAGTTTTTCCGGTGTGACCTTTCTAGAAGAACGTCGTCCGATTATCGTTTTGAGAACGTTTTCGAAAGCCTTTGGTTTAGCGGGAATCCGTTTGGGTTATGCCATAGCTCGTCCTGAACTGACGGATGCGATGAACAGGGTACGAGAACCGTTCAATTCGAACGCTGTTGCGCTCGCAGGTGCATTAGCCGCTTGGCAAGATAAGAGCTATCTTCAAGAAGTAATTAAAAAGAATGCGCAAGAACGCCGCTATGTGACGGAACATCTTCTAAAATTGGGCGCTCGTATATATCCAACGGAAACGAATTTTATTTTTGCATTCTTTAAGAACTCAAGGATCTCCTTGAGCCAAAAATTATTGGAACGTGGGATTATCGTTCGACCGGGAGCCGCCTTTGGGTATCCTACAGCGTTGCGTATTACGTTCGGTATCCACGAGGAAAACGAGAAGTTTATACACGCGCTTGAAGAGATCATGGAGATGAACAAAGTTTAAGGTCTGCACAATGTCCACGAAGTAGGAACAACTTAGCAGGGATAGTAATGTAGTATGGTAGAAGGGGGCTGGGAAAAATGATTATTGTTTTGAAAATGGGTACAACAATTGAACAAATTAAAGAGGTTTCCACACGGTTAACTGATGAGGGGTTCAAAATACATCTTTCCCAAGGTGTGGAGAAAACAATAATAGGAGCAATTGGGGATCGTACGCGTATGGAAGCCCTCGATTTAGAAGCGTTGCCTTGGGTAGAAAAAGTCGTGCCTATTCTGGCACCGTATAAATTGGTCAGCCGGGAGTTTCACGCAGCGGATAGTATTATTCGGATTGGGGGACAAGAAATAGGGGGCAGCAGGGTTCATGTGATGGCAGGTCCTTGTGCTGTCGAAAGTAAGGCTCAAATTTTGGAAACTGCGCATGCGGTGCGCGAAGCGGGTGCGACCTTTTTACGTGGGGGCGCCTTTAAACCCCGTACTTCTCCCTATTCCTTTCAAGGATTAGAGGAAAAGGGATTGCGCTATTTGGCAGAAGCGCGTGAGGAAACTGGGCTTTTAGTGATCACGGAAGTTATAGATGCGCAGGATGTTTCCTTGGTGGCGAATTATGCGGATGTTCTCCAAATCGGTGCCCGAAACATGCAGAACTTCGTTCTCCTCAAGGAGGCTGCCAAGTGCGGGAAACCAGTACTGCTCAAAAGAGGTCCCTCTGCAACCTTAGAGGAATGGATGATGGCAGCTGAGTATATCATGGATGGAGGTAACTATCAGGTGATGTTCTGCGAGCGGGGCATTCGTACCTTTGAAAGTTACACACGAAATACGCTTGATCTAAGTATGGTTCCTGCTCTTCATGCTCTCTCCCACTTACCGGTCATTGTTGACCCAAGTCATGGAACTGGGAAATGGCAACTAGTTCACCCCATGGCAAAAGCGGCTCTGGCGGCCGGAGCAGATGGCTTGATCGTGGAGGTCCATCCCCATCCGGAAAAGGCAGTTTCGGACGGAAAACAGTCCTTGACTCCAGAAAAATTCCAGATCATGATGAAAGATTTGGCAAGGCTCACGAGCGCTCTCGATCGTGAATTAGGGGAAGTGAGTTCGTGATAGAACATTCAGAGGGGATTTTGACACCTGGATGGTTGGGGCTGCGTACTCCAAAGGCCTGTATCCTCGGCTTAGGGCTGATTGGCGGGTCTTGGGCAGGCGCCTTACACCTTTCTGGCTGGGAGGTTGTTGCTGTCGACCCGGACAAGACCAGTCTTGAGGAAGCTATGGATCGGGGCTGGGTGCAGGCAGGTTGGACTGAAATGCCATTGTTTCTGGAGGTTGATCTGGTTGTTTTGGCTCTTCCATTGCAAGAGTTTGCAAATGGATATGACCTATTGGTGGGTAGGATTCCCAAGGGCGCGATTGTAACCGATGTAGGAAGCATTAAAGCAGAAATTTGTAATAAATCGAAAGTGGATGCTCATGCTGGGTCAGGACCCTTCCATTTTGTAGGAGGACATCCCATGTCTGGTTCAGAGCAATCAGGATTTACGGTTGCCGATTCCCATCTTTTTCAGGGATATCCATATGTTTTAACTCCTGCTGCCGATTGCCCTCAAGATGTGGTTCAAAAACTTGCAGAAGTTGTACAAGCGTTTGGCGCCAAAGTCGTATTGAGAGAGCCAAAGAATCATGATGTAGAAGTGGCGATGGTCAGTCATATCCCTCATTTGTTCGCAGTGGCCTTAACTTTAGCAACGCGGGATGCATCTAAAGATGGGGTATCGGCCTTTGCGTTAGGTGGACGGAGTTTCCAGGACATAACGCGTATTGCTGACAGTTCTCCTGAGATGTGGAAGGAAGTCTTGGTGAGAAATAACGATGCAATTCTCGGTGGGCTCACCCTTTTAGAACAAAGAATCAAGGAATTGCGGGAACACCTTGAACGTGAAGACAGAGAGGCAATTGCAGAAGCATTTCGTCAGGCTCATATGGTTCGGAGCTGCATTAATTAAGCTTAACTTAAGTAGTGAGAAACGTTTATCCGATGGTTAACCGCCAATATACATTGAAACCATGATTAAGGGGAGGATACCTATGCAAGGCGTATTTATAAAACCTGTTTCTGGCATAGCGGGAGAAATCGAAGTTCCTGGCGATAAATCCATTTCTCATCGGGCAGCGCTCTTGGGTGGGATGGCTCATGGAGAAACCCATATTTCGAACTTTTTATTAGGCCAGGACTGCTTAAGTACGCTTCGTTGTTTAAAACAACTGGGAGTCCCTGCAGAGAGAAAGGGGACAGAGGTGTGGATTCGTGGTGAGGGGATGGAAGCTTGGACAGAGCCAACGGATGTACTGGATGCAGGTAATTCGGGGACGACTTCGCGGCTAATGCTTGGAGTCTTGGCCGGGAGTCCTTTTGCGGTCACACTGACTGGGGATGCATCCCTTCGATCTCGACCAATGCAGCGTGTCACTGAACCTCTTAAGCAAATGGGCGCCCAGATTATGGGGCGGCAAGGCGGTAATCTTTTCCCCCTGACGATGAGTGGTGGTCAGTTGCTAGGACAAGAATTTCGAACTGCAGTCCCCTCGGCCCAAGTAAAATCAGCGATTATCTTAGCAGGCTTGCGAGCGAGCGGAGAAACAAGAGTTGAGGAACCAGCACTTTCTAGGGATCATACTGAACGAATGCTTCGGGGATTTGGAGTTGAGGTGCTCAGCGAGAAGACTGTGGTAAGAGTGCACGGGGGAGGTCGCTTGACTGGTCAGGAGGTTGCCGTACCGGGAGATATTTCATCGGCTGCTTTCTTCCTCGTCTTAGGGAGTTTGGCTGGACGTGGCGAGGTTATTCTGCCTAATGTAGGTATAAATCCGACTCGTACCGGGATCTTAGACGTGCTTAGAGACATGGGAGCGGATATCGAGTTGATCGACGTTTCGGAAATCTGTGGTGAACCTAGGGCAACGTTACGTGTTCGTCCGACGAAGCTTCAAGGGATTGAAATTAGAGGAGACATGATTCCGAGATTGATTGATGAAATTCCGATTCTCGCTCTCGCTGCAAGTCTAGCCGAAGGGGAAACTGTCATTCGCGATGCTGCAGAACTACGGGTTAAGGAAACCGACCGCATCCGCACTGTGGCAGAAGGACTTAATGCTTTAGGGGCCAAGGTTGAAGAACTTCCCGACGGATTGAGGATTCAAGGGCAGCCCTCCTTGCGAGGCGGGCAGGCGAGTAGTCAAGGCGATCATCGCTTGGCCATGGCGTGGGCTATTGCCGGGATGTTATCTAAGGAAGGGGTCAGTGTGGAGGGCATGGCAGCAGCTGATGTATCGTATCCTGAGTTTCTAGCCGTGATCGAGAAGGTAGCTCGATGAACGGTGAAATACCCCTAGAAGGAAGTAGGGGTTTTACTTATGGGTTGCGGCAATCGTTGACGATTGTGATTGGGTACGCACCAGTCGCTGTAACGTTTGGACTTCTAGCGACTCAGTTCGGGCTAACCTATTGGGAAGCTGGGCTGATGTCGTTCTTTGTTTACGCAGGCGCCTCTCAATTTATTGCGATCGAAATGCTTCATCAAGGGGCTTCTCCTGTAATGATTGGCTTGACCACACTTATCGTTAATATTCGTCATTTGCTGATGAGTTTATCAGTTGTTCCTTATTTTTCGGAAAGAACTCTTCCCTGGTCTTTAGCCTTGGCCCAAGGACTTACCGATGAAACGTTTGTGCTCAATTCGAAGGTTCTGAAGGATGTGGCCGGAGAAGAAAACCGCCGGCGGGTAATGCTAGGGATTAATCTAGGCGCTTTCTCCTCTTGGTTCGTTTTTACACTCCTTGGGGGACTGATTGGAAAATGGTTGCCTATTCAGTTCTCAGGTTTCCAATTTGCTCTGCTATCCTTATTTATTATTCTGACTACCATGTCCCTTTCTAAGAAAAATTATCTTACGTATCTCCTGGCGGCTATACTTGCCATCGTTTTCAAACTGCTTATTCCGGGGAAAATTTATCTAATTCTGAGTGTGGCACTTGCAGCGGGTATTGGGGCATGGTGGCGTAAGAGAGAAGGAAGGTAACCATGTCAAACCAACTTTTAGAGACCATTTTATTAATGACCGTAGTCACTTATGGCGCGCGTGTTTTACCTTTTCTTCTGTTTAAAGGAAAAAACGTTCAAGGCTTTGCTCGCGATTTTATAGAATTAGTCCCCATTGCCTTGTTAGCTGCGCTTGTCATTCCGGAATTAGTGACACCCAATGGTACTATCGTCATAATCCATAATCCATTTTTATGGGCAGGGCTCTTGACGTTTCTTTTTACCAAATTTGTGCCAAATCTTTTTCTAGGGATTATCTTTGGAATGACGGTGTTTTGGGGATTGGATAAATTACTCCTCTAAAAATGATATCGGAAATAGGTAAATCTAGCATTAGAATGTTTGAACATCGTTTACGGGTAACATAATAGAAACTCCGAGAACATTCTCGGAGTTTCTATTATGTTAAATGTAGTGAAGGTAAGTTATACTAGATTAAGGATTAACTCATCGGCTCATTATCCTGATCTCGATCCCCTCGTGATACAATGGTATAACCATACTGTTCAGATTTTCGGCCAAGTAAGAAAGCAGCCAATAGACTTAGTATAAAGAGAGATCCATGGGCATGATGGTGCTTATAGTGATAAAACATGGGTTAAATCCTCCTTTCTTTAGTATTTAGAATGGCTTTTTTAAATTGAATTCATCCGTGTAATTAATGGGAATATTTTGGAGGTTGTCTATTGCGTTATAATGTATTACTTTGGGATTTAGATGGGACATTGACAGATCCTAAGGAAGGGATTACCCGCTCAGTTCAATATGCACTTAAGAGGTTAGATTATCCTCATTACGAGGGTGATAACTTGGATTGGATTATTGGCCCGCCCTTAAAAGAAAGCTTTAAGACCTTGTTTCAAACCACGGACGACGCTTTGTTGAATCAAGCAATCTCGATTTATCGAGAGCGCTATCGAGAGGTAGGTTTGTATGAAAATATAGTTTACCCTGGTATTCCTGATTTGTTGGCGCAGTTAAAAGAAAAAGGTTGTCGTCATCTGCTGGCGACGTCAAAACCTAGGGTCTTTGCGGAACAAATTCTTCAACATTTCTCAATGGATTCTTATTTTAGTGTTATCATGGGAAGCGAGTTGAATGGCCAATTCGTGGAGAAGGATTGTTTAATTGCTGAAGTTCTGAAAGCCCTGCCAGTAGATTCTCGCTCAAAAACTGTGATGATTGGAGATCGCAGGTTTGATGTTGATGGAGCAAGAGCTAACCATATTGATGTTATTTCTGTCGGATATGGGTATGGTACCGGAGAAGAATTACGTGTCGCTGCCCCAGATTTTATCGTTCAGAGTGTCGAGGATTTAGGAAAATTACTAAATTCCTCCTTCTAGGTTAGTCTGAGAAAATACTTCAAGAAATATGTGTCGCGAGGCAAGAAGGCGTGTGAATATGAACGAAGAAACCCAATCGATTCCTCTTTTGAAACGTTACTTAAGTTGGGTAGATCTGGCTCTTGTCTTAGGCGGGATTGTTTGCATTTATGTTATATTGGCTTTTGGAACGTTTTGGTTAATGCAGCGTTGGCCTCATGAACGTATTTTAATGTATCTTAATGCGTTTTTGACGCAGTTATCCTTTGCACTTTTAATTTGGACTTTGAAGAAAATCCGACACTGGGAATGGGCGGATTTCGGTTGGAATGCTGTGCCATTTAAAAAAGTACTTTCTAAGATCTTGGGATTATATGCCTTAACGTGGATCATAAATATTAGTTACGCAATTTTCCTCTACCAGCATGGTTTAACCCCTCCAGATACAGATGTTTATGCCAAATTATTAGGGCAGGCCACGTGGTATTCACTAATCCTGAATTTGTTCTTAGCGGGAATATTAGCCCCAATTGTGGAAGAAACGTTATTCAGGGGAGTTGTTTTTGGAAGTCTTCAAAGGTACTTTGGGAAATGGACAGCAGCCGTGCTTAGTGCTGTAATTTTTTCCGCTCTGCATTTGCAAGCTTATGGATTCTTCCCACGTTTAATCTTAGGTCTGTTCCTAGTTTACCTTTATGATAAGTACAAATCCCTCTATCCTGCAATTGCGTTACATGGGTTAAACAACATTGTTGCGACACTGATTGCTGCAAGTCTACCAATTTGAGTAAAAGGAGCATTTTAGTATGAAGCAAAAACTACAGCAAATGCAAATTACGATTGATGGTCCTGCTGGTGCAGGTAAGAGCACAGTTGCCAAACGCGTAGCGAAACGCTTAAATCTTTTCTATGTTGATACAGGTGCCATGTATCGAGCAATTGCTTATAAAGTGCTGAAAAGCAAAATTCCTGTAGAAGACGAGATGAGCGTATCCCAAATTGCTAAAACCACGGAGGTCGTTTTAGATCATTCGGAGGAAGGAACGGTCTGGTGTGATGGGGAAAATGTTACACTCGCAATCAGAAGTCCAGAAATTTCCCGCGCCGTTTCCACCGTTGCGGCTTACGTAGGGGTTAGAGAGCGTTTGGTTGAGTTGCAGCGTAGGGAGGCCGAACGTGGAGGTGTGGTTATGGATGGACGTGACATAGGTACTCACGTCTTACCAGAGGCCCCTCTCAAAATCTTCTTAACCGCAACCCTTCTGGAACGGGCAAATCGCCGGTGGTTGGAGCTCGTGAAAGCTGGAAAGAACGTGCTTTTAGAAGACGTCGCTCAGGATATGCAAAAACGTGATCGCCAGGATACAGAACGAGAAGTTTCTCCGCTAGAACCAGCCCAAGATGCCGTCATTCTTGATACCACGGGTTTAAGTGTGGAAGAAATGGTCGCTAAAATTGTAGCGCTGACGCAGGAGAATTAAAGATGACGTTTTAGAGGAAAAACTGCAGCAATAGCAGGAATTCATGAACAAGGTAGAGAACTTATTTTTTGTTGGGTATATTCCTGTCTCGAAGACCAACTATTACTTCAGCAGGTGTGTTCCCTTTCCGAACACACCACTTTTAGGGAGGTTCTTAGTTATGAACGTTAAACTGGCCACTAAAGCTGGTTTTTGCTTTGGAGTCAAGCGTGCCTTGGATCTGGCAGAAAGGACAGTGGGAAATTCACCTTCTGTATCCCTTGGACCACTGATTCACAATCAACAGGTTGTAAAACGCTTGGCAGAGCGAGGAATTCACGTTGTTAATGCCTTGGAAGAGGTATTAGCCGAACAAGCTCTGATTATCCGTTCCCATGGTGTCGGACCGAATGTCTATCAGGGGGCTAAAAACAAAGGAATTCAAGTGGTGGATGCCACATGTCCTTTTGTTCAAAAAGCTCAACGACTGGCCGCAGAGTCTGCTCAACTGGGTCAACAAGTGATTGTCATGGGAGACAAGCTGCATCCTGAAGTGCAGGGGATTCTAGGGTGGGCAGGAAAACAGGCGATACCTATTCAAACGCTGGAGGAGGCCAAAGAACTTCCGTTTTATCCGCAACTAGCCGTTCTGGCACAGACAACTCAACTTGCGGAAAGTTTTGACGGGATAGTCGAGGAGCTAAAACTCCATGCTGAAGAGCTAACCGTACACAACACAATCTGTAACGCAACGGCAGAACGGCAAAAGGCTGCTCGAGAGCTGGCACAAACAGTTGACGTTATGGTTGTCGTGGGGGGGCGTAATAGTGCAAATACCCAAAAATTAGCAAGTATTTGTGCGGAACTCACAAATACATATCTGATTGAAACGGCGGAGGAATTAGAAGTCGAGTGGTTTATAAAAGTTACAAGTGCGGGCTTAACCGCAGGCGCTTCTACACCAGATTGGATAATTGAGGAGGTTTATCAGAAAATGTCAGAAATGAGTGAAAAGGAAGTGGAAAAGGATATGAATGAAAAGGAAGAAGATATGAGTGGACTGGATATGAATATGGCTGACTGGGAAAAAATTGCCCCCGTAGTAATTCATGAGGAGGAAGAAGAAGGGCAGGCAGTCCTCTCGAAACGGAATGCGGAGGCACGTTTAGAGGGCTTAGTAGAGAGTAAGGAAGAGACTGAAGCAAAGGTTATTGAAATAGTTAAGGGCGGTTTGGTGGTTGACGTGGGTATGCGCGGTTTTGTACCCGCCTCGCAAATCCAACTCGATTATGTCGAAGACCTGAATCAGTTTTTAGGGCAAACTCTTCGCTTGCGGATGATTGAATTTGATCCCACCAACCGGAAAGCCGTCTTCTCGCAAAAAGTTATTTTGGAAGAGGAGCGAGCGGTTAGGCGTAGAGAGCGACTTGATACCCTCCAAGTGGGCGATATTGTGACTGGAGTCGTAAGACGATTGACCGATTTTGGCGCCTTTATTGATATTGGTGGGATTGATGGATTGCTTCATGTTTCGGAAATGTCCTACGCCCGGATCAAGCATCCCTCGGAGATCTTGACAACAGGGGACGAAGTGGAAGTCCAAGTATTGAAACTTGAACAACAAACTGGAAAACTATCTTTAGGGCTTAAGCAACTTAAAGCTAATCCCTGGGTAGAAGTAGCCGAAAAATACCCTGTAGGATCTTTAGTTGAAGGAGTTGTGGTACGCATCGTTCCGTTTGGCGCCTTTGTGGGGCTTGCAGATGGGGTAGATGGGTTAGTGCATATTTCTCAATTAGCGGATCATCGCGTCAATAAGGTAGAAGAGGTGTTGAAAGTCGGGGATAGGGTTAGTGCTAAGGTTATTGAATGTAAGCCAGAGGCGAAAAGAATAAGTCTAAGTATGCGCGCGATGGTTGAAGACGCTGCTCGAGCAAATGATATCGAAGCTATGGCTTCGCAACCTGAAATCAAACCGGTAACCATCGGTGATATTTTAGGTAAGCTCCTCCTCACGGACAAACAAGTAGATGGCTAAACTCAAGCCTACTTTGCCTGTTGATTTCCCTATCTTGTTTTTATCCCTCTCACTCCTAGCCTTTGGCTTAATTATGGTGTTGAGCGCCGGGGCAGTGAGCGGGTTTAACGCTAAGCAAAACACCTTCTACTATGTTTTCCAACAAATGAAGTGGACGGTCATTGGCGCTTTTTTTGCGTTTGTAACCATTAAAGTCCCTTATATGTTTTGGCGTAAGTTGGCTGGAGTTGGAATCCTTATCAGTATTGGGTTACTCATTACGGTCATCTATACGGACGCAGGAGTTGAAACGTCAGGAGCAACTCGTTGGATCAATATTTCGGGAATTAATGTCCAGCCTACTGAAATCATGAAACTGGCCCTAGTGGTATTTTATGCACACATTCTAGACCGATATCCGATCAAACGCGGGAAAAATTGGCGCATCCCGCTGGGGATATTAATACCTGTTACGATTCTCGTTTTGGCACTCGTTTACAAACAACCAGATTTAGGAACGACGATGGTTTTAGCAATGACCAGTGCTGCTATGTTGTTTCAGACGGAAATTCCGACGATGTGGTTTATAGTCGCAATCCCAATATTAGGGGCGCCACTTTCTTATTTCATTCATGGTTATCAATGGGAGCGGATTGTTGTATGGCTAGACCCATGGAAATATGCCTCAGATGCAGGATACCAGATTACAAATGCCGCGATTGCCTTTGGATCGGGTGGCCTGTTTGGTGTTGGTTTGGGTCGAAGTATGCAAAAATACGGTTTTCTACCAGAAAACCATACAGATATGATCTTCGCCATAGTCGGGGAAGAACTGGGCTTAGTGGGCACCCTGTTTTTATTATTAATCATAATTTCGTTATATGCCCGAGCCTACCAAGTGATTCGGGAATGCCCAGATCGCTTTGGACGGCTCTTAGGCTTTGGACTGACATCTTCGTTAGCGATTCAGTCAACAGTTAACATAGCAGTTGTGACTGGGGTAATACCGGTAACAGGGATTACTCTACCCTTGATTTCGTATGGTGGGAGTTCTCTTATTATCACGTTGATTGAACTTGGTTTGATCTTAAATATATCTCGTTATCGTAATTCAGCTCCATCAAGCCCTACAGCAAAGAACCCCCCAAACGTCTCGGTGTAAACTCCTCCTAAACGGGAATAATAGGAACATGAGATCCGTTTAAGGAGGAATTTATTTGGAGTTACCCTATGGAGAATGGGCGATTTTTTTCTTAGCACTAGCAACTTGGGCTACAAAACGAACCTCTGGACGGTTTTTTCAGATGCTTTTGATCGCCTGGCTATTAGGAAGATTGGGCGAGATGGTTTTCCCTTCGACAACCCCTTGGCACTGGCACTTCGCACGTTTGATGGTCATGCTGTTTTTTGGAGGATGGGCTTGGCAGCGTGCTGAACGGCGGATCTTACCGCTCCTCTTTACGAGTTTCGTCTTAAGCCTTGAAACGCTTTTTATCGTGAATGAACCTGGGATTATCCCTTATGAATCTTGGGTTTTTCCTGTTGTGTTGTTCCTTGCCGCACGGTTGACCGCTCACTCTTATTGGGGAACCGCCGCCACTTTCACGGGAAGTATCCTTTTGAACCAAGTCTTCATGCGTTTTATATATGAGGGAATTATGCGGCGTGCGGATTTCCCTGAGCCGTTTATTTGGAATTTCGGTGTGGGAGTGTTTGCAATTTGGGCAGGCCTTCGTCTCGGATGGTTTTATTATAAGGCCTATGAACCCTCGGAAGAACAAGAACTTTGGTAGCAGGTGAGTTTTGTAGTATACTTGTAGACGATTGAGGCTGGGATAATATGTCCTTATCAGAAATGTCAGGAGGATGAAATAGTTTGACTAAAGGGCTTGTGGTCGCAGCGATTGAGGCTGGGAGTATCGCAGAAGAAATGGAAATTCAAGTCGGAGATCGCGTTCTTGCTGTCAATGATGTAAAACTTGAGGATATAATCGACTTTCAGTTTGGCATATCAGAAGAAGACTATACTCTGCTTATCGAAAAGCTAGATGGTGAACTATGGGAGCTTGACATTGAGAAGGACCCGGGAGAGTTTTTAGGGTTAGAGTTAGAGACAATAAGCGCTGAGGGTCTAAAGATATGTCGTAATAATTGCACATTTTGTTTTATTGCTCAAATGCCTAAAGGGATGAGGGCAACGCTTTATGATAAAGATGACGATTACCGCTTATCACTGACACAGGGAAGTTTCATCACCCTGTCTAATTTGAGTGAGCAAGAGATAGAGAGAATTCTTCAAATGCATCTTAGTCCGCTTTATATTTCAGTCCATGCCTGGAGCTCAGAAGTTCGTGCCCGTCTTATGAGAAACCCGCAGGCGGGAAAGCTGCCTGACCAAATCAAACGTTTTGCTGAGGCTGGAATTGTAGTTCATGCTCAGATTGTCTTAGTTCCAGATCATAACGATGGAAATGTGTTGCGGGAAACAATCGAACGGTTAGCAGAACTCTATCCGTCAGTCCAATCGATTGGTGTAGTACCAGTAGGGTTAACTCGCTACCGAGAACAGCTTACATCCTTGCGTGGATTTTCGTTAGTTGAAGCAAATGCGATATTGGAGCAGGCCCAGAAGTGGCAGACGGATTTCTTTGAGCAGACGGGTCGACATCTTGTCTATTTCGCCGATGAATTTTATGTTTTGGCCGGACAAGAATTTCCTGAAACTTCTGTTTATGATGATTTTCCACAATTAGAAAACGGCGTAGGAATGGCCCGGAAATTCATCAATGAGATAGAAGCCAGTTGGAAGCAATTGCCGGAAGTAATAGCAGATCGCCATATCCATCTCCTCACAGGAACCTCAGCGCAGGACCTGTTTGAATTGTGGCGTGATCGTTTGATTGATCAGATAAGTGGGTTGAGGCTCACGATCCACGCGATACGTAATGATTTTTTTGGTGAATCGGTCACTGCTGCGGGTTTAGTTACGGCTCAGGATATCGCCCAGCAATTAGAAGATTTGTCAGGGGAGGAGTTTCTAATTCCGCGTGTTATGCTCAAGGCAGATGAAGACATCTTTCTCGATGATTTGAGCGTGCGATGGTTAGAAGAAAAGGTCAATGGAAAGGCGATTATTGTCGAAAACGATGGGCTCTCATTTTTGGAGCAAGTGATTGGATATTCTTTGGAGGTGGAACGTTTTGAGTAAACCTGTTGTAGCTATTGTGGGACGGCCAAATGTCGGAAAGTCAACGCTATTTAATCGTATCACGGGTGGTCTGGTGGCCATCGTGGAAAATATGCCGGGTGTGACGAGAGATCGACTTTATCGAGATGCCGAGTGGCTTGGTCAGAAGTTTGCCTTGATCGATACTGGGGGAATCGAATTTAAAGATCAAGGGACGCCAATTCCTGCCCAGATGCGCCGACAGGCAGAAATTGCCATGGAAGAAGCGGATGTCGTTATTTTTGTCGTGGATGCCCAACTACCTCCTACGCCGGACGATGATATGATTGCTCGTACTTTGCGTCGATCGGGAAAACCCGTCTTACTCGCTGCGAATAAAGTAGAGGATTTTGAACAAATTGAAGGTCAACTCTACGACTTTTTAAGTTTAGGCTTAGGAGAAGCAATTCCTATTTCTGCAGTGCATGGTATGAATACTGGCGATTTGCTTGATGTAGTGATTTCAAATTTTCCAGATAATAACGAAGAAGAGTATGACCCGGATGTGATACGTATTTCTGTTATCGGACGGCCAAATGTCGGAAAATCGTCCTTGGTTAATACGCTACTCGGCAAAAATAGGGTCATAGTTAGTAACATTCCGGGAACAACCCGGGATGCTATCGATACCCCTTTTGAACAAGATGGGAAGCATTATGTCCTCATTGATACGGCAGGAATGCGCCGTAAAGCCCGTATCGATGAACTAACGGAGCAATATAGTGTTGTACGATCTCTGCGGGCAGTCGATCGCTCGGATGTGATCCTTATGCTCATAGACGCTGTCGATGGAGTTACCGAACAGGACAAAAAGATTGCAGGGTATGCCCATGAAGCGGGTAAAGCCATTGTTTTGGTGGTCAATAAATGGGACCTCGTTGAAAAGGATGAGAAAACTATTAACAAATTCGAAAAGACGATTCGCGAAGAATTAGGCTTTATGCAATATGCACCTACAATGTTCGTTTCAGCTTTAACTGGACAGCGGGTCACGAAGATTATTGAACTTGTGGATTTTGTAGCAGAACAGAATTCAACCCGTGTGACGACGGCTACCCTGAACACCTTACTTAGAGAATGGCTCCATCTCAACCCGCCTCCGTCCGATAAGGGTCGACGCTTAAAGGTCCGGTATATTACCCAGGTTGGAGTTAAACCACCGACCTTCGTCTTCTTTGTCAACGACCCAGACCTGATGCACTTCTCATATAAACGATATTTAGAGAATCAGATGCGGAAACACTTTGGGTTTGAAGGTACCCCGATCAGAATTGTCGTTCGACAAAAAGATGAAGAGAAAGAGAAGGATTAAGCTATGCCACGCTACTTAATTTTCATTTTGACGTATTGCTTAGGTGCGATTCCTTTTGCCTATTTTGCGGGTCAACTGAAAGGGATTGACGTACGTCGTCATGGCAGCGGAAACATCGGCACGACCAATGCCTTTCGGCTTTTAGGGGTTAAACTGGGTATTTTGGTGCTACTTGGAGATTTTTTGAAAGGAGCGCTGGCGGCAGCTTCCGGCTTCTGGGCTTATGGCGCGTGGGGCGGAATCATTGGGGGATTTCTCGCAATGGCGGGTCATAGCTGGAATCCTTTTTTTGGCTTTCGACCCAGTGGCAAAGGGGTTGCTGCGGGCTTCGGAATTATTACCGTCTTAATGCCAAAAGTTATGTTTTTAGCAATTGGGATGTTTCTTTTGGTAGTTTGGATTACACGTTATGTTTCTATGGGTTCGGTTGTCGGTGCTCTTACGGTTGCCATCGCCGTCTTTGTTTTCCCAGTGCCGTTTGCGTATCAGGTTTTTGGGTTGGTTGCCGCCTCAGCCGTGATAGCTCTTCATAGGGGGAATATTCAACGGGTCTTAAATGGAACAGAACGTCGATTTGGGGAGAAAAAGTAAGCGAGACGCGAGGCATGGTTCGCGGTACGTGGTTCATATTCGAACCAATGTACTACGAATATCGATATGGAAAGGCGTGAAATTATGACTAACGTTGCAATTTATGGGGCTGGAAGTTGGGGAAGCGCCTTGGCCGTTGTCTTAGCGAATGCAGGCCATCAGGTTGCGCTCATTGGTCGTCATTCGGATGAGATGGAACTTATGAGGACACAACGTGAAAATGCTCGTTATTTACCGGGTGTTATTTTGCCTTCAGAAGTTCTACCGACAACTGATCTTACACTTTTAGACGCCGATCTTGTCGTTTTATCTGTGCCGTCACATAGTGTTAGACAAGCTGCCCGTTTGGTTAAGGCCTTCCTAAAACCGGGTTGCATCGTGGTCAATACCGCTAAGGGAATGGAAGAAGGGTCTCATCTACGCCTTTCTGAAGTATTGACGATGGAGCTTCCACAAAATCCGATCGCCGTGTTGTCCGGTCCTAGTCATGCAGAAGAGGTCGGACGAAATATGCCGACAACTGTAGTAGTTGCCTCAGATGTAGAAACTGCCAAAGCAGTTCAAGACCTGATGATGACACCGGAATTTAGAGTGTATACTAATCCTGATATCATCGGGGTTGAACTAGGTGGGGCTTTAAAAAATGTTATTGCTCTGTGCACAGGGATTGCTGAGGGTCTAGGCTTTGGTGATAACACGAAAGCGGCACTAATGACGAGAGGTTTAGCGGAAATTGCACGCTTAGGAGTGGCAATGGGAGGACATACCTTAACATTTGCTGGGTTATCAGGCATTGGTGACCTCATTGTGACATGTACTAGCCCTCACAGCCGGAATCGCCGGGCAGGAGTCGCTCTTGGGCAAGGCAAGTCATTAGAGACTGTGCTTAAAGATGTCGGGATGGTGGTTGAGGGAGTTAGAGCAGCCCGTATTGCCTATCAGCTCAGTATAGAGAAACATATTTCAATGCCTATTACCGAACAAGCCTATAAAGTATTGTTTGAAGGTGCTGATCCGAAAGTTGCCGTGGCGGATTTGATGATGCGAGGGAAGCGCCATGAACTTGAAGAGGTTTCGGAAATTACTTGGCTAAAATAAATACATATTTTTATATTATGTTTAATAGACGTAGAAGAGGTTGATTAAAAACCTTTTCTACGTTTTTAGCTGTGATGTCATATTTGCCCAAAAGAGTCAATATACTTATACTGCTTAAGGTGCTAGTCCGGCTATCGGGAAGCCACGTGTTACTGGGAGGTGGAAGGGGAGATAAGGTGGAGGCCCTTCCCCAAATTGGGGACAGCACTCAAAAGGGAGGGAGAATACTAATGGAAAAAGTAGACATTTTCAGAGATATCGCAGAACGTACAGGGGGCGATATCTACCTCGGTGTCGTCGGGCCAGTCCGCACAGGAAAGTCCACCTTTATCAAACGATTCATGGACCTCCTAGTCCTGCCCAACATTCAAGATGCCTTTGAGCGGGAGCGGGCCAAAGATGAACTTCCTCAAAGCGGAACTGGAAGAATGATCACGACGACAGAACCCAAGTTTATTCCATCAGAATCCGTGGAAATTGTTATTAAAGACGCGATTCACATGAATGTACGTTTGGTTGACTGTGTAGGCTACACGGTAGAAGGTGCTTTAGGGTACGAAACTGAAGACAGTGAAGAGCCTCGTATGATGAAAACGTCTTGGAGTGACGAACCGATGTCGTTTCAGGCTGCAGCTGAAATGGGGACTCGTAAAGTCATCAGTGATCATGCCACGATCGGTATTGTAGTTACGACCGATGGATCTATCACTGATATTCCACGGGAGGCATATCTCGATGCTGAGGAACGGGTCATTTCTGAGCTCCGCCAGCTAGGAAAACCATATGTAGTGATCTTAAACACAACTCGTCCATATGCAGAAAATACGTTGGAGTTAAGCAATTCTCTCGAGGACAAATACGGGATACCTGTTATTGCCGTAAATTGTCTGGAAATGAATTACGATGACATTACCCAAATTCTTGAAGAGGTGTTGTATGAGTTCCCCGTAGTTGAAGTCAATATTGATCTTCCAAAATGGGTTGAGGAACTCGATTCCGCTCATCCAGTTCGGGCTGCTTTTGAAGATGCTGTGCGCAAAGCCATCGAAGGGGTACGACGTTTACGAGACATTGATCAAGCCTTAGATGCTTTGACAGAGTGTGAATATGCTCAAGATGTTCTCCTTAAAGAGATGAACTTAGGCACGGGAATCGCCAATGTTGAAATCACCGCTATTGAAGGACTGTTTAAAACCGTCCTGCAAGATCTTACGGGGATTGCCATTGAAGGAGATCATACGTTGCTGCGCATGGTTTTAGACTATAGTGTGGCTAAGAAGGAATGGGATAAACTGTCATCAGCTATTGAGGAAGTTCGGATCAATGGCTATGGCGTTGTAACACCCCAACTCGAAGAAATGTTCCTTGAAGAACCAGAACTCGTGAAACAAGGAGGGCATTACGGGATCAAGCTCAAAGCAAGTGCTCCGTCATTGCATATTATAAGAGCAGATGTTACGACAGAAATAACCCCCTTGATCGGAACGGAAAGGCAAGCCGAAGAACTTGTGAAATATATGCTTGATGAGTTTGAAAGCGATCCGAAGAAGGTCTGGGAATCAAATATCTTTGGCAAATCCTTGCATAATTTGGTTCGTGAAGGGATCCAAAATAAAATTTACCGAATGCCGGAAAATGCCCAACATAAGCTTCAAGACACTTTGCAACGGATTGTCAATGACGGCAACGGAGGATTAATCTGCATCATCATCTAATGAAAATCAAGTATGAACCATGGAAGGGTAATTATGTATTACACCCACATGAAAAGAACGTTGGAACGCATTGTTATGCGGTCCGGCGTTCTTTTTTTATGACAAGTCACTTAGGCTCGATAAAGCTAATACATAAATGCTCAAATGCATAAAGATGTTGCAATTTTTAAAATTATGTAATATTGTAGAGATACCAACCAATTTATATTTCGTACAAGAATAGGTTAGTTGGGTGGAAAAAGTATGTGAAATGAAGCAGTACTTTTGAGTATGCATAAGTGCATAATATCTAAATTTTGATCGAGGTTATTCATTTTAAATCAGAAAAATTAAGGGTAAGGAGATGTTGAAATGATGAGAAGACAGGAATTTTTGCAGTTCGAAAATTCACAAGAGGACGATACCAGCCATTTGATTTATCGAAAAGAGGGCTATATAGCTAGGATTATCCTCAACAGACCTGAGAAGTATAACGCCTTTTCCCTGCCGATGATTCAGAAATGGGCGGAGGCACTCCAAGACGCACAAGAGGATCAAGCCATAAGGGTTATTGTAGTTACGGCTAAAGGCAAAGCTTTTTGTGCCGGTGGTGATATTGACGCCATGGTAGCAGGAAAAGGGTTCCTTGGAGATGACGATCAAGGTGAGTCATGGGGGGATAAAGCAATTGACCGTAAACGGGCTTTAACAAACTATATCCATAAAATTGCTTTGACTTTAGATGCGATGGATAAACCAGTAATTTGTGGTATTAATGGAATTGCCGTAGGTGCAGGTCTTGATATGGCTTTAATGTGCGACATAAGAGTAGCTGCAAATGACGCTAAGCTTTCTGGTGGCTACGTGAAAGCAGGCCTTGTACCCGGTGATGGTGGGGTCTTTTATATGCCACGTTTGGTTGGAGTTGCCAAGGCCTTAGAAATTTTATGGACAGGGGATTTTATTTCAGCCCAAGAGGCTGAAATAATCGGTATGGTTAATAAGGTGGTCCCCACTCTAGAATTAGAACAAGCCACCTTAGAAATGGCCAAGAAAATTGCCGATTCCCCACCAGTATGCGTGCAAATGATTAAACGGGCTGTTTATTCCGGGCAACGTACGAACGATTTGCGAACAGCCTTAGATCTGATCTCTTCTCAAATGGCTATCGTTACCGAAATGTCCGATCACAAGGAAGGGGTAGCAGCTCTTAAAGAGAAGCGGAAACCGATTTTTACTGGCTATTAGTGAGTGAACTCGGAACACCCACTTATAAGAAGTGGGTGTCTCGGAATTGATAAAAATTTGAGGAGAGATACATAATGGACTTTAGCTTAACAGAAGAACAAAGAATGGTCCAAGATATGGCCCGTAATTTCGCTGAAAAGGAAATTGCTCCTTATGTAGAAGACGATGAAGATAATCATTACTATCGCCGAGAGATCCTAACCAAAATGGGCGAGTTGGGCTTGTTAGGGTGGAGCATACCCGAAGAGTACGGCGGAAATGGCATGGGTTGGATGGAAGGGGTAGTCGCTTTATATGAAATAGCCAAGGTCCATACTTCCTGGAGATTAAGTATCAGCGGTAACGTCTGGGGACCGGCAATGACAATTAATGAGTGGGGTACTGAAGAACAAAAACAAAAATATATACCGGGGCTTGTAAGTGGCGAAGCTGTCGGTAGTTTTGCAATGACTGAGGCTAACAGCGGTTCAGATGTGGGTAGCATGAAGACCTTTGCGGAAGATAAGGGTGACCACTGGGTAATGAATGGTTCCAAAATGTGGATTTCCGGTGGACACACTTGTGATATTGGGCTTGTCTATGCGGCAACAGAAAAAGGCGGAGGGTCTAAGGGATTATCCTGCTTTATCGTTGACTACAATACTACCCCGGGCATTACCAGAATTCCGATTCTCAAGAAAGTCGGTATGTGGCCTGCTCCGACTTCAGAACTGGTGTTTGAAAACGCAGTGATTCCGAAGGAAAATCTTTTAGGTCCCCTTAATAAAGGCTTTCAAATATGTATGTGGATGTTGAATAACACACGAATGGGTTGTGCTACTGGTTCGGCAGCACTTTCTGCGGCCTGTCTGGAGGGTGCAGTGCAATATGCCAATGAGCGTATCCAGTTTGGTAAGCCAATTGGAAAACATCAAATGATCCAACAACAGATTGCTGAAATGAAACTAGAAGATGAAGCGGCCAAATATCTCGTTTATCGGGCTGCCTGGCTCAAAGAAAACAATTTGCCAAGCCAACAGGCGACATCGCTGGCTAAGTTATTCGGCAGTAATGCGGCGGTTCATGCTGCCAATATGGCCATGAAAATCTACGGTTCATATGGTTATTCAACCGAGTATCCCTGCGGTAGATGGCTTCGCGATGCCAAGCAGTTTGAGACTCTTGAAGGAACCTCTAACATTCATATGCAGATTATTGCTAATATCGAGCTTGGTTACCAGCCAAATAGGTAGTTAACTGTGCCAAGTTTTCTAATGGGTGGGAGGAAAAGAACTTGTTGCGTGTCGGCCAAGTGATGTCACGACTTTCCGTAAGTCTATATAATTATCATACAATAGGGGATGCTCTGGCCTTGATGAAGGAAAAACAGGTGACTGGTTTGCCTTTGCTCAACGAACATGGTCATTTACTGGGCATGGTCACCCAAGAACAGATTTTCGAGAAGGGTTTAGAACAATACGCTGCGGACATTAAAGCAATCAACTATTTAACGACACGCATTCTAACGTTAAAGGAAGAAGCCTTTTTAGAAGAAGTTTGGGATTTGCCGTTCGATATTTATCCGGTTATGAATACCCAGGATGAAATTACTGGCGTGGTGACTAAATATTCTTTAGGGCGAGCTTATTTTCAACATGTGCAATCACGCAGTCAAGAACTAGAAGCGGTCTTTAACTCGGCGCATAATGGAATTTTAGCGATAAATCGTCATGGAATTATCACATCCCTGAACCCGGCTGCCGAAGAACCGACTCGTTCTACTCAAGAAAAAGCAGTAGGGCGCCTTTTGACGGATGTTATTATCCCTACTGGACTCCTCGAAGTTGTTCGCAGTGGAATACCTGAATTCGGCACAAAATTTCAAGTCGGTCGTAGACAGTATATTTCCAATCGAACTCCGATCATTAAAGACGGGGAAGTTGTAGGGGCCGTTGGAGTCTTCCAAGATATTTCTGAGATAGAAAGGATTTTACAAGAACTACAAGGTGTAAAACAACTCAATGAGGAGCTCAAGACAACTGTAGCTTCTTCTTATGATGGAATACTAATTTGTGATAGCCAAGGTAAAATTTTGCGTTGCAACCCTGCTGTGGGGCGGATCTTAGAAGCTCCTTGGGAAAATCTTGTGGGAAGGTCTTTTAAAGAACTTGTGGATAAAGGGATTTTCCAGAAAAATATTATTTATTTAGTTAAAAAGCAGGATGGTCTAGTGAGCATTTTGGAAAAGTCCGCTAACGAGCATTCCCTAGTTATCACGGGCAACCCGGTCTACGATGAAGAAGGGGAAATGGCTAAAATTGTGATCAATATTCGAGATATGAGTGAGTTAATATTCTTACGGGAGGCGCTAGAGGAAAGTCAACAGCTTTCTCAAAAATATCAGGCTGAGCTTGTTCAGATGAGGAATCATCCGGAAACAAGTGCCGAATTGAGATCAGGCTCGGTTATTATGAAAGATGTTCTGGATTTGGCTTCTAGGGTAAGTCAGGTAGATACCCCAGTAGTATTAGTCGGGGAGCAAGGGGTAGGTAAGGAAAGGATTGCCAAATTAATCCATCTTCAGAGTAAGCAAAAGGATGGCCCTTTTTATAAATTAAATTGTGGCTCATTTCCATCTCAGCTGTTAGAGATCGAGATATTTGGACAAGGCATCGCTTTGGGGAACGGTAATAAGGGGAAAACAGGATTACTGGAGCTAGCGAATCACGGTAGTGTCTACCTTGAGGATATTGGTAAGCTGCCCTTGAACTTGCAAGGAAGATTATTGGGGGTTCTTCAGGATAGGGTGCTACAGGTATCTGGTGGGAATGAAACAGTTTCCGTAGATAGCCGAATTTTGACCGGCACTACTAGACCTTTACTAGAGTTCGTCGAAAAGGGTCTGTTCCGTGAAGATCTTTATTATAGCCTCAATGTAGTCCCTATAAAAATTCCAGCCTTAAGGGAGCGCAAAGAGGATCTTATTCCCCTAGCACTTTTTTACTTAGAGCAAAACAATAAACGGCATGGGATTGAAAGGGTTATTTCCCCAGATGCTGTCCAGCATTTGTTGGATTATCCCTGGCTTGGTAATGTACGGGAGATGGCGAACGTCATAGAAAGGCTGGTAGTTACCGCTCGTGGAAAGATTATTTCCGCTAAAGAGGTCGACCTCGTACTTTATGATGAGGAAAAAAGCCCTCTTAGGTTAGTCACAGTGACCGGCGTAATTCCTCTTAAGGAAGCTATGGATGATTTAGAGAAACAACTTGTCACGTTAGCCATGGAACAGCATGGTACCACTGTAAAAGCTGCTGAAGCTCTAGGGGTCAATCAGTCCACCGTGGTACGGAAGTTGCAAAAATTAAAAGGAGTAGTTATAGATGATAAGCGATTTTGAAAGGCTCCCATTCTTGCTAAACTCCTACAAATTAGCATATAATATGTCTTAAGATTACAGATAATGATCTCGAGATAGATGGGAGCGATTTGGTGGTTGGCATGACAAATGATTTTTTGATCGTCAATAAAAATATTTTGCCAGAAGCCATTTTAAAGACAGCAAAGGCGAAAGAACTCCTTGTCAAAGGGGATGTATATACGATCAACGATGCTGTCGAGCGTGTAGGGCTTAGTCGAAGCGCCTATTATAAATATAAGGACGGCGTGTTTCCATTTTATGAGGCAAGCCGGGAAAAGATTATTACGATTTCTCTGATCCTTGAAAACAAAGCAGGAGTACTCTCTCATGTTCTTAATTTTATTGCCTCGGTAAAGGGCAACGTCCTTACTATTAATCAAGGGATTCCGCTGCAAGGAATTGCCAATGTATCGGTTTCCCTCGAAACCGCTGGAATGGCGGATACCCCAGAAAATCTTTTGACGGGGCTTGGAGAAATTGATGGAGTAAGAAAGATTGAAGTAATCGGACAAACTTAGGTTGCGTTGTTTGACCTGATATGGTATCATATAAAAGCCCTCAACGTGAGGGAATAAAGTCGGGGCGTGGCTCAGCTTGGCAGAGCGCTACCTTGGGGTGGTAGAGGTCGCACGTTCGAATCGTGTCGCTCCGACCAGTAAAATCAATGGTCCTAGGGTTTTTAGTTAGGCACGAAAAAACGAAATGCCCAACAAATGCCCAACAAACCTTTTTAAACATAGTGACTCGTCTAATCGGAAGTTAGGCGGGTCTCTTTTTTTGTGTCTTTTTCTTTGTGCATATTCCTGATGCTGTCATCTATCTCAATTTGTTTATCTAGTCCAAGATGTTGGTAAATAGATTTAAGAATTGCTATATCGTGTCCTAATCTTTGGGCTGCGTACTGATCTGGAATGCCACGAGCATATAACCAAGACGCGTGATAATGTCTGAGGTCATGAAACCTGATCACTGGGAGGTTATTGTCACGAATAAACTCAGCGAAATAACTAGAATAGCTATCAGGGCGCATGTTGAATATTCTGTGATCACCTTCGTTTTTTGGTTGGTCTGGCTCGACAACCTTTACTTTTTTGATGGGCTCAATTTTACCAAACTTAGACTTTCTAAGTTGCTCCAATAGATTCATGAGATACTCAGGAACGGCGACAACCCTAATTCCATTTTCTGACTTTGGGCGCTTGTCCTCGTACAGATTATCATCATTGATGCAATAGCTCTCATCTACCCTTAGGGTGCCTTTTTCCCAATCTAGGTCATTCCACTTGAGGGCGAACACTTCCCCGCGTCTAAGTCCGCACCACGCGGCTATCAGAATGATTGGTTCATCCCTTGTCCCTTTCACTACGTCATGGATTTGTTGCATTTCCTTTTCTGTCAGGACCCGAGGGGTATACTTTTCTTCCAGTGGCAATTTAACGTCCCGCGCAGGGCTTTTCCCCTTCATGGCATCGTGTAGCATAACCTTTAAGGCTGACGTCATCCTTCGAACGCTTGACTGTGATAATGTTTTTAGCTTGAGGTTAATGAACTCCTTGATTTTAATCTCGTTAATCTTACCAAGTTTCAAGACGCCAAAGAAAGGCTCGTAATGGTTTTTTAGATACGTTTTATACAGGGCGTTGGTGCTGGGAGATAATCTTTCTTTGTTTAGTTCTAACCATTTTTCAATCCAAACTGTAAGTTTTACGTTTGCAACGTTGACAAACGTCTTATCTTCTATCTCCTGTTCAATTTCCCTGGCTGCAGCCTTGCATTCCCTCAGTCCAGGCTTGGTTACATACTGAAATAACTGCTTGCCATCTGAGTCTCTGCCGACGAATATGGTGGCTTGATATGTCCCGTTGGGGCGTTTTTTAATGCTGGCCACTATTACCTCACCTCCGAAATATAACGTACTGCTTTACCTAAAATACTAACCTCCTTCATGTCTTTTTTGGTATATATCATTTCGGGATAGTTTGGGTTCTCAGACCTTAGAATAACCATCCCGTTAATGTTGTAGAATCGCTTTAATGTTGCGTCTTGATCGATCAGGACTGCCGCTATCTCCCCGTTTTCTACTTCTTGCTGTTTGCGAATGAAAACTAAATCCCCGTCAAGGATCCGAGCGTTCATCATGGAATCTCCTTTGACCCTTAAACAAAAATCGACGTCGAGGTTCTCAGGTACATATTCAAATCCTTCAATGTTTTCCTGAGTGAGAAGGGGCAGGCCTGCCGCGATAGTACCCACAATGGGTATTTTCTTTGCTTTTTCTTCAGTTTCGGGGTATTTGTTTTCTCCTTCAATCCCCATAAGCCAAGAGGGCCTTATTCCATACTTACCCGCTATTGCCTGGACCGTTGGGATTTTGGGAGCCATGTCTCCTGTCGTGTAGCGGGATATGGCAGACGGACTCAGATGTAAGTATTCAGCCAAGCTGTAGGTAGTATCGTTGTTGTCCCGCATTGATTCCAAAAGTCTGTTTCCAAACAGCTCCTTGTTGAAATACTCACTCATTAAAAACATCTCCTTTAGTAGTTTGTGCTAATGTCATTATATTTCTAAACGTGTACAAATGCAACACAGGCATAGCAGAATTCGCAAATATTATTGCGAAACTCATTGACACTATTCGACAGGATGGTATAATCGTATTGCTGAGCAACTCATCAAAAAGGAAAGGGGGGAACAGTAAAATGGCGAAACGCAGAAAATATTCGGAGCTTAATCTCTTGAAAGGTCGAATTAGAGAGAAAAATACTTCTTACCGCAAGCTATCAGAAGGTATTGGAATCGCGGTTAACACGTTATCCGACAAGATTAATGGCTTTTATGCGATGAGTATTCCCGAAGCTGAAGCGATTGCCTTGTTTCTGGAGATATCGCCAAAGGAATTGGATAAATATTTTTTTAGCCCAATGTTGAGAAACTCATCAAAAAGTGCATAGTTTGTGAAAAAGCGGGTTATCGAAAGTGAGGTGAAACATCATGGAAAAACGCATATGCCCAGCATGCAATAACTCGGCTTACTCAACTGATCCCGCTAACATTTGGATCTGTCCGTATTGTGGAGCGGAGATACCTTACCAAGCCGAAGCTGAATAATAGCGGGAGGTGGTAACATGCTCAGAAAAATTCTTGAATTAAATCTAGGCCCAATGACTGACTCTGAAGTCCGTGAAGTTCTCGAGCTCGCAACCTCGGACATCAAAATCAATCGTGTTGATTTCGGCAAGAGGACAAGCCTGCCTGAAGTGGTTGAGATTACAGAGCTATGTTTTAGAGTTCACCAGAGAGGGAGGGCAGCTAATCGGCGAAGGGCGGGGTGAAAAAGGGAGATGGATTATAAAAATTTGGGGAGACGGGAGAATTCAATGGATAATAATTTCGGAGAGTACAAAGCGACGGATCGCGTCCCGTGGTTCGGTGATGTCAAGGAACTCCATGGAAGCATCTTCATGCACGCCTTTGCCGTTGGGGTCATTACTGCGATTATGGACGATCCCTACCACAGCGCGGATGATACGGTTCGTGAAATCCGCGGAACCTTGTCCGATCTGAAGAAAGTGTGGAGCGATGATTCCATTTTAGATGGCTATAGACATGAAAAAGCCCTCCGCGCCAACGGAGAGCCTCGAGAAAAAAAGTCACTTAGAGTATACCATGGTTCGAGCAAATCGTCATGATCAATCCTGAAGACGGGAAAGGATTGTGGAGGATAGATGCTGCTTGAAACTAATTTATTTTACACCGTAGATAAAGTTAAGACAGCTATTGAAAGGCTGCAATACTTTGTACCCCCAGAAGGCTATTACTTAGCTTTCTCCGGTGGCAAGGATAGTCAGACAATTTATCACTTAGCACTAGAAGCTGGCGTGAAGTTTGATGCTCACTTTAATCTAACGACCGTCGATCCGCCAGAGTTAGTCCGCTTTATTAAGAGTAACTATCCGGAGGTTATCATAGAGCGACCGAAACTAACCATGTGGCAGCTGATCGAGAAAAAAGGATTGCCGACTCGGTTACACAGATGGTGTTGTTCCATCCTTAAAGAACACGGCGGTATAGGACGACTATGTGTAACAGGGGTCAGATGGGCAGAAAGTAATGCCCGCAGCCAGCGAAGACCGTTTGAAATCGTAACGGCTAAGTCCGCAGACAAGAAACTCTTTAACGATAACGATGAAGATCGAAGGTTATTTGAAACCTGCTCACAAAAAGGTAAGCGTGTTATTAACCCAATTATAGACTGGGAAGAATCTGACGTGTGGGAATATATACGGGGACGTGGACTTGAATACTGCAAGCTCTATGATGAAGGCTTCAAGAGGATCGGGTGCATCGGGTGCCCAATGGCTGATAAGCAACGAATTAAAGAGTTTGAGCGTTACCCCAGGTATTTAGCAAACTATAAGCGAGCCATTGCGAAGTTTATACCAAAATACCTAGAACGAAGCGTAGCCAAAGGCAAGACGCCACAATTCAGGACTACTGACGAAATGTACGAGTGGTGGATCTACGGAAACAAGTCACTCAACGACGGTAACCAACTAACCTTTGAAGAATTCTACGAGGATGAAGACTATTGGGAGGATGACGGCGAATGAAGATATCCAGACTAGAAATCAACAATTTCGTGGGAATCTCGGAATTTAAGTTTGACCTTGGTAAAATAAATATTCTCACCGGCAGGGTGGGGTCTGGTAAAACCAGTATTATCGAAGCCATTGAAAAAGGCTTCAGTAACAAAAGCCAACGAGTTGAAGTCATCCGGCACGGTGAAGACGATGCGACGATCTTTATCAAAACAGATGATGGTCTGGAGATCGATCGTAAACTGCGGAACAACAAAGCGGATTATTTGAAAGTGCGAATGGCCGGTCAAGCTGTCCCGAGCACGGAGAAGTTTTTGAAGCAATTTCTGAGTGGCGAGCTCTTCAAACCCTTGGAATTTTGTACTAAAACTCCCGTCGAACAGGCCAAGATCATTTTGAATATGCTGGAGATCACCTGGACGATGGACGACATTTCGAACTGGTTCGGCGAGATCCCGGCGGACGTGAATTACGAGGAACATATCCTGCAAGTTCTCGGACAGATAGTTAAAAATTACTTTAGTCAGCGTGAAGTGGTCAATCGTGAAATTGTAGTCATCAAGGCTCAAGTAACGGGCTATAAAAATGAACTTCCCAAGAATTATGACGGGGAAGAATGGAGACTGAAAAAAGTTTCTGAGTATTATAAAGCGGTCTCTGATGCCGAGCAACTCAATCAGCAGAGAGAAAATGCCACGGCTATGATTGAGGGATTAGAAGGCCGCAAGGCAACGATAAAGGCTGAAGCTGAGACCGAAAAGCAAACCAAGCGCAACGAGATGAACCAAATGCGCCATGAGATCGAAGAATATCGGCAAGAGAATGTCCACAAGATTGAGACCCTAAAAAATGCTATTACTCAGAAAGATCAAAAGATGGAGCAGTCGGATGATGCCTTCGATCTCGAGCTTGAACGCAAATATTTGCAGCTCAGGGATGAATACACACTTAAGAAGGACCAGGCAAGGCAGGCGATCCAAGCTGGAGTTAAGGACCTTGAACATCAGGTTGCTAACTATGAAAAAACGATTTATGGAAACGACTTGGAACTCACGTCTCTCGTGGGTACCGAAGAGAACGCGCTACTCAGTATTAGTGAAAAAGCGGATGAGCGGATCAAGACGGAAGAGGCCAAGATCGAGAGCTCGCGGAAACTCCTGGCCGAGACAGTACCAGTCGAAGTCGAGCCCCTCAAGCTAGCAGCCGATCAAGTGGCCCACATGCAGAGCTTCCTACGCGATTACGACTTGATGGGGAGCCTAATTCGTGAGAAGTTAGCACCGCGCGAAGAACTCGCTAGTGTCTTGACCGCCCGAATAGAGAAAGGGCGCGAGATGCCGACGGAGCTACTCAAAACGGCAGCGCTGCCGATCCCCGGATTATCCGTAGATGGTGAGGGGAAAATACGAATCGGGAAGACGCTCATTGATGGGCTGAGCGAGGGCGAGCAACTGGAGTTAGCCTTCAGAGTCGCCAAAGCTCAAGCCGGTCAGCTGAAATTAATCTGTCTGGATGGCTGGAACAAGATTAACCCCACGGAGCGGGCGTGGATTGAGAAGGAAATCAGCGAGGATGATTTTCAATATGTGGTGGTATCGACAGAGGACGGAGACCTGGCCATGAACGTATCGGAAGGAACCGTTGCTGGGGTAGTTTAATGCTCGAATTGACGCAGGATAATTACCATAGCCTCGCAGCCAATCTGGACTATATGTCGCGTAGCCAGTACACGGGTCTTGTCTATGAGTGCGAGGCCAGAGAAATGGCGAAGTTATCCGATGTCTGGGTGGACGTGCCCACCACTGCTCAGGAGGTCGGTCAATATGTTCATAGCTGGAGTGCCGGTATGCAAGATGTGTTTAAGATGAATCACCCAAGCATGTATACCAAAGCTTTTACATTGCGCTCGGAATATCTCGTCGCGAACACAATGATTGACTGTCTTCAGGCAGATCCATTCGTGATGTCTTATCTTGACGGGGAAAAGGAAACGATCCTGACGGCGGAAATGTACGGCGCAACGTGGAAGGTTATGGCCAACGTCCTAAGCATTGAGCGGCGCCAAATCATTGACTTAGCAACCACTAGGAGTATCACGGAGAAGGTATGGGACGAGGTGGCGAGAAAGAAGCTCTCGTTCGTCGAGGCTTATAAATATCCCTTGAAAATGGCTATCTATAGCGAAATAGAGCGTCTGGCAATGGGTCGCGCTCCTCGGGACTGGTCCGAGTTTCTGATCGTCACGGTGTCTAAGGAGAAATCTCCAGACAAGGCGATTATTAACCTGACGGACTTTACTCGGTTAGAAGTCGAGTTGGCTCAGGTTGAACTGGCTATGCCGCGGATTATACGGGTGAAGGCGGGACTGGAAGAGCCGATTCGGTGCGAGAGGTGCGATTACTGTCGGTCTACTAAAGTCTTAACTGGAACTGTTCATTATTCGGAATTATAGGAGATTCTACTTCATCCTTCTGGAAAGGATCTATAGAACGGCAGAGTTTGAACTCGACATTTCTCCACCAAGGGGCAGCCATGACCGAGGGGATGGACTAAGGACAAACGTAAGTAAGGAGGAGACTTTAACATATGGAAAAAAGCGTGATACCACAACTATTTAACTATGGTAAACAAGAAGTCAGGGTCCTGATTGAGGGAGGAGAGCCGTGGTTCTCTGTCGAGGATGTTTGCAGAATTTTAGGACTTATTAATC
>Ga0209587_1000015_pt1 | contig 81271 bp, 92 predicted proteins | sample NGEPerD_2_FD_184512 | JGI IMG/M metagenome (GOLD analysis project Ga0209587, IMG submission 184512) | Arctic peat soil microbial communities from the Barrow Environmental Observatory site, Barrow, Alaska, USA - NGEE PermafrostL1-D... | ecosystem: Environmental > Terrestrial > Soil > Wetlands >...
GTGCTTTAACGATTTTTGGCACACGTGAGGCATGCGCTGTACCGTCCCGCAGGACCAACACGAACGGGAATACCAGTAACTGGTCAGCGTATTTGACCCGCACAGGCGACTGGCGACATGCGGCAGCAGGTGACCAACTCCATGCCTACAAGGGCAAACCGAGTCGCCGCCGCTATCCTCAGCGGCCGCGGATGGGGGCCAACACCCCGACGCGAAAATCGGCGTTAGCGCCAGCATTGCGGTGGCACTGAGGAATGACATCACACGTCGCATCAGGGGCCACCCAAATCTCGGGACTGTCCTTACCTTATGCCCCTCCGAGCCAGCAGCCACCGTCCTGATCGCGGTTGACCGCCACCCAACGACCAACGTCTCCCACGACCCGGTCGCCGCGTCGTACGCCGTGGCGTTCCTCGTCGACGTCCGCGCCACCGGCCAAATGCTTGAGGGGCGCCGACCAGGTGAGGAAGCGTTCCGCGCCTGGAGGCCGTGGCTATCGCGACGCCGACAACGCGTCCGTCAGCAGCGCGACAAGAGCCTCGAGCTGCACATCGGCCGACAACGACACCTCGTCGTCCGAACCATCGAGCGCCCTGGCGGCGAGCCCCGCCTTGCTGTCGATGAGCTCCGCGATCTTCGCGTCGATAGTCTGCGCGGCGATGATGCGCCACGCCGTCACAGGCTCCCCCTGGCCGATGCGGTGGACGCGGTCGATGGCCTGCGTCTGCTCGGCATCGGTCCACGAGAGCTCGGCGAGGACGACGTTGGAGGCGATCTGCAGGTTGAGCCCCACGCCAGCCGCCAATAGCGAGCAGACCGCGATGGAGACGTCGGGATCGTTCACGAACGCGTCGATGCTCTTCTGGCGCGCCTTCGGGGTCTGGTCGCCGCGGATCGATGAGTACCGGATGCCGCGCTGGGCGAACGTCTCCTCGGCGAGATCCATCACGTCGACGTGCTTGGCGAAGAACACGACCTTGCCGACGTTGCGTGCGAGCTGCGCGGCGTAGTCGGCGGCCAGACCGGCTTTGGCCTGGCCGATGCGACGCACCATGCTGAACACGTTCTCGCCGGTCTTCGCCGTGGTCGTGTCGGCCAGCTCCCATCCGGCGACCCGGCGCACGAGGTCTTGGTCGATGCCCTCCACGACTACGCCGGAGGTTCGCGTCGCGAGAGCTCCCTCGTAGCGCGACACCAGGCTGCGGGCGAGCTCGCGCTCGGCTTCCCGGATCGAGCGGCCGACGGCGTAGTCGAGCTCGACCGGCAGGTCGGCGACGCGGCGGGCGGGGATGTCGGCGGCCACCTCGACCTTGCGGCGACGGACGATGCCGAGGTCGATCACGCGGGCACGTGCGGCGGGGTAGAACCCGGGGTCGGCCGGTGTCAGCCCGGTCTCCTCGAGGGACTCCATCAGCTCGGCGCCCGGCTTGTGCTCGTCGATCCAGCCGAGGAACTGCCAGATGGCGGTGAAGTCCTCGATGTCGTTGATCAGCGGCGTGCCGGTGAGCGCCATCAGCAGAGGACGCGCAGTGCGGGCCCGGATGCGCTCAGAGAGCTGAAGGACGTGCTGGGAGCGCTGGGACGTCTTGTTCTTGATGAAGTGCGCCTCGTCGACGACCATGCCGCGGAAGCCGTGTGCGCCGAGCCAGCCAACGTGACGGTCGAGCACCTCGTAGTTGACGATGACGATGTCGGCGAAGCCGTCGATCGTGTGACCGTCGCCGTGGATCACGGTGGCGGGGCGGTTGGGTGTCCAGAGGCCCGCCTCGCGTGCCCAGTTGGTCTTCACGACGTTCGGTACGACGACGAGCAGCGGATAGGCGTTCGCGGCCCGCGCGGCGAGCAATGCCTGAGCAGTCTTGCCCAGACCCGGCTCGTCGGCGAGCAAGAAGGTCCGGTGGCCGGACTCGGCAGCGGCGACCAACTGCGCCTGGTGCCGCATCAGCTCCAGGCGGCCACTCGGTGCGCGAGGAACGGACGGCTCCGGCAGGGCCATGCACGCCGAGGCCCCCCCGGCGGCGCGCTCGAACGACGTGAGCAGCGGGCCGAGCAGCTCCCAGCTGGCCAGGTGCCGCGGGCGGGCTTCGCGGTACTCGGCAGAGGAGAAGTCGGGAGCGAGGAAGGGATTGGCGAGCTGCCGCGAGACGACCGACTGTGGCACGACCCGACGTTCGGTCGTGGAGGAGTCGGCCACAGACTCTGCGGTGACCTCTTCGGGGGTCGGCTCGACACCCGCGGCCATCAGCAGGTCGCGCTTGAGCGACCTGGCCGCGTCAGAGACGACGGCCTCCTCGGCGAGCAGCGCGAGAAGCGAGGTGTCGCGGGCAGCGATCTTCGCCAGGATCTTCGCGACCCCGTCGAGACGCTTGAGCTCCCCGGCACGGTCGGCGTCGCTGCTGGCCTCGTCGACGTTGACGCGCGCACGCCCCTCGCGCACTAGCAGGGCAACGACCTGGAACTTGGTGCGGCCCGAGGGCTTCAGCGTTCCGCGCTCGGCACTTGCCTCGACCTCGCGCACGGCGCGAGCGAGCACCGGGATGATCCCGTCGTCGTCAAGGTCGCGTGCACGACGCCGGTTCCGGGGGGCGGTACGCGTATCGCCGGACTGGCGCTGGCCTCGTCTGGCCAAGAACTCCTCCTCTGAAGCGCCCGGCTCGCTGGCCGCGGCGGTATTGCAACACTGCACCCGGTCTTACGCAGGCACGGCGATGAAACGTAGGCGGAGTGAGCCTCGCTTGAGGCTCCACCACGCGAGCCGGTTCAAACGCTCGACGTAGACATCGACGCAGTGAACCCCGAGGCCCGCCCACAGTGCGGACCTCTCCGACCATCAGTCGGATGCCGCATCACCGACCGCAGAGTAAGGGTTGCCGCTCGTCGAGCGGCACTGCGGGTCGATGCTAAGCCAATCCTAGCGCGTCGTGGGAGGCTTTGGGTGCTCGGAGCTCGAACTGCATCGGATCAGGGCCTGACGAGACCGCAGCTGCCCTGGTGAACGGTTCGTGCTTGATCAGTACGTGAGTGTCCGGTCCGCCTCGAAAGCAAGCTGCACCAACTGTTTGGGCATAGCGAACTCAGCTGGCTTGCCAGCGAGGTCGTCCTCGGTCACACCTCGTGTCTTGCTCGACATGCCAGAGACGAAGAATCGCCCGCCACCGGACGCGAGCGCATCGAAGGACTCGCGCAGTGACCCCGTCCCAAGTCCGACCAGAGCGTCCAGGACCGCGTCCCGGATCAGTTGTACGCCGTCGCCTGCGAGGAAGACGCTGACTTCGTGCCCTTCGTCGATGCCAGCGCGGGCGACCAGCAGCCCCAGAGCGGCGCGCGTCGGAGCATCGGGGCCGGACGTTATGTGAACGAGGAGCTTGCCCATGGCAGGACCCTTCCGCTATGGCGCTACTCTGCCCGCAGGGCACCAGGCCGGCAAGTGCCTGACCAGATACCTACGCATGCCGACGTACCTCCTCGGCAAGCGCGGTGCCGGGCTAGGACTCATCCTCGTTGCCTAGCTCCTCGAACAAGGTGATCTGCAGATCCGGAGCCGATAGCCGCGAGTTGAGCGACCGCCAGGGAGTCACGGTCGGCGGCGCAATCAACTCCGCTCCGCCCAGAACCAGGTCATTGGTCACCCCTGCGGCATCGGTGACCTCGAACGCAACACGAAGGCGTGGACTCACCCGACGTCCTACCTCTACGTCGTCGATCATCGCGACCTGCGCGGGATTGGCGATCTCCAGCGTGGCTCGACCCGCGTCAAGGATAGTCACCTTCTCGCCCTCCACGCCCTCTACCACCAGCTCCTCGGGAACCCCCAGCACGTCTCGATAGAAGGCGACAGCCTGCGCATAGTCATGGGACTCGACCACCAGTCGCATCTGCAACACCCGACCCGGTTTGCTCCGCTCTTCCACTGCCCAACTCTCCTCCCGAGCCCTCACCCGGACGTTTCGACCGAGTGCGTCAACCTACAGCAGTGCCGAGACCCGACTCGGCTACGCTCCAGGCGTGGAGGAAAGCGAGGCGGCAGAGAGCAGGCACGACAGCAGCGGCCTTAGTGGCTTCGAGCGGTTCGTCGAGGCAGCCCACCAGCGCGTCAGTCGGGCTCCGTTCTTCTTCGTCTGTCTGGGGATCGTCATCGTCTGGCTCGTCAGCGTGCCGTTGTGGGTTGATCTCAAGTCATGGCAGGTCGCGATCCACACTGTCACCAGCGTCCTCTCGCTGTTGCTCCTGGTCCTCCTGGAGAACGCCAGCCGGAGAGCCGAGGAGGCGGCGCAGGAGAAGTTGAACGTCATTGCCGAGGCCTTGTCGGATCTTATGGAGTCACAGGCTCGCCAGGATCCGGAACTGGCCGAATCGGTCTCTCGGCTTCGCGACGCAGTGGGCCTGGAGGCCCGGCACTGAACCCGGTCACTCGCCTTCGCGCAAGGCCTGCTGGTCGTTCTGCTCGACGTCAGCCGGGAAAGCCCACCTCACCGTATGGACGCGATGGGTTCCGCCCAGGCCTTTGAGCTCGATCTGACGGTCGTCGGTGAACACCAGGCCGACTAGTTCGGGCCCCGTGTCAAGAGTCGCGTCGCGCACGGCGTCGCTGACCAGGATCTCCCCGCCCTGGGCATGGGACGCCACCCGGGCGGCGAACGCGACGTTGCGGCCGAACAGGTCGCCGTCGCGATGCACCGCATCGCCCCTGTGGATACCGATCCGGACCTTGATGGTGGGGTGCCGGGGCCGGCGACGATCCTTCGCGAGCGCCCGCTGGACCGCCACGGCGCACCGGATGGCGGCCTCGGCAGGACCGAACGCCACCATGAACCCGTCACCCTGCGTCTTGATCACGTGCCCGTTCTGCTTCTGAACGCACCGACGGACGATGCCGTCGTGCCGTTTCAGCAATGTGACCCAGTCCTGGTCACCTAGATGCTCGTTGAGGGCCGTCGACCCCTCGATGTCTGAGAAGAGAATGGTCACCGCTCCGTCCCGCCCTGCCAGCCGGGTGAGATCGGGCCTTTCGACCTGCGCCCAGCCGAGCAGTTCCTCGATGGAGCTGCGCAGTGCACCACCGACCCCCTTCTCCCGCACGAGTGCAGCCGTCTCCCAGACGGCCTTCATGGCCTCACGTCCTTGGGGGACCCATCCACGGTCGGGAGCAGATTCCCGCTCACGCTCGAGCAGCGCCACCCGCCGACGACTCCGCAGCCAGAGCGACGTCGCCACCACGATGGCCGACCCTTCGACGAAGGCGATCACGGCCAGCGAGATGAGCCACCAGCGGTCCACGGGTGTGATGCTGCCAGACGTCGTGCATCAGGCCGACATCACCCACGGATCGAGTCAGCGACAGCAAAGAGGTTCGGGACCGCCGCCAGGTTGGCCTGGCCTGAACGCTGCCACGACGGCGCGCCACCCCCACCGGCTGCGGCGCTGAGCAGCCTGGGCAGGGGCAGCCTCGAGCCTCGCGTCGAGGCGGGCGGCGATCTCGCTCACCTCGGATGTGGAGAGGACACCCGGCAACGCGCGCACGATGTGCTCGAGCGTGGTCGTCGACGTGACGACGGTGACCCCTCGGACCAGTGTGGCGACTGGCTCATTGTGGTGGCATTGGAGCACCGGCCGGACACGCCCGCGGTACCGAGCCGGAAGCAGGCCACCGACCGCAGCCGCAGACTCTAGGCAGGCATCGACCGCGATGTCCGCGGTGCCGTTCGAGCCGTGCACGACGACGTGAATGCCGCTCGGGCGGACAAGGACTTGGTCGATCTTCTCTTCGGGCCGGCCGGGCCGGCGTACGTTCCCGAACTCGCGACGACGCGGTGCCAGGTCCACCCGCAGATCCGGTGTGCCGACCGCGCGCCTGGGTGAACGGACCACTGCCAGTGTCATGGCCACCTCTCTGCTGCCACCCTTACTGAAAGCGTATTCAATGCGGGGGCATTGCCGAGGCCGGTGAGCGAAATCGATGCACGTTCGTATCCAGTTCGCCAGTCACAGGTCGCCAGTCACAGCGCGCCGGCCAGCTCGAAGCGCTCGAGCACCCAGGCATAGAGCTCAGCTTCGTAGCGCAGCCGCGCAAAGCGACCGGACGGCCCGACGTGCGCGCCGGTCCCCGTCTCGCAACGGAACAGGCACTGCTGCCCCCACGCCGAGTCGCTCGCGCGCAGGGCGGCCACCCACTTCGCTGGTTCCCAGACCATCACGCGCGCGTCGTGCAGTGCCCCAGTCACCAGGAGAGGGGGGCGGTCCCCGGCGGGCGGGAGGTTGTCGTACGGGGAGTAGGCAAGCAGCCACGCGAACTCCTCTGCCCGGCGCGGGTCACCCCACTCGTCCCACTCGTTGGCAGTCAACGGGATGGAGGCGTCCAACATGGTGGTCACCACGTCGACGAACGGCACCTCGGCCACCACGCCGGCCCAGCGCGCGGGTGCCTGTGAGAACACCGCACCCTGCAGCAAGCCACCGGCAGACAGTCCCCGGGTCACGATCCGGGCTGCGTCGACCACGCCGTCCGCGAGTCCGTCGGCCACCGCGATGTAGTCACTGAACGTGTTCTGCTTCGCCGACAGCCGGCCGTCGAGCCACCACGGGCGACCGCCCTCGCCGCCCCCGCGAACGTGGGCGTGGGCGAAGACCACGCCGCGGTCGAGCAGCACGGTCAGCGCCGGGTCGAACTCAGGCTCGAAGATCGCCTCATACGCCCCGTAGCCGTACAGCAGGCACGGCGCGGTCCCGTCCAGGGTCACGTCACGACGCCGGACCACCGTGACCGGCACCGGGACTGTGTCGGAGCCGGGCAGGAACCGGCGCTCGCTCACGTAGTCGGCGGGGTTGTAGGACGGCACCGCACGACGACCGAGCAGCCGGCGCTTCCCGCTGGCCAGGTCCACTGAATGCCAGGACATCGGCTCCGTGTGGGACTCCTGCGCGACCGTGATCTCCGAGACGTCGTACAGCTCGTTGTGGTCCAGCCGGATCGTCCCGGTGGCCGCTTCGGGACGGAGTTCGTACGACGCTCCCGTGTCGAGCGTGAGCACTTGGAGGAACTGGGACTCGACGTCTCGGAGGGTGAGCACGAGATGATTCTCGAAGGCGTCGACTGAGAGCAGCCGTCGACCGGGCTGCTCCGCGACCACCGGCTCCCAGGATCCCCTGCCCGGACTCTCCACGGGGCTCGAGAGGAGCCGGAACTCGGTGGCGCCGTCGTTGGTGACCAGGAAGAGCCGAGCACCATCCGCGGCTCGGACGTGCTCGCAGGAGTACTGCACCCCTCGGCGGCGCGGCTCCACGATCGTGGCTGCTTGTTCCGGGGCGTGCGCGTCGACCATCCACACCTCGGAGGTGTCGCGGCTGTCCGCCCCGATGAACAGGAGGTCTCCCGAACGGGCGCGCCGGACCGAGAGGTCGAACCGCTCGTCGGTCTCCTCGAGCACGAGCGCATCGGAGGAGACATCGGCGCCGACCTGGTGCCGCCAGAGCTGGAACGGGCGGTACTTCTCGTCGTAGACGGTGTAGAAGAAGGTCCTGGAGTCCGCGCTCCAGGCGCCCTCGGAGTAGGTGCGCACCAGCACGTCGGGCAGGTCCTCACCGGTGTCCAGGTCACGGAAGTGCAGGGCATAGAACTCGTCCCCGGACCGGTCGAACGAGTAGGCGAGCAGACGTTCGTCCGGGCTCACCGCGCACACCCCCAGCTCGACGTACGACGAACCCTCTGCGAGTGCTGCGACATCGAGGAGCACCGTGTGGTGGGTGGGGGAATCGTCGTCCTGCGAGGCATTTGCCACGGATATCGTCGCCGCATAGGAATCGAAGTTGTGAAAAGTTCGACACAACTCGGTGTATTCGCTTCCAGATGACGTCCGGGTGTAGTAGGAAAACTTGTCTAGTCTCCAACTGACCGACGCGTCAGTAGGGAGCAGTCGAGAAGACATCTCGTTCGCGAGAGTCGTGGCCAAGGGACGCAGATGCAACGTAGCGGCATCGAAGAAGTCTCGCTCAGCCTGCAGGTGCGCCAACACGCCCGGCTCGTGGAGATCCCTCAGCCACGCGTAGTCATCGATCCGACGCACACCGTGCAGCTCGCGAACCTCCGGCTCCCGACGTGCCACCGGCGGCTTCGGCTTGCCAGCGGCGGCTGCACCCATGCGCGACAACCTACCCTCGAGGCCGGGCTCCGGCACCGGGAACGGACGCACTCATGAACACGCACTCCCACCGCCCGCGAAGAACCCGCCGCCTGTTGGCCGCGCTGACCGCAGGAGCCTTCTGCCTCGGTGCTGCCTGGCCTGCGTTCGCGGCCTCCGAGTCGCCTGCCCCGGACGAGAAGGTGGTGTTCACCGTCGGGCTGACCAACGAGCCGGACTCGCTGAACCCCTACCTGGGCATTGAGGCCGAGTCCTTCGAGATGTGGGCACTCACCTATGACTACCTGATCACCTACAAGCCGGAGGACATGTCCCCACAACCTGGGCTGGCCGAGTCCTGGGAGACCTCGGACGACGGCCTCACCTGGACCTTCGACATCCGGGAAGGCGTCGAGTGGTCCGACGGAGAGCCGTTGACCGCCGAGGACGTCTCCTTCACCTTGAACCAGATCCTCGACGGCGGACCGGAGTCGTCCACCTGGGGCAGCTACCTCGGCTCGGTGGACACGATCGACGCACCGGACGACACCACTGTGGTGCTCGAGCTCGACGAGCCGAACGCGGTGCTGCCGCTGCTGCCGATGCCGATCCTGCCCGAGCACGTCTGGTCGAAGATCAGTGAGGAGGAGGTCAAGAGCTACGCCAACGAACCACCCGACGTGGTCGGCTCCGGTCCCTTCCGGATCGTCGAAGGCGCGGCGGGAGGGTCGATCTTCCGCTTCGAGGCCAACCCCGACTACTGGGCGGCGCACCGAACATCGACGAGGTCGTGTTCCGGATCTTCAAGGCCGAGGACCCGGCGATCCAGGCGCTGAAGAAGGGCGAGATCGACTTTGTGGAAGGCATCTCCGGGACCAGGTCAAGGCCCTCGAGGGGGAGAGCGGGATCACCGTGATCATGGGGGACTCGCCCGGGTTCGACGAGATTGCCTTCAACACCGGTTCCGTGGACCTGGAGACCGAGGAGCCGATCGGCGACCCCAATCCGGCCGTGCTGGACCCGGACTTCCGCTACGCGCTCGGCTTCGCGATCGACCGCGAGGCGATCCGGGAGCGGGTCTACCAGGAGGCCGGTATCACCGGGTCGACCATCGTCCCACCTGCGTATCCGACCTATCACTGGGCGCCCGGCGAGGACGTTGCCTACACCTTCGACCCCGACCGCGCGGGACAGTTGCTCGACGAGGCCGGCTACGAGATGGGTCCCGACGGAACCCGCACGATGCCCGACGGTGAGCCGATCGGTGAGCTCCGGCTGATGGCGCGCAGCGACTCGGAGACGTCGATCGGCACGATGGAGTACTTCTCGGAGTGGCTTGCCGACGTCGGGATCGAAGGCAAGGTCGAGTCGATCGAGGGCAGCAAGCTCACGAACGTCATCCTCGAAGGAGAGTTCGACGCCTTCGAGTGGGGCTGGTACGTCGAGCCGGACCCCGACTCGATGCTGAGCTACATGACCTGCGGCCAGCGCGGCAACTGGTCGGATTCGTGGTACTGCAACGAGGAGTACGACGCGCTCTACGAGGAGCAGCACTCGGCAACCGACGAGGCCGCCCGATCCGACGCGGTCAAGCGGATGCAGGAGATCGTCTACCTGGATGCGCCCTACCTGGTCACGATGTACAGCAGCATTGGTGAGGCCTGGCGCAGCGACAGGTTCGAAGGCTTCGTTTCGCAGCCCAACCCCGGCGGCATCATGCTCCTGCAGTACGGCGCCGCGAACTACCTGAACATCACGCCGGTCTCGGGCGGCGGGTCGAGCGATTCGAGCGGTAACGGCGCCATGATCGGCGGCGCGATCGCGGGCGGTATTGCCCTGGTGGCCGTGGCCGGGGTGCTCCTCTTCCGCCGACGAGACCGCGCCACGGCCGACGACCGCGAGTGATTGGCCCAGTGATTGGCCCAGTGATTGGCCCAGTGATGCCACTGTGAATCCCTTGGGCGCCCGATACGTGCTGGGCAAGGTTGCCGGGTCCCTGGGCAGCCTTGCCTTCATGCTGGTGCTCAACTTCTTCCTGTTCCGGGTGCTGCCCGGCGATCCGGTCCGCACCCTGGCCAGGAACCGGCTGGTCAGCGAGAAGCAAATCGACGAGCTGACCCGGACGCTGGGGCTCGACCAGTCACTCCCGCAGCAGTTCGTGACCTACCTGCAGAACACGTTCACCGGTGAGCTGGGCCTGTCCTTCAAGTACCGCCAGCCGGTGGCCGACTTGATCCTGGACCGGATGTGGCCGACGGTGGTGCTGGTGGGCACGGGCACCGTGCTCGCCACGCTGATCGGGCTCTGGATCGGCGTCCGCTCGGCCTGGAACCGGGGCTCGAGGTTCGACAAGTACTCGACCGGTTCCTCCCTCACCGTCTATGCGATGCCCGAGTGGTGGCTGGGGTTGCTCCTGCTGGCGGTGTTCTCCGTCGGGGTGGGACCGATCCCCGGGATCTTTCCCACCGGAGGTCTGATCTCTCCCGGCGTGGATCCGACATCCGTGCAGGGAGTCCTCGACCAGGCCTGGCACCTGACACTTCCCGTGTTGACGGTGACACTGGCCTACCTCGCTGACTACTCCCTGATCATGAGGTCCTCGCTGCTCGACGAGATGGGTTCCGACTATTTGGTCACGGCACGGGCGAAGGGCCTACGCGACGCGAAGGTGCGCCGGGACCACGCCGTGCCCAACGCCTTGTTGCCCGCCGCCACCCTGGTCGCTCTCGGGCTCGGCTTCGTGGTGGGCGGCGCAATCACCATCGAGACCGTGTTTTCCATCCCCGGCCTGGGGCTGCTGACCACCGAGGCGCTGGAGGTGCCCGACTTCCCCCTCCTACAGGGAACGTTTATCTTCTTCTCCGCGGCGGTGATCGCGGCCAATCTGGCTGCCAACCTCCTGTACGCCCTGCTCGACCCGCGGGTCCGCGGATGACCACTCCCCGGCTGACCGCGCGACAGGTCGTACGGCGACGCAGACGAGACTCGGCTGCGCGCAACTGGGCGGATTTCCGCGGCCACAAGTCCGGGGTGATCGGTCTCGGCATCTTGATCTTCTTCGTGGTCGCGGCGCTCGGCGCGCCGGTGTGGGCGGACGCGTCCGGGCTGAAGGTCACCGAAGCGACCGGGGGTGTGCTCGAGTCCCCGAGCTTCGAGTTCCTGCTGGGCACCGACGACAACGGCCGATCGGTGCTCACGCTGCTGATCTGGGGAGCACGGCTGTCACTGTTCGTGGGTCTGCTGGCCACCGCGATCTCGATGGTGATCGGCACCCTGGTCGGTGTGGCCTCCGGTCATTTCAAGGGCTGGGCCGGCAGTGTTCTGTTCCGGCTCACCGAGTGGTTCCTGGTGATCCCGTTCCTTCCCCTGGCCATCGTCCTGGCCAGTGTCCTCGGTGCCTCCCTGTTCAACATCGCCCTGGTCATCGGCATCACCTCGTGGCCGGGCACGGCGTTGCTGATCAGGGCGCAGACCCTGTCGATCGAGGAAAGGCCCTTCCTGGAACGCGCTCGAGCGCTGGGGGCCGGCCACTGGCACCAGATGACCCGGCATGTGCTCCCCAACGTGATGCCGATGGTCTTCGCCAACACCACGTTGACGGTCGCCATAGCGATCCTCACCGAGACCACCCTGTCGTTCCTCGGCCTCGGTGACCCGCTCCGCGTGTCGTGGGGATCGATGCTCGACGACGCCTTCTCATCCGGTGCGATCACCACCGGCGCCTGGTGGTTCCTGATCCCGCCCGGCGTCTGCGTGATCCTCGTTGTGCTGTCGTTCACGCTGATCGGGCGTGCCTTGGAGGAGATCTTCAACCCGCGTCTCCGAGAGCGGGGATGAGCCCAATGATGAGCCCAATGATGAGCACAGGATGACACTGCTGCAGATCCGTGACCTCGAGGTGGTGTATCGCACGGCGAGCGGTCCACTCCCCGCCGTACGCGGAGTCAACCTCGAGGTGGCCGCGGGTCAGAGCATTGGCCTCGCGGGCGAGTCCGGATGCGGCAAGTCGACGGTCGCCTCGACGATCCTGCGGCTGCAACCGGCCAGCGCCGAGCTGCGTGGCCAGGTGCTGGTCGAGGGTGAGGACGTGCTCACGATGCGCTGGGCTCCGCTGCGCACGTTGCGCTGGGCCGGCGCCTCGATGGTCTTCCAGGGCGCCCTGCACTCGCTCAACCCGGTTCGCCGGGTGGGGCGCCAGATCGCCGAGCCGATCCGGCTCCACGAACCGTCGGTGTCGGCCGGGGATGCGGCCAAGCGCGTGGACGAGGTGCTCGAGCAGGTCGGGCTGCCCAGGTCGCGGGCCCGGGCCTACCCGCACCAGCTCTCGGGCGGACAGCGGCAGCGGGTGATGATCGCGATGGCGCTGGCGTGCCGACCCCGACTGGTGATCGCCGACGAACCCACCACCGCGCTCGATGTGATGGTGCAGGCGCAGGTCCTCAAACAGCTCACCGACCTGGTGCACGACCTCGGCATCGGGATGCTGCTGATCAGTCATGACCTCTCCGTGCTGGGCTCGACCTGTGACCGGGTCGCCGTGATGTACGCCGGCAGAGTCGTCGAGGAAGGAGCGGCGGCACAGGTCTTCGCCGACCCGCGCCACCCGTACTCTGCAGCCCTGGCCCGCGCCTTCCCGCGCATCGGCGACCCGCTCGCCCGGTTCGGCCCCTCCGGACTGCCAGGCGACCCCCCAGACCCACGCGACCTACCCACCGGCTGCTCCTTCCATCCGCGCTGCCCCGTCGTGCTGTCGAGCTGCCCGCAGATCGACCCACCGCACGTTCCAGCCGGCCCCGGCCGGACCGCCGCGTGCCTACGCGTCGGCGATGAGGAGCGGGAGCCCGGATGAGCGTCGCGACGAGCAACCCGCTGCTCGAGGCCCGTGGCCTTGCGGTCCGGTTCCACGCCGGGGGCAGGTTCCCCGTCCGCGCGGTCGACGGTGTCGAACTGGCGATCGGGAAGGGCGAGATCGTCGCCCTCGTCGGGGAGTCGGGATGCGGCAAGACCACCCTGGCGAGGACGCTGCTCGGTCTCGAACGACCCAGCGACGGCTCGGTGGTGTTCGACGGCGCGCCGCTGAGCTACCGCTCACGCGACCTGCGTCGATACCGCCGCCGCGTGCAGCTCATCCTCCAGGACCCAACCGGAGCGCTGAACCCGCGGCAGACGGTCTACGAGTCGGTGGCGGAGGGTCTGCGGATCCACCGGACCGTCGCGCGCAAGCAGCGCGCGGGTGTCGACACCACGGAGGGGGAGCTGGTCGCCGAGGCCCTGGCCAAGGCGGGGCTGCGACCACCGGGCAACTTCTTCATGTCCTACGCCCATGAGCTCTCCGGCGGCCAGCGTCAGCGTGTGGTGATCGCCGGGGCGCTGGCGCTGGAGCCGGAGCTGCTGGTCGCCGATGAGCCGGTCTCGAGCCTCGACGCCTCGATCCGCGGCGAGATCCTCGCGCTGCTGCTGCGGTTGCGCGACGACCTCGGCCTGACCGTCCTGGTGGTGACCCACGACCTGGGTCTGGCCTGGAACATCGCCGACCGGATCGCGGTGATGTACCTCGGCCGGATCGTCGAGGTCGGCACCACCGAGCAGGTGCTGCAGGGGCCACAGCATCCCTACACCCAGGCGCTGCTGTCGGTCGTGCCGGAGATCGAGGAGGTCGAGCCGGTGGTGCTGGTCGGCGAGACGCCCGACCCGAGCCTGATCCCGAACGGGTGCCGGTTCCATCCGCGCTGCCAGGCGCTCGCTGCCGGCGTCGCCGCGGAGGCCGGGGTTGCGGACAGCTGCGTCGGCGAGCCCCTGGTCGTCCTTGCGAGCACGGGTGGCCACCGGGCCGCCTGCTGGCTGTGTCTTGACAACGGTGCCTGACCGTAGCAAGATCCGAACTGTGTTAGGCACACCTATTCGTGATCGGGCAGCCGAACGGCGTGCGACGACCCGCGGTGAGATCCTGGCAGCCTCCTGGCAGATCGCGCACGAGCAAGGGCTCTCCCAGATCACGTTGCGGGACGTGGCCGAACGGGTGGGCATGCGAGCGCCCTCGCTCTACTCCCACTTCGCCTCGAAGAATGCGATCTACGACGCGATGTTCGCCGACGCATGGTCGGCCTGCCTCGAGGTCACCAACGCTACCGTCGCACGCGCGCCGCGCTCTCCGCGCGCAGCGCTGAAGCTCTATGCGCGCACGTTCTTCGACTTCGCGGTCTCTGACCTGGCCCGCCACCAGCTGATGAACCAGCGGACTATTCCCGGCTTCGAACCGAGCGCCGAAGCATACGCTCCGGCCGTGGCCTCGCTGGACCACTTGCGCGAGAGCCTGGCGGCGCTCGGCGTACGACGTCGGGAGGATATCGATCTATACGTCGCGCTCGTCGGCGGCCTGGTCGACGCCCAGCTCGCCAATGACCCCGGCGGCAACCGGTGGGGAAGGTTGCTGAACCGGACGATGGACATGTATGCCGACAACCTCGGCCTCTGACCCAACCCGGTTGGTCGAGCTTGTCGAGACCACCCCAACCGGTTGGTCGAGCTTGTCGAGACCACCCCACCCGACAAAGGAGAAGGACCATGGCTGAGAAGTCACTAGCCCGTGCGGACACGAAGGCGCGCACACCTGTGCTCGGCCGCCAGAGCGCCATGAGGCTCGCGGCTCAGGAATACGACCGAGTCGTCACCTTGCTGGAGGAACTCACCAGCGCACAGTGGGCTCTGGCCACCACGTGCCCCGGGTGGGACGTGCGCGCGATGAGCGGCCACGTCCTCGGCATGGCCCAAATGGTCGCGAGCGTGCCGGAGCTGGCCCGGCAACAGATGGCCTCACAGAAGACGGCCAAGCGTTCCGGCGACGCCTCGATCGACGCGCTGACGGCGCTACAGGTGGCCAAGAACGCGAGCCTGACCACCGAAGAGGTCGTCCAGCAGATGCGCACGGTCGGACCGAGAGCAGTCCGCGGGCGTCGACGGATTCCCGCCGTGGTCCGGAACCGAAAGATGCCGGAGGCGCAGGACGTGGGCGGCGAGCCCGACTGGTTGGACCTTCGGCTACCTGTTCGACGTCATCTTGACGCGTGACCCGTTCATGCACCGGATCGACATCGCTCAGGCCACCGGACTCCCGGTTCAGACCACATCCGACCACGAGGGTGTGCTCGTGGACGACGTCGTGCGCGAATGGGCCGAGCGTCATGGCACTGCGGTCACCCTCGAGCTATCCGGCCCGGCGGGCGGCAGGTGGGAGTTCGGTGACGGTGAGCTCCTCTCGATGGACGCGCTCGACTTCTGCCGGACCCTGTCCGGTCGCGAGCCGGCGACCGGGTTGCTGGCCCAGCAGGTTCCGTTCTGAGGTTGGCCTAGGCACCCGATCGTCCGGGAGCGATCGCGAGAATCCCCTTCCCAGAGGAGACTGGTCCGTGGCAGGCTCGTTACTGACTCTTGAGTCAGTAACGAGGAGGAAAGCAGTGGCACGCACGCACGACGTCGAGACGGTCGATGGCGCGACCGGCTCGACCAGCTTGCAACCGGTGCTTCCCGCCGAGATGTACGTCGACCACCAGGCGTGGCTACGTGAACGCGAACGCGTCCTGTTCCGCTCCTGGTTCTGCGTCGGACGGCTGCGGGAGCTCGGCCTGCATCAACCGAACCAGCTCGCGGTCGTGGACCTCGCCGGCGAGTCCGTGCTGGTGACCACGGACGAGACCGGCGGGTTGCACGCGGCGTACAACGTGTGCCGTCACCGCGGTTCGCAGATCGTGCCCGTCGACCCCTCCCGGCCGACCCCGTCTCCGTGCGCGACCCAAGCGCTCCGGTGTCCCTACCACTCGTGGACCTACGGCATGGACGGGCACCTGCTGAAGGCCCCGCACACCGATGAGCTCGACGACTTCGACCCCGGCTCCTTCGGTCTGAACATGGTCGGTGTTGGGTCCTGGGGCGGGTTCTGCTTCGTCCATCTCAGCCCTGACGAGGCGGTCCCCCTGGCGAGCGAGGTGGCCGAGTTCGACGACCGGCTGAGGCGCTACCCGCTGGACACCCTCGTTCGGGGCCGCAGCTATGTCTACGACGTGGCCGCCAACTACAAGGTGCTCGCCGAGAACTACAACGAGTGCTACCACTGCGGCCCGGTCCACCCGGAGCTCTGTCGCCTGGTGCCGACGTTCGCCGGAGGCGGCAAGGACCTCGACTGGGAGGACGGCGTACCCCATCGTGAAGGCGCCTGGACGTTCACGTTGAGTGGAACCAGCAAACGGCGCCCCTTCCCCGACCTCGACGCCCACGAGAGGAAGCGCCACAAGGGTGAGCTGGTCTACCCCAACCTGTTGTTGTCGTGCTCCGCGGACCACGTGGCGGCAACTGTGCTGTGGCCCGTCTCGGAGAGCCGGACTCGCGTCGTGTGCGACCTGTTGTTCGACGCCGAGGAGACCCAGAGGCCGGATTTCGACGCCGACGACGCGGGCGAGCTGTGGGACCTCGTCAACCGGCAGGACTGGGCGATCTGCGAGTCGGTGCAGCGCGGGATGTCCTCGCGGGGCTATCGCCAGGGCTGGTTCGCGCCGATGGAGGAGCCGAGCGCCGACATCCGTCGGTGGCTGCTACCTAGGCTTGGCGCCGGGAACGATGATGACTGAACAGGTGGAGTACGTCGTCATCGGGCTCGGTGCCCTGGGCAGCGCGACGGCATCCGAGCTCACCGACCGAGGAGCCGACGTCGTGGGACTCGAGCGGTTCGAGCTCGGGCATCAGCGGGGCGCCTCACACGACTCGTCGCGGATCCTCCGGCACAGCTACCACACGCCCGGCTACGTGCGGCTGACGTTCGACGCCTACGACGACTGGGACCGCCTCGAGCGGGCGAGCGGTGAACGCCTCGTGACGACGGTTGGCGGCCTGGACCTGTTCCCGGCCGGCTGCGCGATCCCCGCCGACGACTATGTGTCGTCGATGACTGAGGTGGGAGTGCGGTTCGAGGTTCTCGACGTGGCGGCGATCGCGGCACGGTGGCCGCAGTTCCACGTGCCCGCGGACACGCTGGCGTTGTACCAGTCCCGTGCAGCCATCGTCCCGGCCGCCCGTGGGACCGCCGCACTGCAACGCCTGGCACGCGCCCGAGGGGCGGTCCTGCGCGACAGCTGCCCGGTGCTGTCGGTTCGCGACCTCGGCAGTCGAGGCGTCGAGGTGGTCACCGAGGACGTGACCTACCGGTGCCGCCGGCTGATCGTGTGCGCGGACGCCTGGACCAACCAGGTGACGGCCGGACTGGACTGGCAGGTCCCGCTGACGGTGCTCCAGCAGCAGGTGACCTACTTCGAACCAACCGACCCCGCCCGGTTCGCCCGGGAGAGGATGCCGCTGTGGATCTGGATGGACGACCCCTCCTTCTACGGGTTCCCCTGCTTCGGGGAGCCGACCGTCAAGATGGCCGAGGACTGCGGCGGGCCGGAGGTCGACCCCGACCTTCGCAGCTTCACGGCCGACCCCGCCCGGCTGTCGCTGCTGCAGGCGTTCGCCGAACGGATCCTGCCCGGTTGCGGGCCGCCGGTCCGCTCGCTCACCTGCCTCTACACGATGACCCCGGACCGGGACTTCGTGCTCGGGCCGGTGCCCGGCCACGACGCGGTCCTGGTCGGGCTGGGTGCTGCGCACGGGTTCAAGTTCGCGCCCACGTTGGGCCGGCTGCTCGCCGACCTCGCCACCACGGGGACGACGAGCGCGGACATCGAGGCCTTCCGCGCGGACCGGGCGGCGCTGACCGAGACCGACCACGCGGTCAGCTGGCTGGTGTGACGTGACGACCAGCATCGGCTCAGGAAAGCAGCTCGGGCTCGATACCGAGCTCGGCCGCGGCCGCTTCGCGCACCCACCGCGACATCTCGGCACGCGACAGCCGGCGGTGCACGGTGACCTGCACCGCGAGCCCGTCGAGCAGGGCGGCCAGGCGTCTCGCGCCGGCACCGGGATCCGGACACTCGAACACGCCCTCCTGCACGCCGGAGCGGATCACCCCCTCCAGCGCGGCCGACCAACGACGGTCCAGACCGCGCAGCTCCCTGCGCAGCTTCGGGTCACGCAACGCCGATGCCCAAGCGTCCACCCACAGCGTCCAGCCCGGCGCCTTGCCCTGCGGTCCGTACGCGCGAAGCACGTGCCGCAGTCGCTGGACGGCGTCAGGGTCGCGGGCCAACGTCATCTCCAGACGTTCGAGGTCCCTGGCCACGGCGTACTCCAACGCGGCCGCGAGCAGCCTTTCCTTGGTCTCGAAGTGGTAGAAGACCAACGCCCGGCTGATCGCCAGGACATCGGCGACGTCGGCAACCCGGACGTTCGCGAGACCACGTCCGACCACCTCGTCCAGAGTTGCGGTGAGGATCTCCTCGCGCCGCACCTCGACCTTCCGCCGCACCATGACGCCAGACCCTACCCATGCCGAAACCCATGCCGAAACCCATGCCGAACCCGAGAGGCGTGCCCATGACAGCCGACACGAGTCAAGCTCGCGCCAGCCTCGACCCTGACCTGCTCGGTCGCGACGGAACGGGAGCCGGGTCGCTCGAGGCGTCCCTGCGACCGTTCGGCGAGTCCACGATGCTGCCTGCGGCGGCCTACACCTCCGCTGAGGTGTTCGCCTGGGAGCAGCGCCACCTCTTCGCCGGCACCTGGACGTGTGTGGGGCGGGTGCACGACGTGTCTGGGCGCCAGGCGGGCGCGCCGGTCCGGCAGCGCTCCGTGGTTGTCGGAGACGTGCCCGTCCTGCTCACGTTCACCGACACCGACACCGACACGGGCGAGGGCACCGAAACTGCGCCGCGCGCGTTCGCGAACACCTGCCGCCATCGTGGCCACGAGCTGCTGGCGCGCGACCAGTCGACGACCACCCGGTCCATCGTGTGTCCCTACCACGGGTGGAACTACCGCCTCGACGGGTCGCTCCGGGTGGCCCCCGAGTTTCGTCACGCACCTGGTTTCCAGGCCGAGGAGCACCACCTCGTCGAGCTTCCTGTCGCGGTGTGGCATGGCTGGTTGTTCGTGCATGCAGAGCGCGGCATCGAGGAGGGTCCGGTGACCAGCTTCGCCGAGCATGTGGGGGGCCTGGACGAGGTGGTCGCGCCATACTCCCCCGCCTCCCTGGTCCTCGGGGACCGGCACACCTACACCGTCAACGCGAACTGGAAGGTGCTGACCGAGAACTACCACGAGTGCTACCACTGCCCGCAGATCCATCCCGAGCTGTGCAAGGTCACCCCACCGGCCTCCGGCGAGAACTACGACCTCCCCGGAGCATGGGTCGGCGGCTCGATGGACCTGCGTGAGGGGATGGCGACGATGTCGGTTACCGGCGAGACGTCGGGTCCGGCGCTCCCCGGCGTGGGCCCGGGCCGGGTGGAGTATGTCGGCCTGTTCCCGAACCTGCTGATCTCGCCACACCCGGACTACGTGATGACTCACCGGCTCGTGCCGCAGGCTCCGGACCGGACCTGGGTCGAGTGCTCGTGGTACTTCCTACCGTCGAACCCGCCCGTCGACCCGGCGTACGCCGTCGAGTTCTGGGATCTCACGAACCAGCAGGACTGGTCGGCCTGCGAGTCGGTGCAACGCGGCCTGGCGTCGCCGCACTTCCAGCCTGGACCACTCTCGCCCAGCGAGGACGCGGTGCACCAGTTCGTCACGATGGTCGGTCATGGTTACCGAGGACAACCCCTGGGCTGACGGCTACTGCAGGCGGCGCGGGAACCGGCGCTGCCATCGGCGCTCGCCCACGACCCGGTCGCCCTCGCGTGCCTCGAGCACGATGGTGACCTCGTAGGCCTCAGCGTCGACCCGGACGTCGAGCGTGGACCGGGTCGAGACCGTGGCATCGGGCCAGGACAGCTCGAACTCGACGTCGGCGGTTGCCCACTGGTCGAAGCTGCGGAGGTCCACCCCGACCCTGCCCTGGTAGTGCTCGCGCGCCCTGCCGCCATGCGCCACTTCATAGGTCGACCCGTGGTCCACGACGCACTCCGTGGTGCGCCGCAACACGTCGCGCTCCGTGCGCCACACGATGCTCCCCGGGTTCCCTCCGCCCTCTGCATCCTCTCCCGACGTGACGTCCCCGGGCAGGAACACCGGGGGCGGATACGGTGACTGCCCGGTCCACAGCGGTAGCTCCAGGTGGCCGCCATGCACCGTTAGCGTGACCGGCTCGGGGGGTGCAGACGTGTTCGGCCAGTCGGCCCCGGCCACCGACACCCGCACCCGCTGCCCGGGCGCGAACGCGTAGGCGCACGCATCCAGGATGACCTCGACGTCGTACTCCTCGCCCGGTCGAAGTGCAACCGGCGACGAGCCGCTGCCGCGTTGGGTCAGGTTGAGCGACCCCCGTGAGACCAGCGCGGAGGTGCCGTCGGCAAACACGTCGCACAGCTTCACCGAGCAGAAGGCGACCGGCCTGTCGACGCTGACTCGCAGGCTCGCGCGGGGATGGCCCATGACGCGCTCGCCACCCGCGGACCACTCCCAGGTCAACGACTCTGCGTCGTCGTGACGCTGGTCGCCGCTCTGCCCCCACGGCAGATGGCCGGCACAGTCGATCCACGCGTCCACACCGACATCGGGCCGCACGAGGTACGGCGGGCGGCCATCGAGGGCGAGGCGTTGCCGAGTAATTCGCGGGCTCGGCCACTCCTCCCTCGTCCAGAACCCCTCGTGCAGGTCGAGGTCAGGTGCGGGCCGGGTCGACGTACGCACGAAGGCGCTGACCGCAGGGCGGCCCGGCCCGCCGTCGTCCACCGCGTTCTGGTCGCCCCGGAGCCAGCGGTCCCACCAGGCCACCATCTCCGGCATCAGGTCGATCCGGGGACCGGGTGCGGCGCTGCTGGTCGCGGCGTGCGGCCACGGTCCGGCCAGCAGTCGGTGCGGCACCCCGTTCGTCCGCAACGCCTCCAGCATCCGGAAGGAGCTGTTCCGGTACCCGTCGGCCCAGCCCGCGACGATCATCACCGGGCAGCCGATCCGGTCGTACGACGGGCGCACCGACCCGTGTCTCCAGTAGGGACCGTCGACCTGCTCCTCGAGCCACCTGAACAGCCAAGGCTCGACCGTCTCGACGCGGTGCGCCCACTCGTCGCGCCAGCCCTCGCCCCACACGGCGGGGACGGGAGGCAGGGCGCACATCGGCGTCATGTAGTGGCAGTAGTCGACCAGGTCGATCATCTTCGCGATTCCGCCGCGGTAGTGCACGTCGTCGGTGTAGCGGTCGTCGGATGCGTAGATCGCGATCACCGCGCGCAGCGCGGGTGGTCGTTCGCAGGCCATCTGCAGCGAGTTGAACCCGGAGTAGGAGGTGCCGTACATCCCGACCGCGCCGTCACACCACTCCTGACTCGCGAGCCAGGAGATGACGGCGCCGAGATCCTGCTGCTCCTGGGCGGGATACTCGTCGGTCGCGAGCCCGCCGGACGAGCCGGTGCCGCGCAGGTCGAGGCGGCACACGGCGTACCCGTGCTCGTCCCGCAGCCGCAGGTACTCGCTCTCGTAGGACAGCGTCATGTCGTCCTTGCGGTAGGGCAAGGCCTCCAGGATGCAGGGCTGCGGCCGGTTCCCTTCATCGGGAAGGTAGAGCGTTGCGGCGAGGTCGACCCCGTCGGACATGGTGACCCAGACATCGCGTCGCTCTCCCACCTCAGTGCCCACCTCAGAGCCGCCCCTTCTCACGCAGCAGACGCGCCACCGCGTCCGGGTCCAGGCCAGGGCTCGTGTTGCCGGCACGACCGGTCATGGTCGGTGACATCAGCAGCGAGCTCAGCACTGCCTCCTCGCTGGCCTCGACAACCGCCGCGAACAGCGGGTCCAGGGCACGCCTGGACACCGGGGCGGTTCCCCCACGTTCATCGTCGCGACCCATCCGCAGGCCGGTCCCGCAGGCCAGGAAGATCTCTCCGCTGCCGTGGTGGGCCACCGACCCGGTCCGGGCGAGGCCGAGCCCGACGCGCCTCGCCAGACGCGCGCAGGTCGCAGCATCGACGGGAGCATCGGTGACCACGATCCCGATACAGGACCCGGCCCCTCCGGGGGCCGACGACGAGACCGGGTCGCCGAGCAGCCGGCCGACGGGGACGCCGTCGACGGTCAGCCGCTCGCGGTCCCCGAAGTTCGTCATCAGGAGCACCGCCACGATGTGCCCCTCAGGAGTCACCCGGGAGGCTGTGCCGATCCCGCCCTTGAAGCCGAGGCACGACATACCGGTGCCCGACCCGACGCTGCCCTCCTCCGGTGGCACCGTCGCGCCACGGGAGGACAAGGCCGCCGCCCACGCTCGCGCCACATCGCCACGTTCCACCTGCATCCGGCGGGTGTCGCTGAGGAACGAGTCATCACACTCGGCGACGACCGGGATCACGGGGTCCTCGGCGACCCGCAGCTCACGTTCGAGCATGAGCTCACAGGCAGCGTCGTACACCCGGCCGAGCTGCATCGTGGAGGTCAGGAAGATCGGGGTCTCCAGGCTCCCGCACTCACCAGCGGTGAGAAGCCCGGTGCATTCACCGGCCCCGTTGAGCACCGCACCACCGGCGGGGACCATCGGGTCGAACGCATCGTCGGCGACCACCAGCACCGACACTCCCGTTCGCGCCGTGCCTCGGGCCTCCGGCGGGTCGGGCTCGTCGCGGATCACGGTGGCATGGCCGAGGCCGACGCCCCCGACATCGAGCACCGAGCCGGTCGGCCCGCTGGGCATCACTCCGATGCTGATTCCCAAGTCAGTAGCCCGCGGCATAGCCATGATCCTGCCGGATTGCTGGCATCCTGACGAGCATGTCGCCGATTCCCGTCGTCTGGTCCTCTCGCTGCCGCGAGCACATCGCGGCTGCCGAGATCTGGCTGGGCGTGCGCACTCCGGGCACCGAGGTCCCCGAACGGGTCGACGTCGTCGTTGACGCGCTGACCACGGCAGGACATCCCTTCTTCGACGCCATACCGCACGACGACTCCCACCTCGCCGGCGTGCACCACCAGGAACTGATCGACCATCTGGCCACAGTGCACGCGAACTGGGCCCGGTCGGGGATCGGTGAGAACGTGGGACAGGACCGGGTCGTGCCCTACGTCTTCCCCACGGCGGCAATGCTCGGAGACATCCCGGCGAGCCCGGCGGCGGCGGTGCATGGCCGTGCCGGCGCGTTCTGCTACGACACCATGACATTGGTCGGGCCCGGCACCTGGGAGGCGGCCCGCAGCGCCGTCGACTGCGCACTGACGGCTGTGGACCTCCTAGATCACACGGGATCGGCATACGCGCTGTGCCGGCCGCCGGGTCACCACGCTTCGCCGGGCGCCTACGGGGGTTCGTGCTACCTGAACAGCGCGGCGGTGGCTGCGCAGGCCCTCAGGCGGAAGGGTCATGGCCGAGTGGCTGTGATCGACGTCGACGCGCACCACGGCAATGGCACGTCGGCGATCTTCTACGACCGGGCGGACGTGTTCTACGGCTCGGTCCACGTCGACCCCGGTGCAGGCTGGTTCCCGCACTTCGTGGGTCACGCGAGTGAGCGCGGGCACGGGTTCGGGCTCGACGCGAACCAGAACCTCCCGTTGGCACCCGGAGCCGGTGACGCGGAGTTCCTCGAAGCGGTACGCACCCTCGCCGCGTCCGGGTCCACGCAGGGTGCCACCGCTGTCGTGGTCTCGCTCGGGGTCGACGCCGCCGCGCTCGACCCCGAGAGCCCGTTGCAGGTGACCGACCACGGTTTCCGGTCCGCCGGGGACATGCTTGCGTCGCTCGGCCTGCCGACGGTCATCGTGCAGGAAGGCGGCTACCACCTCCCCTCGCTCGGTGGCTCGGTGCTCGCGTTCCTCTCTGCCTACACCTGATGCTTCTTTGCCAGAGGTATGGACGGTTTGCAAGCGTCATAGCGCTTGGAGAGCGTCCACACCCCATGCAAAGGTGCGTCCGCCTTCCGCGGCAAGGACCAGTCGGTCTACTACGAGCAGACCCTCGGTCGGTCGCGGGTGCGGCGCCTCGCGCTACTGGAGAGCCTGCGTGTCGCGATCAACGCCCGCCAGCTGAGGCTGGCCTACCAACCAGTGGTGCACCTGGAGACCGGTCAGATCGTCGGTGTGGAGGCGTTGGCACGGTGGGCTCCCGGCGGTGTCACCGTGCGGCCCGACGTCTTCATCGGCGTCGCCGAGGAGAGCGGGCTCATCGTTCCGCTCGGCAACCTGGTCCTCGATTTGGCCGGTGCAGACGCCGAACACCTCGAGGAGGCCGCTGGTCGCCCACTAACCATCGGCGTCAACGTCTCCGCCCAGCAGCTTCGCCTGCCGTCGTTCTCGACGAAAGTCGAGAGCATACTGGCGCAGATGGCAGGCACCAATCTGGTGCTGGAGATCACCGAACGCGACTTCGTGAACTACGACCCTGCACTGCTTGAGAGCATGGAGCACTTGGCGGCCCAAGATGTTCGGTTCGCGCTCGATGACTTCGGCATCGGATACTCCTCGATCGGCTACCTGCAACGCATGCCGATCAGGATCATCAAGGCCGACGCCTCGTTCTCGGCCGGTATCGACACGGACGAACGTGCCTGCGGGCTCCTGCGCTCGATCAGGACCATGGGTCTGGCGCTGGACATCGACGTGGTGGTCGAAGGGTTGGAGCGCCCCTCGCAGGTCGAGCACGTGCGCGAGCACGTCGGCGCCACGTTGGGACAGGGGTTCCTGCTGCACCGCCCGATGCCGCTCACCGACGTGATGGAGGTGCTCCGGAGGAACCGCGTAGCCTTTTCGCCGACGAACAGCCCCCGGCCGAGGGAAGCCGGCTAGGCGGACAGACTCACCGCCGGATCTGCGGGGTTTACCGTGGGGTAGCGCCAACCCGTGCCCCGGACTGCCCGGGTTGTGCGCGTTTGCCGGGTCACTCCCCGGGTATCGCTGATAACACCAACAGTTGGAGGAGACATGGAGACCACCGTCTGGATCGTTGTTGCCGTGGTGGCAGTGCTGATCCTCGCCGCCATCATCGCCACGCTGATGAGTCAGAAGAAGAAGCAGCAGAATCGCGTCCACGCGAGCGAGCTGCGCGAACACGCGTCGTCGCAAGCCACCGGTGTGCAACATCGTGAGGCGGAGGCGAAGGAAACCGAGGCACGCTCGCGTCAGGCACGCGCAGAAGCTGACCAGAAGGCCGCTCAGGCGGAGCAACTCGAGGCCCATGCGAGCGAGCGACAGTCCACTGCTGCGGTCCACCGAGAGGAGCACGCCGAGAGCCTGCGCCGTGCCGACGAGCTGGACCCAGACACCACCGAACGTCGCGACGACGCGCATCGCGACGACCAACATCGCGACGACCAGCATCGCGACGAGCCGGCGACCCCAGCAACCGGCCACCCGCACGACACCGAACCGCAGCGCTATGACGCCGACGGGAACCCTGTGGGAACCGACGGACCTCGCACCGGTGGCGACCCGAGCTCCGGAACGCATCGCCCGTGAACTCTCCTTGCTGACAAGGATGGTTCCTGTCGAGGGCGGTCGGCCGTAGCCGCCTAGTTCACGACCTTCCGGATCACCACGATCACCACGACGGCGCCAGCCACGCCACCGACGACCTTGACGATGTTGCCAGTGCGCGGGTTGCCCTGCGCGTCGACGAAGTGGGCCTTGACCTTGGCGATCTCCCGACGGGCAATGGTCTTGGGATTCGCACGGTAGACGAGCTGGTCGATGGTGCCCGCGAGCCTCTCCCTGGTTGCCTCGATCTCGGTCTCGATCGTGGTCGGCTCCCGCGTGTCAGCCGGCTTGTCGGCATCGCTCACGTCTGTCTCCTCAGTCGGCGAACATTCGGCGGTGCCCACGCAAATCCTGCTGTGGCGAGTTCTGTGGCGAGCACGTCAGAGCAGAACGTTACCCGGCGGATGGCAACCTAACCGCGCGGGGATCGAAGCCGAACGGCAGCTCGAGCCTGTGCGCGGACATCAGCACCTCATCAGTGAGAAGTTCGCACGTCGGTCCGTCCGCGACGATCACGCCGTCGGAGAGTACGACGGAGCGCGAGCACAGCTCCAGGGCGTACGGCAAGTCATGGGTCACCATCAGCACCGTGACGGCCAGGCTGCGGAGGATGTCGGCCAGCTCGCGCCGCGACGCCGGGTCGAGATTCGAGGAGGGTTCGTCGAGTACGAGGATCTCCGGCTCCATCGCCAGCACCGTCGCCACCGCGACCCTCCTGCGCTGACCGTAGGACAGGTGGTGCGGGGGGCGGTCGATGAACTCGCTCATCCCCACCTTGTCCAATGCGTCGCGAACCCGGGCCTCGAGTGCCTTCCCCTTGACGCCGTGGTTGGCCGGCCCGAAGGCGACATCGTCGCGGACGCTCGGCATGAACAGCTGGTCGTCGGGGTCTTGGAAGACCACGCCGACCCTGCGTCGTACCTCCTGGACGTTAGCTTTCGTCACGGGGAGCCCGGAGACGCTGACCGACCCGGCGCCCGGGGCGAGGATGCCGTTGAGGTGGAGGACGAGCGTGGTCTTGCCGGCACCGTTCGGGCCGAGCAACGCCACCCGCTCACCTTGGTGCACATGCAGGTTCACCCCGTAGAGCGCCTGATGGCCGTCCGGGTAGGCGTAGGCCAGTCCTCGCACCTCGAGGACCGGGGCACTCATCGATCTGCCCTGGTCTGGGGCAGCGTTCCCGTGTACCCCCGGGAGACCATCGCCAGATGGACGCGTTCACCTCGTTCGTAGGACCGGATGAACAATGCGCCTGACGATCGGGCCACCACCGGCCAGTGCCTGAGCGAGGTTGCCCGGAACCCGCGTGACTCCCTGGCGACTCTCATCCGCCGCATCTCGTCGCCGACCACGTCGAGGTAGCGAATCATGAAGCCCATGATCTGGACCAACTGGTCCGGAAAACGGAGCCTTGCCAGGCCGGCAAGGAGATCGCGCGGCTCGGTGGTCGCTGCGAGCGTCAGGGAGGCGATGACTCCCAGCGTTCCCTTGGCGAGCAGACCCCCCGCCGCGAGAAGTCCGGGCTCGGAGACGGTGAGGCCGAGGAACTCGGTGCGCGCACCGGTGGAGATGAACGGCATCAGCAGCGCGAACACCACGAACGGGACCTCGATCACCATCCGCTTGGCGATGTAGGGCGGTGGGACCTGTGAGACGGCGATGAATACGCCGAGCACCGTCAGGTAGCAGACGAAAACCAGATACCAGTCCCGCGGAGTCGCGACAACGGTCAGCATGAACCCGAGGAGCCCGAGGAGCTTGACGTGCGCCGGAAGCCGGTGGATCGGCGAATGTCCGTGGTAGTGCAGCTTGTGGCCGTGACCTGCGCCCATGTCAGTGCTCGCCGGCTCGCACCGGGCGGTTCTCGCTGTCGGTTACGTGGTTGTCCCTGCGTCGTACGGCGTAGGCGAGGCCGCCGGCCAGGACCAGCACTATCGCCGCACCGGCGACACCCGCGACCCCGCCCGAGAACCGGTCGTTGTCGATGCCCTCGGCGTCGTAGCCGGCCAGCGGGCTGTTGCGGGCGGCGTGCTCCTTCTCGGTCGCGGAAATGCCCTGGTCCTCGGCTACCCGGTTCAGACCGTCCGGGCTTTCCGAGGCGTAGAAGCTGACCACTCCGGCCAGCAGCAGAGCAACCAGGGTGCCGGTGATGATGAGGGTCCTCGTCCTCATCCCGGCGCTCCCTGGGTGACGCGGATCTCGAGCTCACGCGCTCGGAGAGTCCGGCGAGCGCCGTACACCAGGTCGGGTCTCACTGCGGTGACACTTCCCACCACCAGTCCGGTGATGAGCGCCTCCCCTATTCCAATCAACGTGTGCCAGCCGAGCATGGCGGTGGCGAGTGACTCGAGCGGGATGGGCGCCGTGCCGCCGACGGCGTACAGCCCGACGAACGCGAGCGAGGCCACCGGCACCGACACCAGGGCGGCAACCGCAGCGATCGGTGGGACCAAGGCCAGGGACTTGGGCAGGACGATCTGGAGTCCGCGGAACACCGCCCAGCCGACGAGCACACCGACGATCCCCATCAGGGTGATGTTGGTCCCGAGCGCGGTGATACCGCCGTCCGCAAAGAGCAGGGACTGCACGATGAGCACCACGCTCACACACAGCAGTCCGGTCCATGGGCCGACCAGGACCGCTGCGAGCGCTCCGCCGAGCAGGTGGCCGCTGGTCCCTGCGCCGACCGGGAAGTTCAGCATCTGGGTGGCGAAGACGAAGGTCGCGACGAGGCCGGCCATGGGTGCTGTTCGGTCGTCAAGCTCCCTGCGCGCACCGCGCAGTGCCAGGCCGAGACCGGCGACCGCGACAACGCCGGTCGCCACCGAGGTAGGCACATCCAGGAAACCGTCGGGCACGTGCATGGGTCCTCCCGGTCAACGTCAGCACAGCCGCAGTGGTACGGATATGGTCACAGTACGTTATTGCGAACTGTTCGCAATAAGACGCCGAGGAGATTGCTTTGAACGAGAACCGTCTCTCCCCCGGAGACGCCGCCCCGGACTTCACCCTGCTCTCGGACGCCGGCGTGGAGGTGTCGTTGGCTGACTTTCGTGGCCGCAAGGTGATCGTCTACTTCTATCCCGCTGCGATGACCCCGGGTTGCACCAAACAAGCCTGCGACTTCACCGACTCCAACGCGTCACTCCAGGCTGCCGGCTACGAGGTCCTCGGAGTCTCACCGGACAAGCCCGAAAAGCTGGCGAGGTTCCGGAAGCACGACTCGCTGGCCATCACGCTGCTCTCGGACCCCGACCGGTCGATGATGACGGCCTACGGGGTGTACGGGGAGAAGAGGATGTACGGCAAGGTCGTGCAAGGCGTGATCCGCTCGACCTTCGTGGTCGACGAGTCCGGGAAGGTGGAGGTGGCGCAGTACAACGTCAAGGCCGCCGGCCACGTCGCCAAGCTCCGACGCGACCTCGGCCTCGGCTCCTGACCTAGGATGACCACCGCGCGCCCGTAGCCCAATTGGCAGGAGGCAATAGGTTTAGGACCTATCCAGTGTGAGTTCGAATCTCACCGGGCGCACGACTCATCCGGGCGCACCGCTCATCCGGCCAAGTGCCGCTTTCACCCCGGGGGCTAACTAACTGTCGGCGCCCCCGTGGTTGGCTGGCTTCATGCCGCAGAACATCGACTACCTGGCCCATATCCGTGCCGAGTCAGCCCGGTTCGCCGAGGTGATGCGGGACGCTCCGCCGCTGGCGCCCGTGCCCACCTGCCCGGACTGGACCTCCGACGACCTGCTCTGGCACCTCGGCGAGGTGCAATGGTTCTGGGCAACGATCGTCCGTGAGGCCCTGACCGACCCGTCCTCCATGGAGGGCCCCGAGCGGCCCAGCGACCGCGCCGGACTACTCGGGTTCTTCACGGAGTCGAGCAACGCGTTGCAGACCACGCTCGCCGGGACCGCGCCCGACGAGACCCGCTGGACCTGGTCGACGGAGCAGACCGCCGGGTTCACCCGGCGACGGCAGGCCCACGAGGCGCTGATCCACCGAGTGGACGCCGAGCTGACCGCCGATGTGCCACGCACGCCCCTGGACCCCGCGCTGAGCAGCGACGGCGTCGACGAGGTGCTCCGCATCATGTTCGCCGGTGTGCCGAGCTGGGGGCACACCGAGGTGGAGCCGGGTGCAACGCTGCGGATCAGCGCCACCGACACCGACGGCTCCTGGCTGGTCACACTCGGCCGGATGACTGGCACGGACCCCGAGGGCAATTCGCACGACGATCCCGACATCGTCATTTCCGACCCGGACCCGGGCGAGGATGCGGCCGCCACGGTCAGCGCCGACGCGGCCGACCTGGACTGTTGGCTCTGGGGCAGGCCGACGATCGGCTCGCTCGAGCGGTCGGGGGACCAGCGGATCCAGTCGCGGTTCCAGGAGATCGTCGACCAAGGGCTCGACTAGAGCCAGGTGAGCACCTCGGTCACGGTCGGTGCGATCTCGCGTAGCGCCCTGCCCCGATGGGAGATCGCGTCCTTCTCCTCGGCCGGCAGCTCGGCCGATGTCTTGGCGTGACCGTCGGCCACAAACACCACGTCGTAGCCGAAGCCGCCAGCTCCCCGCATCTCACGGATGACCGCGCCAGGCATCACGCCGTGCACGACGTGCTCCATGACCTCGCCGCAACCCACTGGATACACGAACGCAACCGCGCACCGGAACTGAGCACCCCGGCGTACGTCGGGAACATCGCTGAGCTGGGCGAGCAGGAGCTGGTTGTTGGCCCGATCGATGTCGACGCCGCTGCTGTTGGGGGTTCCGCTCCACCGGGCGGAGAGCACCCCGGGCATGCCGTTCAGTGCGTCTACGCACAGGCCGCTGTCGTCGGCGAGGGAGGGCAGCCCGGTCGCGGCCACCGCCGCACGCGCCTTGATGAGCGCATTGCCCTCGAACGTGGGCTCGGTCTCCGCGGGCTCGTCGTACTCCTCCACCTCGCTGAGCCCGAGCACCCTGATGTCGGGCATCTGCTCCCCGAGAATGCGCTGCATCTCGAGGAGCTTCCCGGTGTTACGCGAGGCCAGCAGCACCTCGGTCATGACGTCAGCGCCAGCTCCTGGATCTTGGTGAGATCGGCACAGCCCTGCGTGGCGAGGGTCAGCAGACCGTCGAGCATCGAACGGTCGAATGGCATGGCTTCGGCCGTCCCTTGGACCTCGATGAACTTCTGGTCACCGGTCATCACGACGTTCATGTCGGTCTCCGCGCGCACGTCCTCCTCGTAGGGAAGGTCGAGGCGCGGCACCCCGTCTATGATGCCCACGGACACGGCGGCCACCGAGCCGCGCAGTGGGTCGCTCTTGCCGAGCACACCCTGCTCGCGAAGATTGGACACGGCATCGGCCAACGCGACGTACGCACCGGTGATCGCGCCGGTCCGGGTCCCGCCGTCAGCCTGGAGCACGTCACAGTCAAGCACGATCGTGTTCTCGCCGAGCGCCTCGTAGTCGATCACCGCGCGCAACGAGCGGCCGATCAGCCGGGAGATCTCGTGCGTGCGTCCGCCGATCCGGCCCTTGACCGACTCGCGGTCGGAACGGGTGTGTGTCGAGGACGGGAGCATGGCGTACTCCGCGGTGACCCAGCCCAGCCCGGAGTCACGACGCCAGCGGGGTACGCCGACCGAGGCGCTCGCCGCGCACAGCACGCGGGTCTTGCCGAACTCGACGAGCACCGACCCGGCTGCGTGGTCGAGCCAGTGGCGAGTGATCGTGACGGGCCGGAGCTCATCGTTCGCGCGGCCATCGGCTCGTGGCATGTCATTCGCGCGGCCGTCTGCTCGAGTCATGCCCAGACCATACCGAGGCCCCGCTCCGATCAGTCGACGGAGCGGGGGCCGCAGCCTCGTGGGCTACTTCACTTCGCTGCGCAGGACGCGCAGGGTGCCGAGCACGCAGGGCAGCAGGACCCAGATCGCGGCGCCGCTGGCGAGGTTCAGCCACTGCTCCCCGGTCACGTCCCCGGGTGTGAACAACGGTGTGCTGGAGAAGCCGAGGTCCACCCAGGGCCGGATGTCTGCCAACTTCGACCAGAGCTCCGCGAGGATCGTGAAGGCATTCGGCAGGACGAAGTACAAGACGATCGCCGCCGCCGAGCTCATCACCAGCAGGCCGAACGCGAGACCCTGCAGGACACCGATCGTCTGCAGGAGCGCGAACTTGCCGATCGCGTCCCACCCGAACCCCTGCCACGGGTCGGACGCGCCGCCCGCCACGGTTGCCAGGGCCGCAACCCCGAGGGCGATCGCGACGGCAGCGAAGCCCAGTAGCAGCGCCGCGACCACCTTGGCCACCAGCACACGACCGCGCACCGGCGATAGCGTGAACGTCACCATGGCGGTGCGCTGCGACCACTCGCTGGTGATCAGCAGGATTCCCATCACCGGTAGCAGGAAGGCCTGCGGGGTCGCGGTGATGCCGACGAAGTTGAAGATCGTCTGCTCGGAGTCAGGTGCGGCGAAGAAGAAGATCACGATGATCGCCGCGGTGATCGCAGCGATCGCGATCAGCAGCCACCTGCCTGCGCGGGTGTCGGCCATCTTGCGTAGCTCGACCCGGACGAGCCGAGTCATCGGAACCCGTAGCGTGTGCGAGATGTCGAGCGTGGGTCGGTCCTCGGTCATGGCACTCATGCCACTACTCCTTCACGTTGGGTGTCTGCGGTGAGCTGCAGGAACATCTCTTCGAGCCCCGCGCCATCAGCGGCACGGAGCTCTGTCAACGCCACTCCCGCAGCGGCGACGACCTTGCCGACGTCAACCGGGTCGGCGTCAGTGCGTAGCCCCCCGTCACCGGACGGCGTGGCATGGATGCCCGCCTCGCGAAGTGCGCTTCCCAGGGCGTCGTACTCGTCGGACTTGACGAATGTGCCAGAGGTCTGCAGCAGGTCTGCCTTGGTTCCCTGCGCCAGGATCTTGCCGTTGCCGATCAAATCATCTCGTCGGCGATCACCTCAACCTCGTGCAACAGGTGCGAGGACAGCAACACGGTGCCGCCGCGGTTCGCGTACTCCCTGAGCAAGCCCCGCATCCAGTGAATGCCCGCCGGGTCGAGGCCGTTGGCCGGTTCGTCCAGGATCAGGATGGAGGGTTCACCCAGCAGCGCGTGCGCGATCCCGAGTCGCTGACGCATGCCGAGCGAGTAGTTGCGGACCCGGCGCTTCGCCTCGGCCCCGCTGAGGCTGACCAACCCCAGCATCTCGTCGACGCGTGTCTGCGGCAGGCCCATCGTCATGGCGCCGAGGGTGAGCACCTCGCGGCCGGTGCGGCCTGCGTGCTGCGCCGACGCGTCCAGGAGTACGCCGACATGGCGTCCTGGGTTGGGAATGGCCGGGTAGCGAAACCCGCCGACGCTGGCAGATCCCTTGCTGGGCGGGGTCAACCCCACCATGATGCGCATCGTCGTCGTCTTGCCCGCGCCGTTGGGGCCGAGGAATCCCGTGACCGTTCCGGGACGGCAGACGAAGGAGATGTCATCAACGGCGGTGAAGCCACCGTATGTCTTCGAAAGTCCTTCAACAGTGATCATGCGTCCACTCTGCCGCAGCGCAGCTGTCGTTGCATCGTGCTCAAGGATCGACATCGCAGCCGAAAGTAGGGGATGCCCGCGACCGAGGGCGGTGGCTGCCGGGGTCCGCTGCATCTAGCCTTGCCCCGTGCCGCAGCCCGCCCCCGCGCTCTACCAGCCACGGTTGGGCTGGTGGTCGCACGTGTGGCGGCACGCCGTTGCGCTCGGGATCGGCGTGACCTTGTGGATGACCATGGCCGAAGGGCAGACCGTGGTCGAAGGGCTGTGGGAGGACTACCGGCCCCTGTTATGGCTGGACATCGCACTCGGGCTGCTCGCCCATGTGCTGATGCAATGGCGGCGACGTTGGCCGTTGCCCATCGCCGTCGTGGTGACGCTGTTCGGCCTGGTCTCCGTGCTCTCCCTCGGGGCCTCCACCGTCGTCGCCGCATCCGTCGCAACCAGGCGCCGGTGGCCCGAAGTGGTCACGGTCGGCGTGCTCAGCATGGTGGTGGGTCAGCTGTTCGTGGTGGTCTACCCGGTGGTCGAGGAGGAGTCGCAGTGGGTGACGTTCGGCACCAACATCACTTTCACCGTGGCCCTGCTGGCGGTCGGCATGTACATCGGCAGCCGGCGCGAGCTGCTCTGGACGTTGCGCGACCGCGCCGAGCGAGCCGAGGCCGAACAGGGGCTCCGCGTCGCGCAAGCCCGCTCCACAGAGCGCGCGCGGATCGCTCGGGAGATGCACGACACGTTGGCCCACAGGATCTCCCTGGTGACCATGCATGCCGGCGCCCTGGCCTACCGCGACGACCTCAGCCCAGCCGAGGTGAAAGAGAGCGCCGGCATCATCTCGGCCAAGGCGCATGAGGCGCTGGCCGACCTGCGCGAGGTGCTCGGCGTCATGAGACGGGAAGTTCCCGAACCCCAGGACCGCCCACAGCCGACATTGGCCAACATCGCCGATTTGGTCCAGGAGGCGGTCGACTCCGGCATGAATGCGGAGTACGACGCTCGGGTGGAGGCTGCCGACACGCTGGCCGAGCAGGTCGGTCGCACGGCTTACCGGATCGTCCAGGAAGGGCTGACCAACGCCCGCAAGCACGCCCCCGGCACTTTGGTCAAGGTCACCGTGGCCGGGTCACCGCAGACCGGGCTGGGCGTCAGGGTGGTGAACCGGAACCCCATCGGCGAGGTCCCCGAAACGCAGGGCGCGGGGCTGGGGCTGGTCGGGCTCGCCGAGCGTGCCGAGCTTGCGGGAGGACACATCGAGCATCGGCAGGACGACACCTCTTTCGAGCTGCACGGGCGGCTACCGTGGCAGGGGTGATCCGCGTCCTCATTGTCGACGACGACGCCCTCGTCCGCTCCGGACTTGCTCTGATTCTGGGCGGCTCGCCGGACATCGAGATGGTCGGGCAGGCCGCGGACGGGAGTGAGGGCATGGCCCTGGCCAGGCGGCTCCTGCCCGACGTGGTGCTGATGGACATCCGGATGCCGGTGATGAACGGGCTCGAGGCGACCGAACGACTGCAGGCGTGGTCGGACCCGCCGAAGGTGATCGTGCTGACAACCCTAGACACCGACGACTCCGTGGTCCGCGCGCTCGCCGCCGGAGCCAGCGGGTTCCTGCTCAAGGACACCGCACCCGCCGAGATCGTGGCGGCCCTGCGCAAAGTGGCTGACGGGGATCCGATGCTGTCTCCCAGCGTGACCGCCCAGCTGATCCGCCAGGTGACCCATGGCGCCTCGTCCTCGGCTGGTCGAGCCCGCGCCGCCCACGCTAAGCAGCGGCTCGCCGCGCTGACCAACCGCGAAAGGGAGGTCGCGGTCGCAGTGGGACAGGGGTGGAGCAACGCCGAGATCTCCGCGCACCTGCACATGAGTGTGCCCACCGTGAAGGCGCACATCTCCCGTCTGTTCGCCAAGCTCGACGTGCACAACCGGGTGCAGATTGCCACCTGCGTTCACGACGCGGGCCTGGTCTGAGCTACCGCCGATACCGCGGCTACCACCGAGGTCAGGGCTCCCGAAACCGGGCCGATCGCGCCAACAAACGTCACCGGTTCCAGTCCAGCCCAACGGCACCGCGAGGGCGCCGGACACGGTGCGTTTGGGCTGGAACCGAGTGGCCCATGCAGGCACTGCGGACCACCCGGTTCTGGGCACTGCCACAAAAGGGATTCTTAGGGGCCCTGCCACGCAAGGGGATCTCCCCTCAGCTCCCACGGCCCTGCGGGCCTACCACGTGGCAGAGCGAAGGTTCGGTGCCTGTCCCCTCAGCCTCGTGGGCAACAGCTTCATCAAGGAATGCGGGCGAACCTGCACGTCCCACGACGAGTTCGTCACGGGGAGTGCAGGACTGTCGTGGGAAGTCGTTCGACTCGGGCCGGATCTCCGCCTCAGATGTCGTATGTCGCGCCCGTGCGCGCGAGCTCCAGACGACCGTCGTACGACGCCCGGGCCTCATCGAACGCGGCTTGCTTGTCGAACCACGGCGGGATGTGGGTGAGCACGAGCCTGCCCACGCCAGCCGCAGCAGCGGCCTCCCCCGCTTCCTTCCCGGTCATGTGCAGGTCGGGGGGGTGGTCGACACCTTCCTGGAAGCTCGCCTCGGCCAGAAGCAGGTCAGCCCCCTTCGCCAGCTCGACGAGTGCGCCGCAAGGGCCGGTGTCGCCTGAGTAGACCATCGAGCTCGGCCCGTCGGTGACCCGCAGGGCGTACGCAGTGACCGGATGTGGGACTCGCGCCACGTCGATCGTGAACGGGCCGAGGTGGATCGGCTGCTCGTCGTAGACCCGGAAGTCGAACTCGTTGGTCATGCCCGGCGACGGGGACAGGTCGTAGGCCCGGGCCATCCGGTCCGCGGTGCCCTCCGGGCCGTAGACGGGAATTCGCGGTTGCGCGCCCGACGGGTGGTACTTGCGCATCACGTAGTAGCCGGACAGGTCCAGGCAGTGGTCGGCGTGCAGGTGGCTGAGGAGGACCGCGTCGACATCGAGCGGGTCGGCGTACTCGTGCAGGGTGCCGAGCGCACCGTTGCCGAGGTCGAGCAGGATCCGCCAGGTGCGACTGTCGGCTGCTGCCTCCAGAAGGTAGCAGCTCGCCGGCGAGTCCGGACCCGGATAGGAACCCGAACAACCGATAACCGTGAGCTTCATCCGGGGCTCCCGAGGAGGTGTGCGCGGAGCCGGCACTCTAGTGCGGTGCTCACGCGCGCACCCATGAGGTCGGCTGCGCGAACTGGTCAACCGCCTGCATCTCGGGGCCGAGGAACCGGTGGCCGATCCGTTCGAACTCCGCCGGCTGGCCCGTGGTCAGGAAGCGATGCTCCGGTTCTCCGAAGCCCGGGTCACGCTGGAGCCCGAGGCGGACCAACAGCTTGTAGACGTCCTTCGCGGTCTCCTCCGCGCTGCTGACCAGCGTGACGTGGTCACCCATCACATAGGACAGGACACCGGTCAGCAGCGGGTAGTGCGTGCAGCCGAGGATCAGCGTGTCGATGTCGTGGGAGACCAGCGGGTCGAGGTAGTCGTGTGCGGCGGCATCGAGCTCGGGACCGCTGGTCACCCCTGCCTCCACGAACTCCACGAACCTCGGGCAGACCTGCGTGTGCAGCTCGACGTGAGGAGCGGCGGCGAACGCGTCGTCGTAGGCCATCGACTCGGCGGTCGCATGCGTGCAGATCACGCCGATCCGTCCGGTTCGGCTCGCCGCGACCGCGCGACGTGTGGCGGGGAGGATCACCTCGACCACAGGCACGGGGTAGCGCTCCCGAGCGTCCCGAAGCACCGCCGCGCTCGCGGAGTTGCAGGCGATCACCAGCGCCTTGACGCCCTGGGCGACCAGATGGTCAAGGCACTCGAGGGCGTACTCCCGCACCTCACCGATCGCCTTCGGCCCGTAGGGCTGGCGTGCGGTGTCACCGAGGTAGAGGACGGCCTCGTGGGGGAGCTGGTCGATGACGGCACGGGCCACGGTGAGTCCACCGAAGCCGGAGTCGAAGATGCCAATGGGTACGTCTGCCACAAGGATCAAGGTTAGTCGTCGAAGGGAAGCTTGAGCTGCGGCGGCCCGTGCGCCGGGTCGACTCCGTCGAAAAGGCTGCTGACCGACTCGCCTGCGTGGACACGCGAGATGGCCTCGGCGAACAGGTCGGAGACCGAGCGTACCTTCAGCTCGGGCCAACCGGAGGGTGCCGGTACGGTGTCCGTGGTCACCACCTCGCTGAGCATCGGGTGGCCCCGCAGCCGGTCGACTGCCTTGCCGACGAACAGCCCGTGCGTGCAGGCAACAGCCGCCTCGACACAGCCCAGCCCGCGGAGCTTGTCGAGAAGCTCCATGATCGAGCCACCGGTGGCGATCTCGTCGTCGAGGATGATCGCGCGCTTCCCGGTGACGTCGCCGACTATCGCGTCGATCACGACACTGTCATCGGCAAGCCGCTGCTTGCTTCCGGCGGCCACGGGCAGCCCGAGCAGTCGGGAGAACTGCGTCGCAGTCTTCGCGTTGCCGAGGTCGGGTGAGACCACGATGCTGTCGCTGAGGTCGTGGTCTCGGAAGTGCTCGGCCAGGATGCCGAGGGCGGTGAGGTGATCGACCGGGACGGAGAAGAAACCGTGCACCTGTGGCGCGTGCAGGGTCATGGTGAGGATCTTGTCGACCCCGGCAGTGACCAGCATGTCGGCGACGAGCCGCCCGCCGAGCGAGATCCGTGACGCGTCCTTCTTGTCTGAGCGTGCGTAGGCGTAGTGCGGGACCACCGCGGTGATCTGCGCAGCCGAAGCACCGCGAGCAGCGTCGATCATCAGCAGCATCTCCATCAGATGCTCCTGGGTCGGCGGCACCAGTGGTTGGACTATGTAGACGTCACGCTGACGACAGTTGGCCTGAAGCTGGACCTGGAGGCAGTCGTTGCTGAACCTGCTGATCTCGACCGAGGAAAGGGGTACGCCGAGCACCCGGCAGATGGACTTCGCCAGCTTGCGGTGGGCGTTTCCGCTGAATACGACGATCTCCCGCACCGGGGCGTTCCTCGCGATAGATAACGGATCGGTCGGCGCAACCCTAACCCGGCCAACGACGTGTCTAGACCGTGGCCCGTGTGAGTTCACTTCGCGAGGGTAAGAACAAGAGGTGACAGATCAATATGAGGTCGAGGACAAGTTTGACGTGGACGACGGGACTCCCCTGCCCAGCCTGGCCGGGCTGCCGGGGGTCGCTTCGGTCGATCCGCCCGTGGAGCACGATCTCGAGGCGACGTACTTCGACACCGCCGACCTGGCGCTCACGGCGGCCGGGATCACCCTGCGTCGGCGGACGGGCGGCGACGACCCGGGCTGGCATCTGAAGCTGCCCACTGCCGAGGACAGGTATGAGGTGCAGGTGCCCCTGGGTCGGTCCATCCGTACGCCGCCGATCCGGATCCGGAGCCGGGTTCAGGCGATCGTCCGCGGGGAGTCCCTTGCGCCGATCGCCGTCGTCCGCAACCGTCGCGTGGCGCACCGGCTCCTCGACAGCCAGGGCCGCATCCTGGCTGAGGTGTCTGACGACGTGGTCTCAGCCACCGACAGCCACACGGCGACCGCGACCGCCTGGCGGGAGTGGGAGGTCGAGCTGGTCGACGGCGACGGCGTACTCCTGCTGGCGGCGGCCGAGGCGATCCTTGCCGGTGGCGCTACCCCGTCTCGTTGGCCCTCGAAGCTTGCTCGCGCCCTAGGCGACCGGATGCCTGCTGAGCCGCAACGCGGGCGACCCTCGCCCCGTCGGAAGGGTCCCGCTGCGCACATCGTGCACGATCGGCTGATCCAGCAGGTGGCCGAGCTGAGGCGTCTCGACCCTCTGGTGCGCAGCGATGCCACGGACGCCGTACACAAGATGCGGGTTGCCATCCGTCGGCTACGCAATGCCCTGGCCACGTTCGGTCCGCTGCTGGACCGTGAGGTGACTGATCCGGTGCGCGCGCAGCTGAAGTGGCTGGCCGCCGCCCTGGGGGACGTCCGGGACGCCGAGGTGATGCACCAGCGGCTCCAGGCGATGCTCGCCGACGAGTCACCCGAGCTCGTGCGAGGGGCGGTTCGCTCACGCGCGGACAAGGAGCTGCGTGAGCGGCGCCGCGCAGCGCATGCACGTGCAGTGCGCGCGATGGAGACCAAGCGGTACTTCGCGCTGCTGGACCGTTTGGACGGGCTGGCGGCCGGCCCCCCGTGGAACGAGGTCGCCCAGGAGCCGGCATCGGAGGTGCTCCCCGGCCGCGTTCAGCACGACTGGAAGCGCCTGCGGCGTCGGGTCGCGGCCGCCACCGACGTCGATGATCCGGTCGAGCGCGCCAGCCGGCTGCATGAGGTCCGCAAGGCGGCCAAGCGGACCCGCTACGCTACCGAGGCGCTGACCCCCGTGTACGGCAAGGACGCCCGTCGGCTCCGCCGGGCCACCAAGCGAATCCAGACCGTGCTCGGCGCTCATCACGACAGCATCGTCACCCAGGTGGAGCTTCGCCAGCTGGCCGATCGGGCCGCTGCTGACGGTGAGAACGCGTTCACCTTCGGAGTGCTGCACGCCCGCGAGGAGGCCGGTGTGGCGAAGGCTGAGGCCCAGTTCGCGAAGGCGTGGCGCGCCGCTTCGAGCAAGAAGCTGCGGCGCTGGCTGGGCTGATCACGCCCAGAGCTGGCCCTCGAGCCGTTCCTCGGCTTCGTCGAGGGTGCCCTCGTAGGCACCGGTGGAGAGGTACTTCCAGCCACCGTCGCAAACCACCAGGACGATGTCGGCATGCTCCCCGGCCTCGAGCGACTTCGATGCCTGGGCGAGCGCGGCGTGCAGGATGGCGCCGGTGGAGATCCCGGCGAAGATCCCTTCGAGCTCGAGCAGCTCGCGCACCCGTCGGACGGCGTCACGAGGCCCCACCGAGAACCGGGCGTCGATCAGCGACTCGTCGTACAGCTCAGGCACGAAGCCCTCGTCGAGGTTGCGGAGCCCGTAGACGAGCTCGCCGTACCTCGGCTCGGCCGCCACTATGCACACCGACGGCAGGTTCTCGCGAAAGAAGCGCCCGACGCCCATCAGCGTGCCCGTCGTGCCCAGGCCGGCGACGAAGTGGGTGACGGAGGGCAGGTCCGCCAGGATCTCGGGGCCGGTGCCGTCGTAGTGGGACAGGGCGTTGGCGGGGTTGCCGTACTGGTAGAGCATCACCCAGTCCGGGTGCTCCGCGGCGAGCTGCTTGGCCACCCGGACGGCCTCGTTGGAACCGCCCGCGGCGGCGGACGAGACGATCTCCGCGCCCCACATCTGGAGCAGCTGGCGTCGCTCGGAGGAGGTGTTCTCGGGCATCACGCAAACAATCCGGTAGCCCCGCAGCTTCGCGACCATCGCCAGCGAGATACCGGTGTTGCCAGAGGTGGGCTCGAGGATCGTGCAGCCCGGCCGGAGGGTGCCGTCCTTCTCGGCCTCGTCCAGCATCCGCAGCGCCGGCCGGTCCTTGACTGAGCCGGTCGGGTTCATGTCCTCCAGCTTTGCCCACAGCCGGACGTCCGGAGACGGGGAGAGCTGGGGCAGGCCGACCAACGGCGTGCCGCCGACGGAGTCGAGGAGCGAGTCGAAGCGCATCAGGCCCGGTTCAGCCTCCGGCGACCGCAGGGAGCACGACGACCTGGTCACCGTCGCTGACCGAGGTGCCGAGTCCGCCGGTGAAGCGAACATCCTCGTCGTTGACGTAGACGTTGACGAACCGGCGCAGGTCACTGTGCCCGTCCTTGGCCTCCACGAGCCGTTCCTTGATCCCTGGGTGGTTCGACTCGAGGTCGTCGATGACCTCCGAGAGGGTGGCGCCCTGGCCGGAGACGGCTTTCTCGCCGCCGGTGTAGGTGCGCAGGATCGTGGGAACGCGTACCTCGACCGCCATCAGGCCCTCCTTAGCTCGTCGTCGACAGCGACCTCTTCTTCGGTCACTTCGCTGTCGATGATTCTGTATGACCTGAACTCCACAGGGCCCTCACTATTCCCGTGCTCGCGTGTGGAGACGAGCACATAGTGCGCGTTCGGCTCCGAGGCGAGGCCGATGTCGGTGCGGGACGGGTACGCCTCGGTGGCGGTGTGCGAGTGGTAGACGACCACCGGTTCTTCGTCGTTGGCGTCCATGTCCTTGTAGAGCTGCAGGAGATCGCTGGTGTCGAACTCGTAGAACGTCGGCGAGCGGGCGGCGTTCACCATCGGGACCCACCGCTGCGGCCGATCCGAGCCGTCCGGGCCGGCGACGACGCCGCAGGCCTCGTCCGGGTGATCCCGCTTGGCGTGGGCGACGATCGCTTGGTACGTCGCCAGGTCGATCCTCAGCACGTAGCGAGACTATGGCTGGCTCACCGGTGGCCCCGACCCCGACCGTGGTACGTCCGGATCCTGAGACGAGCGGGGCAGGATCTGGCGGGTCGGCGGGGCAGCATCTGGCGGGTCGGCGGGAACCTGGCGGGTCAACGGGACAGGGACGCGACCAGCGTCTCCTGGAGGTAGCCGACCCACTGGTAGATGTCGTGCACGTGAGTGCGCGGGTCGTCCTCGGGGAGCGAGTCCCAGTACTCCTCATCGGCCTCCTCGATGCCAAGACGCGAGGCAAGCGCCAGCCGGACGTCGGTGAACGACTTCAACCACGCGTGCGCCTGCGCAGGGGTGAGCTCCACGTCGATCCAGAGCCCTTCCTCCTCCAGCTCCGGAGGCAAGCCGGCGTCCTCGAGCGTGTCGATCACGAGCACCGCGTTGCGTGCCTTCCCATCGCGCAGGGAGCCTTCGGTGAACCGGCGAAACTCCCCCGCGGCCTCCTCGTCCTTCGGGTAGGCCGTGGGGAACAGTCGCGCCAGGACCGGGTCCTCGGGTTCGGTGGTGGGTCCGGTGAAGTCGAGCAGCTCCTCGAGCGGGTCGGTGGAGGACGTCGGGGCGGCGACCTCGTTGCGCAACAGCTCGACGAGCTGTGCCGCCAGCGACCGGAGGAGATCGGCCTCGAATCCCGAGAGGGTCACCAGGACGCCTCCCGCGCGCCGGGACACGAATCCCTCGCTCATGCGGCATTCACGGGTCGTCCTTCTGCATGGTCGCCCACAGACCGTACTCGTGCATCGCCTGCACGTCTCGCTCCATCGCCTCACGGGAACCGTTGGAAACCACCGACCGACCGGCCTCGTGCACCTCGAGCATCAGCTTCTCCGCCTTCTTGCGTCCATAGCCGAAGTAGGTCTCGAACACGTAGGTGACGTAGGACATCAGGTTCACCGGGTCGTTCCACACGATGGTCACCCACGGCCGGTCTACGAAGGTCACGTCGTCGGTCTCGGGCTCCTCGGTCTCGACGGGCATAGGGGCAGACACGAGAATCATCCTAGGCTGTCGCCGTGACCCAGACATCACCGCAGACATCACCGCAGACCTCGACCGCGTTGCTGACCGACCACTACGAGCTGACGATGCTCCAGGCGGCACTACACGCGGGCACCGCCGGCCGTCGATCCGTCTTCGAGCTGTTCCCGCGCCGGCTCCCCGAGGGGCGAAGGTACGGCGTCGTGGCCGGTGTCGGACGGGCGCTCGACTCCTTCGAGCGATTCGTTTTCGACGACGAGGTGCTGTCCCTGCTGAGCCAGCACAGCGTGGTCGACGAGACGACCCTCCAGTGGCTCTCGACCTACCGCTTCAGCGGCGACATCTGGGGTTACCCGGAGGGCGAGGTCTACTTCCCCTTCTCCCCGCTGATGATCGTCGAGTCGACCTTCGCCGAGGCGGTGATCCTCGAAACGCTGTTCCTCTCGATCCTCAACCACGACTCGGCAATCGCCTCCGCGGCGTCACGGATGACCTGGGCCGCGGATGGTCGCCCGTGCATCGAGATGGGCTCACGCCGCACGCACGAGGAGGCCGCAGTCGCCTGCGCCCGGGCGGCGTACATCTCCGGCTTCGCGGCGACCTCGAACCTCGCCGCGAGGCAGAGGTACGGCGTGCCCACTGCCGGAACCAGCGCGCACAGCTTCACCCTCTTGCACGACAGCGAACGGGAAGCGTTCAGCGCTCAGGTGGCCACGTTGGGGACGGGTACCACCCTGCTGGTGGACACCTACGACATCGCCGACGCGGTGCGGATCGGGATCGAGGTTGCCGGACCCGAGCTGGGTGCGGTGCGCATCGACTCCGGGGACCTCGGCCTCCTCGCGCACCAGGTGCGTGCGCAGCTCGATCGCCTGGGTGCGACGGCCACCCGGATCATCGTCACCTCAGACCTAGACGAGTTCTCCATCGCCTCATTGGCCGCCGCACCGGTCGACGGGTACGGCGTGGGCACTTCTCTGGTGACCGGCAGCGGGCACCCGACCGGTGGTTTCGTCTACAAGCTGGTGGCCCGTGCAGACGAGGACGGGAACGTGGTCGACGTCGCGAAGCAGAGCAAGGACAAGATGTCGGTGGGTGGCCGCAAGTATGCGCTGCGCCGCCGCAACAAGGACGGTACGGCCGAGGCGGAGATCGTCGGGATCGGCCAGCCCCCGTTTGACGATGGGGACGACCGCACCCTCCTGGTGCCTCTTGTGAGTGGGGGCGTGGTGGTCGGACGCGAGGACCTGGAGACGATCCGCGAGCGACACCTGCGCTCCCGCAACGAGCTGCCGCTGCGGGCCCGCCAGCTCTCCCGTGGGGAGCCGGTGATCGTCACCGAGCAGGTGCGTGCGACCCGGTGACCGACGAGGTGAGCGACCCGGTGACCGACGAGGTGAGAATGTGCGCCCACCGACGCGGCAGAGTCGGCTAGCCTCAGATCCATGACGCGTGCGCTGATCGTGGTGGATGTTCAGAACGACTTCTGCGAGGGCGGGAGCCTTCCGGTGCAGGGCGGCGCAGAGACCGCATTCAAGATCGGTGAGCTGCTCCACCACTGGACCGAGCAGGACCCGAAGTCGCCGAAGTATGCGGCCGCGGTTGCCACCCGCGACCACCACATCGATCCCGGGGACCACTTCGCGGCGCCGGGGACCGAGCCCGACTTCGTCGAGATCTGGCCGGTGCATTGCGTGGTCGGCAGCGACGGGGAGGCGTTCCACCCGAACCTGGATCCTCAGCCGTTCAACGCGATCTTCCTCAAGGGTGAGCATGCGGCGGCGTACTCAGGCTTCGAGGGGAGTACGACGGACGGCACCGGCCTCGCGGACTGGCTCAGGCGGCACGACATCGTCGACGTCGACATCTGCGGGATCGCCACGGACTACTGCGTTCGCGCCACCACCCTCGACGCGGTGACGAACGGCTTCAACGTCCGCCTGCTCACCGGCCTGTGCGCCGGTGTCGCACCGCAGACGTCGAAAGCTGCGCTGGCGGAGATGAGCGCGGCCGGCGTGACCCTCGCCTGAATCCGGGTGGCAACCCTGCCGTCAGGCATCCGCTGGACGCTGTCATCGCGCAGGACAGGACCTCACGCACCGGTGAACCGTGGTCTCCGCTTCTCCCCGAAGGCGCGGATCCCCTCTGCGGCGTCCCCGGTCCGCAGCAGGTTGGTCTGCCCTGCACGCTCTCGCGCCATCGCCTCCTCGAGGTGCGGAAGGGTGGCTGCGTTGAGGGCCCGCTTGGTCGCCGCGTAGGCGAGCGACGGACCCGCGCTGAGCCGGGAGACGACCTGGTCCACGACTGCTTGGAACTCCTCGTCCGGCGCCAGATGGCTCACCAGACCGAAGCCGTAGGCATCTGCAGCCGACATCGGTTCGCCCAGGAGCGCCATCCGCATCGCCCGCGCCCGACCCATCGAAGCCGCCACGGTGGCGGTCGCGCCGCCGTCGGGCATCAGCCCGATCCGCGAGAAGGCGAGCATGAACATCGCCGACTCCTTGGCGATGACGATGTCGCAGGCGAGCGCGGCCGAACAACCCACTCCCGCAGCGACCCCGTTCACCGAGGCCACACATGGCTGCGGAAGGGAGGTGATCGCCCGGATGATCCGGCTGGCCCGGTCCAGGCTGGTCTCGTCGAGATTCTCGTGCGCGGCCTCTCCGCTCAGGTCGGCGCCCGAGCTGAACGCGGCGCCGGAACCTGCCAGCACGACGACGCGGACATCTGGACGAGAGGATGCCGCCTCGAGCTGCGCGGCGAGCTCGTCGGCCATCTCAGCGGTCAGCGCATTGAGCTGCTCGGGTCGGTTCAGGGTGAGCCACACCGCGCCGCCGTCAACACGCACCTCGAGATCCTGAGCCATCCGGAGACGGTAGCCGCCCAGGCCACAACGTCATCGCTTCGGGGGCCTATCGCGCCCGGGGAAGATGACGTTACGCGGGTGCGGAGCCCCAGCGTTCGGCAAGTGTCCGGACCACGTTGAGGGCACGGGTGGTCCCCAGCAGGCTCTTGTGCGCCTTGGTGTTGTAGGACTTCGCCTTTTGCGTCGGAACGGTCAGCCAGACGTGGAGCGCCCGGCCGACTACCCTGACCGCCTCGCCGTCGAACGACTGCGCCTCCACGGCTTCGGCCACGGCGGGGGTCGGTTCGCTCTTGAGGAACGTGACGTAGCGACGGGGATCTCCGGGCAGCGGCGAGTCCAGTGCCCTTGCGTCGTCGTACACCCCGCGGAGCTCGGCCGGGGTGAGCAGGATGACGGGTACGTCGAAGCCGCATCCCCCCGCGAGGGCATCCTCGACGTGCTTCTCGATCTTCGGCCTCGAGCGCATCGACGTCGCGAACCGCACGTTGCCGGTCTGGATGTAGGTCTCCACGCCGGCGAGCCCCGCTGCCTCCAGGCAGGAACGCAGGTCAGCCATCTTGTAGACGCGGCCACCCACGTTGACGGCGCGAAGCAGCGCGATGAAGGTCGCCATGGCGCTCAGTCTGCCCGGCCCGGCCGGGTCTCGACCAGCCGATCAGCTGTTGGAGAACACCGCCGGCCCGCCGTCCGGACCATCCTGGGCTTCGGTTCGGCGCCCCCGTCCGGCCCAGGTCCAGGCGTAGGCCGGGTCCTCGGCGGCCGCCCCGCCCTCTCCGAGTTCGAGCGGCCGGAACGTGTCGACCATGACGGCGAGTTCGTCGAAGAACTCCGCACCCAACGACGCCTCGACGGCCGAGGGCTGCGGGCCGTGTGCGTACCCGCCCGGGTGCAGCGAGACCGACCCGACGTTGATCCCGGAGCCCTTGCGGGCCTCGTAGTCACCGCCGACGTAGAACATCACCTCGTCGCTGTCCACGTTGGAGTGGTAGTACGGCACGGGGACCGCCAGCGGATGGTAGTCGACCTTACGAGGGCAGAAGTTGCAGATCACGAAGTTGTTGGCCTCGAAGACCTGATGGACCGGTGGCGGCTGGTGGATGCGGCCGGTGATCGGCTCGAAGTCCTCGACGTTGAACGTGTATGGGTACAGACAGCCGTCCCACCCGACCACGTCGAACGGGTGGGTCGCGTAGGTCATCGCGCTGCCAACGATCCCACCGGGTGCGTTCCCGCGGTGCTTCACGAGCACCTCGACATCCTCGCCCTCGACCAGGAACGTGTCCTCGGGTGCGTGCAGGTCGCGCTCGCAGTAGGGCGCGTGCTCGAGGAACTGGCCGTAGCGGGACAGGTAGCGCTTGGGTGGCGCCACATGCGAGTTCGCCTCGATCACGTAGCAGCGAACCGGACTCGCTCCCTCGCCGCCCAGGTCGGGGACCCACCGGTGCGTGGTCGCCCGGGGGATCACCACATAGTCCCCGGCGCGGAACGAGACGGTCCCGAAAACCGTCTCGACGATTCCCTCCCCGGACTCCACGAAGACGCACTCGTCTCCGATCGCGTTCCGGTAGTACGGCGAAGCCTCCCCCGCAACCACGTAGGAGATCCGGACGTCGGCGTTGCCCAGGACCAGCCGACGACCCCGCACCACGTCGGTCACATTGTGCGGGTCGCCCACGTCACCGCCCTCGAACAGCGAGTGCAGCTTGAGGTGACGCGGCTTGAGGGGGTGGTTGGCCAGTGTGCTCAGGTCGGGGAGCTCCCACACCTGGCTGTCCACGATGGCCGACGGCACACCCCGGTGGTAGAGCAGGGAGGAGTCCGAGGAGAACCCCTCCTCGCCCATTAGCTCCTCATACCGAAGTGTCCCGGCAGCCCCGGCAGCCCCGTCGCTGCGGAACTGGGTGTGCCGTTTCGGGGGGATCCTGCCGAGCCGGCGGTAGTGCGCCATGGTGTCTTCCCTCGTGGTGGTCCAGTTGGTTTCGTGGCAGTTCGGGTCGTCCTATAAACGAACGATTCTGTTCGTTGGCATCAACGATGGGTTAGTCTCGGGTGCGTGTCAACCAGCCCCCGACCGTCGATACAGCCGATTCCCCGGCCCTACCTTTCGCTGGTCGATGACGCGGCCATGTTCCCGCCCGGGAACGCCCCTCTCGCCGAGGCCGTCGTCGGCCACCGCGAGCACAGCCAGGCTGCGTACGCCGACCTCGTCGGGACGTTCGTGGTGCGTGACGTCACCCTTCCCGACCTGCTCAAGACCCTCCGGGCCACGCCGTTCTCGGAGAGCCTGCCGGTCACCGTGATCGTCACCGGCGGGGTCGGCGCGCTCGAGCCCGCGGTGCGATGGGCCACCGACGCGGACGAGCTCACGCTGCAGTCGCTTGAGTTCGCACTGCGCGACGAGGCCGACCTTGCGCACAACGCGCGACGGCTGGTCACCGCAACGGACCAGCTCGTGGACAGCGGCCACCTCGACGAGAGCCTCCCGGTGTACGTCGAGCCGCCACGCCTGTTCGGCCAGCCACCCACCCAGTCATGGCACGCAGCGCTCGACGAGATCGCGGCGCGCGACCTGCGGCTGAAGTTCCGCACCGGCGGCGAGAACGCAGACGACTTCCCGGCATCGTCGGAGCTGGCGACCTGCATCGAGTCGGCGCTGGACCGGGAGCTTGCGTTCAAGTGCACGGCGGGGCTGCACCACGCCGTGCGCCATCGTGATAGCGAGACCGGCTTCGAGCACCACGGTTTCCTCAACGTCCTGCTCGCCACCCGGGCCAGCCTGGACGGCTCAAGCCCGCCGCACGTCGCGCACCTGCTCGAGGAGACGGACGCGGCCACGGCCACCGAGCTGCTCGACGAGGTCGGCGAGGCGGGCCTGGTCTCTGCTCGAGGCTGGTTCACCTCGTTCGGATCATGCAGCGTGCACGATCCTCTCCACGACCTGGCCAGTCTCGGCCTGCTCGCCCAACTGCCGATGGAGTCCACTTGAGGGAAAAGACGAACCAGTCCACCGAGGCGACGACGTGGGTGGACGGGGCGGCCGGCTCCTTGCACGACATCGACCACCTTCCCTACGGCGTCTTTTCCCACGGCGACGAGCCCGCTCGGGTCGGAGTGCGCATCGGTGATCACGTGCTTGACCTCGCCCCCGTCGCGGCCACCGAGATGCTCGAGGTCGCGCACCTCTTCGAAGCCCCCGACCTCAACCCCTTCCTGGCCACGGGAAGGCAGACCTGGACCTCGGTGCGGGGGTGGGTCACCGGACTGCTCAGCGACGAGGCGGAACGGAGCATGGTGGAGCCGTGGCTGATCCCGGTGGACGAGGTCGTCATGCACCAACCGATCGCGGTTGCCGACTACGTCGACTTCTACTGCTCGCTCGACCACGCCACCAACGTCGGCAAGATGTTCCGACCCGACGCCGAACCCCTGCTGCCGAACTGGCGCCATCTACCGGTGGGCTACCACGGTCGCGCAGGCACCGTGGTCGTCTCCGGAACACCGGTGCGACGCCCGTGCGGACAGGTCAAGGCGGCAGCGGACGCCGTGCCGTCCTACGGACCCTCCCAGCGGCTCGACATCGAAGCCGAGCTGGGCTACGTCGTGGGCTCGCCGAGCCGGATCGGAGAGCAGGTCGGGGTGGACGGCTTCCGCGACCACGTCTTCGGCGTGGTCGCGCTCAACGACTGGTCGGCTCGCGACATCCAGTCGTGGGAGTACGTTCCACTCGGACCCTTTCTCGGAAAGTCCTTCGCGACGTCGATCGCGGCCTGGGTCACGCCCCTTGAGGCACTCGAGTTCGCGCGCACGGATCTCCCGGGCCAGGATCCCGAGCCGCTTCCCTATCTCCAGGTCGGCGCCCGAGCCGGATATGACATCGACTTCGAGGTCGAGCTGAACGGCGAGGTGGTTGCGCGGCCGCCGTACTCCTCGATGTACTGGTCGCCCGCCCAGATGCTCGCGCACCTGACCGTCAACGGCGCCTCGCTGCGCACGGGCGACCTTTTCGCATCCGGCACCGTCAGCGGACCGGGCGATGGACAGCGAGGTTCGTTCCTCGAGCTGTCCTGGGGCGGCCAGCAGCCGTTCGTCGCCGGAGGCCGAGAGCGTCGGTTCCTCGAGGACGGCGACACAGTCACGATCCGCGCCACCTCTCCCGGCCGCAGCAACAGGATCGGCCTCGGCGAGGTCACCGGGACCATCGCGCCCGCCCCCTCGTGACAGCGAGCGTCGCGAAAGGGTGGCTGCGAAGCGGCTCAGATCTTGAGGGGCCAGCCGAGTGTGATGGACACCACCTACGCCTCAGCGCTACGGCGCGGTAACTTATCTGGATGCCGAAGACCAAGGAGCGGGACTGGCACCGGGTGCGGGGAATCGCCGCCCGGCTCACCACACCCCTGCATCCCGATGACTATCTCTCCCTGATCAACCCGCTGTGGTCGGCGCGCGAGCTCCGCGGACGGGTGGAGCAGGTGATCCCCGAGACCGACGACGCCGCCACGCTGGTGATCCGGCCCGGCTGGGGCTGGTCCTTCCACCACGAGGCCGGCCAGTACGTCGGCATCGGCGTGGAGATCGACGGCCGGTTCCACTGGCGTTCCTACTCGCTGAGCTCCACACCCAACCAGCGCGGCCGGAACATCACCATCACGGTGCGGGCGATGCCGGAGGGTTTCCTTTCCGACCATCTGGTCCGCGGACTGGAACCAGGCACCATCGTGCGCCTGGCCAAACCGTCCGGCGACTTCGTGCTGCCCAACCCTCCCCCGGACCGGATGCTGTTCCTGGTCGGGGGCAGTGGGATCACGCCGGTGATGTCGATGCTGCGCACACTCGACCGCAGGCAGACCATTCCCGACGTGCTCCTGGTGTACTCCTCGCCCACTGTCGAAGCGATGATCTTCCGCGACGAGCTGCGAGCGCTCGCGGAGCGGAACAGCACGCTGCGGCTGCACGAGCTGCACACCGACACCGCCGGGATGTTCTCCCTCGACGAGCTCGACGAGCTGTGCCCGGACTGGCGCGAACGAAGTGCTTGGGCGTGTGGCCCCGCGCCGATGTTGGACGCGGCCGAGGAGTTCTGGGAGGCGGCGGAAGTCTCCGACCAGCTGCACCTGGAGCGGTTCACGCTGGCGGTGTCGGGCGAAGGTGGTGCGGGCGGGACGATCACGTTCCAGAACTCCGGCAAGCAGATCTCGGTCGACGGCGCCACCACCCTCCTCGAGGCCGGGGAACAGGCTGGTGTCGGGATGCCCTTCGGCTGCCGGATGGGGATCTGCCACACCTGCACTCTGACCATGGTCTCCGGACACATCCAGGACCTGCGCAACGGGGAAGAGCACTTCGAACCGAACGAGGTCGTCCAAACCTGCATCACTGTTGCGTCCGGCGACTGCGTCCTAAACATCTAGCCTCAGCCACTTTTAGGGAGCGAGCACATGGCAATAGCCGACGTGAAGGAGTACACCCATCTCACCGAGGAGCAGTCGGAGCAGCTCGGTCGTGAGCTCGACGCCCTCCGCGCCGAGATCGAGGAGTCACGCGGCGACGCGGACGCGGCGTACATCAACAAGATGATCACCATCCAGCGCCGGCTCGCGGCCGCCGGCCGGATCACGCTTTTCGCCAGCAAGTACCCACCCGCCTGGGTGGCCGGGACAATGATGCTCGGCGTGGCCAAGATCTTGGAGAACATGGAGATCGGGCACAACGTCATGCACGGGCAGTGGGACTGGATGAACGACCCCGAGATCCACTCCAGCAACTGGGAGTGGGACACCGCCCAACCGGCCGAGCAGTGGAAGCACTCGCACAACTACGTCCACCATCAGTTCGTGAACGTCCTCGGCTACGACAACGACATCGGCTACGGCGTCCTGCGGATGGCCCGCGAGCAGAAGTGGCACCCGGTGAACCTCGGGCAGCCGGTCTACAACACTCTGCTGGCACTACTCTTCCAGTGGGGTGTGGCACTGCACGACCTGGATCTGGAGAGCATTCGCAAGGGGCGCAAAGACCCCAAGGAGATGAAGCGACAGCTCAAGCAGATCGGTGTGAAGATCCGCCGACAGATCGGCAAGGACTACGTCGCCTACCCGTTGCTGAGCGGCCCCGCGTTCGTCTCCACGATGAAGGCCAACGCGACCGCGAACCTGATGCGCAACGCGTGGTCCTACATGATCATCTTCTGCGGCCACTTCCCCGACGGCGCCATGCACTTCACCGAGGAGGAGATCGAGGACGAGACCCGCCCCGAGTGGTACCTCCGTCAGATGCTGGGGTCCGCCAACTTCGAGGGTGGGCCGCTGCTCCACGTGTTGAGCGGCAACCTCGGTTACCAGATCGAGCACCACCTGTTCCCCGACCTGCCGAGCAACCGCTACGGGCAGATCTCGGTGCGGGTGCGCGAGCTGTGCGAGGAGTACGCCATCCCGTACACCACGGGGCCCCTGCACAAGCAGTACGGCCAGGTGCTGCGCACCGTCTGGAAGCTGGCCCTGCCCAACTCCTTCACCAGCAAGAACGACCCGCCCTCGCCGCCGAGCCGGTTGCATCGCCGGCGCACCGACGCCGAACGTCCCATCCGCCGACTCGAGACCGGCACCTGGTACGGCCGGGCCTCTGCCTGAGCCAGGTCTGGCGCTATCCGGGCCGGAACCGGTGGTCCGAGGCGACCGAGTTCGGACGGAACAGGATCCGCTGGTCGCCGCCGCGGCTGGCGGGTCGTTCCAGCTCGAACCCCCCGGTGACGACCAGCGCCCACTCGCGCAGACCCGCCTGCTGGCCGAGGGCCGGGACTGCAAGCACCGGGTAGAGGCGCGCCGCGGCCTCGGCGCAGTCCTCGTGCAGGGGCGGGTAGACGAAGCCGTTCCGATCGGCGTCGTCGGCCGAGCCTAGGAACGCCACCCGCCACTCGAGGCTGCGTCCGCACAGGCCGCAGATCCGGCTCAGCGCGCACTGGATCACGCGTTTGCGGTTCAGCTCTCCGACACCGCGCGTGCCGTCGTCGTACTCACCGACGAACGGCACCGGCACACCGTGCTCGGGATCGGTGGGCCGCTCGGCCAGTGTCGAAGGCACCTGGGTGTCGGTCATCCCCACATCATCGCAAACGTTCGCATCAAAGTGGTGAGTGCCCCATTCCGAGCAAACCGGACTAATATGGCTAGCATGGACACCCGGAACCTGAAGGTCATCACAGCTGCCACCCTGCTGCCTTTTGCGCTGCTCTCCTGCAAGGCCGACACAGAGACCACCGAGCTCGAAGGCGGTGAGAAGCTCATCAAGGAGGGCGTGCTCACCGTCTGCACACACCTGCCCTACGAGCCGTTCCAGTACAACGAGGGCGGCGAGATCGTCGGTTTCGACGTGGACGTAGCCGATCTCCTCGCGGAGGAGCTCGACGCCGAGCAGTCGATCGTGAACACGCCGTTCGAGACGATCGAGACCGGCCAGGCGATGAACACCGGCAAGTGCGACATCGCGGCGGCAGGCATGACCATCACCGAGGAACGAGCTGAGGTGATGGACTTCTCCGACCCGTACTTCGACGCCACGCAGGCACTTCTGGCGCAGGAGGGATCCGGCTACGACTCGCTCGAGTCGTTGTCGGGCGAGACGCTCGGGGTCCAGATCGGCACCACCGGCCAGGAGTACGCCGAGGACAACGCTCCTGACGACGTCGAGCTCAAGGTCTTCGAGGACCTTGCGCTGCTCGTGAGCGCGGCGGAGACCGGCAGTGTCGAGGCCGCCATCAACGACAACGGGGTGCTCTACGACTACGTCGAGCAGAACCCCGGCACGGAGGTATCCGTAGAGTTCGACACCGGCGAGCAGTACGGAATGGCGGTCGCGAAGGATGAGAACGACGCCCTGCTCGACACCTTGAACGCCACTCTTGCCCAGGCCAAGGAGGACGGCACCTACGAGGAGCTGTTCCGGAAGTACTTCCCCGACGCGGAGCTCCCCGAGTGACCGCGCCAGTCGAGCATCCGGGATATCTGCCTATGTGGAGTCGCTGATGGCGTTGAGTCCGCGAAGACGTGCTCGGTTGTCGCGAGGCATCCAGTACGCCGTGCTGCTGGTGCTCGTCGTGCTCGTGGTCGGGCTCGCCGACCTGGGTCAGCTCCAGGAGGACTTCTTGGACGTCGAGATCATCAAAATGATGTTCCCCGACGTCATCGTGACCGCGCTCAAGAACACCGTTCTCTACACAGCCTGCGGCTTCACCTTCGGCTTGGTGCTCGGCATGGTGCTGGCACTGATGCGGCTCTCTCCGGTGGGGCCCTACCGTTGGTTGGCCACCGGGTTCATCGAGTTCTTCCGCGGTCTTCCTGCCCTGGTCGTGTTCATCGCTCTCAACACCGGGGTCCCGATCGCCTTTCCCGGCTATGAGATCCCCGGTGGTCTGCTCGGCGTCGCTACCCTGGCGCTCGGGCTAGTCGGAGGCGCCTACATGGCCGAGACCATCCGGGCAGGCATCCAGGCCGTACCCAAGGGACAGATCGAGGCCGCCCGCTCGCTGGGCATGCCGCAGACGCGGGCCATGCGCTCCATCGTGATCCCGCAGGCGTTCCGGATCATCCTGCCACCGCTGACTAACGAGCTGATCCTGCTCACCAAGGACTCGTCCCTGGTCTACCTGCTCGGTTACACGCTCGCGTCCGTGGAGCTCGCCTCGTTCGGACGTGAGATCTTAAACCAGGAGAAGAACTTCACACCGCTGGTCGTGATCTCACTGTGCTACCTGTTGATCACAGTCCCGCTCTCGATCGCCGTACGCCGGCTCGAGGCCCGATCCGAGAGGGCGCGCTGATGACCGAGCCACAGATCAAGCCCGATGCCCCCGCCATCGAAGTCAACGACCTGCACAAGTCCTTCGGCGACCACGAGGTGCTCAAGGGAATCGACTTCCACGTGGGCAACGGCGAGGTGGTCTGCGTGATCGGGCCATCCGGCTCCGGCAAGTCGACTCTCCTGAGGTGCGTGAACCTGCTGGAGGTCCCCACCTCCGGGCAGATCCTCGTCGAGGGCGTGGAGATCACCGATCCGGACATCGACGTGGACAAGATCCGCAGCCGGATCGGCATGGTCTTCCAGTCCTTCAACCTGTTCCCCCACCTGAGCGTGATGGGCAACCTCACCATCGCCCAGCAGCGGGTCAAGAAACGCAGCAAGAGCGAAGCCGTCGAGGTTGCCCGGAAGAATCTGGAAAAGGTGGGGATCCCCGAGAAGGAGGACGCCTACCCTGCTCATCTTTCGGGTGGTCAGCAGCAGCGGGTGGCCATCGCGCGCGCCCTCTCGATGGACCCGGACATGATGCTCTTCGACGAGTGCACCAGCGCACTGGACCCGGAGCTGGTCGGCGACGTGCTCGCGGTGATGAAGAACCTCGCCAACGAGGGGATGACGATGATGGTGGTGACCCACGAGATGGGGTTCGCTCGCGAGGTCGGGGACAAGCTGGTCTTCATGGACGACGGGAGCATCCTCGAGGAGGGTGTCCCCAGCCAGGTGCTGTCCGACCCTCAGCACGAACGCACCCAGTCGTTCCTGTCGAAGGTCCTCTGAACCTCACCGGCCCCAGTTTCATCAGTAAGTGGTCCGACCTGCACATCCCACGCGTCCGCAACCGGGTGGTTCGCGTCTGCGGCCACTCCCGTGCCCTCCCGTGCTACTGGCCTCCGGGGTCGCCCGTGGTCGGTTCGGTGACCCGGGCGTGCATCGCCTCGAGCTGAGCCGCCATCGCCGTGCCGAAGAAGAAGGCGATCGAGGTGAGGTAGCACCAGAGCAGAAGTGCCATCACCCCGGCCAGTGGACCGTACACGCTGCCGAAGCTGGCGCTGTAGTTCACGTACACCCCCAACAACGCGGACGCGATCATCGTCAGGGCGACGCTGACGGCGGCGCCGAGACCGAGCCATGACAGGCCCGGCTGGCGGCGGCGCGGAGCGTGGTTCAGCAGGACCGCGATCGTGAGGGTCGTGACGGTGATCCCGAGCGGCCACCTCGTCACATCCCAGATGCGGTCGGTGGTATCGGTCCAGCCGTACACCTCCTGCATCGCGTCCCCGAACGGGCCACCGGCCACCAGCAAGGCGAAGCCTGTGGCGACGGGCACCGAGAGGATCACCGTGAGCACTGCGGCGCGACCGTACTTCCACAGCGCTGGCCGGTCCCGTGTGATGCCGTAGAGGCGGTTGCTGCCGCGTTCGATCTGCCCAACCGCCGTCACCATGGCGATGACCGCGAACACCATGCCGAAAGCCAGGGCGATCTCACCGGCCCGATCTGCCGTCTCACCCCGGGCCAGGGCGCTCGCCAGCAGGTCGTTCCCGCCCGAGCCTGGGCTGAGCGCACCGATGGTGCGGGCCAGCACTTGGGTCTCCTGATCCGCATTGAGGTCTGCTGCCAGACCGGTCATGGCGAGCAGGAAGGGTACGACGCCGAGGGCGATCTGAAGCGCGAGTGCCCGAGAGTTGGTGAAGCCGTCACCGTAGCGGAACCGGACGAACGAGTCCACGCCCAGGCGCCACAGCCCCTGCCTACGAACTGTGTGCCATGCATCTTCTGCATCGAGCTCGTCGCCCGACATGTCCACGGTCACCGGCACCTGCGTCGCTGTTGTCACCCGGACAGTCTGCCGGGGATCGTCGGCTGCGTCAGAGGTGGCCGGCTAGACCACACCCGGCCCCGGCCCGGCCTGCTACAGGTTGCCGCGCAGCTCCTGCTCACGTTCGATCGCCTCGAACAGCGCCTTGAAGTTGCCCTTGCCGAAGCCGAGCGAGCCGTGCCGTTCGATGAACTCGTAGAACACGGTCGGCCGGTCGCCCATCGGCTTGGTGAAGATCTGCAGCAGATAGCCGTCCTCGTCGCGGTCGACCAGGATGCGCCGCTTCTTCAGTTCTTCGACGGGTGTCCGAACCTTGCCGATTCGCTCACGGAGCTCGGGGTCCTCGTAGTAGGAGTCCGGGACGTCGAGGAACTCGATCCCGTTCGCGCGCAAGTTGTCCACCGTGCGAAGGATGTCATTGGTGGCCAGGGCGATGTGCTGGCAGCCGGCCCCGTCGTAGAACTCGAGATACTCGTCGATCTGCGACTTCCTCGCCGCGATCGCCGGCTCGTTGAGAGGGAACTTCACACGATGGTTGCCACTCGCGACAACCTTCGACATCAGGGCGGAGTAGTCGGTGGCGATGTCGTCCCCGATGAACTCGGCCATGTTCACGAAACCCATCACCCTGTTGTAGAAGTCCACCCACTCGTCCATCCGGCCCAGCTCGACGTTGCCCACACAGTGGTCCACGGCTTGGAAGAGACGCCTGGGGTGCCCCTCGGCACGGGTGACCGTGGTGGCCGCCGCCGCGTAGCCGGGCAGGTAGGGGCCGTCGTACTTCGAACGGTCGACCAGCGTGTGACGGGTCTCGCCGTACGTCGCGATCGCGGCCGTGCGCACGGTGCCGAGCTCGTCGCTCACGTCGTGCGGCTCCTCGAGGATGGTCGCGCCCACCGAGCGGGCGTGTGCGATGCACCTGTCCACGTCGGGCACTTCGAGGGGCAGGTCGACCACGCCGTCGCCGTGCGCGCGGTGATGGTCCAGCAGCGGGCTGTCCGGAGCGACGCCACCGGTGAAGACGAAGCGCGCCGACCCCGATCTCAGCACGTAGCTCCTGCTGTCGCGGCAGCCGTTCTCCGGTCCCCTGTAGGCCTCGAGGTCCATGCCCAGCGCGAGCTGGTAGAAGGTCGCGGTCTGGGTGGCGTTCCCGACCACGAAACACACCGCGTCCATCGCGGTCACCGGGAACGGGTCCCTGCTGGCGTCGTACTCCACCAGCCCCACCAGCTGTTGCAGCTGCTCGAGGGTCAGATCGGCCTTCAGCTCTTCTTGGGTCAGGGACGTCGATGAGGCATTCATGTGGTGAAGCATCGCCGATCACAAGCATAGTGTGCAACAGTACGACGAACAAATGCACAATCTGTGCAGCTAGGAGAGAGTGGATGGATGACTTGGACGGCACATTGATCCGTCTGTTCGAACAGCAGCCAAGGATCGGTGTACTCGAGGCATCGCGGCGGCTCGGCGTGGCGCGCGGAACGGTCCAGGCCAGGCTGGACAAGCTCAGCAGGGTCGGTGTGGTTTCCGGCTGGGGACCACAGCTGGATCCCGAGGCGCTCGGCTATCCGGTGACGGCGTTCCTGACCCTGGAGATCCGACAGGATCCTGCCGACCGTGGGGGACATGACGCGATCGCGGTGCATCTGGCCGGCATCCCCGAGGTGCTCGAGGCGTGCACGATCACCGGCGCCGGGGACATCTGGTGCCGGGTGGTGGCTCGGTCCAACACCGACCTGCAGCGGGTCATCGACTCGGTGCTCTCCGACGCTGGGATCGTCCGATCCTCCACGGTGATCGCGCTCGCCACCCAGGTCCCGTACCGCGTCCTGCCCCTCCTCGACGTGGCAGCGGACAGCGCGTAGTGTGACGCACCCACCTTTACTACGGATCGTCCGGCACGTACCTGCCGGTGAAGGAGATGTCAGCATGGCCTCGGTCAGCTTCAAGAACGCACAGCGCCTGTATCCAGGCTCCTCCAAACCCGCAGTCGACGACCTGAACCTCGACATCGATGATGGCGAGTTCATGGTTCTGGTCGGCCCGTCGGGATGCGGCAAGTCAACCAGTCTGCGGATGCTCGCCGGCCTCGAGGATGTCACCAGCGGAGAGATCCACATCGGCGATCGCGAGATCACACATCTGCAGCCCAAGGACCGCGACATCGCGATGGTCTTCCAGAACTATGCGCTCTACCCGCACATGTCGGTGGCCGACAACATGGCCTTCTCGCTGAAGATGGCCAAGGTCAACAAGGAGGAGCGGGCGAAGCGTGTCCAGGAAGCGGCCAAGCTCCTCGACCTGGAGGACTACCTCGACCGCAAGCCGAAGGCACTTTCTGGAGGTCAGCGGCAACGTGTGGCGATGGGCCGGGCAATCGTGCGGCACCCCCAGGTCTTCTGCATGGATGAGCCACTGTCGAACCTTGACGCCAAGCTGCGGGTGTCCACCCGCACCCAGATCGCCGCGCTGCAGCAACGGCTCGGCATCACCACCGTCTACGTCACCCACGACCAAGTCGAAGCGATGACGATGGGCGACCGGGTGGCCGTCCTCAAGGACGGGATCCTGCAGCAGGTGGACACCCCGCTCAACCTGTACGACCATCCTGTCAACCTGTTCGTCGCCGGTTTCATCGGCTCCCCCGCGATGAACCTTGTCGATGCCCTGGCCGGCGAGGGCGCAGCCAAGATCGGCGAGTACACCGTGCCCGTCGACCGCGCCGCGTCCTCGAAGATGCAGGGCAACATCACCGTCGGCGTCCGCCCCGAGGCGTGGCGTCTGGTGAGCAAGGAGGAAGGCGGACTTCCGGTCAAGGTCACGGTCGTCGAGGAGCTCGGTGCGGACGCCTACGTCTACGGCACCAGCGGCGTGGAAGGTACGCCGAGCGACATCGTGGTTCGCATCGACGCCCGTCGCGACCTGCACAAGGGTGAGACCATCTACGTCACGACCAACCCGGACCAGGTCCACGTGTTCGCAACCGAGAGCGGCGAACGCCTCTCCGAGTGAGCTGACTCGACCGATCAGCGCAGACGCCGGGCGACCTCTGTTGCCGCTGCGGCCACCTTGGGGCCGACCACGGCGGCATCGAGGTCGCCCAGTGTCACGATGCCCACCGAAGCCTCGAGTCCCTCGACGCCGAGCACCGGTGAGGCGATCCCTCGCGCACCGGCCTGGAGCTCGGCGATGGTCTGCACGAAACGGTCACCCTCGTGCGCCTCTGCACCGATGTCGCGACCCAGCAGGATCGCCTTGCCGGCGGCCCCCCGATCCAGCCGATGGCGGGCGCCGACCCGGTAGGCGACATGGAAGTCGGTCCACGTCGGTTCCACCACCGCGATCGCGAGCGCCTCACCGCCGTCTGCCACGGTGAGGTGCGCGGTCGTGCCCAGGTCCTCGGCGAGCGCTCGCAGCACGGGGCCGGCGAGCTCGCGCAGCACCGGCTGCAGGCCGCGGGCCAACGCCAGCACCCCGAGGCCGACGTGCAGCCTTCCCGACGCGTCGCGGCGGGCAAGGCCGTGCTGCTCCAGCGTCGCCACCAGCCGGTAGACCACGGTCCGGTTCACCTCGACCGCCGCGGCCAGCTCGGTGATGCTCAGCCCTCCAGGCGAGCTGGCCATCATGGCGAGCACGCGCAGGCCACGATCGAGTGTCTGAGAGGTCTCCGCGGCCATCCGGTGAGGGTATCTCGAACGATCAGGGAGCGCGGTAGGCCTGCCAGGCCTCGTCCATCCGGGCACTCTGAAGGGCCGTGAACATGTACATGCAGGTGTCGTAGGAGTAGTCCATGAAGTTGTGGATCGGGTCGTCGCCCTCGCGGGCGCGACACGTGTCGGCCCCGACTGGGCACCCGAAGGCGGGGTCTTGCTCCGCGGGGGTGTCATCCACGTAGTCGTTGTCGGGCGAGCAGCCATCCTGGAAGGTGTGGTAGAGGCCGAGCCAGTGGCCGACCTCGTGCACCGCGGTGTCCCCGCGGTTGTAACCGTCGAACGAGCCACCCTTCAGGCTCTCGCTGTGAATGGTGATCCCGTCCTGCGAGAGATTGCCGGCCGCGGTCCAGGGAAAGCTGCTGTAGCCGAGCAGGCCGTCACCGATCTTGGTGAAGTACATGTTCAGCGCGGCCGGCCCGCCCCTGCGCAGCCTGCTCCTCATCTCCTTGCTGTCCGCGTCGGGTCGACCTTTCCCGTTCAACCCCGCGGTGAGCCAGCGCTGGTTCTTGACCCGGTTGAACGACTTGAGGAAGAAGGAGACGTTGGTCGGCTCGCTCTCGTCCGACTGGCGACCGGAGAACCCCCGGTTCAAGGTCCTCAGCTGACCGTTGATCTGCGCCTTCGAAGGGCCGCGGTACCTGTTCCCGTCGACCACGTTGACCCGGACCGGAACGCGGATCGCAGAGGGCAGGCGGTCAGCGCGGCTTCCGCGGCGCTCGAGCGCTCGGTCGAACCCTTCCTCGATGCGGCGAACGTCGCTCGCTGTCAGGGTCTCGTGGTCGAGGCCGCGCGGGCGACCGGCCATGGTGCGAGCCGACGCATCGGGCGCCGCCGGATCACAGGTGGGTGTCGGTCGTGCTTCGGGTTCCAACCCCACGGCCGGACTCGAGGCTCCCAGCGTGGAGAGCACGATTGCAGCAGAGGCGAACGTGGCCGCTCGGGCCAGAGTGGAACGTGGGGGCATGAAGGCTACTCATCGTCTTTCTTGAAGCCTTCCCAGGCCTCCTTGCACTCAGGACAGGTGGGATACTTCTCTGGGTCCCGGCTGGGCACCCAGACCTTGCCACACAACGCGATGACCGGGGTGCCCATGACCATAGCCTCGGTCAGCTTGTCCTTGGGGACATAGTGGGAAAATCGCTCGTGGTCACCTTCGTCGGTGGGGACCGTGCGCTGCTTGGTTTCCTCGATGGTTTGGACACCGGGACTCATCTGTGTGCTCACACCGGAAAGTCTAGCCAGGGATGGCTCAGTTCATGGTCGGATCGGCCGGACAGGTGGAGACCCAGGCGATCTCACCGGGCTGCCGGCGCAGCACGCGCATCCACAGCCGCTGCGGATCACCGGTGAAAAGGTCGGACGGCACCGACGGCACGACGTACCACGACCCCTCCTCGATCTCGGCCTCGAGCTGCTCGCGGCCCCAGCCGGCGTACCCGGCGAAGATCCGCAGACCGGAAACCGCCGGCGCGACGAGCTCGGTGGGAGCGTCCAGGTCGATGATCCCGGTGCCGCCGAACAGCCTTCGCCAGCCGACCGGTTCACCGTCGGCGCGCGGCAGCGTGGCCACCGCGAGCGCGGAGTCGATGCTGACCGGGCCCCCGTGGAACAGCACGTCGGGCTCCCCCACCACCCCCGACCAGTCGGGCAGGATCTCTCCCACCGGCACCGGCGATGGCCGGTTGAGGACGACGCCGAGGGCACCGTTGTCGTCGTAGTCGAGCAGGAGTACGACGCTGTGGTCGAAGTTCGGGTCCACGAGCGCTGGCGCCGCCACCAGGAGCTGCCCCGCGGCGGGGACTGGACCACGACCGACACCGGCCCGCTCAGACATGGGTTTCTGCCTCCGCGGCCCGTCGCACGGCCGTCGCCACCGATCCGTGCACGTCGGCGTGGAAGACGCTGGGAATGATGTAGTTGGCGTTCAGCTCGTCCTCTCGGACCGTCGAGGCGATCGCGTTGGCTGCGGCCACCAACAGCGCGCTGTCGATCCGGGTGGCAGACGCGTCGAGCAGCCCGCGGAAGACGCCAGGGAAGGCGAGCACGTTGTTGATCTGGTTGGGGTAGTCGGAACGGCCGGTCGCCACCACGGTGGCATGGCGGCGCGCCTCGCCGGGGTCGATCTCGGGCACCGGGTTGGCAAGGGCGAAGACGATGGCACCCTCGGCCATCGCGGCGATGTCCTGGCCGGTGAGGAGATTGGGTGCGGACACACCGACGAACACGTCGGCGTCGACGAGTGCGTCGGCAAGGCTGCCGGTCAGGTTGGCTTTGTTCGTCGCCTCGGCCAGCCAGCGCAGCGACTCGTGCAGCCCCTCGCGCTCTTTGTGGATCACACCCTCGATGTCGGCGACCACCACGTCCTGTGCCCCCGCCTCGATCAGCACGCGCAGGATCGCCGAACCGGCGGCGCCGGCGCCGGAGAGCACGAAGCGCACCGAGGCCATCTCCTTGCCGACCACGCGCAGGGCGTTCTGTAGTGCCGCGAGCACGACGATCGCGGTACCGTGCTGGTCGTCGTGGAAGACCGGGATATCGAGGACCTCGCGCAGGCGCGCCTCGATCTCGAAGCAGCGGGGTGCCGAGATGTCCTCGAGGTTGATGCCGGCGAAGCCAGGGGCTACTGCCCGCACGATCGCGACGATCTGGTCGGACTCTTGGGTGTCGAGGCACAGCGGCCAGGCGTCGATGCCGGCGAAGCGCTTGAACAACGCGGCCTTGCCCTCCATCACCGGCAGAGCCGCCGCAGGACCGATGTTGCCGAGGCCCAGGACGGCGGAGCCGTCGGTGACCACGGCCACCGCATTGCGCTTGACGGTCAGTCGGCGTGCGTCATCGGGGTTGGCCACGATGGCCTCGCACACCCGGGCGACACCTGGTGTATAGATCATCGACAGGTCGTCACGGTTGCGGATCGGGTGCTTGGAGGCCATCTCGATCGTGCCGCCGAGGTGCATCAGGAACGTGCGGTCGGAGACCTTGTGCACGTCGACGCCCTCGACCGAGCGGAGCGCGTCGACGATGCGATCCGCGTGTTCGGTGTCGCTGGCAGCGCAGGTCACGTCGATGCTGAGCCGGTCGTGGCCGGACGCGGTGACGTCGAGTGCGGTCACCGTGCCCCCGCAGCTCTCGACCACCGAGGTGAGCCTGCTGATGCCGGTCCCTCCAGCGGGCAGCTCGAGGCGCACTGTGATGGAGTTGGAGACGCTCGGTGTTGAGGCCACCCGATCATGTTGCCACGACTGGGGCCGGGTGGGTGGCAAGCAGTTGAGCCGTCAGGCCGCCAGATGCGCCTTGAACCGGTCCAACAGGGAACGCTCGCCGGACTCGCGCGGGCGCCCCCGGACGCTCACCGTCGGCCGGTGGGCGTGCCTGGCCCGTTCTTCCACAGCGCGCCCCACGGCAGCCGCTCCGCGATCAGCGATGCCGGCCTTCCCGGCCATGGCGGCCATCAGCGCCCAGTCCTTGCGGCGGGCCTTGGTCAGCGCGTGGGCCATCAGCTCCCAGGTCGGCGCGTCGGTGTAGGTGTCGATGATGGCGCGGATCCCGGAAAGCTCGGTCGCCGTGCGGCACCAAGCCGAGATGACAGCTGACTCGAGGTCGAGCGGCTGCTCCATCAGCTCGTATTCGATCGTTCCGGCAAGCTGGGTGTGCCAGCGCAGCTGGAGGGCGGCGATGAGGGTGAGCTCGTCTCCGAAGGTATCGGCGACGCCTGGCACCTCCATCGCGATGGTGCCGTCTTGACGGGCGTCTGCCTCGTCGAGCACGGCTCGGAGTACCTCTCCGCGGCGGTGAAAAGTATCCCAGGTCATGGGTCTACTCCTTTCTCACATACCGTTAGTACGTACTCACAGTATGCCGACATACCAGCGGTATGCAACGTGACCTGCCCCACGGTTGCGGCTGACCGGCGGTCTATGCTCGGAAAATGACCACACGGCTGCCCGCAGGGGTGCGACGCAAACCGCCGCGCCCGTCCCGCCGGGCCCAGTACTCCGCCTCGACCAAGCGAGCGCTGGTCGACGTCGCGGGCGAGCTCTTCACTGATCGCGGCTATGCCGGCACCAGCCTGGACGAGATCGTGGCAGGCGCGCGGGTCACCAAGGGCGCCCTCTATCACCACTTCAGCGGAAAGCAGGCGCTTTTCGAAGCGGTCTTCGAACACATCGAGGCGGACGCCGCGAAGTCCATCCGCAAGGCGGTGCGCGACAACAAGGACCCGTGGGAGAAGGGTCTGTCGGGTCTGCGGGCCTTTCTTAGCGTGGTCCAGCAGCCGGCGTACCGTCGGATCGTCATCCAGGACGGGCCCGCCATCTTGGGCTACGAGCGGTTTCGCGAGCAGGAGGAGCGGTCCACGTTCGGCATCGTCTCGGAGATCGTGTCCTCGGTGCTCTCGGCGTCGACCTATCAGCTCGAGGACAGCATGGTTGAGACCTTCAGCCGCATCTTCTTCGGCGCCATGTCGGCCGCTGGCTCCAGCGTGTCGGAGTCCGATGACCCCACGCTGGCCAGTGCCAAGGTGGAGACGGCAATTGCCTTCATTCTCCGTGGTCTGCAGAGCCTCGCGGAGTCGGGGGTGCCCCTGCCCGATCCGGACGAGCTCGTGTCGGCCCGGAAACACCACCAGGGCGAGGACCGGTCCCTCGCGCAGGTCAGCGACGAGGAGTGAGCGTCACCTGTTGATGGTCACGTTCCCGCCGTTCGCGGGCACCAGCTCGATCCATACCCTGCCTGAGGGCAGCGTCAGCTCACCGTCCTTACCCAGCAGTTTGACCGGGGCCTCGAGGCCGGCCTTGCTCCATGATCCGCGGACCACCTTGCCGCCGTGGAACACGAGCGCCTGCCCCTTGCCGGTGAAGATCGTCTCCGGCACCGGGTTGCCCGCCGGGTCCTTGTAGCCGGCATCGCCCACCTTCACCCGCAGCACCAGCACGATCTTCGGGTCGAACCTGTCGGGCTCTGCGGCAAAGCTGTTGACGTTCACGTACCTCCCGCCGCGGTACTCCCAGGTGGTGGAGTGGCTGGCTGAGAACTGGGCGGACAACCCGTTGGCCCGAACGCCGGAGGGGAAGTCCTCCTGCGAGCCCCACGGCAGGTAGTTGTCCGGCGCGCCCTCGGACTTCAGGGTCCGTGCCAGGCTCGAAAGGTTCATGAACAGGTCGTACGGCGAGACCCGGCTGCTGTCGCGGGAGTACCCCTGCGCGCCCTCGGTGAAGGTCCTGATCTTGGACTCGCGCATCCGACGGACGGTGGGCGGGGCTCCGCCGCTGGCTATCAGAACCGCCTCGGCCGGCTTGACGATTCCGATGTCGGTGGCGCGGAACGACCGGACCGGTCCCACCCGCTGGGGGACGCGTGAGTAGTAGAACACCGCGAGGCGGGTGGAACCGCCTTCGACGAGCTCCTCGGTCACCAGGTCCGCCTTGCCCAGACCAACCTGCGGGCTGCTGGCCGAGGTGTTGTCAATCTTCACCACCATGACCGGGTGCTTCGGCGCTGCACCCTTTGCTGGCAGTCCGGTCAGCGGCCACTGCCCCGAGAGCGTCAGCCCGGCGGCAGTGCTCTGGCCGTCGGGATCCTCATCGCTGTCCTTCCCCGAGCCGCTGCAACCGGCAAGGGCCAACGCGGTGGCCAGGGCAAGTCCGACGCCACGGGGACCGAGATGGCGGCGACGGGACACGTGTGCGGCAGCGCGGGTCATGGCTGCCAGTGTGGCCCAGTCTCGCTCGACTCAAGTGGAGCCACCCTGGTTCGCGTGCAGAATCTGTGGCCGTGCCCGCTCAGCGCAAGGTGCCGGCGAACCAGGAGTTGGTCCAGATCGGGTCACGCTTGACGGGGGTTCCGGAACGGGAGGCGTGAATGATCGTGCGGCGATGATTCCTGTTCCCCGCGAAGACGCCGACGTGGTAGACGTTTCCACGGTTGTGGAAGAACACCAGGTCGCCCTTGCGCATTTTCGAGCGCTTGATGCGTCTGGCGTGGCGGGCCTGCGCGTCCGAGGTCCGAGGAACCTTGGCGAACCCCGCCCTGCGGAAGCTGTAGTAGACCAGTCCGGAGCAGTCGAACGACTTGGGGCCCGAGGATCCGTAGCGGTAGGGGTCGCCCAGCTGCGCGCGGGCGACGTGGAAGGCCTTGGCGACCCGTTGGGAACGTGTTGCCGCGTCGGCGGGCTGGGTGAGGCTGAACATGCTGGCTACCAAGATCATGGCGAGCATGAGAGGCAGCATGGTGACGCTGCGCAGGCGAAAGGTCACAGGCATGATGGAGTCCCTTCCCACGCCTGTGAGGTGAGCTGTCGGGTTAGAGCTGAAAGGTGCTCTGCCACCAATGCCGGCCGGGCCGGTGCGGTGACTTCACCCCGAGCGTCAGACATCTGACGCGTACGTAGTGGGTCCCCCACTCCTACCCAAGTGATTTCTGTCGGTTTACAGGGAGGGGCCCGGCGCTGGGTGGGTAGGACTCGGCGTACCCATGCCTGGCTGTGAAGTTGTTCTCGGCCCGAAGCGTTAGGAAACGAGTGTGCAACGGGCAAGCGGAGAATATTCACGCTTTGATCCGAATTACTAGACCTCGATCTGAAATTGTCTAGACATCGGCTTCGTGCCACCGGACGAGGCGCGGACAGGAACGCGGAGAACAGAAACTCGACCTGCGTCCTTGTGGCGGGTCGGCAAACGTAGGCTCTGGCTGTGCACAAGGGCAGCTTTCGGTTCGTGGTCGTGCTGTCGGTCCCGTTGGCGCTTGCCGCCGCGCTGGTCTCCGCGACCTATCACCTGCCCTTGCGGGACCCGGACGGCGTCGCCGGGCCGACGTACGTGCGGCTGCCGTTGATCCTGCTGATCGCCTTCCTCGCAGACGTGTTGCCGCGCACCTTCTGGGTTGCCCGATCAGGCAACCGGTCGGTCACCCACCTGCCCGCCACGTTCGTCGCCGTGGTCCGGAAACGCTGGCCATGGGAGCACGTGGCGTTCGCGCTGGTGGGTCTCGGCGCCTGGTACCTCACCTACGCTGCCTTCCGGAACCTGAAGAGCTTCGTGCCGTTCGTGAACCGGCAGCTCTGGGACGACACGCTCGGTGCGCTCGACCGCGCCCTGTGGCTGGGGCACGACCCGGCGACTGTGCTGCACGCCCTTCTCGGCACCGGGTGGGCGGCGCACTTCATGTCGTTGGTCTACCTGGTCTGGATCGTGTTCGTCCCGGTCTCGCTGGTGATGGCTCTGGTGTGGTCGCGCAACGTGACGGGTGGGGCGTGGTACGTCACCGCGATCGCCGTCGACTGGGTGCTCGGTGTCGCCATCTACTTCGCCGTCCCCACCCTCGGCCCGATCTACGCGCGACCCGAGATGTTCCAGGGACTGGCCGACACCGCCGTGACGGACCTGCAGGGGGTGATGATCGCCGAGCGGCTCGACGTGCTCGCCAACCCGTTCGCTACCGAGGCGGTGCAGTCGATCGCAGCTTTCGCTTCCCTGCACGTGGGCATCATGGTGACCGCCTGCCTCATCGCCGAGCTGCTCGGCATGCACCGACTGGTCCGGATCGGCCTCTGGTTGTTCCTCTTCCTCACCGTCTTGTCGACCGTCTACCTGGGTTGGCACTACTTCGTGGATGCCATCGGCGGAGTCGCTCTCGGAGTCGCAGGAGTCTGGATCGCCGCGATCGGCACCGGCAACCACGTTTGCGGACGCCCTAAGCACGTGACCGAACCCGACACACACCACGAAATGAGCTATGCGGCCTCGAGGAACCGGCTGAGGCGTTTGGCGTAGGAGCGAGCCTCGGCCTCGTCGGCGTACTTCGTCCGTGGCCAGAAGAACCCGCGCAGTCCGTCACCCTTGGTGCGGGGCACCACATGCAGGTGCAGATGCGGCACGCTCTGGCTGACGACGTTGTTGATGGCCATGAACGACCCCTGAGCACCCAGAGCCTCGACCATCGCCGTGGCCAGATGTTGTCCGGCTTCCAGGAACGGGGACCGCAGTTCGTCGGGAAGGTCGGGCAGCGTCACCACGTGCCGGCGAGGCGCAAGGAGCACGTGCCCCTTGAACACCGGGCGATGGTCCAGAAACCCGCAGAGGTCAGCGGTTCGGAGCACCACGGCTGCCGGGACGTCCCCGGCGGCGATGCCGCAGAACAGGCAGCCGGCCACCGCCGTCGGCTAGCTCTTGCGCGACGACGAGACACCCTCGGCGACCCCCACGAGCATGAGGGCAGCGATCACGGCGACGACGAACCCGATGATGTTGAGCTCGAAGATGCTGCCACTGCCGAGGAGATTGGCAACCACGCCGCCGATCACCGAGCCGGCGAGGCCGAGTAGGAGCGTGGCAATCAGGCTGAGATCCTGCTTGCCGGGCTTCAGGAGCCGGGCCAACGCGCCGATGATGAGTCCTGCGACGATGAATCCGATCACGGGGTGAGTGCCTCTCTGGGGGACTGCCGGGCTAGGTGATTCGAGCCTAGCAAGGCAGGCAACCGTCCCTCGCATGGTGGAGCTGGCGGGAATCGAACCCGCGTCCTTCGGCGCTGTTTCAGGGATTCTCCGGGTGCAGTCTGCTCATCGTTTTCTCAGTCCCGGCGCTCGCGCAGACACGTTGCCGACAGACTCAGCTACAAAGTTGTCCCGATGAGCTCCTGTAGCCAGAACTCACCAGCAAGCCTCCTAGCTGAGGCCAGGTTCTGAGGCGGAGGCGCCCTCAGTCTGACCCTTCACTTGTCGCCTCAGGCGGCGAGAGCGAAGTTACTGCGCTTAGAATCGGCAGTTATTTTTTCCAAGGATCGTTCACGAGATGACCTTGGATCCTCGACCCGCTTCCCCTGGAACTAACGTCCCAAGTCGAAACCGTTCAGCCCCTATTGAGTTTTCCATCCACCAGTGTACCCGGCTCGATTCCCCACCCGCTCGACGCACCTAGCCCGTCCTAGGTCGCCTCGCGCGTCCTGCATCGCCGAGCCCAACGCGTCAGAATCGTCCGTACGGACGATCGTGCGCCGATTCTGGTCGAGTCCCGTGTATTTTTCGTCCGCACGGCCGCACGGACGATTGTGACCACCGAACTGGCCGCGCCAAGAACCGTCTGTTGCTCACTTCTCGTCGCTGGAGAGCCCCCGGAGGCTCAGCTCCACGGCCGCCTCGACGTGCAGCCGCGTCGTAGCGAAGACCGGGACGCTGCTCTCGCGTTGGCCGATCAGGAGCTCGATCTCGGTGCACCCGAGGACGACACCCCCGGCTCCCCGGTCGACGAGCCTCGCGATCACCCCCGCGAACGCGCGTCGCGACGAGTCCGCCACGATCCCCACGCACAGCTCCTCGTAGATGACCCGGTGGACCAGTGCCCGGTCCCCGTCATCGGGTACGACGACGTCCAACCCGTGCTGCTCGAGTCGGTCGCGGTAGAAGGCGTCCTCCATCGTGAACGCGGTCGCGAGCAGGCCGACGGTGTGCAGCCCCGCGTCGAGCACCGCAGCGGCCGTGACATCGGCCAGGTGCAGGAACGGGATGGAGAGGCCCTCCTCGACCTGGTCCGCGACCTTGTGCATGGTGTTCGTGCATAGCACCAGCATCTGCGCCCCTGCGGCCTCCAGCGACCTCGCCGCATCAGCGAGGACCACAGCGGCCTGGTCCCAGCGCCCGGCGGTCTGCATCGCCTCGATCGCGGCGAAGTCCACGGAGTAGAGCACACACTGTGCCGAGTGCAGGCCACCCAACCGTTCCCGGACCATCTGGTTGGCCAGGCGGTAGTACTCCGCGCTGCTCTCCCAGCTCATTCCGCCGAGCAGGCCGATCGTCAGCACGAACGGCCACCACCGATCAGGGCCTCCGCGTTCTCCCAGCACACCCGGCGCAGCCACACCTCGCCGAGCTCGAGCCGCTCAAGGGACTCGAGCTGGTGGGCGTAGGAGTAGGGGATGTTCGGGAAGTCGGAGCCGAGCAGGATGCGATCCTGGAGGTCGACGAGCCGGCCGAAGAGGTCTCGGGGATAGGGGGCCATGTCCTCGAAGAAGTCGGTGAAGGCCATCGTGGTGTCGAGGTGGACCCGGTCGAAGGTCTCGGCGATCTCCAGGAACTCGACATACTCCGGCGCACCCATGTGCGCGATGACCGCGGTCAGCCGAGGGTGACGTCGCAGCACGTCGAGCAGCGGGCCGGGACCCGTGTGCGAGTTGGGGACCGGCCCGGACCCGGCGTGCACCACCACCGGTGTTCCGGCGTCGGAAAGCTCTCCCCAGACCTCGTCCAGCATCGGGTCGCGAACGTCGAAATCTCCTACCTGGACGTGCACCTTGAAGATCTCGGTTCCCTGCGCGATCCGTGCCGCGACGTAGGACGCAGCCGTCGGCTCCGGGTAGAACGTCGCCGAGCGCAGGCACTCGGGCAGGTCGTCGGCAAATGCCGCCGCCCAGTCGTTGAGGTACTCCGCGACTCCCGGCTTGTGCGCGTAGGGCAGGGCGGAGAATCGTCGTACGCCGAGCGCGCGTAGCCGATCGACGCGTTCGGAGTCGGAACCGCGGTAGGTGATCGGCCACTCCCGACCGATCAGCGGTCCGGCGAGGTCGAAGTGCTCCCAGACCCGAGCCATCACCGGCGGAGGTAGAAAGTGCACGTGCATGTCGTACAGGCCGGGGATCTGCAGCCGCGAGATCCACTCCGGCACGGAGGAGTCGCTCATCGCGTGCTCTCCGCGCGCACCGACGCCAGCGCTCACTCCATCCCCTTCAAGCGACGCCCCATGGCCTGCTCCTTCTCACGGTTGGCCTGCCGCTCGGCGAGTGCATGCCGCTTGTCGTAGGTCTTCTTGCCCTTGGCCAACGCGATCTCGACCTTGGCGCGGCCGTCCTTGAAGTACAGCGAGAGGGGCACCAGCGTCAGCCCACGCTCGTTCACGCGGCCCTCGATCTTGTCGATCTCCGCGCGGTTCAGCAGCAGCTTTCGGACCCGGCGCGGCTCGTGGTTGGTCCAGGTGCCCTCGGTGTACTCCGGAATGTGCACGCCGTGCAGGAACGCCTCTCCGCGGTGCACCTCGGCGAAACCATCGACCAGCGAAGCCCTTCCCGCGCGCAACGACTTGACCTCGGTCCCGGTGAGCACGAGACCTGCCTCGTAGGTGTCCTCGATGTGAAAGTCGTGTCGCACCTTCTTGTTCTGCGCGATGAACCTGCGCCCCTGCTCCCTGGCCATGAGGTGATTGTCTCAGGTCGGCTCAACCAGAAATCAGAGCCACTGCATCGGGTCGACGGCGACGCCGTTCTCGTAGACCATGAAATGCAGGTGACAACCGGTCGAGTAGCCGGTGTTGCCCACGTAGTCGATGATGTCGCCGCGGCCCACCTTCTCGCCGACGAACGTCGAGTCGGCGCTGAGGTGGTTGTACGCCGTGCCGAGCCCCACGCCCCGGTGGAAGCCGTTGTCCATGATCACGCGACGGCCGTAGCCGGCGTTGTCGTAGGTGGCGATGACCGTCCCGGCGGCGGCGGCACGGATCGGGGTCCCGCACGCGGCACCGAAGTCGGTCCCGTCGTGCAGCGTCCAGCGATTGTAGATCGGGTGCAGACGCATGCCGTACCGCGAGGTGATGTAGCTGTTGAGCGGATAGTCCAGGAAACCGTTCGAGGGCCGGCTGCCCAGGTCCACGGCGACCGCGGCAGCCGAAGCGGCGGCGGCGGCCGCAGCGGCGGCGAGGCGGGCCTCGTCTGCCTTCCTGCGCAGCAGCTCGGAGATGCGGTCACGTTCCTGCTGCAGCCCACGCAGCTGCTCCAGGTCGGCCTCCCTGGCGTCCACCGCGGCATTGCTGGCCGCCGCGGCCAGGTCGGTCAGGTCGGAGACGCTTGACTCCGCTTCCTCCGCATCTGCCTCGAGCCCCTGCTTGCGCTCGAGGTTCTCGGCTGCCCCCTGTCGGTGCGCCGCGACCCGTGGTCTGGCTGCCTCGACCGTCTCCTCCTTGACCGTGAGGAGGATCCGGGACGCGTACAGCCGGTCGAGGGTTGCCGACTCCATGTCCATCACGTTCTGCACCGAGTTCAGCTGGCCGGTGAGCTGGGCGGGGTCCTGCGTAGTCAGCACCATGGACAGGCCGAGCAGTCCCGAGCCGCCGCTCTGGTAGTTCTGCGCCGCGATCTCGCCGAGTGTCTGTTCCTGCCCCTCAACGTGCTTCAGGCTGGCGGCGAGCTCACCTCGGGCTGCACGCAGGCGTCGTACCGCGCCGTCGAGCCTGGTCTGCATCTGCTGGTCGAAGACCACGGCGACCGCCAGCTCTCCGCGGGTCTCGGCCAGGTGGGTCTGCGCCGCGCTCAGCTTGTCCTGCGAGGCCGCCAACGCGTCGGCGGCCTCGACCAGCCCGGCGCTGGACTGGTCGAGGTGCTCGAGGGTGTTGCTGATGTTCCCGCGGACCTTGTCCTTGCGGCCGCGGAGGTCCTCGGCCGCGGTCACCGGTAGGGCGGCCACGCTCGAGAGCAGGCTGGCTGCCGCCAGTGCGGCTATCGCGCGGCGCCGGGTGGTGCGGGGGAAGGTGCGAACCACCGGTGTGCCTTAGCTCTCGTTATCGGTCGTCAAAACGACCGTAGCGGACTAAGTCAGACTTTTAGGTACTTTCTGGTCATTAGTAGCGTCGGGACCATGGAGAGCAGCAACCCGATCAGCGCGATCCAACCCACCGCCCACAGGCCGTCACCCCAGTCGACCCACGCCACGATGTTCGATGTGGGCCGGAGCATCTGGTAGATCACGAAGTACATGAAGGCCAGGAGAGCCGCGCTCGCCAGGGCCACGCCGAGCAGCGCGGCCACCAGCGCCTCCAACAGGAACGGCAGCTGGATGTAGAGGCTGGAGGCACCCACCAGCCGCATGATCCCGATCTCGCGCCGTCGCGCGAAAGCGGCCAGCCGGATGGTGTTGCCGACCTGGAGGATGGCTGCGAGCACGAGGAAAGCGGCGACACCCAGGGCGCCCCACTGCATCACGTTCATCCAGAAGTAGATCGGTTTCAGCACCTCTCGCAGGTCCCGCACCGTGTTGACACCGTCGAGCCCCTCCACCTGGCTCTTGACGCTCAGGAACCGCTCGGGGTCCTCCAGCCTGACCCAGTAGGACTCCTGCATGTCCGAGGGCCTGATCGACTCATAGACCCGGCGCTCGGTGTCGTCGTCGGAGACGTAGGCGCTCTTCCACTTGTCGTAGGCCTCCTGCTTGCTCTGCAGGCGGTACGACGCGACCTCGTTGTTGGTCTCGAGCACCTGCTCGATCTCGTTCTTCTGCGCCCGGGTGACCTCGCCGTTGACGCAGTTCGACGTCGAGGAGTTCTGGTTGCACAAGAACACCGTGATCTGGAGCTTGCTGCCCCAGTAGTCCTCGGCCTTGTCGGCCTGCGCGTTCAGGAGCAGGCCCATCCCCACCAGGGTCAGCGAGACGAAGATCGTCACGATCACCGCAAGGGTCATGGACACGTTGCGCTTGAGCCCGTTGCCGAGCTCGGAGAATACGTAGGTCAGCTGCATATGTCGGGTTTCCTAGAGTCCTCGTCTAGTGTTGGTAGCCGTAGACACCGCGCGACTGGTCACGCACGACATGCCCGTCGGCAAGTTCGATCACGCGCTTGCGCATCTGGTCGACGATGCCGGAGTCGTGGGTGGCCATCAGCACGGTGGTGCCGGTCCGGTTGATCCGGTCCAGCAGCTTCATGATGCCCACCGACGTGTTCGGGTCGAGGTTGCCGGTTGGTTCGTCGGCGATCAGGATCATCGGCCGGTTGACGAACGCCCGAGCGATCGCCACGCGCTGCTGTTCACCGCCGGACAACTCGTCGGGCAGCCGGTGGCCCTTGCCCTCGAGTCCGACCATCTCCAGCGTCTCGGGGACGACCTTGTTGATGTGCGAGCGCGGCTTCCCGATCACCTGCAGGGCGAACGCGACATTCTCGCTCACGTTCTTGTTGGGCAGCAGCCTGAAGTCCTGGAAGACGGTGCCGATCCGCCTGCGCAGCGCCGGCACCTTCCATCCCGCGAGCCGGTCGATCTCCTGGTCCGCGACGAAGACCTTCCCCTGCGTGGGACGGGCCTCGCGCAGCACGAGTCGCAGGAACGTCGACTTGCCCGAACCTGACTCACCGACCAGGAAGACGAACTCCCCCTTGTCGACCTCGACGCTCACGTCCGCGAGGGCAGCGCGCCCCTGGGCGGCGTACAACTTGGAAACGTTCTCGAACCGAATCACAGGCAAGGGGTGGTCGGGGATCGGGGACAGGGGAGTTTCAACTGCCCACGCCAACAGTGGCGAAACAGTAGACCGACCAACTAGGGAGTGTAGGCGAGGAAAGCGCGAGCCGCGAACAGGCACACGGTTCGGTGGCGCATCTCACGCTCCACCAGAACATGTCTAGCGCGCTCCGCAATCAGTCACTGGCCGGCGCGCGGTCGGCTCCGCGACGCCAGCGGATCCCGGCCTCAAGGAAGCCGTCGATGTCACCGTCGAACACCGCCTGCGGGTTGCCGGTTTCGTACTCGGTGCGCAGGTCCTTGACGAGCTGATAGGGGTGCAGCACGTAGTTGCGCATCTGGTCCCCCCACGAACCCTGGACGTCGCCGCGCAGCACGTCGAGCTCTGCGCGCTCCTCGGCTCGCTTGAGCACCAAAAGCTTCGCCTTGAGGATGACCATGGCGCTGGCCTTGTTCTGCAGCTGGCTCTTCTCGTTCTGGCAGCTCACCACCGTGCCGGTCGGGAGGTGGGTGAGCCGGACCGCGGAGTCGGTGGTGTTGACCGACTGACCGCCGGGACCCGAGGAGCGGTAGACGTCGATGCGGATCTCGTCCTCGGGAATCTCGATGTTGTCGGTCTGCTCGAGCACCGGAACCACCTCGACCGCCGCGAAGGAGGTCTGCCGACGGCCCTGGTTGTCGAAGGGGCTGATCCGCACGAGGCGATGGGTGCCCGCCTCCACCGACAAGGTGCCGTAGCCGTACGGCGCGTGGATGGCGAAGGTGGCCGACTTAAGCCCGGCCTCCTCGGCGTAGGAGGTGTCGAACACCTCCACGGCGTAGTTGTTGCGCTCTGCCCACCTGATGTACATCCGCATCAGCATCTCGGCGAAGTCGGCGGCGTCGACCCCTCCGGCGCCGGACCTGATCGTGAGCAGGGCCTCGCGGACGTCGTACTCCCCGGAAAGCAGGGTGCGCACCTCGAGCTGCTCGACCGACTTGCTGATCCGGGCCAGCTCGGTCTCGGACTCCTTCAGCGAGTCGGCGTCGCCCTCCTCCTGGCCGAGCTCGACGAGCAGGCCGAGATCCTCGATGCGGTCGTGCAGGTCGGTCCACCGGTCGAGCTCGCCTTGGAGCGCGGACAGCCGACCGGTGACCCGCTGGGCGTTGGCCTGGTCGTCCCACAGGTCGGGGACCGCGACCTGCTCGCCGAGATCGGCGATCTCCGCGCGGATGGCACCGATGTCGAGGACCTGCTCGATGGTGTGCATGGTCGCCTGGAGCTGCTTGATCTGAGGTTCGAAGTCGGGTCCTGCCACGACAGGCAAGGCTACGCGACCTGTGCTGCCATCGGTTAACCCGACGACGGCCACCGGCCGCGGTTGCTCTCAGCGGCTTTCGTCGCCCCGGCCGACGTCGGAACCGGGTGAGCTGTGCGCACCCTCGGCCTGGCTACGCACCTTGTCCGTGGCCGTGCTCGCCGCTTCCCTCGCGACGTCCTTGGCCTCGTCGACCTTCTGCGCCACGGTCGGGTTGCCGCGGATCTTCTGCGCTTGGCGAGAGATCTGCTCGTACCGCTCGCGGCCAGCTTTGGCGCCCAGGACGTATCCCGCGGCCCCGGCGCCGAGAAGCATCAGTTTTCCCATCATTGTGCTTGTCTCCTTCTGTGTTCCCTCGCTCTTACCCTGCTGTCCCCTTCTCAATCCCGCTCGATCAGACGCCCCTCGGCTGGCCGGCCGGTGCACGTGGGTCGCTGGTTCCACAGCCCGCGCTGCTGCGGCACCTCCATCGGCTGCTGTTCCGTCGCGGTCAGCCGGCGTCGATGATGGGGTGACAGGATGAGTGCTGCGCGAGCCTTGACGCGGTGAGAGGGGCGGTGGTGATGGCACCCAAGGACGACGCCTCCTCGTTCGCTGACATTGCGCGTCTCCTGCAGGCCGAGCCGGATCTGCCCCCACCATGGACCAGATCCTGGAGCTGGCCCGCGAGCACATCGAGTGCGACTACGCGAGCATCACGCTGCTCACCGCCAACCGTCGCCTGGAGACGGCCGCGTCCACGCACGAGGTGGTCCGTCAGGGCGACGCGTTGCAGTACGAGCTCGCCGAGGGCCCCTGCCTCCAGGCGGTCTGGAGCCACGAGACGTACCTCGTCGACGACCTGGAGCACGACTCCCGCTGGCCGACCTGGGGGCCGCAGGCAGCCAAGCTGGGCCTGCTCAGCATCCTCGCGGTCCAGCTCTTCACCATGGGGGAGACGCAGGGGGCGCTCAACCTCTATGCCGGCGCGGTCGACGGCTTCGACGAGAACGACGTCGCCCTCGCGCATGTTTTCGGCGCGCATGCGTCGGTCGCCCTCGCTACGGCACGAAACGAGGAGCACATGCGCAAGGCGGTGGACGCCCGTCACCTCATCGGCCAGGCACAGGGGATCCTGATGGAGCGCTTCCAGATCGACGCCGACCGCGCGTTCGACGTGCTGCGTCGGCACTCGTCGACCCGGAACATGAAGCTGCACGTGGTTGCCGCCGAGCTGGTCGAACACAGGACCCTGATGGCCCAGGCACCACCGGAGCAGGAGCCCTCGTAGGAGCGCTGGCCCGGCAGGCGATCAGAACAGGACGCTCAGGCCAGAGCCCTCAGGCCAGCTCGGTGCGGAGGTCGGAGAGAATCCTGGACAGCAGTCGTGACACCTGCATCTGGGTGACCCCGATGTCGGCCGCGATCTGCGCCTGCGTCCAGCCGCGGAAGAACCGGAGCTCGAGGATGTGGCGGTCGCGTGCGCCCAGCCCGCGCACCGCCGGAGCGAGCATCATCCGCGCCTCCGCGCGTCCCATGTCGGCGTCGTCGTACCCCAACAGGTCTCCGAGGGAGGTGGACCCGTCCTCGCCCAGCGCGATGTCGAGGGAGGCCGGGGTGAAGCAGCCGTCGGCGGCCAGCGCCTCGATCACCGAGTCGATGTCCACCGAGAGATGGTCGGCGACCTCGCCTGTCTTCGGCGAACGGTGCAGGGCCTGGCACAGCTCGCTGGAGGCTCTCGAGATCTGCGACTGGAGCTCCTGCACCCGTCGCGGCGGCCGGATCGTCCACCCGAAGTCACGGAAGTGCCGCTTCACCTCGCCGGCGACGGTGGGCACCGCGTAGCTCAGGAAGTCGCGCTCGAAGGAGGGGTCGAACCCCTGGACGGCCTTGACCAGGCCGAGGTACGCCGCCTGCATCAGGTCTTCCCGGCTGATCCCGCGGTCCCGGTAGCGGGAGGCGATGGCGCGCGCCACTCCCATGTTCAGCACGACGACCTCGTCGCGCAGTCTCTTGGCCTCGATCTCGTCGGAGGTCTCAGTGACCTGCCGCAGGAGCCGTGCGGTGATCTCGGCGCGGTGGCCGTCGGGGGCCGCCGGCACCGACTCGACGGTCCCGTCGCGAGAGTCAGTCAGGGTGCCGAGCTGCGGGGGTTGGAGTTCAGGCGAGCCGGTCACGATGCGTACCCTGCTTCGTCGTTGTTCAGTGGCACGGCTGCTCGACCACCCCACGAAAACTAAAGCACTAAGCCGAGGGCCGGACAAGGAGGTCCGGCGCTGGTCGCCGCCTGCACCGCGATAAACGACCGTCCGAAGGCACGACTTCGCACGATTCCGCGGCGGTCAGTTGCTCACCGCGACATAGGACGCGGCGGTCCCCGTGATCACCGGGCGATCCTCCCAGCCGGGCGGGCTGAACGGGAGCTCCAGGGGAGCACTGACCCGGACCACGACCGAGTCCTCGGATGCCTGGACCGCGAACCTCAGGCCCGGGTACTTCCGCCCTGCCCCCACCGCGGCGAGGTAGTCGGCGGCGTACGCCTTCGCGACGACCGGGTCGATCTGCGCGCGCTCGCCGAGTCCCTCCTCGTAGACACCCTCCCCCTGGATGCCGTCGGCCGCAGCCAGCGCTGCGCCGTCCGCGAGTGAGTCGAGGCCTTGTCGGCGCAGGTACGCCGCCGATGAGTCGACGACCACGACAACCATCAGCAACACGACGATCGCGAACCCGATGATCAACACACTCGTCTGCCCACGCTCGTCGTCCCAACGGGCGTGGCTGCTCCGAGGTCTCAAGGCCGGTCCTCACGGAACGTGCCGTACGGCACGCTGTGCGCGGCCTCGACCCGGATGGAAGGAACGTTCCCGCCGAGCGCGGCAGGGAGAAGCGGCAGGTTGACCGGATAGGCCACGTCGACGTCGATCACCGATCCAGGAGCAAGGCAGTTGCCGGGCTGCGGGCGACACGTGATGACGACCTGGCTCCGCCCCACCTCCTCCCCCTGGTCCGCGAAGGCCACCGCTGCCGCACCGCGGGCTCTGTCCATTCCCGACGCCTCGCTCGGGGCGACGGCGTAGGCACGCCCGGCCGCGCGTGCCGCGGCACTGACCGCGAAGGCCGACCTCTGCACCTCGAACACTGCCAACACCATGTAGAGCGTCGGCACCAGAAGCAGGATGGCCAGCCAGGAGAACTCGATCAGCGCGGTGCCGCTCTCGTCCCTGCGCCGTGACCGCACGGGTTCACTCATGGGGCTACCTCTTCGACCGCGTGACCGGACAGGGACAACCGCACAGCGGGACCCCAGAGACCCAGGGGCGGCACCTCTGCGACCACGTCCACCCGCACACCTGGAGCGCCACGCACGGTCACTGAACCCGCCGTCACGTGTGACGCGAACCGCTCCGCGATCGCGCCGGAGATCTGCTCGCGGGTCCTCGCGACCCCCGCCTCCGGCGTGCGGTCGATGGTCGCGGCGTATCGCGCGCCCTCCGATGCGGCGGATGTGAGCGTGTTGCGCACATGGAGCACGAGCGCCACCTGCAAGATGCCGAGGAACAGCGGGATAAGCACGATTGCGACCAGGACGAAGTCGACAACCGCAGATCCGTCGTCGTTGCGCTCGGCTGCCGACCGCACTCGGTCAGCCCTGCACCGAGTTCAGCGCCTGAGTCAGCATCCGTGACAACGTGTCGCCGGCGATCGCCCACAGCCCGGCAACGAGCCCGGCGGTCATCACCGTGATCAACACCCAACCAGGAACATCGCCTCGTTCGTCGTCGCCCCCGTCGCGCATCCGGGAAGTCAGTGCGACCTGGCACCAGGCCAATAGATACATCATTTCGTTGATCCCCTCATCTCTTGCGGTGGCTTCATCACGGGACAACCATGCGGAGCCCCATGACCCCTGGCCAGAAAGCGAACAGCACGGTGACCGGCAGAACCATGAATACGACCGGCACCATCATCAGGACCTCTTTGCGGGCACCGGACTCGATGAGGGCACGACGGCCCGCCTCGCGAACGTCGGCCGCTTGAGCATGCAATACGTCGGACAGCGGTGTGCCTCGCTCAACGGCGACAGCCATCCCTTCGGCGAACCGCGCGACCACGGGCAGACCCGAGCGCTTTGCCATCTCATCGAGAGCACGGGACACCGGCGTGCCTGTGCGGATGTCGGCGAGCACACGCGACAGCTCGGCTGCCATCTCACCCTGGGACCGGGAGGCCACCCGATCCAGGGCGGAGACTGGTCCTTCACCGGCCGCCACGGACAGTGCAAGCAGCTCGGCGACCGTGGGGAACTCCGCCAGGATGCGTCGCTCCCGGTCGGTGACCTGAGCGCTCAGCCGGTTCTCGCGAAGCAGTACGCCGAGGACGAAGGCAACCGCGCAGAGGATGAGGAGCGGAACGGTCCTCTCCGGGGTGCGAAGGGCGATCATCAGCGACACGGCAGCTGCGCACGCGAACGTGATCAGACCCCACATCACCTGTTCGATGCGAAAATCGTGCACCGTCATCTGAAGATTCGCCCGCTCCAGACGGCGCCGTACCGACGTGGCTCCACCGAGGACTCGCTCGAGCGTGCCTGCAGCGGACTGGAGCGGGGGGCCGAACAGCGCGACGATCGCCGTCGGAGGCTGTTGCAGCTGCGACTCGGGACGTTGCGACATCTGGGGAAGGTCCCGGACGTAGGGCAGCACGCGGGTTGCGAGCCGGGGACGGCGCACAGCCAGCACTCGGGCGACCGTCACGAGCAGCCCCACAGCGAGCGCACCCCCGAGCAATCCTCCCCACAACGACAGGCTCAAGACAAAACCCTGCGTTCCTGCGGAAGCCGGCCGATGCGCACCATCAAGCGGTAAGCCACCAGACATGCAGCTGCACCAAGAGTCAGCACGATGACTCCAGCAGTGGAGGCGTAGCGAGCGATGACCTCCCGCTGGAAACACAGCATCAGCAGAACCAGCCACGGCGCCGCGACGGCGAGCCGGGCACCGTTGAGCGCATGTCACTTTTCACGGTAGACTTTCTAAGATGCGCGTGGGGGTCTATTGCAGGATCAGTCGTGACACCGCTGGTGAGTCACTCGGGGTGGCCCGGCAGGAAGAGCAGTGCCTCGAGCTGGCTGCTGGCCGCGGGTGGGATGTCGCTGCTGTCTACACCGACAACGACATTTCGGCCTGGAGCGGGAAGGAACGTCCCGCACTCAAGGCATTGATGACTGCGCTCGGGGAGGGCTCCGTCGACGGCGTTGTGGTCTGGCACATTGATCGGTTGGTGAGATCCATGCGCGACCTCGAAGACGTGATCGACCTAGATAGGCCCGTATGGACCTGTATTGCGGGCGAGGTTGACCTGAGCACGGACGCCGGGCGCGCGATCGCTCGAACTCTCACCGCCTGGGGTCGGTATGAGTCCGACGTGAAGTCACGGCGGCTCCGGGGCAAGCATCAGCAGTTGGCCCAATCCGGCGCATGGGCATCCGGTAGATGCTACGGCTACACCAAAGACGGCCTGGTGATCGATAGTGAGGCAAGAATCATTCGCGACATCGCGGACCGGCTGCTGCGTGGTGGATCCTTGCGATCGGTGACCGCCTCGCTCATTGAGTCAGGAATCCCGACCGTAAAAGGTGGCTCCTGGCGCGTATCGACGGTTCGCCAGATGATAACTTCGGCGCGCCTTTCGGCTCAGCGGGAGTGGACTCCCCGCAGTAAGGGCCGCGGTTACGGCATGGGTGAGATCATCGGTCCGGGCGAATGGGATGCGATTCTCGACTCCGATGAGACTGCTCGGCTCCGGGCTCTATTCTCACGTCCGCGCGAGTTCGGGCGACCCGTGGAACGACTACTCTCATCAGGGCTCGCTTACTGCGCTCGCTGTGGGCGTTCCTTGCAGGCTGCGAAAGACAAGAAGCAAGGGCGCCGTTACGCATGCATCGCCGTGCCGGGGACGGGTAGGTGCGGCGGCATCTCCGTTGCCGCCGAGCCGTTCGAGGCGTACGTGTCCGATGCGGCGTTGATCGCTCTCGAGGGCAGCCCGTTTCCCACTCAGCCCGCACCAGACACGGCTCCGTTGGTTGAAGCCGCCGACTCTCTGCGATCAGACCTTGATGCGCTCGCGGACGACCATGGCACGGGGCGTATCT
>Ga0209587_1000016_pt1 | contig 80985 bp, 90 predicted proteins | sample NGEPerD_2_FD_184512 | JGI IMG/M metagenome (GOLD analysis project Ga0209587, IMG submission 184512) | Arctic peat soil microbial communities from the Barrow Environmental Observatory site, Barrow, Alaska, USA - NGEE PermafrostL1-D... | ecosystem: Environmental > Terrestrial > Soil > Wetlands >...
GCCCTGGCCTCTCTCACTCCCGAGACACGAGTACCAGCCCCACGCTCTGTCACGGCTGAAACCCCACGCTGCGGGCGGCGGCGGCCAAAGCCGCCGCCGCCCTCTCCACGTCTTCGTCACCGGTCAAGAGGCTCAAAGACAGCCGCATGGATCCCAGTGCTCTATCCTTGGAGAGACCCATGGCCATGAGCACCTCTGAGGGATAGTCCGCATCCTCATGACACGCCGAGCCGGTGGAAGCGGCCACCTCAGGACAAGCCGCCAGCACCTCCCGGCCCAGCACCCCGGGGATACTCACATTGAGAGTGTTCGGCAACCGCTCCTCTGGGTGCCCATTCAGAGCGAGTCCGGGTAATGCCGCAGCCAGCAGCTCATGAATGCGGTCCCGTCGTTCCCGCACCGCTTCGGCATAGGTGACCAGGCCCTCAGTGTGAGCCCACCGGCACGCCGCTCCCAAGCCCACTACCCCGGCCACATTCTCCGTGCCCGCCCGACGCCCCTGCTCGTGACCTGCTCCGTGTATCAAAGGCTCCAGCTCCAGACCGTCACGAACGTAGAGGGCGCCCACCCCTTTGGGACCATGAAGCTTGTGCCCCGCCAGCGTCACCAAATCCACCTCCAGGCCTTCCGTATTCACAGGAATCTTGCCCACACTCTGGGCGGCGTCGGTATGAACGAGCACTCCCCGTTCCCGGCAGAGCGTCGCGACTTCCGCAAGGGGGTTGAGAGACCCCGTTTCGTTGTTGGCGTGCATGACGGACACCAGCACCGTGTCAGGCCTGAGGGCATCTGCCACGTCTTGCGGATCCACCCGCCCGCAGCCATCCACCGGCAGTACACTGACAGCCCAACCTTCTCTTTCTAGGAAGCGGGAGGGCTCCCGCACGGCCGGATGCTCCACACCAGAGATGATGAGGTGCCGTCCCCTCTCCCGACGACCCCACGCCACTCCCTTCAGAGCCAGGTTATTGGCCTCCGAACCCCCACCGGTGAAGACAATCTCTTCCGGCCGGGCGTTGAGTAACGCAGCCACCTGCCCCCGGGCATTGTTCACAGCCTGTGCCGCCCGCCGGCCAGCCGGGTGACTGCTTGAAGGATTGCCGAACTCCTCACTCACCCAAGGCCTCATGACCTCCACAACAGTCGGATGCAGGGGAGTGGTGGCGTTGGCGTCCAGATATATGGGATCGTTTCTCGTCACCGGGCTCACCACCCTCACAGACCAAGCATGTTCGCATATTCTTGCAGCTATATATTTTTGTAGCTTATCACACGTATAATTCGGCACGAAACAGGGTATTAATATTATTGTAGGGGATAACCACCCGCCTTCTGAGCGCCATCAACCGCTAAACCCTATGGAGGATGGAGATGAAAAACACAGACATATCAGGCGACACACGAATTGGAGATATCGCGACAGCACTTCCTGCCTCAATGAGGATTTTTGAGCAATACGGCGTGGACTTCTGCTGTGGTGGAGACAAACCCCTGGCTGAGGCACTGCAGGGTACCGGTCTCTCCCTGGAAAATGTCCGAGCCGAGATAGAAGAAGCCACCACTGCGGAACCCCAGGGGAGCGCCGCCCACAGGGATCTAGCCCACGCCACACCCGAGAAGTTGATTGAGCACATCCTGGACACCCATCACCGTTATCTCAAGCGTGAGCTTCCCGGCCTTGAAAACCACCTGGAAACCGTTATCTCCGTCCACGGTGACGGCCATCCGGAGCTGCACGAGCTGGGTCGGCTGTTCAGCGGGCTCAAAGGGGAGATAGAGGGCCATCTGGATCGCGAAGAAAAAGAGACGTTCCCGGCCGTGAGAAACATCTCTGAAGGAGACGGATCCGCCATGGCAGCCATCCTTGGGCAGATGGAGGCGCTGGAGAGAGAGCATGACACGGTAGGTGACGCTCTCAAGAACATGCGGGGCGGCCTGACCTCCGGGTACCGGCTACCGGCCGACGCCTGCCCCACGTACACCGCGGTCTATAAGGGACTGGGGCAACTAGAGGCCGACGTCCACCGCCACGTCCACCTGGAAAACAACGTGCTCTTCCCGGCTCTGCGCAGGGAAACGAACGCCTGACACCAACCCGGACCAGGTGGAGCGGTGGAGCCAAACCGGCCCCAGCCCTCGCGATCCGGGCGGACAGGGCTATTTCCTGCTGCCAAAGAGCCTTCTCCGCACAGCCGCACCCTTCAGCCACTGGATACCCTCGGTGGGACTCAGCTCTTTGGGGCAGGCCTCCACGCAGTTCATTATGGTGTGGCACCGATAAGACCCGCGCTCATTATCAAAGGTAGGTAGCCGCTCTCTTCCGGCCTCATCCCGCGAATCCACCTCAAAGCGGTAGGCCTTGTAGAGAGCATGGGGGCCAAGATAGTTACCCTCCCCCCAGACCGATGGGCAAGAGCTATAGCAGGCCCCACAAAGGATGCAATCGACCGGACCGTCCAGCTTCCGCCGGTCCTCCGGCGACTGCAGTATCTCCTTCTGCGGATCCTCAGAATCACGGATCAGGTAGGGCTTGATGTACTCGTATTTGGCGAAGAACTCGTCCATGTCGCACACCAGATCCTTGACCAACGGGAGGTGCGGCATGGGCTCCACGGTCACCGTGTCGCCATGGAGGTGGCGAACGTTGGTCTGGCAGGCCAGCCTGTAGGTGCCATTGATGTACATGGCGCAGGACCCACAGACGGCGGCCCTGCAGCAATACCGGAAGGCCAGAGAGCCGTCCAGATGCTCCTGAACATAGAAAAGGCCTTCCAAGACAGTGAGGCTGGAGTCATAGGGGATGGTGAAATCCTCCCAACGCGACCCTGCGTCTTCCTCTGGGTCATACCGCTTTATTCTGAATCTCGCTTCTGGCATCAGTATTTACGCTCCTGTGGTTCGAACATCCCAAGGGCCACTTCCTTGTCCTTCAAACGGGGGCGCTCCGGCTCATAGTAGGCAAGCGTGTGTTTGAGCCAAGACGTATCATCCCGTGTCGTGTAATCGGTGCGCGCGTGAGAGCCCCGGGATTCACGTCTGGCCAACGCTCCAGCCGCCGTAGTCAAGGCCACATCCAGCATACCCTCCAGCTCAAGAGTACGGATCATGTCCAGATTGAATACTCCACCCGCATGGCGCAGTCCAATGTTGGCCACCCGATGTTTGAGAGCGAGCAGCTTGTCCAGACCTTCAGCCATCACCTCTTCCTCTCTGAAAACGCCGAAGTGATCCTTCATGGCAGTGGTCATGTCCGCCCGGATGGCATACGCATCCTCCGAGCCCTCAGCGGAAGCAAGTTTCTCCAGGCTGCGCTCAACCTCCTGCTGAGCTTTGCGCGTGGCTACCTCCCCGCGCTTCCTGACTTCAAGGCCTTGAACATACTTGGCAACAGCCGCTCCGGCCCGACGCCCAAAGACAACGGTCTCCAGCAGGGAGTTTCCCCCCAGGCGATTGGCTCCGTGCACAGAAACGCAGGCACACTCTCCTGCAGCATACAGCCCTGGGACCTCGGTGGCTCCGTCCACATCAGTGTCTATGCCGCCCATGGTGTAGTGCTGACTCGGCACAATGGGTATGCATCCTTCTATAGGATCTACGCCCTCAAAATGGATGGATAGGTCACGTATGCCAGGAAGACGTTCCAGGATACGCTCCGCTCCCAGGTGCCGGAGGTCCAGATGGATGAATCCACCTCCTCCGATACCACGGCCCTCGTTGATCTCCGTCTGTATGGCGCGCGCGGTGATGTCCCGAGGAGCGAGCTCCATGGCCTCAGGGGCGTATTTCTCCATGAAGCGCTCACCGGCCTCATTGAGGAGATACCCGCCCTCGCCGCGCGCACCCTCCGTCATGAGGATGTTCGTAGTAAACAAGCCGGTCGGATGGAACTGAATGAACTCCATATCCTTGAGCGGGGCGCCGGCGTGGTAGGCCAGAGCCATCCCGCCCCCTGTGGAGATTATGGCATTGGTGGAGTTGCTGTATGTGCGGCCGGCGCCGCCCGTGGCCATAACCACGGCTTCAGCGTGGAATCCCTGGAATCCTCCGCGGGTCATGTCATACGCTACGACCCCACGGCATACACCGTCTTCTACCACCAACTTGCTGACAAACCATTCCGTGTAGAAGGTGACTCCCTGTCTCAGGGCCTCCTCCACCACGGTGTGCAAAAGGTAGTGGCCCGTCTTATCCGCACCGTAGCAGGTGCGCGGATATCCGGCACCCCCAAAGGGTCTCTGGGCAATGCGCCCGTTGTCCAAGCGACTAAACGGACACCCCATTCTTTCCATCTCGTAGATTGTGGGGATGGCATCTTGGGTCATTTGGGCCACAGCATCCTGATCCGCCAGGTAGTCTGAACCCTTCACCGTATCGAACGCATGCCGTTCCCAGGTATCATCCGCAGAGTCAGGGTGGTTGGCTAGGGCCGCATTGATTCCTCCCTGGGCCGCACCGGAATGACTCCGCCCCGGCCATACCTGCGACACCACGGCCACATCCACACCGTCGCGCTGGGCTTCGATAGCGGCCCGCAAACCGGACAACCCGCCCCCAACAACTATCAATTCATGGTAGATCATGGGGCACCACCTACGCTGTCAGCCATGGCCAGAGCGCCCAAGTACCATAGGCGAAAGCCGTGACTCCAATAATCCCCAGGACAACAGAAACGGCTCTCCGGCTCCCGCCAGAGAACCCATAGTCCAGGAGCACTCCACGCAAACCGTTCAAGCCGTGAAAGAGACCGACCGCCAACAAACCCAGGTCTAACACAATGAAGACAGTCGATCCCAAACGGATCCCCACATTCTCAAAAGAGAGTTGACCCAACCCAAGAGCGTGGGTCACAATAATGTGGACGGCCAGACCCAGAAGCAGCAGTACAGCGGTGACACGCTGTAGCAGCCAGGCCCACATCCCTCCTCTATCTGCTCCAATCGTCTCTTCTCTCACTAATCCTCCATATCTCGTGTCACTACGTACGCTCTGAAATGCTTCAAAATACGATACCGCGTGTACTTACCGCACGTGGCTACCGCACCTGGCTACCACGCGGGACAGCCACGTGGGATTAGGACAGGAACGAAATCGCAATTACAACGAATATCCCCAGACCTCCAAGTGTCACCAGTGCCGCCGCCCATGCCAGGGATCTCTGACTCCCGATTCCCACGCCCAGATCAAAAAGCAGAATGCGGACACCATTGAAGGCATGGAACAATACGGCGGCAAGCAAGAACAGGTCCAGTATGACAAAGAACGGGCTTTCCAGCGTCTCGAAAAGCTGATCAAAACTCTCCGCACCTGCCTGTCCACGGGAAATGACCCATATGTGGGCGAGCAGGTAGAAGGCCAGAGCCACACCGGTGATCCGATGTAAGAGCCAGGCCCACATACCTGTTCCCTTCCAGAGGCCGGCCCCTACATTTGCCGCCTCCTGGTTCTTCATTGTCAAGACGCCACCTTCCTTTCGTAACGCTTCCGGCCTTGCTCGTAGAGGTCTCCTCCGTGGGCGTCGTTGACGACAAGGGCTGGGAATTCCACTACTTCCAGCTCCCGGATGGCCTCGGGACCAAGATCCTCATATGCGACTACGCGGGCGGCCTTGATGCGCTCCGCGATTAAGGCCGCAGCACCCCCGACAGCAGCCAGATAGACAGCCCCATGACGAACAAGCGCTTCCTTTACCTCAGGGCTCCTATACCCCTTTCCAATCATTCCGGACAGGCCGAGTTCGAGCAAGCGGGGGGTGAAGACATCCATGCGGCCAGCCGTTGTCGGACCCGCCGAGCCAATGGGTTTCCCCGGTTTGGCCGGGCTCGGGCCAACGTAGTAGATAATCTGCCCCTCCAGATCCACGGGAAGTTCCTCACCTTTCTCCAGCAACTCAATGAGCCTCTTATGAGCGGCATCTCGAGCCGTCAGGAGTCTCCCTGTTATCAGTACACTGTCACCTGCGGAGAGATCTGCCACGTCCTCAGAGCTCAGGGGTGTGGTGATGCTCTTGACCATTACAGAACCACCTCCTTGTGACGAGCCGAGTTGCACTGGATATTCACGGCAACAGGGAGGGAGGCGATATGCGCGGGGAACTCCTCCACAAAGACATCCATGACGGTAATCCGCCCGCCCAATCCCAGCGGTCCTATACCCAGGTTGTTGCAGCGCTCTTCCAACTCATCCTCAAGCTCCGCCAGACGGGGCACCGGGTTGGTAGAGCCCAGCTCACGCAGAATGGACTTCTTGGCCAACAGGGCCGCCTTCTCGAAAGTACCGCCCACACCCACACCTACCACCAGCGGGGGGCAGGCGTTGGGGCCGGCCTTGCTGACTGTGTCCACCACAAAATCAACTACGCCCTGCCTCCCCTGCGCGGGCTTGAGCATGGCGATAGCACTCATGTTCTCCGCCCCGCCACCCTTGGGAGCCAATATGATCCTCACCTTGTCACCCGGAACGACGCTCGTGTGCAGGACTGCAGGGGTGTTGTCACCGGTGTTGTTGCGGTCAGAGAACGGCTCCGTTACTATGGATTTGCGCAGATATCCTTCCTCATATCCCTTACGCACACCCTCATAGACCGCTTCCTGGAGATGACCGCCCACTAGATGCACTTCTTGGCCTATCTCCATGAAGATCACTGTGAACCCCGTGTCCTGGCACAGTGGCACGGAATCACGATCTGCAATCTCTGCGTTATCCAGAAGTTGCTGAAGCACATCTTTGCCGGCCTCTGATTCTTCCTTTTCCAACGCATCCTGAAAGAACTCTGTCACGTCCTTCCCAAGGTGGTAGCACGCATCCATAGAAAGACCGGCCACCGCCTCTGCTATCTGACCTACGTCGATATCCCTCATATATCCTCCTTATCAAGACGATTCCGGCAACAATGCCAAGATCGCCCTGGATCGGAATAAGAAAATCCAGCACCGATTCCCCCCGAGTCTGGGATCGTCACTGGATCACTAATGCTTCTGCTGTGACGTCCGACCAGGGATTTCCTCAATCCTCCGGACCGCCTACAGCCACAGTAGCAACAGCTATGTACGGAATCATTCCGATTCTGACTACAACCTTGTCTATAGCATACAACCTAAACGGAAAACTCCACAAGTACCTAACCAGTCACGGAAGCTTTGTTTCTTGCGTTAACAACGGCCAATCGGTAGACTCCAAGCCGCCGCTCCGGGTAGACGAGAGCGAGATCACATGGGGTAGTCCCGGGCTGCGGGAACTGCTGAATGGAAGGAGAATCTTGAGGGAGTCTGTTGCGCGAATCGCCATTCAGTTCACGCTCCTGATGGCTTTCTGGATCATCCTTTCGGGTCGACTGGAACTCAAGTACCTGCTTATGGGAGTCATAGCCGTCTCCCTGGTCCTTTGGCGCGGGCAAGACCTGCTGAGGTCACGCTCTGCCGGAGACACACGCCCGGGTTTGGCCCGGGGGCTCCGGAGCTGGATCCGCTTCATCCAGTACCTGCCCTGGTTGCTAGTCGCAATCGTGAAAGCCAATGTATATGTTGCGTATCTGGTCCTGCACCCGCGAGCGCCTATAGACCCCGTGCTGTTGCGCTTTCGTACTAACCTTCGCTCGGACATATCCCAACTTCTCCTAGCCCATTCCATCACACTCACCCCAGGGACCATCACCATCGATACGCAAGATCACAAGTACCTCGTGCACGCCATCCACCCTTCCGCCGCCGGAGACTTGGTGTCCGGAAACATGCAGAATCGCGTAGCGCGAGTCTTCGGATTCCCCCAATGCGAGGAACATGAGCCAACGGTGGCAAGGAAGGCTGACAGCACAAGACCATGAACCCTTTGTTTGTGACTTTCGCAGTCATAGTAACGCTCCTGATGCTCCTCTCCCTCTACAGGACAGTAAGGGGACCCACGGTCTTTGACCGCATGTTGGGAGCAGGAGTCATCTCCACAAAAGGCCTGATACTTCTCTGCTTGATCGGTTTCGCGTACGATCGGATAGACATGTTCGTAGACCTGGCCCTCACCTACGCACTCCTCAACTTCATTGGGACCGTAGTTCTGGCCAAGTACTTTGAGCACCGAACAGAGCAAGAGGCCGGCGAGGGAGATCCTAGGTGACCATACTGGCTATCATCCTCATGGCTGGAGGAGCGTTCTTTCTTGGGGTGGGGAGCCTGGGAGTCCTCCGCTTCCCTGATTTCTACACCCGGGCTCACTCCGTGGGGAAGGCGGACACAATGGGCGGCATGCTATTCGTATGCGGCATGATCGCGCATAACGGACTCCATCTGACCAGCCTCAAGCTCATGCTGATAGTGCTATTCATAGCCATCGCCAACCCCGCAGCAGCTCACGCCCTCATGCGGGCCGCCCTCCGCTCCGGAGTAGTCCCCTGGATGAAGCAGCCGGAGGAAGACGAACAAGGCTCGAAGGAAGAGCCGACACCGTGATCTGGCAAATAGAACCCCTTCTCTTCATCATGGCCTTGGTTGCAGCGGTTACGGCCCTACAGGTAAGGGATCTCTTGTCGGCCGTTGCGTTGTTAGCTGCCTACAGCTTTTTCCTTGCCCTCCTATACGCTCAGATGGGGGCAGGGGATGTCGCATTCACGGAAGTAGCGGTAGGGGCAGGTGTAAGCGGCGTGTTTTTCCTGGTTGCCCTCTACACCATGAGCACTCGGTCCAAGGATTGAGGTGGCGGACTTGAAGTGGTGGACGCTGATCGTGGTCTTGGCCTTCGCAGGAGTTGTGCTCCTGGCGGAAAATGATCTGCCGGAACGAGGGGACAACGCTGCTCCCGCAAATCAGCATGTATCTCCGTACTACGTAGAACACGCATTCCATGAGACTCATACTCCCAACATGGTCACCGCCGTCCTGGCCGACTACAGAGGCTATGACACATTGGGAGAGACCACGGTCATCTTCACCGCCGGTATCGCTTGCCTCCTCATTCTTCGCAGAGATAGGCGCGAAGAGGACGAGGACGAGGACGACCACGAGAAATCAAGCTAGGGCCAGATATCGGATGAAACTCAGATACGAAAGCGTGATAGTGGACCTGGCCGTACGCATCCTGGTCCCGTTCATCCAGATTTTTGCGCTGTATGTGGTGACACACGGCCACTACAGCCCGGGTGGCGGCTTCCAGGGTGGAGCCATCCTCGCGGCCAGCATACTGCTTCTACGTCTTTCTCTTGGCCAGGAACACGCCGCGCGCCGCTTCCCCACCAAGGTCATGCTCCCTCTCGGGGGACTGGGGGTGTTGATATACGCCCTGAACGGAGTCCTGGTAATGCCGCTGGGCGGGAACTTCCTGGACTATGGATTGCTCCCGCTACCGGGAGGGCTGGATGAGGCGCACATCCGCGCATGGGGAAGCCTGATCGTGGAAATTGGAGTGGCTCTCGGCGTGCTGGGCATCATGGTCTCTATTCTGGATGACCTCCTGGGGAGGGAAGAGTAAGTGCTGGACTCATTCCTCGGACACTATGCCTACTACACAACGACGGCTCTGATGGCCGTCGGCATGTGGGGAATGCTGGTCAAGAACAATCTGGTCAAGAAGTTGATCGGCATGAGCATCTTCCAATCCGCGGTGATCCTCTTCTTCGTAGCGGGCGCGAGCAAGCACGGGGCCACAGTCCCGATTCTTGAAGAAACCCTTGGCCTGGAAGATGCCTCGCTGTACGCAAACCCCCTCCCGCACACTCTCATGCTCACAGCCATCGTGGTGAGCGTGGCCACTACCGGCGTGGCGCTGGCCATTCTGCAGGCCATCTACAAGCGGCACGGCACGCTGGAGGAAGACGAGGTAATGGAAAGGATGCAAGAGTAGTCGGCGCGCACTTGCCAATCTTGATTGTACTGGCCGTCCTGCTGCCGGCCCTCATATCGCCGGCCTTTGGATTCACCCGGCCAGGATACACGTACCCACTGGCCATCCTGGGAGCGGCGGGTGCTGCCGCACTATCCCTGGCTGGCCTGTGGCGGGTGCTCTCTTCAGGTAGTATCAGCTACCACCTTGGAGGTTGGCCTCCGCCCGAGGGCATTGAGCTGGTCCTGGACCCGCTGGCTGGATTCATGGCTGTGGTCGTATCCTCCATAGGACTCATTGCGATCATCTACTCCCGCCGCTCACTGCTGGCGGAGATTCCCGGGAAGTTCTCCGCATTCTACGGAACATCACTGCTGTTGTTGACCGGCCTGCTGGGGATCGTATTGACAGGGGACCTCTTCAACCTCTACGTCTTCCTGGAGATCGCCTCCCTGTCAGCCTACGCACTGATAGCGATTGGGAGCAAGCAGGCTCCGTTTTCCGCCTTCCGCTACGTCATAATGGGCACCCTGGGAGGAACCTTCTACCTACTGGGGGTGGGCTTCCTATACTTCTCCACGGGAACCTTGAACATGGCGGACATGGCGAATCTCCTCCCTGCTCTGGTAGGGAGCCATGCGGTACTCGCCGCCGCCGTCTTTATGGTAGTCGGCCTGGGGTTGAAGATGGCGTTGTTCCCTATGCACATGTGGCTCCCGGACGCCTACACTTACGCAGCCAGCTCGGTGACCGGCCTTATCGCACCCATCATGACCAAAGTGGGAGCCTACGCTATGATCAGGATCCTGCTCACCGTGTTTCCACTGAGCTATGTTCTCAATGATGTACCCATCTTGACCGCTGTGGCGTGGCTCTCTGCCGCGGGAATCATATGGGGATCCGTGATGGCCATCGCCCAGAAAGACCTCCGTCGCATGTTAGCCTACAGCAGTGTGAGCCAGGTTGCGTATGTAGGTTTGGGATTGGCGCTGGCAAATCCGTTGGCCCTAATTGGAGGCCTTCTGCAGATTGCAAGTCACGCCATGACCAAGGCAACCCTTTTCTTCATCGCCGGAGCAATCCGCTTCCGTACAGGGACCGTAGGCATCTCCACGTTAGCAGGAACAGCACGCAGGATGCCCTGGACCTCGGCGGCATTGGTCGTGGCCGCTCTTTCCATGGTAGGCATCCCACCCACGAGCGGATTCTTTGCCAAGTGGTACTTGGTCCTGGGCAGCATCCAGACGGACAATTGGGCGTTCGTGGCGGTGATTGTGATCAGCAGCCTGCTGAACGCAGTGTATTTCTTCAGGATTCTGGAGCAGGCCTACCTAGCTCCCGAGACCAAAGGGGCGCAGGCGGTAAGCTCTACATCGGGTACGCAGCATTCAGACTCACCGAGGAGCCAAGAGATCCCACCAAGCATGTTGTGGCCCATCTTGTTCCTCGCTGCATTGATCCTCATCGTCGGGATCTTCAACGCTTTGGTGGTCACTGAAGTGCTCCGCCCCGCCCTGCCGGTGGGACTCTAGTAGATGGGAGCCATGGAGACCTACACATCCCTGGTCCCGCTGCTGGTCATACTGGTCTCGCTTACCGCCGTTCCCCTCATTGTAGCCTTTGGCAACCGGCCCAATATCCGGGAAGCTTGGACCCTGGGAGCCGCCGTCGTCAAGTTTCTCCTGGTATTCTCTCTGCTTCCTGCCGTCCTGGATGGCAGAGTGGCGGAGATAGTGCTCATGGACATCTCTCCGAACCTGCAGCTCGCCCTGCGCGCGGACACCTTGGGACTGTTCTTCGCTCTACTCGCTTCGGGCCTATGGATACTCACCTCTCTGTACAGCATCGGATATGTACGCGGTGCGCAGGAGAAGAAACAGACCCGTTACTTCGCCAGCTTCGCATTGGCCCTGTCAGCTACCATGGGAATCGCCTTCGCAGCCAACCTGCTTACCCTGGTCTTATTCTACGAGGTGCTCACTCTGTCCACCTATCCTCTGGTGGTGCACAAGGAGACGCCTGAGGCTATTGCGGGAGGCAGAAAGTATCTGCTCTATACACTCAGCGGGGGTCTGGCCCTGATAGTAGCGGTGGCCTGGACGCACCTGATCGCCGGACCGGTGACCTTCCAAGCAGGTGGCTTCCTGTACGGCCTGGTGGAGGGGAGGGATGCTGTTCTCCTGTTCATGCTCTTCGCCATCGGCGCCGGAGTCAAGTCCGCTATCATGCCGCTACACAGCTGGCTGCCGGCGGCCATGGTTGCTCCTACTCCCGTCAGCGCCCTCCTTCACGCGGTAGCAGTGGTGACAGCCGGGGTGTTCACGTTCGTGCGGATCATAGGGTTCGTGTTCGGGCCTACGCTACTTCAAGATATCGGTGTATGGAACTGGCTGGCAGGGTTGGCAGCTCTCACATTCATTCTTGCCTCGCTGCTGGCTTTCGGCCACGACAATCTCAAGCGACGTCTAGCCTACTCCACCATAGGCCACCTCTCGTACATAGTAATGGGCACTTCACTGCTGACCCCTGCCGCAATGACCGGCGGAATACTGCACATCGCCAACCACGCCGTCATGAAGATCACGTTGTTCTTTTGTGCGGGAGCTATCTACGTAAAGACCCACAAGGAGAACGTCAGCTCTCTGAACGGACTGGGACGACGTATGCCCATCACCTTTGCAGCCTTCGGGGTGGCGGCTCTGGGACTGGCGGGCATCCCACCCAGCAGCGGTTTCGTCAGCAAGTGGCTTCTGGGTATAGGCTCACTGCAAGCCGGACAGGGAATCCTGTTGGCAGCTCTACTCATCAGCGGCCTCTTGAATGCCGGCTACCTTTTCCCTGTGGTTTACCGGGGGTTTTTTCTCCGCCCTGACGGGATCAGCGCAGGGGAGGAGGCCAAGTGGCAGGTTGATGAGGCTTCATACATGATGGTGGTTCCGCTGGCTTTAACTGCACTGTTGTCTCTGTTCCTGGGACTCTTCCCGAACGGCGTGTTCCACTTCTACGACATGGCAAAGGCCGTCGCGGCCGCTGTGCTGGGGGCAGGATGATGCTACGTAGCTGGAAGATAGCTCTGATCACCGGATTGATTATCTCTGTGGTGGCTGAGTTCACGCTCCCCATGGAGCACCATGGCGTACAGTACTGGTGGATGAGCGTTCCCGCCTTCTTCGCAGCCTTCGGGCTGGTGAGCTGCCTCCTCATCATCGTGACATCCAAATGGTTGGGTAGAGCCTGGTTGCAGCGCTCGGAAGACTACTACGCTCAGCTCCGCCCCCCGGAGGACACCGGCGCGCTCCCGCAGGATGAGGACGAGGAGGAGAACAACCATGCCTAGTCTTCCCCCCGCACTGCCGTTCCTGGCAGGAGCTCTTCTTCTGCCTTTTCTGCCCCGGCGAGTCAGATCCGCCGCATTCCTTGTATTCCCAGTGTTGGCCTTCCTCCAGCTGGTCGCTCTGCAACCGGGGACGAGCGTAGATCTACCGTTCTTGGGACAGGAACTGGTAGTTCTCCGCGTGGACCGACTCAGCCTGGCGTTTGGATATGTCTTTGCCCTGATGTCCTTCATTGGGGGAGTCTACGGGTACCACCTGAAAGACGCGAAGCAACAGGTGGCGACTCTCCTCTACGTGGGCTGCTCGGCGGGGGTGGTGTTCGCGGGGGATCTACTCACGTTGATCATTTTCTGGGAAGTCATGGCAGTCTCTTCCTCTTATCTAATCTGGGCTCGGGGCACACTTGACTCCTTCCACGCAGCCGTACGGTATCTGTTGGTTCATATCACCGGCGGTAGCGTACTGCTGGGGGGTATTCTAGTTTATTCCTGGAGCACGGGCTCCCTGACCTTTGGGCATATTGATCCCAGCGTCGGAGGGTGGCTTATCCTGGTGGGTTTCGCCATCAACGCAGCAGTGCCGCCCCTCCACCCCTGGCTTCCGGACGCCTATCCCCAAGGAACCATCACCGGGAGCGTCTTCATGAGCGCTTTTACCACCAAGACCGCAGTCTACGCTCTGGCCCGGGGCTTCGCGGGTTGGGATATCTTGATCTGGGCGGGAGTGATGATGGCTCTGTATGGAGTTGTCTACGCTGTGCTGGAGAACGACATTCGGGGCATCCTCTCCTACAGCATAATTAGCCAGATAGGTTATATGGTGGCGGCGATAGGAATAGGGACGGAGATCGCCATCAACGCAGCCACCGCTCATGCTTTTGCCCACATACTCTACAAGGGCCTGCTCTTCATGGGAGCGGGAAGCGTACTGTACGCCACAGGACATTCCAAGCTGACCGCACTTGGAGGGCTGTGGCGCAAGATGCCCCTCGTCCTGGGTCTATACATGGTGGGAGCGGTGGCCATTTCTGGCTTCCCCCTGTTCAGCGGGTTCGTGAGTAAGTCCATGGTGATATTCGCCGCGGAGGAAGCCCGGCTCCCCTGGGTGGCGATTCTTCTCTATGTTGCCTCGATAGGCACGTTCCTCCACACTGGCCTGAGGCTCCCCTACTTCACGTGGGGCACCAAAGACAGCGGCCTGGAGCCCCGTCCGCTTCCGCGCAACATGTATGTGGGCATGGGGTTGGCGGCCGCAGCCTGCACCATCATTGGGATCGCTCCCGGTTTGCTCTACAACCGACTGCCTTACCCGGTTGAATTTCATCCGTATACCGTCCCCCACCTGGTATCCACCATGCAATTACTCCTGTTCGCGACTCTGGGCTTCTATCTGCTCCTTGGCCTCTTGAAGAGCCAAGCAACCATCAGCATGGACACCGATTGGTTCTACCGCCGTTTGCGACCGGCCGCGTTCCTTGTGGGGGTGTCCGTGCCTTCGCACCTGTTCGGGGCAGTTGAGAAGCTAAGTTTGCAGGGTGCCCGCGCGCTAATCTCCTTCGGAGCCAACCCGGTCAGATTTCTTCGCACCTTGCCACCCTGGTCCGGAGTTCACGGCCCCGTTGAGAAAGACACCTCAGAATACGATCCAGACAGCTACCGCCTCCCCGTGGGAGTAGCGGCAACCGCCCTTATTCTGTTCTTCTCTGCACTATTCCTCTGGAGTCTTGGGTAAGAAGCAACATAGGCTGAGCAATGAGCTGTGCTTGACGCCGAAGTCCGCTGCTTGAACGAACAGGAGGCAAGAACCATGGCCAACGAACACACATCCCTCCCCTGGACGGGGAACCTGGAGGAGCTGTCTGAATTCGCTGAAGACGGTATTGTAAGCCGAACACTGGTGAACATCCCCAGGGCCAAGACAGTCCTTTTCTCCATGAGCAAGGGTCAATCACTCTCCGAACATACCGCCAGTGTCCCCGCCTCCATCCACGTTCTGGAGGGTACGGCTACTATCCTGCTGGGATCTGACGAATACAAAGCCTCACCAGGCTGGTACGGCTTCCTTCCGGCGAATCTTGCCCATACGGTCAACGCGGATGAAGACCTGGTCTTTCTTCTGGTAATGTTCAAGGAAAGTTAGTTGGACAAGAGGCCCAATCAGGAAAACCTGTAATCAGGAGGAACATGCGCGTACTCTCGGGGATCCAACCATCTGGCCGACTCCATCTCGGCAACTACTTCGGAGCCATGAAGCCGCAACTAGCGCTTCAGAAGGATAGTGAGCCCTTATACTTCATAGCCAGCTATCACGCGCTGACCACCGTCCACGACCCTCACCAACTTCGGGCGCTCACTGTGGATGTGGCCATGGACTATCTGGCTCTGGGATTGGATCCGGAGGTGACTACCCTGTTCCGCCAACAAGACGTGCCCCAGGTCACTGAGCTGGCCTGGATACTCTCCTGTGTGACTCCCATGGGGTTCTTGGAGAGGGCGGTCAGCTACAAGGACAAGGTGGCACAGGGCCTTTTCCCCAACCACGGGCTGTTTGCCTATCCCGTGCTGCAGGCCGCAGACATCCTGATCTATCTATCAGAAGTTGTTCCTGTGGGCCAGGACCAGAGGCAACACATAGAGATCACCCGGGATATAGCCAACAAGTTCAATCAAGAGTTTGGCGAGGTCTTCGTGGTGCCAGAGTCCCGCATCATCGAATCCACCGCAATTATACCGGGTACAGACGGACGGAAGATGTCAAAGAGCTATGGCAACGAGATAGGCATCTTTGAGGAAGGAACGACTCTGCGCAACAAGGTAATGGGCATTGTGACGGACTCTTCTGGGATAGATGAACCCAAAGATCCACATTCTTCCACGCCCTTCCTTCTACTAAGAATGCTGGCCTCCGCGGAGGAGACAGCAGAGTGGGAGAGAAGGTATGTTGAAGGTGGCATGGGCTTCGGAGAAGTCAAGAAGAGGCTGCTGGAGCTTATCCAGGAGACATTGGCCCCGGCTCGAGAAAAGCGCCGGGAGCTAGAGAGAGATCCGGGCTACGTGGAGGACGTGTTGACCGAGGGTGGCAAGCGGGCGCGGAGCATCGCTCGCCCTGTCATGGAGCGTGTGCGCGAACTCACCGGACTGCCCATCTCTTACAAACCTGTATAGGAGGACCGCATGGAGTCACCCATATCGGAGACATCCAACGTCTTGGCGGAAGTATTGGCTGGTTTCTCTCATGAGATAAACAACCCCCTCACAGCGGCTCAAGGCCTCGCCACTCTGGCCAAAGACGAGACTGTGGATGCGCAATGCAGACAAGATCTGCAGACCATCGAGCATGAAACGGAGCGGGCCGTCGGAATGGTGAGCAACCTCCGTGGGCTGGCACTCATCCTTGCCGACATCAACGGTCCTGCAGATCTCAATGTCGTCGTGGACCGCATCATCAAGGTTAGATCATATGAAATGGCAGCCCGAGGCGTAGACCTACGCCTACAGGCCGATCAGAGCCTCCCACCCATTCCTCTGCCCGGAGCACAGTTGGCTCCCTTGCTCCTATCGCTGGAGGTGTTGGCAGAGAAAATATCATCTGAAGCACTAGAAGAGGCCGGCAGCCGTACCGAAGAGCACCCTGCCAGCAATGTGGAGATACTATTCAAGACCTCCGCCTCGCCACGAGGACCTTGGCTGGAAATGGTGATGCGGACTCCAATCGCCACAGGCACCTTGCCAGAGCACCTGTCTGAGAAGAGTGGGCTTCAGGCTCTTGTACACTTCTCCGGGACAGAACTAGAGGTGAGAGACCAAGCGCAGGGAAGAACTACTATCCGCCTGCTGTTCCCGGACGCAACGGCATAGCCCACCTCTCAACCGCGCTACCGTGCACACACCCAACCCCAATACAACAGGCAACCTCCAAGCTGCTGTCCTGGAGGCGCTATCTTCAATTACAGAAGTGGCCCGCCTGAAACTGCTATCCGCGGAGGAGCGAGAGCGTGTGTTGCTCCTGGAAGCTCAAGCTGAGGATGCGGGGGCGGCCGGGGGTATCATGGACATGGTGAATGAGGGGATCAACGTGGTCTTACAGGCCCATCATGTCTACGCAGTCTTGGCGAGCCCCATGGGCGCCGCAAATCCGCCAAAGCCCTGGACTGTCATGATGGACGAGTCTGATCAAGTGCTGGGAGAATGGCTTTCGCAGCACCGCCTCTCGCAACTGAAGGTTGATGATTCCTGCAGGTTCATATCCCAGGACTTCGTCGTCTACACAGACCGCAAGGCTTCAGGTCGTTGCCGGTTCGTGATGCCCTACATGCCCCTGGAAACCTCCCCGCATCACCCTCAACTGCGTTCCTGCGGTGTCGGTTGTCCTTCCGGACCCGCAGATCAGTATCTGCGAGAGCTGCTGGGAGGAGCCAGTGACGACTACGCCACCCTCATAGCCGGGGCGTGGTTCAAGAGCGAAGAAGAGACCTAGACAAGAGGAAAAGAGCGGACACTGGCCGCAGTATACCCCATGGGGTATACTGGGTGTAGATAAGAGACTACTTTCCCATGATTCTCCATGAAGGGGTACGGAAGGAGAGAAGGACCATGACGGAGACAAGAAAGAAAAGTCCCTCCCGCTCGCTCGCCAACAGCTCAGGTATTCACGCAGAGATTGACGCGGGTGTCTGTGGCTTCAAGACTACAGTGGAAGCGGACCCGGATGGGCCACGCAGCATACACCTGACAATTGAGAGTGATTGCGCTCAGATACAGAAGGCCGCTCCCTCCCTAACCGAGATAGACATGCTGGAAGAAAGCAAGGCCGGGGTAGGACGGGGCCGCGTCTACTACGAACTGGCACAATGCGTGAAGCACGTGACCTGTCCAGTGGCCTCAGGTGTGCTGAAGGCGGCTGAAGCCGCGGCCGGGCTGGCCCTGCCGCGCGACGTCAGCATCCGGTTGACCAAATCTGAATGAACCTGAGCTGAACCTCGTGACTAGTCAATCAAGAGAAGACCCGTCCAGCGCACAGGTTCATTAGACGAGAGAGCCAAGGGAAGGCCTGCGTTCCGGGCTGTCGCGGACACGTCTATGCCCACACCCTCCATCGCGGGTCGCGCCTCAAAAGGATGCCTGCAGGGTTCTCCGCTTCCCACACCCACACAATCCGAGCACAGGATGCAGATTCCTCCCGTGAAGCCCGCAGCATAGGTGAAACCCGCCTTGAAGGCGTCCGCTTCCAGACGGCTTATGACGCGACCCAGCAGACGGTTGGCTTCCCCATGCAGCTCTTCTTCAAGCCCTGAAACATCTTTGCGGGCCAAGCCTTCGGTATCAAGATCTTCCGATCCGCGACCAGAGACCACCTGCACCACCAGAGCGGCCCTGTAGCGGGCCCGTATAGCTCTGAACTCGGTTACGGATAACGTGTTAGGTGGACAGTAGAGGTAGTTGCCATAACCCTGGCAGACCGGCACCGCGCATTTCAACGTTACTCGCTCATCAGCCACCACATCCGTACTGGGGATGAGTGCCGCCACCTCCGCACCGTAGACCTGCGCGGCCTCCACCAGGAAGCGAAATTCCTCCTCCAAACCATCCCGCCTGCGCGCCCCACCGACCTCAGACACGTCTCCCTGACGGCTATCCCCCATCCCTGTTATCCCCTTTCCTCAGCAGTTTCCTCCTGGCCACATTCACTCCACCATGCACCAGGCCGGCCACACCATTCGCAAGGTCCTTAGCCTCCTCCGCCAGCATCTCCCTGAAAACCGAGGAATACTCGCCTATCGCTCGGAACTTCTCATACCTCTGACGTACAAGACGCCTCACCGAGACCTCATCCAGACCGTATACCTCTCGGATCAGAGCCTCCCGCAACTCACGGGCCGCGGCTGCGGGATCCACGTGAGCGCCACCCTCCGGTTCAGTGATGATGGAGTCAATCACCCCCAACTTCCGCAGATCCAGCGCCGTCAGCTTCAGATTTTCCACAAGATCCTCAGCACGAGAGGAGTCCTTGTAGAGTATCGCCGCCGCTCCCTCTGGAGCTATTACCGAGAAGATGCTGTTCTCCATCATGAGCATGCGGTCACAGGCGCCGAGCGCGAGTGCTCCCCCAGAACCTCCCTCTCCGATAACCACAGATATGGTGGGAGTACGCAGCTCACTCATAGCGGAGAGCGAGGTAGCTAGGCTCATCGCCAATCCCCGCTGCTCCGACTCATACGTGGGCAAGGCGCCCGGCGTATCCAGCAGCGATATCAGGGGGAGCCGGAACTTCTCAGCCAGGCGCATAGCCCGCTGAGCCTTCCTGTACCCTTCAGGAAGCATATGGCCACCCCGGCGCACAGGATCACCGTGCCCGCGTTCCTGACCCATGACCACCACAGACCGACCCGCTAGCTTGGCGAAGCCCATGACCAAGGCAGCGTCGTCACCAAAGGTTCGATCGCCGTGGAGCTCCACAAAATCATTGAACACCAGATTGATGTAGTCCAGACTGGTGGGGCGATCTTCACGCCGAGCAAGCTGGACAACATCCCAACCCTTTTCCGGTTCCGACCTGGACGGCACCTTCCGCTTCTGACTCCGCTTGAATTCGAGGCGAACGTCATCCGCGAAGCAGGCAAGAAGGGCCGTCAGTACGCCCTTGAGCCGCTCCGGTTGGACCACCGCGTCCAGCATCCCATGCTGGAGTAGAAACTCAGCCCGGTGGGAATCGGGGGGGAGAGGCTCCCCCGTTGTCTGCTCCACCACCCGGGGACCCGCGAAACCTATCAGCGCCCCCGGCTCTGCCAGAATCACGTCTCCCAGATTTGCAAAACTGGCGTATATCCCACCTGTGGTGGGATGAGTGAGAACTGACAGGTACGGAACGCCCTTCTCCCTGAGACGGGTGGCGGCGGCGGCCGTCTTGGCCATCTGCATGAGGGAGATCATCCCCTCCTGCATCCGCGCACCGCCCGAGGTCACCACGGTGATTATTGGATTACCTTCCCGAACAGCTCGCTCAAAGACGCGAGTTATCTTCTCACCCACCACCGAACCCATGGAACCGCCCATGAAACGAAAGTCAAGAACGGCCAAGATAGCCTGATAGCCACCTATCCGGCAATGGCCGGTGAGGACCGCCTCCCGTAGGCCGGTCTCCATGCGGGCGGACCTGAGACGTTCCTCATAAGGCTTGTCATCAATGAATTCCAGAGGGTCAGACGCAGCATAATACCTGTCGAACTCCTTGAAAGTGTCCGCGTCAGCCAACTGCCGAATACGCTCCGGCGCCGTCATTGCGCCTCCCTCATGCTCAGGAGGAGATACGCATGGCCTCCTCCACCAGATCAGCCACCTCGGTCGGGTTCACTCCTACCCGGATACCTTTGCTCTCAAGCGCTTCTTTCTTGGCCTGAGCCGTTCCCGCAGAGCCTGAAATGATTGCTCCGGCATGCCCCATCTGTTTCCCCGCAGGTGCAGTAAAACCGGCGATATAGGCTACAACGGGCTTGGTCACGTGCTCGGCGATGAAATCCGCAGCCGCTTCTTCTTCGCTGCCACCAATCTCACCCACCATCACTATGATCTCAGTCTCCGGATCCTGTTGGAAGAGACGCAGCATGTCTATGAAATTGGAACCGACAATGGGGTCGCCGCCGATGCCCACCGCCGTTGACTGTCCCAATCCTCTCAGCGTAACCTCATTCGCTATCTGGTAGGTCAGGGTGCCTGAGCGGCTCACAAGGCCCATCTTGCCGGGACGAAACACCTGAGTGGGCATGATCCCCACGTTGGACTTCCCGGGTGATATCACGCCTGGACAATTGGGGCCGACCATCTTCACTCCCTTGGCCCGGAGGTAGTTGTAAGCACGGAGCATGTCGTGGGCCGGGATGCCCTCCGTTATGGTCACAATGAGCTCAACGCCAGCGTCCACTGCCTCATACATGGCGTCCGTCGCGAAACGAGGGGGCACGAATATGAGAGACACGTTCGCGCCAGTCTCATCCACCGCCGCTCTCACAGTGTCGAAAACCGGGATGCCCTCCACATCTTGTCCACCCTTCCCAGGGGTGACTCCTCCCACTATCCGCGTACCATAATCCCGGTTACGCAGCGCATGGAAGGAGCCTTCGCGGCCAGTCAGACCCTGCACTACCACCCTGGAATTCCTATCTATGAGTATCGCCACATCCGCCCCTTCAGTTAAGCCGTCTGGGCCACGAGCTCTACCGCTCTGCGTGCCGCATCAAGCATGGTCGCTTCCACGTACAGATTGTCCGGGCCGGCATCCGCCAAAATGGCTCTGCCTTCCGCCTCGTTGGTGCCGTCCAGGCGTACAATGATGGGCATCTGGATTCCCATCTTCTCCACAGCGGTGAGGACACCCCGCGCCACCTCGTCGCAACGCGTGATTCCCCCGAATATGTTGAAGAAGATAGTCTTGACCTTAGCGTCGGAAGTGATGATCTCCAAAGCATCGACTATCTCGCTTGCCTTCGCTCCACCGCCCACATCCAGGAAATTCGCCGGACTGCCCCCGGCATCTGCCACAACGTCCAGGGTACTCATCACCAGGCCGGCTCCGTTACCCAGCACGCCGATAGACCCGTCCAGCTTGACGTAGGTCACACTCTTCTCGTGGGCCAGCTGTTCCTGAGGATCAGAGGCGCGCACATCCCGCATCTCCGCCACCTCACCATGACGATATAGGGAGTTTCCGTCTACAGAGAACTTGGCGTCCAGCGCCACGAAATCCCCTGACCCGGTCAGTATCAGCGGGTTGATTTCCACCAAAGTAGCCTCGTACCTGGTGAAAGCGTTCCATAGCCTAAAGAAAACGCCGCCCAGCGGGCGCACGAGATCCTTATTCAGTCCACTCTCGAAGGCCAGCCGCCTGGAATGATAGTCGCTCCAACCCACCAACGGATCCACATGGACTCTCGCGAGCGCCTGGGGTTGGGTGCGGGATATTTCCTCCACATCCATGCCGCCCATGGGCGAGAACATGGCCATCGCCTTTTTGGCTCCACGGTCGAGAATAATGGAAGCGTACATCTCCTGCTCAATATCCGAAGCCGCCTCTATCAGAACCCTGTAGACGATATGGCCCTTGATATCCATCCCCAGCATCTCTTCCGCGGCCGAGCGTGTCGCATCTGCTCCCTTCACCACCTTCACTCCTCCAGCCTTGCCGCGGCCGCCCACATGCACCTGAGCCTTCACTACCACCCGGCCTCCCAGCTCAGCGGCCGCCGCGGCGGCTTCGTCCGGAGTCTCTGCCACACGCCCATGAGGTGTAGACAGCCCAACACTCCTGAATAGCTCCTTGCCCTGAAATTCGTGCAGATCCATCCGTCTCTCCTTCTCAGCCCACTATTGCCAACAGAATACCAGCCGCGACCGCGGACCCAATGACTCCGGCAACATTCGGTCCCATGGCATGCATAAGGAGGTAGTTGTCAGGGTCCGCCTCTTGCCCAACCACCTGACTCACTCGTGCGGCCATCGGAACAGCCGAGACCCCCGCTGAGCCTATCAGAGGATTCACCGGCTCCCGTGCGATCAAATTCATGAGGCGCGCCAGCAACAGACCGGCCGTCGTCCCCACCATGAAGGCTACGAGACCCAGGAGCAAGATAGAGATGGTCTGCCAATTCAAGAAGTTTTGCGCTGTCATGGTTGCCCCTACCCCCACTCCCAGGAATATTGTCACTATGTTCAGCAGTTCATTCTGTGCGGCTCCCAACAGACGGTCCACAACCCCAGACTCCCTGAAAAGGTTCCCCAACATCAACGCCCCTATCAGGGGAGTTGCAGTGGGCAGAAGAAAACCCACAAAGACCGTCACGGCAATGGGAAAGATTATCTTCACCCTCTTGCTCACCTCTTTGAGCTGTTCCATCCGTATCCGCCTCTGGTCCTCGGGCACGACCAGACGCATGATAGGCGGCTGGATTATAGGGACCAGAGCCATGTAGGAGTATGCCGAAACCGCAATGGGCCCCATCAGGTGGTCTGCCAGTTTGGAGGTCAAGAAGATCGCCGTGGGCCCGTCCGCCCCACCTATGATCCCGATCGCGCTCGCTTCCTGGAGATTGAACCCCAGGCCGAGGGCGCCCAGCAGGGTGGCAAAGATGCCGAACTGGGCAGCAGCTCCCAGCAGAATCGTCTTGGGATTGGCGAGAAGGGGGCCAAAATCCGTCATGGCACCCACGCCCATGAAGATAAGTGGGGGGAAGATACCGAATTTGACCCCCATGTACAGCCAGTCCACCAACCCACCGTGCTCCACCAGGGCTTGGAAGATGTCGGACTTCCCCCATTCTCCCGGGCCCAGTCCGGCCGGACCCAACCATATCTCGCTGTGAAAGATACCGCTGACCGGGATATTGGTCAGAATCGCCCCGATGCCGATGGGAAGAAGCAAGAGCGGCTCAAACTTCTTGACGATGGCGAGGTAGAGCAAGACGCAACCGACCAGAATCATGACCAAGTTGCCCGGCGTTGCGTTGGCCACACCCGTGGAAGACACCAGGTCCGCAAATGACCGGGAGATCATCTCAAGCACGCTCTAGACGACCTCCACTACCAAATCGCCCTTGGAAACGTTCTGTCCGTCCCCAACCGCCACTCGGCCCACAGTGCCCTCAGCCTTGGCCCGAAGCTCATTCTCCATCTTCATGGCCTCAAGAATCGCTACCACATCTCCTGGGGAGACCTGATCCCCTTCTGAAACGAAAACTCGGAGAAGCGTGCCAGGCATGGGAGCTAGGACACTCTTGCCCGCTACCCCCGTTTCCGCAGCTGCTGAAGGCGGCGATGACACCCGGTTCTGCCCGCTAGACCCCGCTTGAGGGGAGGCGGAGGCCGCGTCATGACCCTGAGCCCCTCCAGACCTGGATCTGGCCCGCGGAGATCCGGACAGCGCAGCCTCCGCCTCCGGCTCACCGCCACCAAGCTCCACGTCAATCTCCTCACCGTCCACAGTGACCCTGAAAGCCCGGTGATCTACCTCCTCTACCTGGACTTCGTAGTCATGTCCTTCCACCCTGAGCGTATACTTCATACCCTTATCCTCGCAGCGATTTCAGGCGTCCCGCATGCTTCCATTGTTCTCCCGTCTTGCGGATAGGCTCGTAGACATGCGCCTGCTCCCTGTCTTCTAAATACAGCCCCACAGCCACCAAAGCGACTGTCCGTCTGGTCGATTCGTTCCTGGTCTCCGTCGACGCTTGAGAAGGCAGGTCAGGTTCCCGCTCTACCGAAGGCCTGAAGAGCATCTCCAGGAGGCCCGTGGCGAGCGCGAGCAATATGAGGACCAAGAAAACTACCCCCATCCCGACCACCATCAAGCTCAGTCCTTGGGCAAGATCACTCATAGCCCACCTAGAGGGGGATGTTCCCGTGTTTCTTGCTTGGCCGGTCTTCCCTCTTGGTCAAAGATCTCTCCAGGGCCTTGATGAGAATGGGCCGCGTGTCCCTTGGTTGGATGATGTCGTCCACGTAGCCACGTTCAGCCGCAATGAACGGGTTGGCAAACCGCTCCTCATACTCTTGGATCAACTCTTCCCGCCTGGCGGCACTAGCTCCCTCGTCTTCAATGGAGTCCAACTCACGCCTGTAGAGGATGTTGGCCGCCCCTTGTGGACCCATCACCGCAATCTCCGCAGTGGGCCAAGCGAAGTTGAAATCCGCCCTAATGTGCTTTGAGCTCATGACGTCGTAGGCGCCGCCGTAGGCCTTCCTGGTGATGACAGTCAACTTGGGCACCGTGGCTTCACAGTATGCGTAGAGCAGTTTGGCCCCGTGTGTGATTATCCCACCCCACTCCTGTTCCAATCCCGGAAGGAAGCCGGGAACATCCACAAACGTGATGAGCGGGATGTTAAAGGCATCACAGAAACGAACGAAACGCGCCCCCTTCCTGGAGCTGTCAATATCCAGGGTACCCGCGAGGTGAGCCGGCTGATTGGCCACTACACCCACTGGATGGCCATTCAAACGGGCGAACCCGATAACCAAATTCTCTGCGTAGAGGCGCTGAACTTCCAGAAAGTCACCGCTGTCTACGATATCGCCTATCACCTGATGCATGTCATACGGTGCGTTGGGACCGTCCGGTACTATCGTCTGCAGAGACTCAGATGTGCGGGTGGGGTCGTCCGTAGGTTCAAGCCACGGAGGGTCTTCCATGTTGTTGGAAGGCAGGAATGAGAGCAGGGATCTGGCTTCTTCTATACACTCCTTCTCACTGGAAGCGGAGAAGTGGGCCACTCCGCTGGTGCTGTTGTGAGTCCGGGCCCCGCCCAGATCCTCAAAGGAGACATCTTCTCCAGTCACTGTCTTGATCACGTTGGGACCGGTGATGAACATGTGGCTGGTTTCTTCCACCATGAATATGAAGTCAGTCATAGCAGGAGAGTAGACGGCACCACCCGCACAAGGTCCCATCACGAGAGAGAGTTGGGGAACAACGCCGGATGCGTCAACGTTCCTGTAGAAGATCTCCGCGTATCCCGCTAGAGACACCACGCCCTCCTGAATCCGAGCACCACCCGAATCGTTCATCCCTATACAGGGGGCGCCCATCTTCAGCGCTAGATCCATGAGCTTGCAGATCTTCTCCGCAAAGACTTCCCCCAGGGAACCACCGAAGACGGTGAAATCCTGTGAGAAGACAAATACCAGACGCCCTTCCACTGTCCCGTGGCCGGTAATCACACCGTCACCGTAAGGTCGCTTCTCCTGCATGTCAAAACTGTAGCAGCGATGACGGGCGAACATATCCATCTCCACCAAAGAGCCTTCGTCCAGGAATAGGTCTATCCGCTCACGGGCGGTCAGCTTCCCCTTGGCGTGTTGGCGATCTATTGCGTTCTGGCTGGCAACGTGAAGAGCGTCCGCTTTCACCTCACGCAGATGATTCAGCTTCTCCCTGGTAGTATCCAACCCGCATCACTCCTCGGATAACCGTGGTTCCAACTCTACAATCTCACCGCCTGTCCGGCCTTGAACTCCCCCATCTCTCGGCGCAGCACGCTAATAACCTCTCCCAAAGTCGCATACCGACGCAGCGCCTCTTTCATCGGATAGAGGAGATTGTCCTCACCGCGTACCGCTTCCCTCAGCTCGGCGAGAGCCAATTGTACCGCACCATCGTTCCTCTCCTCCCGCAACTCTTCCAAACGGTGGGATTGCTTCTCCCTGACCTCTGGGTCTACCCGCAAGATTTCCATCTTTGAATCATCGTCGGTAGCGAGCATATTGACCCCAACAACCGGTTTCTCTCCGGCTTCGATGGCCATCTGGTATTCGTAGGCAGATTCCTCAATCTGATGCTGAGTGAAGCCCCGTTCAATCGCGGAAACTGCTCCACCCATCTCCTCCACCTGGCCCATGAGCTCCAGGGCCTTAGCCTCCATCTCATCTGTCAGACTCTCAACTACAAACGACCCGGCCAGAGGATCGACCGTATCTGCCAGCCCACTCTCGTGAGCCAGCACCTGCTGCGTACGCAAGGCTACGGTCACCGATTCGTCCGAGGGGAGGGAGAGAGCCTCGTCATACGAATTGGTGTGCAGTGACTGTGTACCTCCCAGTACCGCCGCCAGCGCCTGCAGAGTAACTCGCATGATGTTGTTGCGGGGCTGCTGCGCGGTCAGGGCCGAGCCCGCCGTTTGCGTGTGAAAGCGCAGTTTCAGGCTCTTGTCGTCCTTTGCTCCGAATTGATCACGCATCAACCGAGCCCATATGCGTCGGGCCGCCCTGTACTTGGCTACCTCTTCCAGAAGGTTGTTGTGGGCGTTGAAAAAAAAGGAGAGTTGACCCGCGAACTCGTCCACCTCTAGACCGGCGTCCACAGCGGCCTGCACGTACGCTGAGCCGTTGGACAGCGTGAAGGCCAGTTCCTGTGCGGCAGTGGATCCCGCCTCGCGAATATGGTAGCCGGAGATGGAAATGGTGTTCCAGCGGGGCAGGTTTTCTCGGCAGTACTTGAAGATATCCGTGACGATGCGCATGGAAGGTTTGGGAGGGAAGATATAGGTCCCCCTGGCCACGTACTCCTTCAGTATGTCGTTCTGGATGGTTCCCCTGAGTTCCCTGGTGTCCGCACCCTGTTTCTCCGCAACCAGTTCATAGAGGATCAGGAGGACGGAGGCCGGGGCGTTGATGGTCATGGAGGTGGAGACCTGATCCAGCGGTATGCCGGCAAACAGAACCTCCATGTCCGCCAGCGAATCCACGGCCACCCCTACCTTGCCCACTTCCCCCTCCGCCAGGGGGTGGTCCGAGTCATACCCCATCTGAGTGGGAAGATCAAAGGCTACTGAGAGACCGGTCTGGCCCGCATCCAACAAGTAACGATAGCGACGGTTGGACTCCTCTGCAGACGCAAACCCCGCGTATTGACGCATTGTCCACTTCCGGCCGCGATACATGGTCGGGTATACGCCACGGGTGAACGGAAAGCCTCCGGGTTCACCCAGGTCCGTGTCCCAATCCTTGCCGGCAACGTCATCCCAGTCGTAGGTGGTTCTTATTTCTATCCCGGAATCGGTGCTACGCTTATCCTCTTCCATCACTCTACCTCCCCCTAAATCGACTGGACCATCTCAGACAGTACTCCCAGCGTGCTCTTGGGGTGGATGAAGGCAATCTTCTTGCCTCCCGCACCGACGCGAGGAAATTCATCTATCAGCCTGAAGCCGGCGTCACGCGCCTCTTGGAGAGCTTCTTCAATATCCGGAACGGCGTATGCCACGTGATGGATTCCGGGGCCGTTTCTCTCCAAGAACTTAGCAATTGGAGAATCATCCCGAGTAGGACTCAGGAGTTCCAATGTACTCTCTCCGATCCCCAGAGATACCGTTGTCACCCCCTGGTCGTCCAGAGTTTCCCTGTGGGTCACCTCAAGGCCCAGACTTTGACTATAGACGCGGACCCCTTCCTCCAAGTCCTCAACCACGATACCCAGATGATCAATCTTTGACAACATCGCTACCCCCTCCGTGCTCAGGGTCGTTCTGCCTGCCAGTCCTCCCGAACACCCAACTTCTCCATCTCCGCATACAGAGTCGGAGAGGAAAGCGCACCCAGGTACGTGCGTCCCCCCTCTGATATCCCCACCAATCCGTCACTGCCCTGGCGAAGATGGTACTGCAGACCGTCCGTACGGAAGAATACAAGAAGCAAACCGTTATCGTCCAACCTGACTTCCCCTCGTACTAACTTCGCCCTGTTAACCTGGGTCAATAGCCCCTCCAGAAGACGACCTTCTTCTTCTCCGGTATGAATGGCCAGATCCCTCACGGTCACCTTCTGAGGCCCGAAAGCGAAAGCCTCTATCTGTTTCGCGTCCAATAGGGGTGCCGACCAGGAGAAATAGAGGACATAAGCTCCCAAGCCGGCGATCATGTAGGCGACAGCCAGTAGAACAAGAATGCGTCTCACTTCTCACCCATTTCTTCAGAAGTCTCGCCCTTCGGCGCCAGCATTTCTTCAACAATGATGCCGTAAGGGTGCCAAGCCGGAGAATACAGGAGACTTGCTCCCTCACGAACCGGTGCCCGAAAAGTAACAACAAGGTCAAGGGAAGCCCGGTACCGCAAGGTCCGAGGGGGCGGACCTGTGCGTCCTGGATCCACCTGCCACCTTTCATCATCTGCAACCAACTGGAAATCATTGGGGTCAACACGCACCGGCAGTCTGCCTCGGCTCTTAATGCGAACCCGAGCCTGATAGAAGACGTCTCCCTCGCCCAGCGGAAAGGCCATGCCTTCGGTCAGCGTGTGATCTGGCGCACCGGGAACGACCACCAGATGGAAGGAGTCTACTTCAAAGAGTACGTCTCCCACCTTCAAGGGCGCACCCGTCTGGATCTTCAGTCTGGTTGTTGCCTCCTCAGCCGAAGAATCCGTGGACCTGGAATTAGTCGCCTCTTCGCCACCAAAACAACCCAGGAACAACCAGCCTGCAGCCATGCCTCCCACAAGGACCACTGACAAGAGGACAAGCAGTGCGGGGAGTGGATTTCTGCGCTTCCCCCTCTTTTGCGGGGGGATGTCAGACGCCTTCTGCCTGCGCTTACCTGCGGTTCTATTCACCCGGTGACCCTTTCAGAACATCACTAAGAAAACCAAAGAAATGCCGCCTTGCGTCTTCTCCTTGCCGGCCGGAGAAAAGATCCGTCCCATGTTCCGAGCCCGGAAGAAGTACCAGATCCTTGGGGGGCAAGGCGGCTTCGTGCAGGGCGCGGGCGTTATCCGCCCCCACATCTTCCTCAGCTGCCATGAACAGCTTCGGAGCCTTTACACGCGCCACCGCGTCCTCCGCGGACAAGCCCTTGAACTCCACCGGAGCCGAAATGGTAACTACTCCTGCCGTGGGCTGCTCTGCCGCCACCCGAAGCGCAGCCGTCCCTCCCATGGAGGCGCCTACCAGGACAACAGAAGTAACCCCCCTGGCCTTAACCTCCTCCAACGCTGCGCGCAGGTCCAGATCAATGTGCTCTATGTCCTTGCTGCCTCCGGACCTACCATAGCCGCGGAAGTCAAAAGTCAGCACTGCATACCCCTTCTCCGCTGATTCGCGGGCAATAGAGTACCAGCTACTCTGGTCCGCAGGGTACATGTGGGACAAAATTAGCACCGTGTCCCCCGAGCCGAAGAGATATCCGGAAAGCTCCACTCCGTCCTCGCTGGTGAAGACAATCCTGGCGGCATCCTTCGGCGCCTCCGCCGAACTCCGGCAGGAACCGACCCACAAAGTCATCGGCAGGAGCGCCACGGCAATGAGCACCAAGAACGCCCGGTGAATACTAACCCGCTCCTTCATGACCCGCTCCCTCATGACCCGCTCGCTCCCGATCACAGAACCTCTGGCTCAAAGAAGAGTCTACATCTAGAATGACTGTAGCGAACGATGGTAGCGGCGGCGACAAGAAGAGGGGAGGGCGACACTCGGAGAAATGCGTTCCGGCGACCCCAACACTGAGCACGTCCACTCTCGAAACGGGCTCCGGGTCGGGACCTGCTCCTGGACCGATAAGACCATGATCAAGGCCTGGTACCCTCGAGAGATGAACACATCCGAGGCCCGATTGCGCTACTATGCGTCCCACTTCCCGACGGTCGAGGTTGATTCTTCTTTCTATGCTCTGCCCTCAGAGCGGAACTCGCACCTGTGGGTCGAGCGCACACCGCCCGGTTTCATCTTCCACTTCAAGGCCTTTGGCATGATGACCCGTCACGGCATCCGCCCGCAACAACTTCCGCGGTCACTGCGCGAGGAGCACGACTTTCAGCTGGACCGCTACGGCCGCGTCGTCCAACCTTCGCAACGAGTACGCGAGAAGATATTCAGCTACTTCCAGGAGGCACTGGACCCCGTACGCTCCGCAGGCAGGCTGGGAGTGATTCTCCTCCAGTTCCCCCCCCCTACTTCACCGCCAATGAGCAGAACCGCCGCTACATAGCAGAAGCGGCCGCTCTATTGGCTCCCGACCCGGTGGCCGTGGAATTTCGCCACTCCTCCTGGGTCTCTCCGGAAGAGCTTCCCCGAACCCTCTCTTGTCTTTCTGAGAGGGGGCTCACATTCGTTCCGGTCGACACGCCCCGGCTGGATTCTCCCTCCGCCCTCCCGCCGGTCAGCGCGGCTACTTCCAACATTGCCTACGTGCGCTTCCACGGCCGCAACGCATCTACCTGGAACGCCCGCACCACCTCAGCAGCAGAGCGGTTCAAGTATCTTTACTCTGAAGATGAACTGGCAAAGTGGATAGAACCATTGACGGAACTTCAGGCCTCCGCGGAGACCACCTACGCCATGTTCAACAACTGCTACGCAGACTACGCACCACGAAACGCCCAGATGTTGTTGGATCTGCGGGATCGCGCCGAGGAGTCCCCACAGGGGCCGGCGGAGTGAGGGGCCGGCGGAGTGAGGGGTGGACTCCGCCGGCCCTGAGTTTCTAGCCTTCTATTAGCCTTCTATACTCCTACATCTTCGGTAGGTCGGCCATGGATTCCTTGATCTTCTCTTCCGGGTAGGCAAAATCTTCCAGATTCCCGCCCAGGTATTCGTCGTATGCAGCCATGTCGAAGTGACCGTGACCACTGAGCCCGAACACAATAGACTTGGATTCCCCAGATTGCTTGCACTCTCCAGCCACGCGCAAGGCACTTGCGATGGCATGAGAGCTCTCAGGCGCGGGGATGATCCCTTCCGTCCTGGCGAACTTGATGGCAGCCTCAAAGCACTCATTCTGCGGCAGGGCAACGGCCTCCATCATGTTGTTTTCCAAAGCGAAGGAGACCAGCGGACCCATGCCGTGGTAGCGCAGACCACCGGCGTGGATGCCCGGAGGCACAAAGTCGTGACCCAGCGTATACATCTTGAGCAGCGGGGTAAGCATAGCGGTGTCCCCGAAGTCGTAGGCGTATACACCCTTAGTCATAGTCGGGCACGCAGTGGGTTCTGCCGCGATGATACGAACATCTTTGCCATTACGTGCATTCTGGCCCATGTACGGGAAAGCCAGACCGGCGAAGTTGGAACCACCGCCCGCGCAACCGATGATCACGTCAGCCTCATCATCCGCCATCTCCATCTGGGCAAGGACTTCCTGGCCAATCACAGTCTGGTGAAGCATGACGTGGTTCAATACGCTGCCCAGCGAGTAATGGGCTTGGTCGTCTTTCGCGGCGACCTCCACGGCCTCACTGATGGCCATACCCAGGCTACCCGTGGTCTCCGGATCCTTGGCCAGTATGGCCCTTCCGGCCTCGGTGGTATCGGAAGGACTGGGAATAATGTCTGCCCCCCAGGCCTTGATCATGCTCTTCCGGTACGGCTTCTGGTCAAACGAGACCCTCACCATGTAAACCAGGCACTCCAGCCCGAATAGTTGGGTAGCCAAAGAGAGCGCAGATCCCCACTGTCCGGCTCCCGTCTCCGTGGTCAGGCGCTTCGTACCGTCCTTCTTGTTGTAGTAGGCCTGCGGCACGGAAGTGTTGGGCTTGTGCGAGCCAGCAGGGCTGACTCCCTCATACTTGTAGTAGATTTTGGCCGGCGTGTCCAAAGCCTTCTCCAACCGCTTCGCACGGATGAGTGGCGACGGGCGCCAAAGCTTGTACACCTCCTGCACTTCTTCAGGGATCTCAATATACGGCTCAGCCGAGACCTCCTGCATGATGAGCTCCATAGGGAACAGAGGAGCAAGATCCTCGGGTCCCAATGGATCGTGTGTCGCCGGGTTGAGCGGCGGTGGTGGTGGTGCCGGAAGGTCTGGTACAAGGTTGTACCAAGAAGTCGGCATACGGTATTCCGGCAATACGTACTTGGTTGCCATGTAATCCCCCTTAGATTCGAGCGGCAACAGAGCCTCTACTGTACAAGGGAAACAGAGGAAGAGTCAAACGCCTTTTTGGCGTTCGGTTCTTGGACAGCGTCCGAGAAAATACTGGACACCGTCCAGTTTGCCGTGACAGGCTACAACCAGACCGTGACCCCCTACCGACACCGTGTACGTTAGTCCAATGATTCCACTTCACCCGGTCCCTCTGCCACCCAAGCATCACTTCCTAGCCGTTCTCCTTAGCATACGCCTCCTGGGACTCCTCAATTACCTCCCAGGCCCGGGCAGCCTCTTCCCAGCCGGCCACCCGTGTCTTCTTCATTTCCAGGTCTTTGTAGATGGAGAAAAAGTGTTCAATCTCCAGCAAGAGATGCTCAGGTACGTCTGCCACATCCTCCACCCAGTTCCACTGCGGGTCACCAACCGGAACGCATAGAACCTTGTGATCCAACCCTTTTTCGTCCCACATCTTGAAAAGCCCCACCGGCTTCGCCCATATGGCGCATCCGGGGAAGGTTGCCTCCCCGACGACGACCATGGCATCGAGAGCATCTCCGTCTTCGGCCAACGTCCCTTCAACATAACCGTAATCGGAGGGATAGTGGACGGACGAGAAAAGCATACGGTCCAGCCGGAATCGACCAAGCCCTTCGTCGTACTCATATTTGTTCCGACCCCCTTTGGGGATCTCCACAATAACCAAGATCTGCTCCACTTCCATCTCTCCCTCTCCCTTCTTGTCCCTACCTGCGCGCTTGCCCCCACGCGGTAGTGCTAGAATCTTTCTCATGTCCACCTTCTCACCTCTCACCTTTCTGTCAGATCATACCCATCGCCGTGAAGACCGGTCCTCCTTCAGGGTCATCACCCTCTTCTTCTACCCAGAAGTCCGGGGCCGCCACGCAAGCCACCTCACTGCTACTGCTTCGCCGCGAAGCCGCCTGGCCTCCGCTAACACTCTTGGCGAGCGCAGATGTGACCTGTTGTGAGCGCTCCTGCGATTCTTGAGAGCAACGCGTCGCCTCGACAGAAGCTGGCAGCATACCGGCCGGATCTCGCGAAACACCTGAGGATGAGCAAGCAACCCTCCTACCGGGCAAGCCAGATCTATGAGCACCTAACGGTCTACCCCGAACGACCTTTCAAGCATGCAACGTCTCTGCCTGCCTCGCTCCGCACTGAGCTGGCTGAGATGGGGGAGACCCTACTATCTTTGCAGAACCACCGGGACGATGCAGAGGGGACGACCAAACTGCTACTTGCTGCGCGCGACGGATCATTGCTGGAGGCGGTCGTGATGCGCTATGCAGACCGTGCAACCGTGTGCGTTTCCACCCAGGTAGGCTGTCCTCTGGGTTGTGCCTTCTGTTCCACGGGGGCCATGGGCTTCCAGCGGAATCTCACACCAGGAGAGATCCTGGATCAGGTTCGGGTTGCCCAGGTCCTGCTGCGGCAGGAGAGTGAAGACCGGAGAGTGACAAACGTGGTCTATATGGGGATGGGGGAGCCCTTTCTTAATCTGGAGGCACTCCTGACCTCTGTGCGGTTGCTCATTGACGGCGATGGTTTGAACTTCGCCCGCCGCGCTGTTTCCGTCTCCACCGTGGGAATACCGGAAGGAATACGCGCCCTGGCGGACCATGAGCCCCAGGTAGGTCTTGCGCTCTCCCTCCACGCCCCGGAAGATGGCCTGCGGAACCGCCTGGTCCCAATCAACAAACGCTTCCCCATCTCTCAAATCATGACCTCTGTTCGAGAGCACACGGCCAGGACGCACCGCAAACTGATGGTGGAGTACGTTCTGTTGGCCAATGTCAATGACTCGCTCCACCATGCAGATAGCCTCGCCCAGCTCCTCCGGGGAGTGATGGTCGTAGTCAACCTGCTCCCCTGCAACCCAGGGGTGGGCGGCTTCCGGCCCACATCCGCGGCCGCAGCACACTCGTTCAAGGAGAGGTTGGAGAAGGCCGGCGTGCGGACGACCATGCGGACCACCCGCGGCCGCAGCATCACGGCAGGTTGCGGTCAACTTGCCACCTCCAGCGGGAACCAACTTACCACCTCCAGCGCGAAGATTAGGAAGAATGGATAACCGCCGGGGGATAACCGCTAGGTCTCCTGATCCTCTGCTTCCGAACCGCTGACACTGCCATATACGGACCTGCAGGTGGGAGAGCCCCTTTTCACCTCCAGGACGGCTTCTGCGCCTTCCGCACAATGCTCTGACCTCAACAGCCTCTGCAAGTAGGAGCTGGGCTCAGTGACAGCAGCCGAAGTCTCTCCCCCGGGGTCCGGATGGAGATCCAGCAACCAGGCTTCGCCGTACGGATCGTCATCAAACAGCTCCGGAGCGCCTATCACCTTATCGTTGACCGCTGTCACTTGACCTGAGAGGGGAGAGACCACATAGCGAATGGCCTTGAAGGTCTCAAAGAAGACCATCTCCTCTCCCTGCTCCATCCGGTCACCGGGGCCCACAAAGAACTCGGTGGTTTCGATGCCGCCCATGAGCAGCACACCCACCTTTGTTACCCCAATCCGGACGAGGTCACCATTGTTCTTCAGCCACAGCTCCTCTTCCTGTTCGTAGAGGCGATCATCCGGAATCGGAACAGTCTGGCCGTAGAAACCCTCTAGATACAGCATTCTTCGTCTCCACCTTCCTCAGCAGTAGTCCGCACTGCCCGGCTCACGAACCCCAAGTTCACCTGCCAGATGGGCCCGGAGTTCGTCCGGTTCGGGGATACTGCCGGAGTACAACTTCCCTTCCACTATGACGCTGGGGACGGGCAAGTGTTCACCTACTTCCCGTCTCAGGTCACGATAGCGCGCGGCTCCTTCCTCCTCCTTCAGAGTAACCACCTCAACCTCCACCGCACCCTCGCCGAACTCTGCGGCCACCCCCCGAGTGGCCTCGATGGCGTACAGTCACGGAACACAGTGCGGGCCTTCAGAGATAACCTGCACAGATAGACCCATGGTCAATCCTCCTCCGGCCACCGCTCACACCACGCACCAGCGCCATCACCCTTCAACACTCAATCTCCCCCAGATCTTCGTACTCCCTGACTTCCTCTTCCAGCTTCCTCTTGAGTTCCGGATCCTTCTCCAGCTTGAATGGACACATGCCGGAACACTGAAAGCAGCCTATCTCCTCAGATTCCTCATAACCCAGGCTGTCCTCTATGTCCAAAGATTCGTCGTGCAAGCCCTCTGGATTAGCCCGCACCGTCTGGGAAGTGAACTCGTAGTCTGGATCTTCCAGCATGTGCCGCGCGATGGCGGCTGCCCTCTCAGCCAGATCCTTGGCCAGTTTCTGGCCGGTGATCTCCGGGAACGGTCTCCGCCTCCCTGTGGCGTGCTTCGTATCCGAACGCACACGCGGGGTGAAAAGACGGGCTGCTGGTTTGATGCTAACAAGGTTCAAGGCGTTGGATCCGCACCTGTGCCCACACCCATCCAGAACAATCACAGGGTTTCTCTCCACCCGCTGTACCTCGCCGGGCACTCCGGTGACAACGGGCGGTATCGACACCAATTCCACCTTGCCCGGAAGGAGATCCTCCTCCAAGATGTAGCCTGCCAGGCGCGTGACGGAAGAGACCGGATCGCCGATACCGCCACATGGGAAAACGGTCACCATATCCACGGCCATCTAGTCCCACTCCTCTGGAAGTTCGGGCATGCCCACGGGTCTGTAGATGCCCGGCTCTATCCGGACAAAGTCCATCACACCCTCCATGTTAGGCTCCACCCGGAACCACTTCTCCGTCTGCATCTTGAGTTCTGGCCGGTGAAACTTGTATGGATTGCCCTTTTCCATCATTCCCCTACCTATCTCCGCAATCCTCTCCGCCACGTGATCTGAGAAGTCCTTGGTCACACCTGAAGGGTAGCGCCGGCTCCCTCCGCTCAGATCGAACCCCCGCGCTTCCGCATATTCCGGGATATGGAAACGCACGGCTGGAGTGATTCCCGCCAAGTAGAGAAGATTCGTTCCACAGCTCCACTGACACCCGTCCAGCACGAAGGATGGGCTCTTGAGCACCATCAGCACATCCTCCTCAACACCTCTCAGAAAGGCAGGCGCGCAGGAAATCAACGTCTTCTCGGGTATGAGCTCCTCTGCTACCGTGTAGGTAGCAAGGCGGGCGACTGTCGCCCCTATCTGCTTGATGCCACCGCATGCATGCATGCATATGCGACGAACCGTCACTATCTCTCCTCTCTACGGCGCAGCCCACATGGAGAGTCAAGCAGGAATGTCAGGACACCAAGGCGGCGGTCCTGTGGGACCGCCGCCTCCACGCATCCCGTCCTGAGCTTAGTGCTCAGGACTACCAACTGCCCTATTCGTACTCCTTCTTCGCTTCGTCGAAAGCGCTCTGCAGTACCACCTTCTGCTCATCCGAATGAGCTCCCTCAAGAAGCGCGTCATAGAGTTCTTCAAAGGTAGGGATAATGCTTTCGAAAACCAGTTCCTCATTAATGCACAGAGTGGGGAGGACACGTCCCTTCCGTTCGACAAACATGCCGACGCCCTCCGCGTTCTTGATGGACCACTCTTTGTATTCAATGATTTCCGCTACTTCCTGCGGCAGACCCTTTAGTACATCGACCATGTACCCGCAGGCTGGTCACTGCAGCGAATCAAGGCTGAGTACTTCCACCAGAATCTTGTCATTGCTCGCCAAGTCCATCACCTCCCTGTAGCGGCCAGACTACCTTTGGCCTGTGACGGCGGATAAGCAACATCCGGATAGTGAGCATAGTACTGTTCATACCACGTCTTGGCCTCTAGCACCTTCTCCACGTTCTCAACTGGAACGTCATAAGGCATGTCTCAGCCAGGCGAGAATGTATACCCCAACTTGCCGCCCGCCGCCAAACTCACAATGGCGTCTTCACGCGGATCCACCAAGCCCAAAGACAGCGCCAGCGTCAGTTTGAGATTTCCACCAAAACCACGCCCGTACTTCAGCGCGCAATCACGGATGTAGTTCATGCTGAGCTGCTCATCTACGCACACGCAGCTTGCGCCCGTGTACATCATGTTTTCCGCTATCTTGGTGGCGTCACCGCAGATGTACAGTGCAGAAGTCTTGCCGGCCTTCTCAATCGCCTCCAAAGATGGTTGACAGGCCGGGACAACGAACTCATCGTAGGTAGCGGGACGAACCTGGCTACCTACAGGTTCGACCACAGCAACGATATCGCACCCGATCTCCTCAGCGTATATGCGGCAGGCCTCCGCCGACGCCTTGGCTGCGAACTCCATGATCTCTTGGGCGAGTTCCGGTTTCTTGATCATATCCGTGAAGATCTTTGCTCCCCGCAAATGAGAGGCTAGAGTCAGAGGTCCACACGCGAGGCCAATCAGCGCTACATCCCCAATTTCCTTCTTGACCTTCTTGCCCGCCTCAATGATCAGGGGCCATCGCCCGTCATTGGGTCCCGGTACCTTTAGGTCCGATTCCGCCAGCGATTTCTCCACCAATGGGTGCTCAATCACAGTGGGCGGATTGTCCTCAAACCACTTGGCTTTGATCCCCATGGACATGGCCTCAATTGCCAGGTCAAAAACAAGAGGTATCCCGTCCGCCTTGTACCTCTCTGCCGCATTGAGGACCGCTTTGGCCAACAGATCCGAATCCTGCAGAACCTTGTCCGCGGGCTCACCAATCAGATAAGCACCGTGGACTCCAACGTACGGAACCCAAGGGACAACTTGAGTGTAGCGACCTTCATAGGCATCTATCACTGCTTGCTTGCCCATCATCCTCCTCTCTGAGTGTTCAGATACGATCAGCAGGGGACAAAGGTTCCCTCCTTCCCCTTCCTTGCTCCCTCTTCCCGTTGCATACCACCCCCTCTGAGGAAGACGGCCGCTCTTGGGGCAAGAGTTCCCCCTCTGCGGACCGTCTTGCCTTCACCGGTGCATCTACCCCGGACCGGCTGCTTCTGAACCATTTTCAGGAAGTTTGGCAGCGGCGCAGGCTACCGCGCACTTCCCGCAGATTCGCTTACCCGTAGCACGTTCGTTCTGGTCCAGTATCTCTCTGCATCGTTCCACGCGGACCATCTCAAGTCCGGCCTCATCCCTGGTCCATATCCGGCCGTGTAGCGCATCACCTGGACAGACCTCCAAACATGCGGTGCAGTCCCCGCACCGGCCCTCCGTCACCGGGCTCGCCATCGCCAAGGGCGCATCCGTTACCAGCGTCGCCCAGGTCATGAGCGGCCCATACACCGGATGTATTAGCAGGCCATGCCTCCCCACCCATCCCAGCCCGGCGCAGGTGGCGGAAGCTTTGTGGGAGAAGCGGCGAGCGAGGGGGGCAGAGAAGGGAGTCTCCATGGGGTCCACCTCGGCAGGGAAGCAGAAATACCTGTATCCACTCCGCCGCATCAACCCGGTCAGCCGCACCAGAGCATCCTCCAGCACATGCTGCGCGTGGGGATTTCTGTGATCCTGCAGGGCGCGCTCGATCGCCTCTTGTGGTTGATCCGTCCCCCGCTCGTGCAGCAGGCGGACCGCCGGGTGGGCCACGCCGAGCGCGATCCCTGCCGGAAGGTGCCGGAAATCCTCCGGCAACGCATCCTTCACCCAACCCACACCAACCTCGTCCACTCCAGCGTCCCGGGCACACTGGCGCACTGCTTCCTCCAGAGAGCGCTCAACACCTGACGCCTCTGCGGGTTCAGGCCAACTCATCCGCCTGTCCTGCTTCCACTCTTGCAGCCTATCAGTTCGCAAGACACTCCTCGTCTGTTATGGCCCGGGCGGAGGGCGGGCGGCAATCGGCCGCCCGCCCTCCGCTTTCCCGCTGCTACATCCGCCTGAGAGCGCCCACCATCTTAATAGCCTCGCTCACTGCGTTGGAAGCGTTCTCTGAGTAGCCATCCGCCCCGAATACGTCGGCTATCTCTCCGGTGACGGGAGCGCCGCCGATCATGATCTTGACATCCGGGTTCTTCTCATGAAGACTGACAATCGCTTTCTTCATCCCCATCATGGTAGTGGTCATCATGGCGGAGAGAGCCACAATATCGGAATTCGTGGATATCTGCTTCTCCACAAAGTCGGCCAAGGGCACATCTGCCCCCAAATCGTGAACTGTGAAACCAGCAACTTCAAACATCATCTTGACTAAGTTCTTACCGATATCGTGGACGTCTCCTTCTACAACGCCGATCACCACCTCGCCCTTAACCTCTTCACGCCCGGTCATGTCTACGTGAGGGCGCAAGATATCCAGACCGGCGTAGAGGGCATCAGCGCACATCAGCACCTCAGGAACAAAGTATTCCTGACTGTCGAAAAGCTCTCCCACCACCTCCATGCCGGCGGCAAGTCCGTCCATGATTCCTACGTAAGCGTCAAATCCTTCGTCCACGAGGGCCTGCGCAGCTTCACTTACCTGGTCCTCTTCATACTCAATGACATTCTCTTTGAGTTTGCTCAGCAGTTCCTGCAAACGTTCATCTGTTCCCACGTTCCACTCCTCTCTTCGGGTTGCGTACTGGCTTCAAACGTACGTTATGTACATAATGTACATAACGGCGGCTACGCTTTCCGCCTGGGCTCGAACTCGTGCTGCGTCTTTACCCATGCCTTGAGGTTGTCAACGGACGTGTCAGGCCACATGTCACACCCTGGCCAAACGGCATCCGCGCCGGCTCCCATGGCTTCCCTTACACCATTGATCACGTCGTCGACCGTGCCTTCAGTGAATACCTCCCATGGGTTCAGGTTGCCAAACAACACCACATCTTCGCCTATTTTTTCCCGGCTTGCCGCCAGGTCATTCTTCTGGTCCACAGAGACCGCGTCCGCTCCTATGTCTGCCATATCCGTGATGATCACGTTGGTGTCTCCACATATGTGGTAGACCTTGGGGATGTCGATGGCGGCTAATATCTGCTCAGAGAACTGTTTGATCTGTTTCTTGAATGAGCGCGGGGAGAGCACGTCAGAGGTCGCACCCATCTCACGCAGGGACAGGAAGTCTGCTCCTGCGTCAGCATAGGCCTTGGCAACACCTATGACCATCTCTGACAGTTTGGAGAGGATGGCTTCTGCCTCTTCCGGCTGCTTGAAACTCATCTTCAACAGCTCATTAAGATCCATGACCTGGCCTGCGAGGGTGAAGGGGCCAAGCATCCAGGACCCTACCGCAGCATCGTCACCGACGCGCTCCTTGAGTTTCCCAATCGCCTCCGCAACCAGTGGTATCCGCCCGGCGTTGGCGATATCCGAGGGCAGTGATATGTCCTCCGCTTTGCTCACGAATTTATCCTTCAGCGTAGGATAAAGTATGTCCTCTGAGTGGGCGTATGTGTTCAGTGTCGCCCCGAGAGCCTCTGCTTCTACACCCATGTCAAAGGGGACAATGGCAGACTCCAAACCCGCCAGCTCGACCGTAGCGGCAGCCGCGTCTGCCATCTCCTGAGCGTCCAGGTGCACATGGGCAAAGCGCAGATCATACTTCTTTAGCCCGTCAACTATCACGGAACCAAAGCCCGTACACGCCGGAATCTTGTCTATACCCTTACCTTGAATGAGGTTGATAACCCTTTCTCTGGGTGTCATGCTCATGCTGTCAACTCCCTTTCTCTGTCTAGATTGCCTGTCTCCGCCCATGATCCTGCAGGTCTGAACTCAAGTGGCCACTCCTGAAGCAGTCTCACTCTTCGCCTTTCAGCATCTTCACCACATCCGGAAACAACCTATGTATTGGTGTTTCCTCATTCTCCGTGAGACTCCCAGTCTCCACGTACCGCATCATTGAAGTCATGGAGTGAGCAGCGGCTACCGCCGGGAAGACATGGTCGTTTCCCCACATGGGGCCGCTGAAGATGAAGTCACCCCAGAGCACTACAGAAGCCGCTTGGACGCCGGCGTCCAGCCCGCAGAAACCCGCTTCCCCCCACTTGTCCTTGTTATCCTTCCACGTAGACTTTTGCCACATGTAGGTCCCGTTCGCCGAGGCCTCTCCCGCGGGGAGACCGTATTTCTCCTTGACCATCTTGTTGGAGAGAGCACAGATTCCCGTAGCGGGCAGATTCATCACAGAGGTGTCCACAATGATGCTTTCGAACCCACCGGGCTCGAGCTTCCTCAGCATGTCATCCAACGCGGTGATGCGTCCGTTGGGAGATTGGTCCACCATGTCCATGACCACCGTCACCAGGTGTTTAACGCCCAGCTCTTTGATTTGCTCTACTTCACTCTCTACGTCTTCACTCCAGACCGTCACAGAGTTGTAGAGCAGACGATCCTGGAGACCCTGCTCCGCAACATACTTAGTAGCCTCCAGCCTGGGATCCATCTTCCACATGTCGATGGCAAACGGAATGTCCGTGGTCTCGACATAGAAATCAATGTAGTTCTTCATCTCTTCGCCCGAATTGGCGACCATGGCCACTATCGCCGGGATGCCTGTCAGATCAGAGAGCTCTTCCAGGCGCTTGATCTGCTCCGCCGCCTTTTTCTTGTCAAACCGCCGCTCCCGGCGGCTCTCCACACAAGGATCTCCCTTCTGGAAGAGCGAGGGCAGAACCAGCGGTGGATTGGCTCCGGGTTGTCCTCCTACCTTGGCCCCTCCTATGTCAAAAACTTTCTGCTCTCTGTCAATGTTGAACATGTGTCTTCCTCCCTAGGCCTTTGCCAGGTCGTCCAGATTCTCGCCGGATAGTGCAGCTGCGAGTTCGGGGAATTTGTCCTTCATGTGCGGGAGGTGCATCGCCATCATGAACTCTTTTTCAAAGTTGCCTTCTACCGAGAGTTCAATATATTCAACCTTCCGCGCCCATTCGTCCGCCTCGATGCGCTTGTTCCTGTCCAGCAACGCCATGCGCGCTCCGTCGCCTGCAGCATTGCCGACCGCGTAGGCTTTTGTCAGTTCGACGTCCGGGTACATGCCTATGACCAGCGCCTCTTCCCGATCTATGAACGATCCGAACGCGCCGGCAAGAACTACCCTATCCAGTTTTTCGTAGCCTAACTTCTGCATCATGATCTTCGCTCCCGCATACAGAGCGCCCTTGGCCAACTGGACGGAGCGAACGTCCTTGATGGTGATGGTCACATCGCGACCAATGGAAGTCTCGTTCGCCCAAGCGATCACGTATTCCGCTCCGTCTTCGCCCTTCCGAACCCGCTCTGTCTCCTGCTCCTTGACGAACCTTCCGGTCTTATCGATGATGCCCGCCTTGAAGATCTCAGCAACGCCGTCGATGATGCCGGATCCACATATGCCTTTGGTTCCGATGGTCTCCGGATCCATCTCATCCGACCATTCCTCTTTACCGATGACCTTGTATCGGGGCTCCTTGGTCTCAGGATTGACGTAGATCCGCTCAATAGCCCCCGGCGCCGCCCGCATGCCAAACCTGATATGGGCTCCCTCCAAGGCAGGACCGGTGGCACAAGAGGAAGAGATCAGCTCGTCCTTGTTGCCCATTATCAGTTCGCCGTTGGTCCCGATGTCAATGATCAGGCACCTGTCATCCTTGTTGTATGGCTCCTCGGCTATCAACACGCCCACGTTGTCCGCACCAACGAAACCGGCTTCGTTGGGCAAGACAAACACATAAGCACCCGGGGCGAAATCAATCTTCAGATCACGCGCCTTCACATTTATCGAATGGTGCAGAGCGGGAGCGTACGGGGATAGTCCTAGAGGTTCTGGGTCAATTCCCAGGAAACAATGGTGCATCGCCGTATTGAAGACGACCGCCATGTCCAAAATGTCATCCGGCTTGCAACCCGCGGCCTCTGTGACTCGGGCTGCGATGGTGTTGATTCCTTCTATTATGACATCCTGCAGTTTCTTAATACCGTCATCATGAGACATGGTGTAGGTAATACGGCTCATGACGTCTTCACCGTACGAGACTTGTGGGTTCATCATGGAGTCCGTGCCCAGCACCTCTCCTGTTCCCAAATCACAGAGATAGGCGGCCACAGTGGTAGTGCCCACGTCAACCGCCAATCCTATGCTTTGGTCCACCTTCCCGGGTTGCACGCGAATAATCTCCGCAGCGGAACCGCCCGTCCATATGGAAACCGAGACCTTCCACTCTGCGTCGCGCAGGGTCTTGGGCATCCCCAAGAGGACCCGGTAATCCAATTCAGGGCGATCAAGGCCGTGCTGTTCTTTGAGCGCAGCACAAACCCGCTCGTAATCACCCAGCGGGTCATGAAGAGTGGGGCTTTCCATCTCCACATAGTAGGTGTGCACAGACGGACTGACTTCTATCAGTCTATCCGTGACAGCCTTCCTGACCACCTGGCCGGCTGAACGGCTCTCCTCCGGCACAAACACAACCAGATCACCCTCAACCTTGGCCGTGCAGCTCAGCCGATACCCCTCCTCACGCCGTTCCCCATTGATGAACTTCTCCTCAACAGGGCGCCACGCGGAAACGTTCTCCATTGATGAAGTCACTCCATACCGCTCAAAGAACCCATCCTCAACACGCACCTTGCATTTGCCGCAAGTGCGCTTCTCGCCGCAGATGGCCTCTATATCTACGCCGAGATCCCGACCAGCTTGAAGAACGGTCTGCCCCTTCTCCACCTCACCACGCCTGCCGGAAGGCTGGAAAATTACAGTGCAGGTCTCTTTGTCGCTCAAGTGTTCCTCTCCTTCGCTCTAGATTTCTTCCTCTCCAAATATGAAAAGCTCCTCGCAAGGGACACCTACTCCCATACCGCGAGAAGCTATTGGTGATGAGCTTTCCTTTTGAGTTTTCTGGCTAGTGTTTCTGGGACACCCAGAACCACACACAGTGGCGGGACCGCGCCGGATTCTAACCGGTCTTGCCTCAAGCAGCTTGTTGATTGCTACCAGGAAGCGTCCATTCTAATTATGAAGATCTTGGCAATCTCTCGGGAATCCCCCCTCAGGTACCAATGTCTAGTGGTCATACCAGCAGTCCATTTGATTCTTTCAGAAGAACCACAAGCTTGCAAGTCCTCACGAATGGATCACACGGAACCTAGTGTGCACCAACTTCTCCGGGGGCGGTGTGAGGCGGAGTGGGGCGGGGCGTCACAGAGGCCCCGCTCCTACACGCTGCCCAGATGACGACCCAGCTCGCGCAGGTGTTCTGACACGAAACTGGACGCTTGCTCCGGTTCTCCGTTCTTGACAGCCCTGTAGATATTGACATGCTGATGAAGCATGAGAATGGGGCCGTGGTCGAGCTGGGTGAATTCTTGCCGGCGACGACTGGTCAGACCAAGAACGGTATCCAGCATTTGTTGCAACACTTCGTTCCTGGAAGCCGCACCCAGTGCGCGATGGAAATCTGTGTCGGATTCAAGCGGCGGCCGACCCTCCAAAACCTCCTCCTGCATGCTTATCACAGCGGCCTTGAGAGCCTCCAAATCCTTCCTCTCCGCCATCACAGCGGCCCGCTCGGCCGCTTTACACTCCAAAGCCTCCCGAACATCCAGGACTTCAAGGAAGCTCTCCCTCTCACGGACCAGAAAAGAGGCGAGTACGCTCACTATCTCCTCAGTGCGGCGGCCGCGAACGAACAAACCTTGCCCAGGTCTGGCCTCCAACATCCCACGCGCTTCCATGATGCGGATGGCTTCACGGACACTCGCTCTACTTACCGCCATTTGCTCTGCCAGGGATCGTTCTGAAGGCAGCTTGTCACCCACAGCAAGCTTCCCGCTGGAGATAAGCGTCTGGAGCTGCTGGACAACGTCCTCGTAGAGACGGCGCCTACGCACCGGCGTCAGCGCAAGATCTCCCCGCTCCCCCTCCGCCCCCACGGCCGTACCCTCGGGCCTCCTGTCACTCCGAATTCGGTTCAGCTCAACGAGACGCTCAAGGATCTCACGCGCCCGCCGAGTTGGAATGTTTCTGGTTCCTCCCATAACCTGAGTCAGTACTCAATGCCTTTCTGGCCCCGCCGGCCGTTAGAGAAGGCGTGTTTCACGGTACGCATCTCAGTCACAGTGTCCGCCTCATCCACGATTTCCTTGGGGGCTCCGCGGCCGGTGATTATGACTGATAGTTGTTCTGGTTTGCCCCGCAGAAGCTTAATAACCGCATCCACCTCTATGAAAGAGTAGCCAATTGCGTAGTTCAACTCATCAAGCACCAAGAGATCATACTCGTCGCTCGCCACAAGTTTCTTGCTAATATTCCACGCTTTCATTGCCAGCTCCCGATCTTCTTGAAGGTCATCCTTCTCCCAAGTGAAACCGGTCCCGGTGCGAGCTAGATAGATATTAGGGAAGCGCTGCACGGCCAGGAATTCCCCATAGGTCCATTTGCCTTTGAGAAACTGGACAATCGCCACGTTTTTTCCATGACCCGCTGCCCTGAAGGCCGTCCCCAGGGCGGCGGTGGTCTTGCCTTTGCCGTCGCCCGTATTCACAATGATCCGCCCCCCGGCCCGTCCAGCGGCTTTTGTTTCCCGGCTCTCTTCCACCTGCCCCCGTCTCTATTGATGTAACGACCGTCCCAATACTATCAATTCAAACCCTATGTCCGCGACATCCTGTACAATTGACCTCTAATGTGGACGGTTCAGAGTCTGAGGATGAAAGCCCCGTTTTGGAGGCGCTGTGCGTAGTCCTGCGCGTCGAATAATAACTTTCTTCGCCGCACTGGTGTTGCTCCTGCTTCTTGTGGCAGGATCGCCCGCACCTGGCACAGAGACAACCCTCAGTCTCCGCACTGGAACGGCCCTTGCCGCAGACGGGAAGGCTGTCATCACGCTTGGCACCTCCGTCTCCTCTGAACACTTCGTTGTCCATGCCAACACCAAAGAGGTGGGCGAGCAGACGCTTGTCCTGGCTGAGAACGCCTGGGACCAGCTGGCCCACCATTTCCGTCACCTTCCCTCTGACGGCGTAGTGATCCTCGTGGTGGAAGATGACAGTGAGTTTGACGCCATCCAGCCCGCCCCACGAACCCGTGGTTTCGCCACCTACGGAGGTAATCGCATCTACCTCCGCGGAAGAGACGTGGACCAGGAGACCGTCGCTCACGAGTTGACGCACATACTGCTTGGAGCCAACGTTCGGCCCGGCGTCAATGTGCCTGACTGGTTCAACGAAGGTCTCGCTCAATACGCCTCCGGTGCGCGCGACTCAGGCATAACCCTACTCTACGCCTACCATTCAGGCGATTTCCTCTCCTTGAACTCACTCTCCCAGGTGGACGCCCTACATGGACCGAATCGCCGGATGGCCACAATCCAGGGGCTTGCTGTGATTACCTTTTTGGTTGACAGGTATGGAGAATCCAATCTGTGGGTGTTTGTGGCTCGACTAGGCCGTTCTCCCAGCTTCGAACAGGCGTTAGCGGACACTTACGGGAGTACTCGTCTTGAGCTCGATGCCGACTGGGCCGCATACGCAGAAGATCGGTATGGATTTATCTCTCCCGCCGCCTTCCAGTTTGTGGGCTGGGCGTTGATGGGTCTACTGGCGATGGTGGGTGCCTTCATGTGGCTGACCAGGAAGGTAATTCTGCTCCACGCAGGAGATACAGATGACTTGACGTCTGAAGAAATAGCAGGTGCTCAGCGGGCAGAGCATCTGCTTCGCTATCAAGAAAACTTGAGTCGGCGTGGAGACAATCATTGACACTCTCTTGATGCAGCCCTAGACTCGGTTTGCGGGACTCCCGTCGTCAGACGGGAGGGGGGACTTGGAAAGGAAAGGGGTGTGGAGTGAGAAGACGTTGGGTAGGAATCATTACCCTAGCTGCGATAGCGATGCTCTTACTGCCTATGCCCATTGCTGAGCGCTACACATCCCCCACCCAGGATGGCCAGTATCTTTCCAACCCTTCCAACGCTTATCGCTTCGTCTTTGCAGCCGCCCGCGTGAGCACTTCTTCCGAACTCAACACTTCAGGAGAAGCCCTGGATAGTGCGAAAGACGTCTTTGGGGATAGCGACTACCTTCCAACAAAAGTGGAACTGCTGTTCTTGCCGGCACGCTCCTCCTACACATACACTACCCGCACCGGTGAAGCAGTCACGGCCAAGGATACGGGAGAGTTTGTTTGGGAGGTTTGGGGCGTGCCAAGAGAGGCCGGTGCCGGTGATGATAAGGTCCAGGACACCGAAGAGGCAGACGTGATTGGGCTCCTAGACTACGTCACGGGAACTCTGCTGGGGGAGCGGCCTTAGAGATTCTTTCCCTCAGGTGTCGGAACCGCCCAGATCGCCGGTCCGCTGAGGCGACAGTATTTGGGTGTTCAATTCCACTGTGCCCGGTGACGCTGCAATCACCAAGATCATTCCTTCTTCAAAGGGGGCGAGGAGCAGCGTCATCTTCTTGTACTCAATGACCATGGTGTCGACCGGCCCCACTTCCGCCTCTTGGCCAAATCGCTGACCAGCAGTCACCGTGTCCGCCACCAAGGCGGAGATCACCTCCGTGTCCACTTCCTCTTCGCCCGCAGAACTGATGACCAGACCGTCCCCGGAAACCAACAGGGCCGCCACAACTCCCGAAATCTCCAGATAGCCGGCCAGAAGTCGCCTGATTGTGTCCTCGGACGGCAAACCTTCAGGCCTCCGGAAGCAAGCTGTCCAGCTGATAGCGCAGAATCTTGGCCGCCCGTGTGGCTTGCTCCTCTCCCGCAAAAAGCAATTTCAATCCATCCACCTTGGACACAATCTCTGAAAGGAACATGCTGCCCCTTTGTATTGGAACTTCACCAGGATCAGAGACCAGGCTTTCAATGGGCCAAGAAACAAGCCTGTCGCCCGCCATGAACAGCTCGCTGGTTTCTTTGCGGTCCAAGGAGACGACCACATGGACAAGCCAGTGTTCTCCGGACGGCGCTGTCTCCACGGACGATTCCATGGGTCAATCATAACAGGTGAAGCTAGGTGTCCGGGCGAGGCTAGGTGCCCGGGTCAAGCTAGGTGCCCGGGTCAAATCTCTCCAAGATACGCCGCAGTTCGGCCTCGTCTTCAAATGGTATCTCTATTACTCCACCCTTGCCCTTGGCTCTGACTCGCGGAACGACCTCCAGTAGACCATAGACTTGTTCCTTGACCACGTTTACCGTCTCTTCGGGAAGAGCCCGTCGCTCTCTCTTCTTGTGAGGGGAGGAGTCCTTCTGGTTAAGCCTGCGGACTTCTTCTTCCACGGCCCGGACGGACAACCCCTCTTCCGCCGTACGACGGGAGAGCCGAACCAAGGCGCCTCTGGATTCCAATCCCAGAAGTGCCCGCGCGTGCCCCTCTGTGAATCCCCCTCCTATAAGCAGTTCCTGCACTTCTTCAGGAAGTTCCAAGAGACGAATCTTGTTCGCTATTGACGAGCGACTCTTCCCCACTCGTTGCGCGAGCGCTTCCTGTGTGACTTCAAGATCCTCCAGCAATACTCGAAGCGCGTAGGCCTCATCCACCGGATTAAGCTGTTGGCGAACAACGTTCTCCACCAAGGCTATTTCTAGGCTTTCCGTATCGGAAGCTTTGCGTAGAATAGCGGGAATAACCGTGTGGCCGGCCATCTGCGCAGCTCTCCAGCGACGCTCTCCTGCGATCAGCTCATAGATCTTACCCTTTTCCTGGCTCTCTCTGGCCGGACGTACAATAACCGGCTGGACCATACCCGTAGCTTCGATAGACCGCGCAAGTTCCTCCAGAGACTCTACGTCCATGGATCTGCGTGGCTGCCTGGGATTTGCACGGACAGCCGTCACCTCTACGTCCACCACCTGGCCGGCAGAAGACGCCTCTTGTCCGTCCCCACCCAATTCGGCTGAGCCCTCCTCAACGCTGCCGGTAGAACCGTCAACTCCTTCTCCCAGCAACTCCGCCAGGCCACGACCGAGTCCCGCGCGCTTCCTAGCCATTTGTAACCACCTCGTGAGCAAGATCGAAGTATGCATCAGAACCCGCGCAATGCGGGTCTACGAGTGAGATAGGGAGACCGTGGCTAGGCGCCTCCGCCAGTCTCACGTTGCGCGGTATCACTGTCTTGAACGTAATGTCAGGGAAATGCGTCCTGACTTGTTGCTCCACGTCGCTGGCCAGGCGAGTCCTAAGGTCTACCATCGTCAGCAGCAAACCCCCCACCACCAGTCCCGGGTTCAATGTCTCCTTGACCCCCTCTACTGTCTTGAGCAGCTGAGTAAGACCCTCCAGCGCGTAGTACTCAGTCTGGACAGGCACCAGGGCCGCATCCGCGGCCACCAGGGCATTGATTGTGAGAAGTCCCAAAGACGGAGGGCAGTCAATGAAGATGTAGCTGTATCTTGACGGCCCACCGTCAGCCCCGTCGGCCGCGGAGTGCTCAAGAAGACCCGCAAGAGCTCTACGTAGCCTAAACTGCCTATCTTCCAGCTTGGGAAGGAGGACGGAAGCTCCTGCCATGTCTGGAGATGAGGGGGCCACGTAAAGATTCTCAACCACAGTAGGCCGGATGACCGCCTGCAGCAACGCCTCTCCCATCAACACCTCAAATACGGTGGGCTCCTTCTCGTCCGGCCTCACTCCCATCCCCCGACTGGCGTTTGCCTGTGGGTCCGCGTCTATGAGAAGAACCTGCTCACCCGCCTGGGCGAGCGTAGCCGCCAGGTTGATAGCCGTGGTGGTCTTGCCAACCCCACCTTTTTGATTGACCACTGCGTATATCAAGCCCGAAAACATCCTCTCCAGCAACTCATCTCACTTCACGCCCAAAGGTCTCTTGGCAGGAACACCCGTCCGGCGCGGGTATCTGTCCGGTGTGGCCGCGATCTTCCTCGCTACAAACAACCAGCGGTTGTCTGCTCCCGGAAACGGCTCCACCGAGCGGATCTCCTCATATTGGGCCCCTAGTATACCTAGCGCGGTTTTCCCATGTGTAAGCTCTTCGTTAGACATTGCCCCCTTCATGTCCACAAAGACACCACCCATCCGCAACAAAGGCACTACAAGCTCGGCGTCAACAGGCAATCCAGCTACTGCCCTCGCCACTCCCGCCTCGAAAAACCCGCGGTACTTCCCGCGACCCGCTTCCTCCGCTCGGGCTTGTTCAACCTCCAGGTTACGAAGTCCCAAGACCTCTGCGGCTTCTCGGATGAAACGACACTTCTTTCCCACCGAGTCAAGCGCCACAATCCGGCTCTGGGGCAACGCCAAAGCCAGTACCAGCGCCGGAAATCCTCCTCCTGAACCAACGTCCACAATGCTCCGCACTCTCCGCAGGGGTTCAACTTCCAACAGGGATAAAGAATCCAAAAAATGGTTTCGCTCGATTTCGCCCGGTGCCGTGTGACCTGTGACGTTCACGGGCGACTTGAGCAGGAGATCACCCAAGACCCCCAAAGCCTCAATGGCTTCCTCTTCCAGACCCCTCAACCGGTAGGTCTCTTGGTTCTCTAGTCTCAAATTATCACCGGTCAAACCCGGTTCTGGCCGGACGCCAGACGGTAGACGTGCAGCATTAACAATGAGATATCGGCGGGAGAAACACCGGCAATGCGAGAGGCCTGGCCAACAGTCTCCGGCCGATACCGCTCCAGCTTGCTGCGGGCCTCGATGGTTATCCCCTCCAACCTGGAGTAGTCGACATCCTCTGGTATCCGCTTGTGCTCTGTAGCCTTGGCGCGCTCTATGGCTTCACGCTGACGCTCAATGTACCCTGAATACTGAGCGTTGATGGAGAGCTGCTCAATCACTTCAGGCGCCTCGTTCGCCAAAGAAAGCCGCTCTGATTCATCAAGCAACCTCAACAACCCTGAGAAGCCCACCTGCGGCCGCCGAAACAGTCTTGCAGCGCTCTGGGGCTCCGATAAAGGGGTTGTTCCCAGATCCTCCAGGACCTCTGCCGTCTCTCTGCCCGGCTTTATCCTTGTCTTTTCCAACATCTCCATATATCCGGCCACATTTTTCCGCCTGGCCAGGACCTGCTCCAGCTTCTCTTGGCCTATCAGCCCCAACGTCGCTCCGATATCACTCAACCTGTCTGCGGCGTTATCGTGCCTTAAGAGGAGACGATGCTCCGCTCGGGACGTAAACATGCGATAGGGCTCATCTACTCCTTTGGTGACCAGATCATCAATGAGGACGCCTATGTAAGCCTCGTCCCTCCCAAGCACCACAGGATCCTCTTCCGAGACATAGCGGGCGGCGTTGATGCCCGCTATTAGTCCCTGGGCGGCGGCCTCTTCGTAGCCGGACGTTCCGTTGATCTGTCCAGAGCTGAAGAGTCCCGACACTGGTTTGGTTTCCAATGACAAACGAAGTTGGTGAGGGATCACATAGTCGTACTCCACCGCATAGCCAGGACGCGTCAATCTGGCGTTCTCGAGGCCTGGCGTAGCCCTGATGATCTGCTCCTGCACATGCACTGGCAGGCTGGTAGTTAGACCCTGGAGGTACACCTCGTTTGTACGCACCCCCTCGGGTTCCACGAAAACCGGATGTCTTTCACGGTCCGGGAAGTTCATGACCTTCCTGTCGATTGAGGGGCAGTACCGAGGCCCTTTGCTGCTAAGGGAGCCACTCTTGATTGGACTCAAGTGAAGATGCTTCGCCACAGTCTCGTGTGTGGCCGTGGTGGTATAGGTCAGGTAGCAGGGTACCTGGCGGCGAGGTTGGGGAATCTGCCAATTTGAAAATCCTAACGGACCGTCGTCTCCCGGCTGCTCTACCATCGCCGCCCTGTCAACAGTGCGCCCGTCCACTCTTGGAGGGGTGGCTGACTGGAAACGACCTAGCTCTAGACCAGCCTCCTCAAGGCCTTTGGACAGCCGTATCGCGGGCAATTCACCCACACGACCAGCCGCATAGCTGGTATCTCCAACTATCACGCGACCACACAGAAAGGTTCCGGTTGCCAGTACCACCGCCCTGGCACCCACCCGACGGCCGTCCGCCAACGTGACGCCGGTCACAGTTTCACGTGAAACATTCGGGCTGATTGCTTCACCCTGCACCACGCTAAGTCTTGGAGTATCCACAAGAACTCGCTTCATCCAGTCTTCGTAGAGCTTCTTGTCTGACTGCGCGCGCAGAGCCTGCACTGCCGGGCCCTTAGAAGTATTCAGCATCTTGATCTGAAGGAAAGACCGATCCGCGTTGGCGCCCTGTTCGCCACCAAGCGCGTCCACCTCGCGGGTCAGTTGCCCTTTCCCAACCCCACCAATTGCCGGATTGCACGGCATCAGGGCGATTTTGTCGATGTGTAACGTTATCAGCGCAGTTGACTTCCCCATACGCGCCGCCGCGAGTGCAGCTTCGCACCCGGCATGACCACCTCCCACAACCACAACGTCAAACTTCATGTCCGGCCGCCGCTCCACCTACACGTCTTCCCTTCCTGCGCCTTCGCCACAGACAACCCCGGCGCGCGCGCCATTTCCTCGCTTCCCCCGGTCAGAAAGAGCCCCAGTCAGTGCAAGCGCACAATCCAAGCCACTCTCTATGCTGTCCGCATACGTCTCTGCGCCCGCTACACGGCCGGCCGCCGATATTCCACCACCAATCAGCCCTCCCGGCCCGACCCTATCCAGGATCTCCGCATGCACTCTGTGACCAAGGCGAGTGTCTACTCCCGCTCCCACCCCTGCGTCGGTCTCTCTGTACCATTCCCTGGTCGCAACTCCGTCTGGTATTTCAACAGCTTCCTCGCCTTTGCCCGGTGCAACCTCAGCCCCCGCGGCCCGCTCCGGAGCTACCGGCTGACCCACCCTGCTTTTCGCCACAGATTCAGCCGCCGCCAACGCCCCTTTCTCTTCCTCATCCAAGACACCCTCCCACGATTCCGCGCCTTCAATCCCTTCAATCCCCCCTAGTCTCACAATGTCTTGCAGGCGACTGAATGTCACCGTCCCGGAAACTGCGGCAGCCTCCACACCCACCTTCAGGTCCACGGGTACCTTCTCCTCTTTGGCGCCGGCAGCCGCTGCACGCCAGGTCCCTACCTCCTTCACTACCGACCGCAGAGACACCCCAGAGCTAACCAGTCGCGCCCTCAGTTCATCCGCCGGAACCTCTCCATATCTACCTCCCAGCAGCTCCTCCACCCCAAGACGAATCCTCCCAGACAACCCTAAGCCTACCGCCAGCACGCACGCCGAACCTGAAAACTCCTCTCCAAAGGCAGTCTCCACGCACACCTGCCTCCGGTTCTCTCCTTTCGCTCTCGCCGGCCGTATCCCGACTGCCACGCCCTGCCTGATCTCAACACCTTCCACGTTCTCCAACAACCATTTAGTCTCCAATCCAACCCCGCGACGATCTACAGAGAATCGCGGGTGGCCTCCACTGCTCACCATCGCCTCCCCTAGCCAAACCCGGCGCAAAGACGGTGGCAGGCGACGCGCGAACCTCAGGGCCTCTCCCCACGTACACGCTCCGTTGAAAAGATCGGACCCGTACCCCGGCATCCCCAACGTATCCAGACTGCTGCTCACAACAAGGACACGCCGTCCCGCTACCGCCAGGCCAATAGCGCACGCGGAGCCTGACACGCCGCCACCCACAACCACCACCCGCTCATCGCTCCGCACGCTCATTCTTGCTGAAATCTCCTTGCCCATAGTGTCAAATCCGGCCCGCTCAGCGCACCGAGCGAGGCCCGCCTCCTTGCTACTTGCCGATGCAGAATCGACTGAAGATCTCATCCATCAGATCCTGCCCCAGGTCTTCCCCTGTGATGCGTCCGAGTGCAGACACACCCTCTCTCACATCCTCGGTCACCAGCTCGTCCGGCCGGCCGGACTCCAGACCCTCAACAGCAGCGCGCACGTATTCATTCGCCTTCTCCACCAGGTCCCGGTGGCGCTCTGCAGTCAGCACAGGTTCTTCCAGATTTATGCCGCGGGATTGAGTAACCACCCTCTCAATCATGTCCTTCAGCTCTTCCAGGCCTTCGCCGTCGCGCGCAGAAACCAGGCATGAGGGCCACTCCCGCACATCCATTCCCGCAGCCTGAAGGGCCTTCTCCAATAACTCTGATTCGTCCCAGCCGACCCCTTCCTCGTTCGCGCGGCCACGCCCAACCGCTCCTGCGAGGTCCGTCTTGTTGCCGATAATTACCGTACGCCCACTTTTCAGACGGCCAAGAACGTCCATGTCCTCATCGTCTAGTGGCCCGGACACGTCAATGACGGCTAGTATCAGATCAGCCCCTTCCAGCGCCTCCTCGGAGCGCTCTATCCCCAGTCTTTCCACGAGATCCTCACTGACGCGCATCCCGGCAGTGTCTACCAAGTGCAGGGGCAAACCCCCAACCACTAGCGTTCCTTCCACAGTGTCCCTCGTCGTGCCGGGATGCTCAGAGACGATCGCCCGCTCCCGCATAAGAAGAGCGTTTAGAAGAGAGCTCTTCCCCACATTGGGCTTACCCACTATTACGGTGCGCACACCCTTTTCGAGCATCCTGCCCAGAAAAGCCGTCTCCAACAGAGAACTCAACCCTTCTCCCGCCTGGCAGAGAGCAAGACTCACACTCGTCCGGTCGACATCCTCAATGTCCTCATCTGAGAAATCTATGCGCGCCTCAAGTTCCGCCAACGCACCAACCATCACCGACCTAATCTCCCTTAGCATTGTCGATAGACCGCCCTGCAGCTGGCTCACCGAAGCCCGAAGAGCAACCGCACTCTGCGCCTCCACGATACCCGCCACACTCTCCGCCTGCGCCAGATCTATTCTCCCGGAGAGAAACGCCCTCTTCGTGAACTCGCCTGGTTCGGCGGGGCGGGCGCCCATCCGAATGAGTAAGCGGAACAGGATTCGTTGGGCGACCGCCCCGCCATGGCAGTGAAATTCAAGCAGGTCCTCACGCGTATAGGTGGCCGGACCGCGCATGACCGCCAGAAGAACCTCGTCAATAACCCGGCCATTGGCCGGATCCACGGCATGGCCGTAGAGGAGCCTGTGGCTTTCGGTGTGTGCGGGATTACGCCCCCTGGTGGAGACAAAGACCTTCCCTGATATCTCCAGAGCTTCGGGTCCGCTCATCCTTACAATCCCAATCGCACCCGTGCCAGCCGCTGTGGAGATGGCGGCGATAGTGTCGCCGGCGGTCATTCCCTCAGGTGACATGGTGTCCTCAACTTCTTCAACGACCTCTTCCGCGGACCACCGAGCGCCGGATCTATTTCTGATCTATTTCGAGTGCTGCGGGTTCATCTATCGGAAGCGCTTACTCTCTCCGTCTCCCTAGTCGCCGTGGCCATCCCTCTTCGCCTTACTCACTGGACTGATCACAACCACCCGGCGCGGGTCGTTTCCCTCGCTCTCTGTCACTACGTCCCGCCTGTCCCTAAGCGCAAGATGGACTATTTTCCGCTCTGCGCCCGTCATCGGGGCCAGCTTCACTGCCTCGCCCTTCCGCGCCGCCTCACGAGCCTGATCAAAGGCTATTCTCTCCACCTTCTCTCTCCGACGCTCCTTGTACCCCTCTGCGTCCACTACCACCCGCTTCCGTGCTCCCGGATTTGGGTACAGAGAGATGCTCGCAAGATACTCAATCGCGTCCAAGGTGCGACCGCCACGACCTATGACGATGCCCACATCCTCGCCCTCGATCTCAGCCATCAAACGGTCCGCTTCCTCAACAACCCGTAGAGAAGCATCCACTCCGATGTGTTGCAGGACGACGCCCAAGTACTCTCGGAGCCTATCCGAGCCCGGCCCCGGCTGTGCTGCCTCCCCCGACTCCCCTTCCGCGCTATTCGCACCAGAAGTCTGGATAAAGTCCAGATGATCGCCCCCTGTGACCTCGAGCAACTCAGCCTCCTCGAGTAGAAGTGACACTCTCACCTCCGCGTCCACACCTTCCACTCCCAGGAACCCTTCCTCCGGCGGAACGAGGACCTCTACCTGGTATTGACCTTCTGAGAGCTCGCCGGGCGCTACGCCCAACTCCGCCAACGCCCGCTGGACAGCGATCTCTACGGTACGGGCGCTAGCTTTTGCTCCCCTTGCCGCCTTTTCCTTTGCTCCCCTTGCCGCCTTTTCCTTTTTTCCCCTTGCTTCCTTCGCCTCCACTCGCGCCTCCAGCCTCGGCCGCCTCCGTCTTAGAAATGCTGGCGGCTCTCTTGATTAGGTACTGCTGAGCCAACGTCCATAGGTTAGACGTCAGCCAATAGATGAATAAGCCTGCGGGAAACCTACCCACGTACATGATGACTCCTATACCTACAGGCATCATGTACATCATGCGCTTCTGGGTTGGATCCGTGCTGGACATCTGCGAGGAAGTTCCAAACTGGCTGGCCACATAAAGTACCAGCAGCGGAAGATCGAACTGCGCGATGTTCTGGATCCATAACCACGCGTGATCAGTCGTGAATGCTCCTCCAACTGCACTCTCCGTCCTCAGCATGTGAAAAAGGGCTATGAAGACCGGCATCTGCAGAATAAGGGGGAGACAAGACCCGAACGGACTAACCTCATTCTCCTGGTAGAACTCCATCATCTTCTTATTCAGGGTCTGTTTATCGCTCTTGTACTTCTCCTGGAGCTTCTTGATCTGCGGCTGCAGCTCCTGCATGGCCCGCATGCTCTTGAACTGCCTGACCGTCAATGGAATAAGGAAGATCCGCACGATAACGGTCAGGACGACAATAGACCATCCCCAGCTGAGAGACAGTTCCTCGTGTATGTATGAGAGCACGGTAAACAGAACGTCCACCAGAGGCTGCAGGATGCCAAAGATAGAATCCATCAGGCCATTCGTCCTCTCTCACTCTTCAGCCGCCTACTCCGGAAGACTGTTTGGCGTTCTACGGGATCATACCCTCCGTGGCTCCACGGATTGCAGCGCAGCACACGCCAACCCGCCAGGACGAATCCGCGAATCACTCCCATCTCCCGCACAGCATCCATTCCGTACTGCGAGCAGGTGGGATGATACTTGCATGAGCGCGGAAGCAGCGGTGACACCAACCCACGGTAAGCCCGGAAGGGCAATATGGCAATCTCTCTTGCTATTTCTATGTCGACTCCTCCTCTATCACCAGCACAGAAGCCTTCTCCAAGACCTCCAATAACTCATCCTCCAGTGCTCTCAATCCTCCTTCATCCAGGACTTCAAGGATTGGTTGCCGCGCGATGAAGACCATGTCTGTGTGGCCGCGCACTCTGCCCTCATGGAGGCGGAATGCTTCTCTGAGAGCGCGCTTCACCCGATTGCGAACAACCGCAGAGCCCAAGCGCTTGGAAACGGAGAAGCCCACTCGGGAATCCTCCGTCTCCTCCGCATTCCGGACAGCTTCCGGCCGCGGAAAATGGTACAAGACCAAGTACTTGTTAGCAACAGAGCGGCCTTCCCTGTACACACGTTCGAAATCCTTTGAACGCGATAGCCTGCTCCGACGGCGAACCACTCCCAATCAGACGCTGATGCTCTTCCGCCCCTTTTGGCGGCGGCGCTTCAACACGGTCCGGCCACCTCGAGTGCGGCTGCGCTGGCGAAAACCATGAACCTTGCTGCGCTTCCTCTTGCTGGGCTGATACGTCCTCTTCACCCTAACGCCCCTCTCACTTCAAGATCTATCCGCCAGATTCCTTAACTCCCGCAGGCGGCATTTGTAAGTCTGTAAAGGCGGCAAGTTTACCGGTACTCTGCGCGGTAGTCAATCCAACTCCGCTCGGCTCTCTCCAGGGTGCTCCCCAAGGGGGTCTCCAAGGGGGTCGCGCATCACCCCAGAATAACATCCTTTCCACAGTGTGTGGAAATTGTGGATAATGCCGTGACTGCACTACATATAAGCACCGTGCTTGTGGATAGTCCATCGCCTCTCTTTCCATTGCGCCGTCGCTTTCCCTCCACGGCCCCCAGCGCCCCCCTTGAAACTTCCGCTATTTGCGGGAAGTCCCTACATCTGTCAACCAATCCCCTGAAACAACCCGGCGGACCTGCTTGAAATACTAGGTGCGCTCATACTGCTCAATGTTCCTGTTCTCCATAATCTTCCTTTTCTGCATCTAGCCTTCTATCCACATATGTGGAATGCCCTGTGTATAACTACTACTTTTACCTGCACATCGCCAACCTCAGCCGTGAAACTACTCTCCGTCTCCTGCCTCTGTCCGCGCCCTCACTCCGGTACTTGCGACCTTTTGCTCGCCTACGTTCTCCACATTTCTGTGGAAAACCAGGCCGGCCATCGTTACAATGGTTCTCCATTTCATGACAACCTCTGTCGGCAGGCGGCAGCGACACGGAAAGGACGACCGGTGTTCGTTGACAAGATCCTGGCTCAGCTGGAAGGACGACAAGGGGAGGATGATTCGACCACCCCTCCCGAGCACGCCCCCGCTGGCTCACCCCGCATCGCCGTATACGACGATGCGCGCACGCCCCCGCGAGTGGTACATATCCACGAGACCCATTTGCCCGAGCTCGTGGATGCCATCGCCTCTCGGACCTATGATCTTGCCCGTGGGCAGGGAAGCCGTCTGCCGTACACAGTGATACGTGAAGTCATAGAGAATCTGATCCACGCCTGCTTCACGGAAGTAGTAGTCACTATTCTCGATGGAGGAAACACCGTCAGGATCTCGGACCGCGGCCCAGGCATCCCCAGCAAGGCGAAGGCTCTCAGGCCAGGCTTCACTACAGCCGATGCTTCGCTCAAGCGATTCATCAAAGGGGTCGGATCCGGCCTTCCCATCGCCAAGGAATCCCTCAGCTACCTGGAAGGAGTCCTGGAGATTGAAGACAACCTGGAAGGTGGCACGGTGATCACTCTCAAAGTTCCAGAGGGTGACCAGCCGACCCAGGAACAACTCAAACAATCCGCTGCTGTGACGAGGGAACTCCCGACGCGGCAGCTGAAGATACTACTGATTCTCTTGGAGCTCGAACAGGCAGGTCCTACCAGAATCGCCCAGGAGCTGAGCATCTCACCTTCGACAGCGTACCGAGATCTCAGTGCACTGGAGGCATCCGGCCTGGTGGTTGCCCAACAGGGCGGTGTCAGGAAGTTGACGGAGGGCGGCCTAACCTACTTGGATGAGGTACTCTAGGTGCTAGAATGAGGAGTTGTTCCGGCCGCAGACCATAAACGCAGACCATCAATCCAGACGCCCGGCGACCACACGACCGGCGAGTAGAGCAAGAGTAGGGGACGTACCCTTGGACGCACGCCAAACAGAAGCCACCATCTGGAGAGAGGCCCTCTCCCTGATCTCTAATAGGGTTAATGAGGGAACTTATCGCATCTGGTTCGAGCCCACAGAGGGATTGGAATTCTCAGAAGAGACCTTCCTCATCGGTGTACCGTCTCCCTTCGCCAAGGATTGGATAGACACCAGGTTCAGCGCCCTGATCTCAGATTGTCTATCAGAGGTCCTCGGAGACACCGTCTCCTGCCGCATTGTCGTGTCGCCTGAGTTGGCTGACCGTTATGATGAAGAGGAATCAGCGCTGGACAACGAGCACCCGCTTCAGCCCACCGAACCGGAAACTCTCAATACCACGCAAGACGCAACGCCCTTGGTAACCGGCCCCAACTCCAAAGAAGATACAAGAGACCCAAGGCCAGCCCCATCCTCCAGCCCCCCAATGGGCCTGGGCCTTAACGGCAAGTACACTTTCGAAAGCTTCGTTATTGGTCCATCTAATCGCTTTGCCCATGCCGCAGCTCTGGCGGCAGCGGAAACCCCGGGGCGTGCCTACAATCCACTCTTCATATACGGAGACGTGGGTTTGGGTAAGACTCACTTGTTGCAAGCCGTAGGCCAATTTGTCGCACGGCACACCCCACACCTCCGAGTTCGCTTCATCACGATAGAGATGTTCACCAACGACTTCATCAACTCTCTTCGTGACGGTAGCATTGAAGGTTTCAAGAGAAGATACCGCACCAACGATGTTCTCTTGATAGATGACATTCAGTTTCTGGAACGCAAAGAGCAGACCCAGGAGGAATTCTTCCACACCTTCAACACCCTCTTTGAAGCCGGTAAGCAGATTGTCATCTCCTCAGACCGACCCCCCAAGGCGCTTCAAACTCTTGAAGACCGCTTGGTATCCAGGTTTCAGTGGGGCCTCATCACAGACATCCAGCCTCCGGACCTGGAGACTCGCATCGCCATCTTGCGGCGGAAGGTTCGCTTTGAGGAAATCACCCTCCACAACGATGACGTTCTCAGCATGATAGCTTCACGTGTGCCTGATAACATCCGGGAGCTGGAGGGATGTTTGAACCGTGTTGTTGCTTTCTCTTCCTTCTCAGGCCAACCCATTGACGTGCCTCTGGCTCAACAAGTTCTTCAGGACATCCCCGAGACTCCAGAGAAACCCATAACCGTGGATCTTCTGTTGGACATAGTGTCTGAATCCACGGGCATCTCTATCACGGAGATGAAAGGTAATAAGAGAACGCGCTCCATTGTGCGTGCCCGCCACCTTACCATGTACCTGGCCCGAGAATTGACGGACCTGAGTCTCCCCCGCATCGGAGATTCGCTCGGGGGCAGAGATCATACAACGGTGCTGCACGCTGTGGAAAAGGTCAACACTCTGATGAGGAAAGACCGGGAGCTGTATGGTCTCGTTCAGCGCCTCACAACACAAGCCAAGAGATCGCATTGAATACCGAACCTGATAAGCTAACGAGAATTGTGGATATCTCGCTTATGTCAGGGGAAACTGTGTATGAACCTACCTATCAATAACACCCCTCGCGTTCAAAGCACCTTCCACCAAGATTTCGTCCACAACACTGTCATCAGCTTGCCGGGCCCGGGAGTCCATACTGAAGACGGTTATCCACAGAATCCACAGGCCTTATGAATACGACGATTCTCTTTTATATATCTTCTTATAATAGGGAGGACGTTACTCTGGGGAAAAAGAGGAGGGTTGTATGAAGCTGGTAACTCAGAAGGCTGTCGTCGTGGATGCTCTGGGTATTGCATCCAGAGCTGTTTCAACACGCAGTACGCTGCAGGTCCTGTCGGGAGTTCTTCTGCACGCGGATGACGAGGGGGTGAGTCTTTCCACAACGAACATGGAGATATCCATAAAGACTCCCCTTGAAGCAACCGTGGAGCAGGCGGGTTCAGTAATTCTTCCTGCCCGCATCTTCGGAGATATTGCTCGGAGTCTTGCCCCTCAAGAGCTGATTATTGAGCAGGGCGGAGAAGAAGGGTACGTGGAGATCAGGTCCGGAGAGTCTGTGTTTCATCTGCAGTGTCTTCCTCCGGGAGATTTCCCGCAGTTTCCCGTGTTTCCGCAGGAGGGAAGATTCAGTGTTCCCCGGGCGGCTTTCCTTAATACAATAGACCGCGTAGCATCGTCAGCCTCGCGTGATGAGACAAGGCCCGTTCTCATGGGTGTTCTCGTTGATTTCACCCAGGACACTATTAAGATGGTGGCTACGGATAGCTATCGGCTGAGCGTCCAAGACACGCCCGCTGCCTCAAGTGTTGAAGAGATGGTTGAGGTGATAGTGCCGTCTCGTTCCTTGGCGGAGCTATCACGTATTGGGGGTTCTGCGCCAGATGAGGAGATCAGCATTGCGGTCGGTGACAACCAGATACTCTTCGAGGTGAAGGGAACTTCCGTCATCAGCCGACTGATTGATGGCCAATTCCCCAACTATAAGCAACTTCTTCCGGACTCGTACGAATACGAGGTGGAGGTGGACCGAGAAGAGTTGATGGAGGTTGTCCACCGCATCGGATTAATGGCTCAGAAGAATGCTCCCCTGCGTCTGGAATTCGGAGGAAACACCCTGACAGTCAAGGCGCAAGCTCATGACCTGGGAAAGGCTCATGAGAGCCTTCCGGTCCGATATGAGGGAGAGGCTCTGGAAATCGGCTTCAACCCGGAGTTTCTGGAAGCGGGCCTGGCCGCTATCTCGGGATCAAGTGTGCGCCTGCGCTTCATTAGCCCCTTGCGGCCGGGCCTCATGGCAGGGGAAGATGATGGGTTTCTATATCTGATAATGCCCATTCGCCTGACCGAGTAGGAGGCACTGGCTGTCCGTGGAGCAAGAAAGTCAAGAAAGAGAGATAGAGGTTGCTCCCGGCACCCGGCTGGGTCAGTTTCTAAAGGTGGCCGCTGTTGCGGGAAGCGGTGGAGAGGCTAAGCACCTGATTGAAGAGGGCTTCGTGACGGTGAATGGAGAAGTGGAGGAGCGTCGTGGGCGGCAACTGTCGGCCGGTGATAGGGTGGATTTGGAGGGTTTGCACTTCCTCGTGTCTATGCAGCAGTAGCGGGCCGTGTGTTGTTTCTTAGTCGCCTTGCCTTAGTCAACGTTAGATGCCACGCTGAGCAGAGTGTCACGCTTGGTCCCGGCGCCAACGTGGTCTTCGGCCCTAATGGTGCCGGCAAGACTTCGCTTCTGGAGGCAGCGCACATCCTGCTGGCGGGGTACACGCCTCGAGGAAAGATGAGAGGAGTGATTCGCCGCGGCTCAGACTACCTGCGAGTCAACGGGAGCATCACCGGAGAAGGCGGCTCGAACGGCGCCGCCCTTGGACAAACAGAGGTTGCCTTCGCTTGTGATCGTTCTGGAGAGAGGAGAATATCGCAGGACGGAAGGTTGCTGTCCGGCTTCTGGGAGATGAGGGAGCGGCTCCATTCTGTTCGAATGTTCACGCCTGACGACCTTCGCCTGATCAAAGGGGAGCCCGTATGGCGACGACGCTTCTTGGATGATGTCATTGGGGCGCAATCACCCTCTCACAGAGAGCGTGCCCAGAGCTATCGGGAGGCTCTTCGGCAGAGGAACGCCCTTCTGCGCCGGGGATGCACGGGAGGAGACCATCAACCTTGGGAGCAGATGCTTGCCCGACTGGGCCCGGATATCGTCGCCGCTCGCCGCGAGTTGCTCGGAGGCCTCTCTCCCCAGGCAGCGGAAGTGTATTTGCGTCTGGCCGGGACTACGGCAGCAAGTCTTCGTCTGACCTACAGGACAAACGCGTCGGCGCTCGGGCCGGACGATTACATTGAGAAGCTCCATGACGATAGAAGGGCTGACGGGTCCCGTGGTTTCACCAATCTGGGTCCGCATAGAGACGACGTCAGGTTTCACCTTGATGAGCTTGACTTGCGTGCTGTGGGCTCCCAAGGGGAACAGAGAACGGCGGTTCTGGCTCTTCTCTTGGCTGAGCGCAGATGGAGTCTGGAGCACAACGAGAGCTATCCCTTGTTGCTCCTGGATGACGTGATGAGTGAGCTGGACAGCAGTCGACGCAACGCGGTCATGGATATACTTCTGGAGAATGGGCAGTCGATCGTGACGGCTGCGGAAACCGGGTATTTTAGAGACGTGGACTTGGCGGAGGCGCAGACTGTTGAGCTCAAGGGGTGAAGGAGGCGATCCGCGTTCCGGGCGAATGATGGAGGAGAATGGTTTCGAAAGCCTGGGGGATCTCCTGCGGCACTCTCCGTTGAAGGGGGACAACCCCCAGGCACGGATCGCCTTGATTTGGGAAGAGGTTGTTGGTAGCGAGGTGGCAAGGAATGCTCATCCCCGCTTCCTGCGCCAGGGCCGACTCGTTGTTGCCACCCGGAGTTCTGTGTGGGCCCAGAGCTTGCAGTTCATGGGAGATGAAGTCAAGCGCAGGTTGAACGATGCACTGGGTGAGGAGTTGGTCGGAGATATTCGGTTTCGCCCGGCGGGGTGGGATCCGGGAGGAGGAGTGGCGGGTCCGCGGCATCTGGACGGGTCGGTAGGCGGGTCAGGCGGAGATGAATCTAACACGCAGGGATATGAGGACCGGGCACGGGACGGAGAGCGGCTCTCACCGGAGAAGCGGCCGCTGACTGCGGAAGAGGAGAAGGCGGTTGAGGAGGTCCGCCGCGCAGCGGTGGACCCTGAACTGGGAGAGAAGATAGCTGCCGCTATGCGGGCTACACTCCGGAGAGGAAAGGGCGGAGGCTGCTGAGACAGCACGGAATTCAGGGAATAGCGGTCCGCCGTTCTGTCCGCTGTCAGCGTACCGAAGATAGAGCAGAACCGCATATTGTGGTATAATACGTCAAAACATCGGCCGTCGGATCACGGTGTTTTGCACCCCTTGGAGTTCAACGGGGTCGTGCGTGCGCCGGAACGTTCGCGAAAGGTCACATCCGCAGCTTAGGGAGTCTTTGCCCGAGTGGTAGATCACATCTATGACGTAGAGGATATCCAGGTCCTGGAGGGCTTGGAGCCGGTTCGGAAACGGCCGGGCATGTATATTGGATCCACCAGCGCTCGGGGACTCCATCACCTCGTTCATGAGGTCGTAGACAACTCCGTGGATGAGGCCCTCCAGGGGCACTGTTCCAGGATCCAGATCACCATCAAGCCGGACGCTTCAGTACACGTCACAGATGACGGCCGCGGCATACCGGTGAAGGTGATGCCGCAGTTCGGGCGGCCCGCCGTGGAGATAGTGATGACCAAGTTGCACGCGGGGGGCAAGTTCGGAGGGGAGGGCTACAAGGTTTCTGGTGGCCTCCACGGTGTGGGTGTGTCTGTGGTGAACGCACTGTCAGAGTGGCTTATCGTGGAGATCCGTCGTGACGGTTACCTCTATAGGCAGCGCTTTGTCCGGGGTGCCCCTGACGGCGATCTGAAGGAGATTGAACCTTGTACTGATCGCACCGGCACCACTATTCACTTTCGCCCGGATCCTGAAATCTTTGAGGAGAGGGACTTCAATTTCGGAACGCTTGCCCAAAGGTTGCGGGAAGTAGCTTTCCTGAATCGTTCATTGACCATCTCCATGCGAGATGAGCGGGAGAGAGAAGAACCAGGCCTGGATGAGGACGCCCCGCGCAGAGAAGGTAGTCTCAGCGCCCAAGCCCAAAGCGAGGGCGGGGAAACCGACCATGACGCCAAGGATCCCTCTTCTCCGCTACAGGCGGCAGAGGGTGCGGAGAAGGATGAGAACGGAGTCAGGTCGGTCACTTACCGTTACGACGGTGGAATAGCGGATTTCGTTAAACATATCAACTCTAAGAAAGACGCAATCCACAAGAAGATCATATGCCTGGAGAGTGAAGGGGCGGAAGGAGAAATGGAGCTGGCAATGCAGTGGAACGCCAGCTACACAGACAACGTCTTTGCTTTCGCCAACAACATAAACACACACGAGGGAGGCATGCACCTCTCTGGTTTCAGGAGTGCCCTGACTCGCACAATCAATGACTACGCACGGGGCAAAGGCTTTCTCAAGGAGAAGGATGACAATCTCAGCGGGGATGATGTCCGGGAAGGACTGGCAGCGATCCTCAGCGTGAAGCTGAAACACCCGCAATTCGAAGGGCAGACCAAGACTAAGCTTGGTAATTCGGAGATGAGGGGCTTTGTTGAAACCGCGGTCAACACGAGCCTGGCAGAATTCCTGGAAGAAAACCCTGCAGAGGCACGCAAGATCGTGGCGAAAGCCGCGGCGGCTTCCCAGGCCAGAGTGGCGGCTCGGAAGGCGCGGGATCTGACTCGGCGCAAAAGCGTTCTGGAGAACACCATGCTGCCCGGTAAGTTGGCGGACTGCTCCATCAAGGATCCGTCCGCCTGCGAGATCTATCTGGTGGAGGGTGATTCAGCAGGTGGGTCTGCAAAGCAGGCTCGGGACCGTAGTTTCCAGGCGATACTGCCTCTCCGGGGGAAGATAATCAATGTAGAGAAAGCAAGATTGGACAAGATTCTATCCAACGCAGAGATCCAGGCCATGGTGACGGCCCTGGGCACCAATCTCGCCGAGGAGTTCGACATTGGCGCGGCCCGCTACCACAAGGTCATTATCATGACGGACGCGGACGTGGACGGAGCTCATATCCGCAGTCTCATTCTCACCTTCTTGTTCCGGAATATGAGGGATCTCATAGAGGCGGGATACGTCTACATAGCCCAGCCGCCGCTTTACCGGATTATGCAGAAGCGCAAGGACTACTACGCCTTCAATGACAAGCAGCGTGATGAGGTGTTTGCTCGGATCGGGAAGGATGGACTGTCCATCCAGAGGTTCAAGGGTCTCGGGGAGATGAACCCCGACCAGCTTTGGGAGACGACCATGAACCCCAACACACGCACCCTCCTTCAAGTGAATGTGGATGACGCCGCCGCAGCGGATGAGATGTTCACCATCCTTATGGGAGACAAGGTGGAGCCTCGGCGGGAATTCATCAAAGAGAACGCACGCCGTGTGCGCAACCTGGATATTTAGTCCATGCTTGAGACTCTTCACGGAAAGATAGAACAGGTCGAGATAGCGGAGGAAATGAGCTCCTCCTACATGGATTACGCTATGAGCGTGATCGTGGGCCGCGCCCTCCCGGACGTACGTGATGGCCTGAAACCCGTCCACAGACGTGTTCTCTATGGCATGCATGACTCGGGCATGCAACCCAATAGACCATACCGCAAGTGCGCTCGGATTGTTGGTGACGTCATGGGTAAGTACCATCCCCACGGGGACGTCGCAATCTACGACACTCTCGTCCGGATGGCCCAGGATTTCTCCTTCCGCAGCCCGCTGGTGGACGGTCACGGTAACTTCGGTTCAGTGGATGGGGACTCAGCTGCAGCCATGCGCTACACGGAGTGCAGGCTCACGCGCATCGCAACAGAGATGTTGCGGGAGATTGATGCGGATACCGTAGACTGGGTACCTAACTACGATGAGAGCACGGAAGAACCGGTTGTGCTCCCGGCACGCTTTCCAAACCTCCTGGTGAACGGAGCCTCCGGGATCGCGGTGGGCATGACTACCAACATCCCTCCGCATAACCTGGGGGAGACAATTGATGCCGTCCAGGCGCTGATAGACAATCCGGACGTGGGCACTGAAGAACTGATGAAGCATATGCCGGGTCCGGATTTCCCCACAGGCGGACTCATCATGGGCATGAAGGGCATCAAGGACGCCTATGAGACCGGCCGCGGCCGAGTCCTGGTGAGGGCCAAGGTTCATTCGGAGCCCCTCAAGCAGGGGAAGACGGCCCTTGTGGTGTCAGAGATCCCCTACCAGGTGAACAAGGCCTCTTTGATTGAGAAGATCGCGGAGCTGGTGAAGGACAAGAGGATTCCTGAGATCTCGGACATTAGAGATGAATCGGACAGGTCCGGGATGCGGATAGTGATTGAACTGAAGCGCGAAGCCATTCCTAAGGTCGTACTGAATAACCTGTATAAGCACACAGCCATGCAGTCTACCTTCGGCGTAATAATGATCGCGCTGGTGGATGGAGTCCCGCGGACGCTCTCTTTGAAGAACGTCTTGCGCCACTACTTGGCTCATCAGAAGGAAGTCGTTGTTCGGCGCACACAACACCAGTTGGACAAGGCCCGCAAGCGGGCTCACATCCTTGATGGCCTGCTGGTGGCCATAGCCAATCTGGACGCAGTCATTAAGCTGATCAGGTCCAGTGAGGACACGGAGGCTGCACGCACCGGGCTGATGGAGCGGTTTGGGCTCTCAGAGGAGCAGGCGCAGGCCATCGTTGATCTTCGCCTGCGCAACTTGACGGCATTGGAGAGGCACAAGATTGAAGAGGAGCACCAGGATCTCCTGGAGCGGATTGCTCACCTGGAAGAGATCCTGGAGGATGAGGCCCGCGTGTTCCAGATCATCAAAGAAGAGTTAGCGGAGATAAAGGCCATGTACGCGGATGAACGCCGGACGGAGTTGGCCCCGTCGGAGGATGAGCTGGACATAGAAGATCTCATTGCCGTGGAGGAAATGGCCATATCTCTGACCAAGTCCGGATACGTGAAGAGGCTTCCGGTCACCACCTATCGCACACAGCGGCGGGGTGGAATCGGCGTTATGGGTATGGATCTCAAAGACGGGGACTACATTGAACACCTCTTCATCACCACCACTCATCACTACCTTCTGTTTGTCACGTCGCGTGGTCTGATCTACCGGCTCAAGGTGCATGAGCTACCTCTGGGCAGCCGTCAGAGCAAGGGGAAGGCCTTGATCAACCTACTGCCGATGCAGTCCGGAGAGACCGTGCGGGCAGTCATAGCCACCAAGGACTACACTGACGCTGAGTACCTGGCTTTTGGGACCAGGAACGGCCTGGTGAAGAAGACCTCCTTCAAGGAGTACGATACGCATATCAAGACTTTTGGGATCATCGCGGTCAAATTGACAGATGGCGATGAGCTGGTGGGCGTCCGCCACACCAGAGGAGATGATGATCTGATCATGGTGTCCTCCGAGGGCAAGGCTATCCGTTTTCATGAGTCGGACGTCCGTCCTACCGGTCGTGACACCCAAGGGGTCAGAGGCATGGATCTGCCGGAAGGACACCGCATCGTGGGCATGGCCACCGCTCAGGATGACGCGGATCTGTTCTGTGTGACCGGTGGCGGATTTGGCAAACGAACGGCCATATCTTCCTATCGCACACAGAAGCGGGGTGGACTTGGGGTGATCACTATCAAGGACTCCCCGGATCGTGGTGATTTGGTGGCGGTGGCCACTGTGCGGGATAATCATGAACTGATGATGGTCAGCCATGAGGGTACCGTGATAAGGATCCCGGTGGAGAGTATCCGCTCTACAGGTCGGAGCACCATGGGGGTCCGGGTGATGAATCTTCGGTCAGGGGATAGGGTGGCAAGCATGGCCCGCGTGGTGGTAGATTCGGACGGGGACCTGACCCCCGGGCAGGAGAAGCCGATAGAAGAAGAGTAGAGGTAGGGCCACCTTGATCCGGTAGGGCCGCCTTGATCCGCTCCGCCGGGTGAGTCTGCCCCAGCGCGAAACCGCTAGGCCGTGACTCTTTCCACCTCCTCCACAGTAGTTGCGCCGGCCAGCACCTTCTTCACTCCATCTGCGCGCAGGCTGGTCATCCCAATGGAGTGGGCGTGATGTCTTATCTCGTCCGCAGTGGCATGGTTCATCACCAGCCGGCGCATCTCTTCGGTCGCAGGAAGGACCTCAAATATACCCAGCCTCCCGCTATACCCAGTCCCAAAGCAGTGGCGACATCCCTCAGCTCTATAGATCTCTACAGCTGCGGATGCGAAGAAGGCAAGCTCTGATTTGGTCATCTGATCAGGCGTCAGCTGCTCTTTTTTTCTGCAGTGAAAGCAAAGGCGACGGGTAAGACGCTGAGCCACCACGCACTCTAGCGAGGAAGCAATGAGGTAGGGGGGAACTCCCATCTCCGAGAGACGTGTCACGGTGGAGGCTGCGTCGTTGGTGTGCAGTGTGGAGAACACCAGGTGTCCGGTAAGCGAGGACTCCGTGGCGATGGTTGCGGTCTCCAGATCCCGTATTTCCCCGATCATGATCACGTCCGGGTCGGAGCGAACGAGCGATCGCAGCGCGGAGGGGAAGGAGAGACCTATCTTGGGTCTGACCTGAGATTGCAGTATGCCTGGCATCTTCCTCTCCACGGGATCCTCAACCGTGTATATCTTCACAGAGGGGGTGTTTAACTCATCCAGGGCCGAGTAGAGAGTGGTGGATTTGCCTGATCCCGTGGGTCCGGTGATGAGTATCATCCCATAGGGGCGGGCGATTGCCTGGTGGAATACTTGGAGCTCCTGTTCGCCCATACCAAGTTCTGAAAGGGAAATCTCGTGCATAGATTCATCCAAGAGGCGGATGGTGATGTTCTCGCCGTAAACTGTGGGGATGGCGGCGATTCTCAGATCCACCGACTCTGTTGGGGCTCGGTAGGTTGCTCTACCGTCTTGGGGAAGACGCTTCTCTGCGATGTTCATGTCTCCCATTATCTTGATGCGAGACACAACCCCGCCCTTGGTGTCGTTGGGAATCTGGGTCAGAGGGTGCATCACACCGTCTATGCGAATCCGTACCACCATTTCATACAACTGCGGTTCAAAGTGGATGTCTGAGGCTCTGCGCTTCAGTGCTGTTTCCAGGATATTGTCCACCAAGGAAACAACAGATACGTCCTCTGCGTGGTGCATCTCCTCAGCGAGTCTCTTGGCGGAAGTATCTACCTTGTCCAGATCTGACGCATTGAGCATCCCTTTGCCGGTAAAAGCGTATTCCGCTGCTTCCTCAAAATTAGTCAGAGTAGTGATAACTGGAGCCACTGTGCGGCCTGTCATCACGCGGACGTCGTCCAGGGTGTGACCACATCAAGGGGAGCAACCATTGCCAGGACCAGGCTATCGCCCTCAAAGTCAATCGGCAGGACCCGGCGGGAACGGATGAATCTCTCTGAGAGCAGGTTCACAGCCCTGGGGTTGGGGTAGAGCTCATTCAGCGGTATGACAGGAAGGTTCTTCTGGGCGGAGAGGGTCTCAGCAAGCTGGTCCTCGTTGAGATACTGGAGGCGGATGAGGGCCTCTCCCAACTTGACGTCTTTGTTGCGCTGGTAGTCAAGAGCCCTCTCCAGCTGGGACGGACTCACATGCTGTTTGGAAATGAGCAGCTCTCCCAGTAGGCTGGAGTTGTCTGTGCTCTTTTGCGGACTCAAGACACGGGCCGCCCTATCCGGCGTTTGCTATAATCATCTAGATTAGATGCCAGCTCATCAGCAGCAAACTTGGAGGGCATAGATGCCTCTCTTTCTTTGGGATTGGACTCTCATACTGCTTGTGCCCGCGATTGTCCTGTCACTATACGCCCAGTACAAGGTCAAGACTACCTTCAACAAGTATTCAAAAGTTCCTTCCGCTCAAGGACTGACCGGAGCACAGGCGGCGCGTCGGCTTCTTGACTCTGCGGGTCTGCAGGACGTGCAGATAGAGGCAGCTTCAGGGCGCTTGTCTGACCACTATGATCCGCGCTCTCGCGTGCTCCGCCTAAGCAAGGATGTGGGGGGCAAGAACTCCCTGGCTTCTCTGGGAGTCGCGGCGCACGAGGCGGGCCATGCCTTGCAACACGCCCAAGGCTATGGGCCCATGCGGCTGCGTTCTGCACTCGTGCCTGCCGCTTCATTGGGGAGCAACCTGGGAATGATCCTGTTCATTGTTGGGCTGTTCTTCGGCAGGAACCCGTCCTTGATGAACCTGGGCATTGTCCTTTTTTCCGCAGCGGTCTTCTTCACCGTGGTTACTCTGCCTGTTGAGATCAATGCGTCTCAGCGGGCCATGAAACAACTCACCTCGCACGGGATACTGGTTTCCCAGGAGGCTGCAGGGGCGCAGAAGGTACTGAATGCGGCGGCGCTGACCTACGTGGCCGCCGCCTTGATGGCTATTCTCAACCTTGTGAGGTTGATCCTGATCAGCCGGAGGTAAGGTCCGGTAGCCGGAATGGTGGAAAAGGAGATCTCTGGTTTGTCCGCACCGAGGATTCTACTTGCTCCGACACACCGCACGGAGCTTGCCAACGCCCTGGCTGCGACCATATCAGAGGCGGTGGCCCGCCAAGGCCGGTCAGTACGGTACCATCATCTGGGAGTCTTGCCACCGCCCACCGCCTGGGATAGATGGGAAGGTTCATCGTTTCTGGATCCTTCGCTCTATGACACCAGCATGTTGTTGGACTTGTATGATCGCACCACGCGTGGTGCGCAACTTTCTGTTCTGTCTAGCAACCGAGGTCTTTTTGACTCAGAGGAAGATGCGCCCTGGACCCCGGCGGAGATTGCCCGTGACCTGGACGCGCCAATCGTCCTGGTGGCTGACTGTCGCGGCTGGGGCACAGGTTTTGACGCACTCCTGAGGGGCTTCAATGATCGGGCGGGGGAAATGAATCTGGAGGGCGTCGTCTTGACGGGTGTGGAAGATGTCGCACAAAGGCAACTTCTGCGGGCAGCGCTTGAGAACAGTGGAGTGCCAGTGGTGGGGTGCCTGTACCAGGGGGGCGAACCGGGCTGGGACAGCTTCCCTACAGGTGCGGGTGGGACCTCGGTGAATGACCAGGTGTTTGAATCCGTATACAAGTCCGTAGATGTGCCCGGACTGGAGGCCTTGGCGGGGCAGCGAGGTTTCCTTGCCGGTTCCGCTGGTGTAGCGCAAACGGATGATTTCGGTCCCTTGATCTTGGTAGCCGGCGGCCGGGGTTTCACTCCGTGGAGTCGTGATTCCATAGAAATATTGCGCGCAGCGGGAGCACGCGTGAGGAGACTTGATCTCCTGGAGGACTCAGAAATACCTGCGGAAGCAGCCGGACTTGTCATGGCCGGTCATCTCTGGGTGGACGCTCTAGAAGAGATCGCAATGAACTACTCTCTCATGCGCCACGTGCGCGTTTGTATATCCGAGGGACTCCCCACACTTGCCCTGGGAGGAGGGATGTTGTATCTGCTCAAGGAGCTTCAGGACCCGCGTGGGCGGACGCATCATCTAGCCGGCCTGTTTCCTTCGCGCGGGGAGATAATCGCAGACCTGGAGCAGGCAGAGTATCTAGAGCTGGAAGCGGTGCGAGACAATGTTCTGTTCCGCGAAGGGGATATGGTCAGGGGATGGCTGACGTCGGATACGGAGGTCGTGGGTTCGCCGGTATCTCAAAGCCTGCCGTTTCGGGTGGGAGTACCGGGCGGTTCAGAGTCTCGGCAAGAAGGAGTATCCGCGGCAAAGATGGTTGCGTCACGCGTGCTTTTCCATCTCGCGTCTGCTCCTCATGCGGTTGAGCGCCTTGTTGAGGCGTGCAGGGACTATTCCAAGAGCATCTAGTTGCGGTTCTAGCTGGAGGTTCCTGTGGGCTCAAGGGATATGCGGCGTTCAAGCAGCGCAATCTCACGGATGCGAGCCTTCAGGCGTTTTTCGTCTCCAAACAGGTCGCGCAGGACCAAATCGTCTCCATCGTAGTTGAGGGTCACCACATTCTCCATGATCTTCTCCTGGCCTCCGTCCGAGGCCAGATAGGCATGTGCTTCACACATGGATTAGATCCTTTCCTTGGGGGTTGATAGGGCTACCGAAATGCTAGGTTGAATGATAGCACTTGGCTGGATTGGGATAGTGGGGGAGCGGGTGAATAGATGATAGGATGCGTTACCCTTGCCGCTTGGTGGATCGCGGTATTCGCGTGACTTGTGAGGTCCGCGTCGCTCGGCGAGCGCTCTCAAGCGCTGGAAGCCCGAGGTGGATAGAAGGCAGGAGGATAGGAGGTACAGATGAAGAATCCCGAATCGGATCCGGCCATCCGTAGATACCGCGAGCAGATCTCGGATGCTGATACCAATATCCTGGAAGCACTTAACAATCGCCTTGAATTGGTTCAGCAACTCAAGCGCTACAAGGATGAGCAGGGCTTAGGGTTTGTGGACCCCACTCAGGAAGGTTGGGTGTTGACCTACCTGTCCAGACTTAACAGAGGACCGCTGTCACAAGAGGCGCTGCAAGAACTATTCTCCGTCATCTTGAGTCTGACCAAACAGGAGGTGGCCCGTTTGGAGGAAGAAGCAGGCCAACGGGAGGCCTAGCTGGAGAAGTCGTCCGGGGAGACTTCATCTAGGAAGCTCTTGAATTCCTGAACTATCTCTTCAGCATCCTGCACTTCCTGATCAAACTCAATGCCGTTGGTCTCCAGGAGAGTGGCGGACGCGAATATGGGTGCATCCGTCCGCACGGCGAGTGCAATTGCATCTGAAGGGCGGGAGTCAACGTCCAGGGTGTGATCTTCCACTCTCAACCGCAGAACGGCATAGAAGGTGTTGTCTTTGAGTTCAGTCACCATGACCATGTCCACAGTGGTGGAAAGGTCTGTGAGGATGTTGGTCACCAGATCATGAGTCATTGGACGAGGAAGTTGGGTGTTCTGCAGCTTCATCAAAATAGAAGCCGCTTCCGGATGACCGATCCAAATAGGCAAGAAGCGGTTTTCTTCTTCTACTTTAAGCAGCACGATTGGCTGACGGTTCATCACGTCAAAACTGACGCCGTATACCAACATCTTGCGGAAGTCATCCATGCGACACCCCGAGTAGACCGTGACTCCAGACTACATCATCTTCCGCCGCACGTCACCCCGATACTGAGGCTCATTCCCCTTCCCCTCCAGCTTGACATGGAAACGGCGTAGAGTAAACTTACGTCTGGCTCGTGGGCCTATAGCTCAGTTGGTTAGAGCGCACCCCTGATAAGGGTGAGGTCCGTGGTTCGAATCCACGTAGGCCCATTTCGCAAAGATATTTCGCACGCGAGGAGAGAGCTCAGGGTAGAGACCCGCAGCGTGACAGTACCTGGCATTCGGCTGGGGGGATTAGCTCAGATGGGAGAGCGCCGCCTTTGCAAGGCGGAGGTCACCGGTTCGATCCCGGTATCCTCCACTTTAGAGGAACCTATTCGCGGAGCAAAATACCATTCTTAGGGGACAACAAAGAAAAAACGACAAACAAGAGAATGATGCCCGTGTGCGTGCCCGGCGCGTGAAGAAAGCGGTCCGGAAGAACTTTGATCAGAGCGCGTCAGCCTACCAGGAGTTTGAGCAGCGCTCCGGCTTCTTTACAGGTCTCGCGGGAGAGCTGGCGCAGTGGGCGGGCGTAAAGAAGGGGATGCGGGTTCTAGATGTGGGCTGTGGGACGGGCGTGTCTACTGCTGCCCTGGCCCGCCTGGTGGGGGACGGTGGGCTGGTGGTGGGGGTGGACCTCTCAGAGGGCATGCTGCGGGAGGCGCACAGGACCCTGGCGGGGGAGAGAAACGTGGAGCTGCTGCATGGGGATGCAGAAGATCTGGGTGAGGTTATCCGGTCCTATGGGGTCTTTGACGCGGCACTCTTCAACGCAACCATTTTCCTGCTTCCACAGCCGGCAGCCGCGGTGCGGGAGGCGGCTCAGGTATTGGCACCGGGGGGTGTTATGGGTTGGAACAATCTGCTCGGACTGGAGGACGCTGCCGGTGCGGATCTATATCCCGCGTTGGAGGAGAAGGCGGGGGTTCCTCTGCGCCGCCCGCAGCTTGGGGGTGTTGAAGAGCTGGAACGTGGGGGAGGCGATGTCCCCTGGGCGAATGCACCTTTGGAAGAGGCCGCCGTCAGGGAGAGCCTCTTCCCGGTGGATTGGGAGACGGCTTGGGATTTCTACCTCATCCCCGCTCAGTCGGCGGGGTTGCTCCCCAAGATCCCTTATGAGGAGAGGGTGGCTCTACTCCGTCCGGCCTTTGACGCCGTCTCCCAGGGTCGGGGGGAAGGACCGGCGTTCCGGTGGCGGTTCGTACGCTACCGGATCAACGCTTCGTAGATGCGGATTGCCGCGGGCCCCAGGATGACCAGGAAGAGCGAGGGGAAGATGCAGAGAACCAGGGGGAACAGCATCTTCACCGGGGCCTTCTGGGCGGCTTCCTCAATTCTCTGCCGACGCGTCACCCTCATGGTGCCGGACTGAGTGCGGAGGATCTTCCCCAGCCCCACCCCCAGTCTCTGCGCCTGGATCAGGGCAGCAATGAACTTGTCCAGGTCCTTTACCCCGCACCGGGCGGCAAACTGCCGCAGCGCTTCTTCCCTGGACTGTCCTATGCGCATGTGGTGAAGGGTGATGACAATCTCCTCATGCAGGGGACCTTCCAACTTCTCAGCGATCTTGGCCAGTGCGGAGTCCAGGCCCAGTCCGGCCTCCACCGTGACGGTGAGCAGGTCCAGGAAATCGGGCAGGGCCCGGTTGATAGCCCTCTTACGTCCGGCGATTACCCGGAGGAGCATAAGATCCGGCAGATAGTAGCCGCCGGGTAGCGCCAAGACCACCAGACCCAAGAACCAGAGCCCGGGCAACACCCTGAGGGAACCCAACAGGAGCAGGCCTTCAACAACCGCCAGGACAAGGACGGCCTTCAGGGCCAGCACGGTATTCAGATCTAGATTCCACGGCCGGCCGGCCTGTTCGATGCGGTCCCTCAGAGTGCTCAACCGGCCCTGTGGGGTGAGCATATTCCCGAGCGAACTCAGGCGCCGCAACAGGGGCTTGAAGACTCGGTCCTTTCCCGGCTGGGCGAGCTCCAACCGGCGGAAGTCATGGACGCTATAGGAGTCCAGGCGGCCCATGGACTCCCGCACCTTCTGGGCGCGCCCGGTGGGCAGGAGCGCCCACGTCAAGAGCAGTGCAGACGCGAGTGTGAGGACGAATACGGCTGTGAAAATCTAACGTCTCCTTGAAGCGGGACGCGCTCAACGCCGGCGGCCTGAGATTGCCCACCATGGTGCGTATCTCGCGCAGGGAGCCGGAGCACATCTCCTTTAGCCGGGCCACCTCCGTCTTGACCTCCTGGCCGTCTTCAGAAGTCAAGGCTTCCAGCAACTCCACCTCCATCAGAGTGGCGGACACGGTCTGGGCGATCCCGTCGTGGAGGTCCAGGGCCAGGCGTTTGCGTTCTCTCTCCAGAACCTTCATGGGGTCCTCCCAGTGGTCGGGAGCGGAGTGTTGCGCTACCTCGTCTTCGGTCACCCACCCAGTGATTTGCGCCGAAAGCAGGAGCAGAGCGGCCCAGAACGCGAGTGTCCACCCTCCGCGCGGAAGACCCTCCGCACCACTTGACAGATAGTCAAATCCGACGAACACCACAGGAATGAGAACCAGCGCTACTCCAATTGCGCCCAGAACTAATCCTTTCCGAGCCCCCAGCTGCGCCGATCCGGCGACCACGGGAAGGAAAAGGAAGAAGAGGACCAAGATCCGGCCCTCCGGGACCAAGAAGTAGAATAGCGCACCGGCAAGGATGGTCAGTAGGGCGGCGTGCAGCACTGTGATCCTGCCCGTGACTCTCTCTCTTGCCCTCCACGCTGCACCACTTTGGCTAGAAGCCATCGCAGATACTACCCCCAGGATCTTCTCTGTCCTTCACAACAGTCAAGGACTCTTTCCCAAGACATTGTAACAACAAACATGATTGTCTTGGTCTTGTGCGTTTGACCGGCCTGTTGACCGTCCGTAAGGAGTAGAGTCGGAGCGGGTAAGGACTTGTATCTTGTGGCCTTACTCCAGTATCGTTGCCGGTCGTGATTGAACACAGCCTCACATCTGTCAAAGCGGGAAGCAGAGAAGCCTTGCCCATCGTGTTCGGCTATCTGCCTATCGCCTTCGCTTACGGTGTTTTGGGGCGCGCCGCGGGAATCCCTCTGTGGGGCATCGTGTTCATGTCGGTCATAGTTTTTGCCGGATCGGCTCAGTTCATAGCTGTGTCCTTGCTGGACCAGGGGGCGTCGGCGGTGACATTGGTGGTCACGACGTTGCTTGTCAACCTTCGTCATCTTCTCTACTCCTCTGCGCTCGTTCCCTGGGTGCGGGGCGAGAAACGAGGGCGGCTGGCCTGGGTGGCGGCGGAGCTCACGGATGAGAGCTTCGTGCTGTTGTCCAGGGTGGGGGAAAGGGAGGGTCACCTGAGATTCCCGTTTATTGCAGGGTTGCAGGGGGCAGCTCAGCTGACCTGGGTAGTGGGGTCGGTTATCGGTGGCACGGTGGGATCTCTCGTCCGGGACCCTGTGGAGCTGGGACTGGACTATGCGCTTATTGCAATGTTCTTGGGACTCCTGGCTCTGCAGATCCGCAAGTGGGGTGACTTGGTGGTTGCGGGGGTGGCGTCTGTCGTCTCCATCTCCATGGAGTTGGCGGGAGCGGATTCGTACGCGGTCATAGTGGCCACTCTTCTGGCTGCCGGCGCGGGCTTCTTCTTCAACGGAGCCGTGTCTGAGGAAGAGGAGGAGGCAGGATGAAGCTGTTCTTGATCCTTATGGCGATGGGAGTCGTGACCTACGGGACGCGCTCTCTACCCCTCCTGGCCCTGGGCAGGCGTCGCATCCCGGCGCCCGTGCGCAGATTCTTCCGGGGGTTTCCTGTGGCTGTCCTGGCTGCGTTCGCCGCTCCCTTGATCTTGGCGCCGGAAGGCACCCTCCAGCTTGGTTACCATAACCTGGGTCTGATGGCTGCTTTTCCGACCCTGGCGGTTGCGCTGTGGACAAGGAGTTTGGTGGCGGCGGTGTTCGTGGGGGCTGTTGCCATGATGCTGCTGCGGATGTTCATGTAGCGCAGGATGTTCATGTAGCGCAGGATGTTCATGTAGCGTGTTGATCACACGGTCGCTCTGCGGCCTTTTCGTTTCATTTATGCTAATTAGCAATTTCTCTTGCAAAGGCGTTTCATTTGTCTTATAGTGCAAGTGAGGTTACGTGGGTGCTCTGACTACAGCCCGGCCCTGGGCCTGGCGCGAGCATCAGAAGGCTAGGTATCGCGTTCTGGTGTTCGGTGTCCTGGCTCTTTTCGGCCCACCGGCTTTTGGCATAACGGCGGGTCCGCTTTCGGCCCTCTATTCTCTCCTCATTTTTGCGTATTCTCTCTGGAGCCTGCGCCTGACGGTGGTGATACAGGATGATCGGAGCCTGGGCCCCCTCTTGTCGGTCTTGGACGTAGCTCTCACGCTGCCGTTACTTGTGTGGGGATCCGCCTACTGGTTGGCGTTGCCCCTGGTTGGTTTCTGGGCAGTGAGTCTGGCCTCTTCGGTGATCATCCACCGCATCTGCGGTACGCCTATTCGCACGTCCGGAGACCGTATTGCTGACGCTGCAACCGGCCTCTATCAAGCCCATCGCTTTCCGCGCGGTGTGGAGAGCGAGGCCTCCCATGCGGCCTCACGTGGAGGGTGCTTCGGCTTAGTGACGGTTCACGTGCATAGGTATGAAGAGCTACTGAGCTACTATGGGCCGGACGCGGCGCAAAGCACAATGGTGTCGGTTGTGCGGAGAACGCGCCGTGCGGTTGGAAAGTGCGGAGAGGGGTTCAGATTGGGTCCGGATCGTATTGCCTTTCTGACTCCGGTGGGGAGCCCCGCAGAGGCGGCAGAGCTTGCCGTCCAGGTTTCGCGTGCAGCGGGGGAACGTCTGGTGGAGGGACGGCGGATTGACACAACCGTCGGCTACGCGGTGGGTCCACGTGATGGTGCCACGGCGGCGGAACTGGTGGCATCCGCGAAAATCAGTAGTTTTGAGGCGCTCGGGTCCTTGGTGGTCCGCTCTGAGGAGTCGCGCGCTGCGGGAGCCGCAGCCCGGGTCCGGGTGGCCATCGGCTGATCCCACCGCTCGTTTTTTAGCGAGTCGGCTTTCCTCAGTTTTGGGCTGTGATAGATTCACGGTGTGGACTTGCGCTCCAAGAAAATTGGCATCCTTATGGGGGGACTCTCCGGCGAGAGAGAGGTTTCCCTGCGCTCAGGCGAGAATTGTGCTGAGGCCTTGCAGGCACTCGGCTATGATGTTGCGCGTGTCGATGCTCTCCGGGACGTATCAGAGCGGTTAACGCGCGAAGGTGTGGAAGTGGCATTTCTCGCCCTGCACGGACGCTTTGGTGAGGACGGGACCATCCAGGGGTTGTTGGAGGTCATGGGTATCCCTTACACGGGCTCTGGAGTGCTTTCCTCTGCGCTTGGGATGAACAAGATTGTTTCCAAGAAGGTGGCGGAGCAGAGCGGGGTGCCGACACCTCCTTATGTGGAGGTCTCTGCTGAGGTCTCGCTTGATGAGGTGGGTCGGGCGGCGGAGGAATTGGGTCTACCCGTCATACTTAAGCCCGTGGAGGAAGGTTCCAGCCTGGGGGTAGTGATTTGCAGGTCCCGGTTGGAGCTGGAGAGGGAAGTGGAGCAAGGTCGTCGGCGGTATGGCCGGATTTTTGTTGAGAAATGCATAGAAGGCCCGGAGATCACGGTGGGCCTGCTGGAGAGAGACGGGAAGCTTGAGACCCTCCCTATTCTGGAGCTGGTTCCCAAGAATGAGTTTTATGACTATGAGGCCAAGTACACGCATGGGATGACAGAGTTTATTATCCCTGCTCGTCTGGATCCTGAGGTCTACAGGCGCTCTCTGGATCTCTCCGTGCGAGCCTTCCAGGCGCTGGGGTGCAGCGGATACGCACGCGTTGATTTCATGATAGATGGGCAGGGGACTCCGTATTTCACTGAAGTCAACACTCTTCCAGGGATGACGGACCTCTCGGACCTGCCGGCTCAGGCGCGGGAGGCCGGGATCTCTCATCAAGAGCTGGTTGAGGCCATACTCAAGACGGCCGCACTCGATTCCAACAGAAAGGTGCAAGGCGGTTGAACAGTTACCAGAAATCCGAGCTGGAAAGTCCCGTGGTGGATGCGCACGTACATGTGTTTTCTCCAGACGTCATAAGAGAGAGGGGCCGGTACTTGGAGCGGGACGAGTGGTTCCGCACGCTTTATGAGAACCCCAAGTCCCGCATGGTCTCGTATGAGGACGTCGTCCGGGAGATGGACAACACGGGCGTGGATCACTCTGTGATCTTCGGGTTCGCCTATCGCGATCAGGGGCTTTGCCGAGAAACCAATGACTATGTGTTAGAAGCCGTGCAGGCATACCCGGACAGGTTCACCGGTCTTGCCTGCGTTTCCCCGGAAGAACCGGGGGCGCTGCAGGAACTGGAGCGCTGTCTGGACGCGGGACTTAAGGGCTGCGGGGAACTTTTTCCGGACGGCCAGGGCTTGGATTTGCGTGAGCCTTCCGGTCTGGACTCTGTTGCGGAGGCGCTGAAGGAGAGGGAGAGGCCTCTGAGCATACACGCCAATGAGCCCGTTGGGCATGACTATCCGGGGAAAGGCAGGAACACACCTGAGCCCTGCTACAGATTCGCCATGAGGCATCGTGACCTGAAGATCATCTTTGGTCATCTGGGTGGTGGGCTGTTCCTATATGAGATGATGCAGAAGGTGCGTGAAGCCCTACCCAACGTGTACTATGATACCGC
>Ga0209587_1000017_pt1 | contig 78889 bp, 69 predicted proteins | sample NGEPerD_2_FD_184512 | JGI IMG/M metagenome (GOLD analysis project Ga0209587, IMG submission 184512) | Arctic peat soil microbial communities from the Barrow Environmental Observatory site, Barrow, Alaska, USA - NGEE PermafrostL1-D... | ecosystem: Environmental > Terrestrial > Soil > Wetlands >...
AGGATATTTTGTGCCAGACAAGGCGGTATATTCCCCTCATAGCGGGGCTATTAGGGGAATATGCCAACGCAGTATGGCGCAAAATAGACTGATATACTGACTGGTTATTTTTTTGAATGTGCCTAACCTAGAGGTTAGTTAGATTCGCTGACTCCCGCATCAGCAAAGGTAGCCATTTCTTCTAAAATATGAAGGGCAGCTTCAACAAGGGGAAAGGTTAAGGCAGCTCCAGTTCCTTCTCCAAGTCTCATATTCAAGCTGAGTACTGGGTCGAGGCCTAGCTCAGCTAAGGCCTTACGATGACCAATTTCAACCGAACCGTGTGACGGGATCATAAAGGCGGTACTTTTCGGGGCTAGTTTCGAGGCTATGAGTGCTCCGGCAGTCGAAATAAAACCGTCAATTACGATAGGGACCCTGCTAGCGGCAGCTTGAAGGATTGAACCTGCAATCGCCGCAATTTCTAAGCCCCCCACTTTAGTCAGAACGTCGAGCGCATCCTGTGGATCGGGCTGATTTAGCTCAATTGCTTTCTCAATAGCACGACGTTTCTTAGTTAATCCGGCATCATCGATCCCGGTTCCTCGGCCAACGACTGATTCAATGGTGGAATTTGTAAAGAGGGCGACGATGGCTGAGCTGGGAGTGGTATTTCCTATACCTAAGTCGCCAGTGGCTAAGAGATTATAGCCTGCCCGGATTTTCTCATCGGCAACTTCTGCGCCTACTAGCAGAGCTTGGAGGGCTTGTTGACGGGTCATAGCGGGCCCTTTGGTCATATTCTGGGTTCCGTTGGCAACACGTTTTTGGATGATGTCTCCCTCTACCTCTAAGGGGAAGGCAATTCCGACATCAGTACAAAAAACCTCTGCATTAGCCTGGCGGGCCAAAACATTGATGGCAGCGCCACCACCGATGATATTGTATACCATTTGGGGTGTAACTTCTTGAGGAAAGGCGCTAACTCCTTCTGCGACGACTCCGTGATCTCCTGCCATCAAAAGGATGGCTTTCTTTAGAATTTTAGGACTGGAGGTACGTTGAATGCCGCCAAGTTGCTTAGCCAAAGACTCCAATTGTCCAAGGCTACCCTGAGGTTTAGTGAGTGAGTCCAAACGCTTTTGGATCAGGCCAATGCTTTCCTCGTCAAGGTCCGAAATGCCAGCTATGAGTGTTTGAAGTTGAGCACTTAGTTGAGCTACTGTTAGATTTTCCATAGATTTTCCCTCCTCTATTTTGTTATAATTTGTAGAAAAAGTAAAGTCCCGACCACAAATAAATCTGTGGTCGGGACTTTACCGTCATCACCGCCGCTCCCCAAGTTGTGGGAAGACGTGAACATTTTAGGCAGGTCTCCTGGCTCTCGAATCATTGCTAACACGGTAACCTTCCCAGCAAGTGCCAGTGGTTACGTTGCTCTTCGATTACAGTGGTGGGTCCGCGTCGGTTTCAAACCGAACTTCCCTATTCTCCCAAAGGGCACCTAAAATATCATTATTTTTTCTATAGCATAACACAATCTTATTCTTATCTCAAGTATATTAAATTAACTAGGTTCGTTCTTATAGATACGTGTTTTCTTCGTATATTTCGTATATAATGATGTGTATTAGCAATTAGTGCGTTTTTGTGTAGAATTAGATAAATTTTGACTAGGAGGAATGAGTGTGTTCGACAGCGATATTCTCGTAGCTGGAGCTGACCCTGGATTTGGAGCGATAAAACTGGACACCGGAGACACGAAGGTATTATTTCCCGCAGTGATTTGTAAGGGCAACGAAAGGATCTTCTCAACCTTAGGTAATACCTTAATTAATAAAGAATCTGACTTAGAAACACAGATCTCTTCATTAGACGTGATTGTGAAGAATAATTCTACAGGTATGGAACGGCATTATTTTATGGGGAGTTTGGCAGAGGGCTTAAATCCGAACGAAGCTCACTATTGCTGGGATGAAGACAAGTCTTCCGATGAAGAGGCTACAGCTCTGCTGGTGGTTGCTTTGGCCTTAGCCCAAAGGAGTCCGAAGGTCAACGTTTATCTAGGAACAGGTGTGCCCGTGAAATACTATGTTAGCTTGAAAGACAAGTATGAAGCGGAGTTAAAGGGATCTTTTTCTGTTGAGTTTCGTTCCGGCCCCTTAGAAGGGGTGACACGCCATTTGAACATCTTAAGGTCTAGAGTACTCCCGCAAAGTTATGGCGTGTTTATCAAAGAAACCCTCAATGAGTATGGAATTCCGACCAATGCCAAACTTTTCAGCGGATATGTCGTGGTCATTGATCCTGGTTTTAGAACAACGGATATCGCTACCTTTTATGATGGCGTCATGCTCGACCCGCCGAATTCTTTTAGCATCGAAAAAGGATTGAAATGGGCTTATATTGGTGTGGCAGAAAAGCTAAAAGAAATGACGGCTAATCATGAAAATCCAATAGAAACGGATGACAAAGAACTCGATAAGATTTTCAGGGTCAATGGAGGACTATATCCTTGGAATAATGGCTCTATAAACCTTAATCCGATTATGCAAAGCATGCTTACCCAGTTGGGGACAGATATTTCTAGAGAAGTGAAGAAAGCTCTAAAGCCAATGCTTAGCAAATTACACACAGTCCTAGTTGCTGGAAAAGTTGGAGAAATGGTGTTTGAACACATTCAGTTGGATAATAAACTGCTAATTGATGATCCACAGTTTGGTAATGCCACAGGATTTAGAATCATGGCTGCAACTTTGGTCAATAATATTACTAAGAAGGCGAATACGACGACATGATGCAAGCGCAACCCTCATTTATCCCTCTGTATTTTGACGAAGCTGATTCAGATATCTGGCAAGCGTTACAACAGATTAATCCGGAGATGAGAAGTGCCTTTATCAAAGAGGCTTTACGACTGATGTTGCAAAGCTATAGTGTCGGAGAAACGTTTCTGACCCCTTCAAACACCAAGAATGTAGTACAGATTCAGGAGGATTGTTCTCCGCTCGGGACAGAAGGGGATCATAACGAACAGATTTACATGGAAAATCTCACCGATTCACGGGAAGAGGAGCTTGCCGAAACTGAAACACTCTCACTTGAGGCTTTATTTACCGAAGCTAATGCACCAGACCTGAACGAAAATAAAGTCGAAGAATCTCAGGGTTATCAGTATATGATGAAGAATATTTTCGGATTAGAAGACGATGAAGCGGTCTTAAAGGTTTTTCAAGGACTTTCGGGAAAACAAAATAAGTAAATAGGCATTAATGTCTTCTTGACCGCTAACATAAATACAAATAATGAGGTATAATTATCTTCGAACAAACTAAAATTTAAATGAAGGGACAACATATAAGGTTTCAGGAAATAAAAGGAGGAGAAAAATCATCGAAGGTCTGCTCTGGAGTGTCATCAAGGTGCTAATTGCTTTCTTGTTGGTTGGAATAAATGGCGTTTTCGTTGCTTCTGAGTTTGCTATGGTTAAAGTGCGTAAGACACACTTGGCAGAACTGGCGGACACTGGTTCGAGAAAAGCTCAAGCCGCACTTGATGTAGCCTCGAAACTAGACGCCTATCTGTCTGCATGTCAGCTGGGTATAACGCTAGCTTCTTTGGGTTTAGGTTGGCTTGGTGAACCGGCGATTGCGACCCTTATTGAACCCTTGTTCGTGAGTTTTGGCGGTAGGAGTTTAATATATACTCATACCATTGCTTCGGGAATAGCATTTTTATTGATCTCGTTCTTACACATTGTGCTAGGAGAGCTTGTGCCTAAATCGTTGGCAATCCAGAAAGCCGAACGCATTGCCCTTGATACGGCTTACTTTTTAAAGTTTTTTTACTTTGTATTTTACCCAGTTATTTGGTCGCTTAATAGTATAGCAAACTTTGTTTTGTATATCCTGAAAATCGAACCGGCCAATGAGGCCGATTTATCACATAGTGAAGAAGAACTGCGAATGTTGGTCGATGCCAGTCAAAAGCATGGTTATTTAGATAAAATGGAAGGGAAACTCTTGGATAATGTCTTTGAGTTTTCGGATCGTATTGCTAGTGAGGTGATGATTCCACGCCAAGATATGGTGTGTATCTTCATACAGGATACGTTCGAGGAAATCCTGGAGATAATAAAAGAATACGGACATACACGTTATTTGTTGTGTGATGATGATAAAGACCATGTTCTGGGCTTAGTTCATTTGCGAGACATCATTCGGATTCAGGAACAATCGGGAGATAAAGATATTACTCAGATTAAGCGGGATATCTTGGCAGTTCCTGAGGGAATGCCCATTTCTCACCTTGTACAAAGAATGCGGAGCCAACGTACCCATATGGCTATTATTGTGGATGAATTTGGCGGATCAGCTGGGCTTGTTACGCTTGAAGATATGCTCGAGGAATTGGTCGGAGAGATTTATGATGAATTTGAGTCAGAACAACCGGACATTCAGAAGCTGGCCGAAAATGAATATATACTGAACGGACGGGTTTTATTGGAAGAAGTCTCAGAAATGTTGGGGATACAACTGGAAGAAGATACTGTTTCTACGATAGGAGGATATGTCTTCTCAAGGATCGGTCGAAAGCCAGTCAAGGGGGATCTCGTTTATTTTGATGGGTTTAACTTTGAAGTTATGGAGGTTATAGGGTATAGAATTACCAAAGTTAAGGTCGTCGAAAAATCTCTCGAAAGTAAAATTAGAGAAGAAAAGAATAAAGAAGCTGAAAACAATAACAAAAATAACGTTCATGAAGCAGTTTGATTAGTATAAGAAGATTAATTGAGTGATCTGTTACAGTACAAGGGCACGATTCGTCGTGCCCTTACTCATGCTCCTTGTGAACTGAAAAAAGATACACTCACCATAGGAACGTTTTTTGCTTCCTACGATGGGTGTATCTTTTTTGCCATTAATTTATTGGAAGGCCACAGTAAGTGGCTCTTTCTGCAAATGTCTACCGATAAAGCTAACAATTCCTGTCGAAATACCCGTTGACTCTAATATAGAATAATGTCCATCAACATACTGGAATTCAAGAAAGCCATTTTCCGACTTAATGAACCCTTTGCCTCTTATTATATTGCCGTATCCTCCATTTTTACATTTCTTGAGGATGCTCTCCAATTGCTCTAGTCTAAGTATTCTGGAGGTGCGTAGTCCCATCGATTCAAAGTCGTGACCCGGTGAGTGTTCAATATTGTCTACCATTAATACTGGGTTTTGATCAACCAGACCCAGGAGTTCTTCATTAGATAACTCGTTCCAATTCTTTGCTAGTATCGTCGCCGTTTCATTTAACATACGCAACTCTAATTCAATCTGGGAAAGTTCTTCGGCCGACAGAAGCTGCGTTTTACTAATAACTAAAGAAGAGGCACTGCAAATCTGACTTTTAAAAAAGCCTGAGTAACTTTGTATGTGGTGTGAAAAATTCTGGGCATCAACAACGGTCGTCACAGAGTTAATATAACAATTGGCAGAAATCTTGGAGTCCTTAAATATTTCGAATATCTCATTCAATATGAAGATTCCTGACGGTTCAAAGATTATTCTATCTATGTCTTGGCTTAAGATTTGTCTAAGAGTGAGAAGAAAGTCCCCCTTGAGTTTACAACAGACACATCCGTTGGACAGCTCATAAACGTCAAAACCCTCAATTTCTAGGACCTCACGATCAACACTAACCTCACCAAATTCGTTTTCAATTAAGACAACTTTCTCATTCTCAACGGATTTAAGCAACTTTTTAATAAACGTGGTTTTCCCAGCTCCTAAAAAGCCAGAGACTATATCGAATTTTACCATTAGCTCGACCCCTCCATAATAATCTTACTTATTTTACCCTTTTAGTAAGTTTAATGTTAGTTGATTAGGTTTACTATGGATTATTCAATAGTAACTAGGATTTTTCGATACGATAGCTTCAAAATCCTAACTATAATGTTTTATCGGCTTAAATTAAGAGGTAGTACCTGGGTGCTGAAAATGCAGTCTTTTGAACTTAATGATACATTGACTATAAATATTTGACTGTGGATAGTGCAAAATAGTACAAAATAACAGGTTAAGATTTATCAAGATAAAACAAGATAGTCCATAGTGAAGAAAGGTATCAAAGGGCTACAATAGTATTAACAGAATAAACAACATTTTTAGAACATTCGTGAATATCTGAAGCGTTAACGTAAATTTAGAGATCAGTGGGAGGAGTGGAAAAAGGACATGCGAACGTCTAAGGTAGTAATTTGTCATGTGTAATCAAATAAATTTTTAGGGGGATAAATATATGTATGATTTTTCAGAGTTAAGTAATTCGGTAATCGAGGGCGATGAGGATCAGGTACAGGTTTTAACGAAAAAAGCGATTGAAGTTAAGGTTGATCCACTTACAATTATTAATGAAGGCCTTATTGGCGGAATGAATGTTGTTGGAGTGCGTTTCAAAGCGAATGATATGTATGTTCCTGAAGTATTAATGTCCGCTCGGGCAATGAATGCTGGCGTCGAACTGGTTAAACCATTGCTTGCTGGTGGGGAGATGACTAATAAGGGTACTGTTGTCATTGGAACAGTTAAAGGTGACTTACACGATATTGGAAAAAGTTTGGTTGGTATGATGTTAGAGTGTTCTGGATATAAGGTCATCGACTTAGGGGTCGATATTACTCCAGAAGAATTCATGACAGCAATCAAAGAAAATGATGGGAAAATATTAGCCCTTTCAGCCCTACTTACGACGACTATGTTGGCTATGAAAACCACTATTGATGAATTTACTGAAAAAGGTATGCGTAGTGATGTCAAGGTCATTATTGGAGGTGCGCCGATTTCCCAGGAATTCTCGGATCAAATTGGTGCAGATGGGTATGCAGGAGATGCCGCAGCTGCAGTGGATTTGGTTGGGAAATTATTGCAGAATGTGAAAATGGTAGCTCGCTAAAAATATAATTTAAGGGAGGATATTTTATGGCTAATCTTAAGTTTACAGACCTTGCTTACACTAATTTAGATGAATTTGTTTATGGCTTTGCTAAAAAACCTGTAAAATGCAAGAACGGAATGGTTATTGGTGGAGGAACTGTTTATCCGGAAGTTAATCTTACTCTGCCTACCATGTTAATAAATGAAGAAACCATGCCGAAAGTATTGTCGCAATATGAAGAAATGATTCACGGTATTTGTTCTAAAGCGGACGAACTTCACTCCCCCGGCATCCTTATAGAAATTGAACTTCTTCCGCCGTGCACCTTCAATCCTCAGTGGGGGATTGACGTCACCAAAGTTGTTAGAAAAGTCATGGATGAATACTCCACAAAATTTGGTCTTAAAAGTGTCCTAAGAATGACAGCTGTCGATATCCGGGAAGGTAAAACGCTCACCCATATGTACCATGGCGATCATTGGGACAATTTGATGAAGACATTTAGAGGATGCGCTGAAGCAGGGGCAGACTTCTTAGCAATTGAGTCCATTGGTGGAAAACACCTTCACGATGAGGCCGTAATGAATTGCGATTTGCCTAAAGCTTTGTTCTCTTTAGGAGTTGTAGGCTGCCGTGATATGGAGACTTTATGGAATGAAATTGTAAAAATTACTAAAGAAACTAAGTGCTTGCCCTCTGGAGACACTGCCTGTGGCTTTGCTAACACATCTATGGTTATGGCCCACAAGAAATTTATTCCCAAAGTTTTTTCCGCCATTGATAGGGTCATGTGTGCTGTAAGAACTATGGTAGCAGTTGAATCTGGCGCTGTTGGACCTAGTAAAGATTGCGGTTATGAAAATGTTTATCTTAAAGCCATTACAGGAACTCCTATTTCTATGGAAGGAAGGACAGCGGTCTGCGCGCATTCCAGTGCCGTTGGTAACATTGCAGCCTGCTTGGCTGACTGTTGGAGCAATGAATCCGTGGAAAATGTTAGATTGCTAGGGGGTATGGCTCCTACGGTATTCACAGAGGAACTTATCTATGATTGCCGTATCATGAATGTAGCGACTTCCCGTGGATCGGCGCTTGAAATGAGAGATATTCATTCGGAATCGGATAGAAAGTACGATCCGCAAGCCTATGTATTAGACCCTAGAGTTGTCCTTAAATTGAGCCGAGAAATTATCAAGGGGAAAACTCACTTTGAACGCACGAAAATTGCTGCGTCTGCTACGATTAAGGAATTGCGAGCTGCTGCCAAAGATGGCTTAGTGCTGCTCGATGCTAAGGAACTAAAATACCTTGACATACTTGAAAAACAATTAAAATCTGTACCTGATGACGAGGCGGAATTTACGCAAACCATGATTAAAAGCACGACTAAGGACAAATTTGATCCTGCAAAATATGACATGAATCTCGATCCTGCTGCTAAATAAATATATTTAGAAAACAGTTATCTATCAAACTATCTTGGCACTCTTGTCTTCCTAGGCGAATTTAACCTAGTCCAAGACAAGAGTGCTTTTTAACAATAATTTGATTTTTTGGAATTTAAGAAATATGTCGAAAGAAACACCTTTTATATGTGTTATAATAGATATAAAATGGTCAGATTGTGATCGCACTCTGCATTCGCACTCTGCATTCGCACTCTGCATTCGCACTCTGCATTCGCACTCTGCATTCGCATTCGCTTTCGCATTAGCAGTTAGTGTCTAGGAGTTATTAATTGTTGCACGTACATTTTGATGTGCTTAGGAGGTGGTAGTGTGAATCAAGAAAAATCACAATGGCTTGAGAACTTAGTAGGACAGAATCTGCTGGATAAAATGTTATATTCGTTTTCAAAGTCTACTGGTTTAAAAGCGATATTTGTTGACAACAAGGGAAGTACATTAATTTCCCCCGACCATGCGATAAGGGACTGTCGCTTCTGTGAAATAATAAAGGCTGATAGTCTTGGTATAAAAAAATGTCAGCGTTCCTACGCCCGTGCCTGCACTGAAGCAGCTAAATATGGTGAGCCTTATATTTTCAGATGTCATGCAGGGTTGATCATGTGGGCTGCACCGATTTTACTCGATAAACATGTTGGCGCCATTATCTGCGGGCAGGTACTGATGTGGGAACCGGAAGATTATTTTCTGGAAGAAATTGAGGAAATGGTCAAGGGACTTGATGTCGATGTTGCAGCGGTCAAGTGGTCGGCAGCCCAATTAGAGGTACTGTCAAGTGATAGGGTACAGGCAGCAGCAGATCTGCTGTTTATTGTCGCTAATCAAATTATGCAAAGCGGTATGACGGTCTTAGAACAACGACGGCGAATAACGGCCCAACAGGCAAGGCTGGCCGAAGAAATCCAGGCTCGCAAATTTGCAGAAGTTGCTATACGTACCATTAAGTCAAGGGCCTTAAGTATTATTTCCTTGGACACGGAACATAAACTGAAGACGATGGTGCGTAAGGGTAAGAAGCGCGCAGCACAACAACTACTGGAAAATTTATTAGTTGATATTATAGAAATCAATTCAGAAAATATAGACACAGCTAAAACAAGAGTCATGGAATTAGTGTTCACTATATCAAGAGCGGCTGTGGATGGAGGCGCTGACAAGAGTGCTACGCTACAGCTTAATGCTATATTTTATCAAGAATTACTTGAATTAAGTACTCCAGCCGAACTCTGTCTCTGGTCCACAAATATGTTGGAAATATTTATGAATCATTTGGAAGATAACAAAAACCAGAAAAATCTGCAAGCTACTCAGAAAGCAGCTGAATATATTAGACAGAATTACCGAAATAAGCTGACAATTGACGATATCGCACAGGAAGTTTATCTCAGTCCATGCTATGTCAGTAGAATCTTCAAACAGAGTCTGGGCTGTACTTTGATGGAATACCTCACTCAGGTAAGGGTAGAAGAAGCTAAAACAAGGTTAAAAAACCCGAAATATAATGTTATGCAGGCTGCTGAAGAGAGCGGCTTTGAGGATCCTGGCTACTTTACTAGGGTTTTTAAGAAGCTCGAAGGAATTACTCCAAGCAGATTTAAACAAAATGCCCTGTAAACTGTAGTTGCCGAGGAGTGAATGCTGTTGTTAACTTCCGAATTAGAATTAGAATTAATAACTAATGCTCTATTGAAGGGGCAGGCTAACCGGGTGAAGACTCTCACAATACTTGCAATTGAAAGTGGGATCGCCCCCCAAAAGGTTTTTGAAAAAGCATTACTACCCGGCATGGAGGTCATTGATAGACAATTCCGCGAGAATACTATTTTTATTTCCGAGGTTTTAATTGCTTCAAGAGCAATGCATGCTGGGTTACATGTATTGAAGCCTCTTTTGTCGAACCCTCAGCATGCTTCACTCGGCAAAGTAGTTATTGGTACTGTCGCTGGGGATTTACATGACATTGGAAAAAATTTAATCGTGATGATGTTTCGCGGTGCTGGCTTAGAGGTCATTGATCTTGGAATTGATGTACAACCTGAGGACTTTGCTGAAGCAATTATAGACCATCATCCGGACATTTTGGCGATGTCAGCTATGCTGACTACCACGTTGGGTATGATGTCAGAGACAATGAGGGAACTTGAACGGAGAAAACTACGGGATAATGTTAAGATAATTATTGGCGGAAATCCTGCTACTCAAGATTTTGCGCAGGCTATCAATGCCGATGGATATGCTATAGATGTATTTAAAGCCGTCGATTTGGCACTGAAACTTGTTAGAAAAGTTAGATGAGTTAGAATAAAACAAGAAAATCCCTGTGAATATAATTCGTTTGAGACTAAAATTAGGTGAAGAACGAAATCAGATGAGTTTGTATTCACAAATAAGTCTTTATTTAATCGAGGGAGGGAAAAACATGTTAATTGTAGGAGAATTAATTAACGCAAGCCGGAAGGCCATAGGAGAGGTTATCAAAGCACAAGATGCAGCTTATATTCAAAAGGTAGCCAAGGAGGAATTTGAAGCTGGGGCAAATTATATCGATGTCAACGCGGGTATCTTTGTCGGTAAGGAACCGGAATACCTGAGATGGCTTGTTAAAACAGTTCAAGAAGTCGTGGATTGTCCCTGCTGTATTGACAGCCCCGACCCAAAGGCAATTGAAGAGGCCTTGTCTGTGCACAAAGGTGTTGCAATGATTAACTCCATCTCACTGGAAAAAGAGCGCTATGATGCGTTGATTCCTGTCGTTGCAGGCACAGAGCTAAAAGTTGTGGCCCTATGCATGAGTGATGAAGGAATGCCTGAAACTATGGATGATCGGTTAAGAATTGCTGATAAACTTATCAATGGGCTCGTCCAAAACAATGTGCCTCTAGATCATATTTATGTAGATCCGCTCGTGCAACCAATTTCTGTAAACAGTACGTTTGCTGTAGAATTTATTAACTCCGTTGAGGCTATTATGACTCGATTTAAAGGGGTCCATACGATGTGCGGGCTGTCTAATATATCCTATGGCCTACCAGAGAGAAAATTCATGAATCATGCCTTTGCAATTATGGCTATTGGCAAAGGGTTAGATGGTCTGATTATTAATCCCTTGGACAAGATGATGATGGCAAGTTTAATCACGGCTGAGACACTGGCTGGACGAGATGACTATTGTGTCAAATATCTTAAGGCATATCGCAACAAACAATTCGAATTTACGGTCAAATAGTAGCTTGCATCCCCTTCTCTAACAAGAGAAGGGGATGATTCTTTTAATTTTATTTTGGAAAATATAAGTCAATGCACAGAAAGATGTCATTGGCCTATTTGAAGATAATGAAGACGGAACTATGATGCTAAACTAGCCTTCTTGGGTCAGGCTTGATGGTAGTAAAATAAGAAAAAAATCAAAGGAATGTGGCGAATGTTAAGGTAATACATGCTAAAAAACAATGTGGTTTGGGGGACGAAGAAAAATAGGGCTGGTAACAGTTGGAATGAGGGGATCGACATAAGGATTAAACTCATCGGTTGTGATTCCACTAGGATCGAAGTTTGTTCGCCGGGAAATCCAGAAACTATGGATTATGAGTTCCTGGATTTCAATTACCACGGCAAGCCAGATCTGCTTCATGTGCGACTGCAGGAAATTATTGACCAAAGCCAGGATTACGATCTGATTATTACGACCTACAGTCGATGTTCAAACGTCGTCGTCGGTTTGATTTCCCAACGGGTACCGTTGCTTTTGCCGAGAACTCATGATTGTATTTCCCTTCTGCTGGGTTCAAACGATAGGCAATTTAAGTTGCTCAAGGAAAATCCAGGAACCTACTACTTCAGTCGAGGGTGGCTGGACCATGGTCGGAATCCCTTTGCTGAGTACCTAGAATACGTCGATCGCTACGGGCAGAAAAAGGCCGCTGATCTTATCAAAATGTTGTATGGGAGTTATAATAAAGCAGTTCTCATCGTGACACTGGGAACGAAAGACATCGAGAAATACCAAGAAAAAGTTCGTAAGATTGCTGAATTTTTCGGGTGGGATTTGGGGGAAGAAGAAGGGGATCTTCGTCTTTTAACCAGCCTATTAAATGGAAGCAATGAGCAAGACACAGTTTATGTCGAACCGGGGCAAAAGGTCACAGTAGATATGCTGGCAGGAGGTAAATTATGCAAATAACAATACTCCCAAATCGTGTCATAATTACAGAAGATCATGAAACTTTAATGGAAGCGCTGATTCGGCATCATCTTCCCGTGCAGAATGTTTGTAATGGCAAAGGCACGTGCGGTAAATGCAAAGTACGGATGACAGGATATGTATCTCCGCCAAGTGAGCACGATATAAAGCATCTTAATAATATCGAATTGAAGGCGGGATTCCGACTTGCCTGTACTGTTCAGCCCAAAGAAGGAATGGTCATTGAACTAAATTTTGTGGAGAGCCAAGATCGTAAAGTGAGTGCTCTCCAGGAAATGAAAACGACTACCTTAGATCCAGGGATTGAAAAGGTGTTTATCCAGTCTAGCGAACCAACATTAACTGATGAGCGGGGAGATTGGGATCGTATAGTGGATGCTCTAAGCATTATCACGGATAGGAGTTACGACAAGACAAGTCTATATATATTAGGCAAGGTCCCAGACATTCTACGAGCAGATAAATTCGCACTCACTGTTACGGTCTCTGAAGATAAGATTTTGGAGATTGAGTCAGGTGATACCACAAAAAGGCTTTACGGTGTTGCAGTCGATGTTGGAACAACCAGTGTTGCGGTGGCCTTGATCGATTTGAATAAGGGAAATATCCTAAAAGTTGTCTCTACTGAAAATGAACAGACAGCCTATGGAGCGGATGTGATTTCCCGTATTTCATTTGCTATGGAAAGCCAAGAAAGCGCCATGGCCTTGCGTGTAGCTATCAGGAGGACGATTAATCACTTACTAGAAGAACTCGAAGTTCAAACTAACGTGGGTAAGAACGAGATCTTTAAAATGACGATTGTTGGGAATACCACAATGCATCATCTCTTTCTTGGTTTGGATGCATCCCATCTGGCAGTTTCACCGTTCGTCTCTGTTTGCAACAAACCGTTAGAATTCTCGGCCATGGGATTGGGTTTGGAACTCAATTCCCAAGCGAGGATCTTGTTATTACCGAATATAGGAAGTTTTGTAGGGGCAGACACTGTTGGGGCTATTGTTGGAGCACCTGAGGTTTTAGGTCAAGGCAATCACCTGCTCATTGACTTAGGAACTAACTGTGAACTGTTTCTAAAAACAGAAAATACTATGATGGCTTGTTCTACAGCCGCAGGACCAGCCTTTGAGGGTGCCGGCATTGCCCATGGCATGAGGGCGAAACAAGGGGCCATTGAAGGGGTAACCATCACAGAAGGGGGAGTAGTCTGTCAAGTGATTGGGGAGCAGGAACCAATCGGGATTTGCGGATCTGGCCTTATAGAGGCGATTGATGAGATGCGGAAGTCGGGAGTCATTAACAAACAAGGGAAGATTGCCGATCCCGAAAAGGCGCTAACCCTTTCAAATGAGCTTCGAAAACGGATTAGACCCATTGAAAAAGGGCGCGAATTTGTCTTGGCTTATGGATCAGGTCAAGGGAAGGATATAACCTTAAGTCAAAAAGATATAGGGGAATTGCAGTTGGCCAAAGGGGCTGTCTGTGCAGGAATTAAAACGCTGGTAGAAATGGCCGGAATAACTGTTCCAGAACTTGATTCGGTGACGTTATCCGGAACCTTTGCCACGTATCTTAAGGCACACAACATTTTGAATATTGGTCTCGTTCCGGATATCTCCGAAGACAGAATAAAGATAGTGGGAAATGCCGCACACGTTGGGGCGATTTTAGCTCTGTTAGACCACCAAGAGGTGGCAATGGCAGGAGAATTATATAGAAACATTAGCCATGTTGAACTTGGGGGTAGTACCACATTCTCTAACTATTTCATGAATAGTATGTATCTCGAACGGTTGAGCTAATTGGACGTCAGTTCCATATAATATAGCCCGCATCCCAGGGCTATATTATATGGAACGTCCTGTTCGAGTCATGGGCCAGCACAATAAGTGAAGACTTGGCTACCGCCGGCCTCTGAGGGCATTGCGCTAGCCAAGTTTTCTTTATATCTCTAAAGAATTCTAACTTTGTTTTCCACGAGCCAATAATTAACTTGAATCAGGTAGGCAAAGAGCTGTGGAATGTCCATCAGTTGCCCAAACCATGGACGACCTGAAGGCATAGTACCTGAGATCTTCATTAGATCCTGTAAAACAGGGATATTAAGGAAGGAAATAATTGGAGAAGATTTATCTTCGAGTATTTCACTTAGCCAAGTGCGAACGGCCAAAAGGTACTTGGGATTATGAGTTTTTGGATAGGGGCTTTTGCGGCGCCAAAGTACATCATCGGGTAAGATCCCGGTGAGTGCACGTCGCAGAAGCCCTTTTTCTCTGCCCTCAAGTGCCTTCAAATCCCATGGGATGTTCCACGCATACTCAACTAAGCGATGGTCACAGAAGGGAACCCGTACTTCAAGTCCGGTAGCCATTGTCATTCGGTCTTTGCGATCTAGGAGGGTTGGCATAAAACGGGTTAAGGTTAAGTAGGAGATCTCACGGATTCGCGCTTCGCGTTGCAGAGTTCCATTCATTGTTCTACTGTCTTGGTGAATTACGGAGGAAGAACCCGGAAGCAGGGGGATTTCTGCCAGAGCTTCTTCATAGCGTCCCCGTAAATAGTCATGGGGGTGAAGAAGTTCATTGAGTTCAGGGGAAAGTACCTGTAAACGGTTTTCAACATGCAGCGTCCACGGAAAGGTTTGAGCTTCGAGGGCATCTTGACGGTGAAACCAAGGGTATCCGCCGAACACTTCATCGGCACATTCACCGGATAAGCCAACTGTGACATGCTTTTTTATTTCCCTAGAAAAGAGTAACAAAGACGAATCTACGTCAGCCATCCCAGGTAGATCGCGGGCAAGTGTGGCAGCTTTGAGAGCCTGAGTGAGTTCGGAAATTTCAAAAATACAATTGGTGTGCTGGGTTCCGAAGGCTCGTGACATTCGTTCAATCCAAGGACCGTCTGCGTCGGGTTGAAAGTCATTGGACTTAAAATATCGGTCGTTTTCAGCATAATCGACGGAAAAGGTCGGTAGGGTTCCTTTCCCTTCCTTGGCAAGGGCAACAGCAGCGATTGCGGTAATGGCGCTCGAGTCGAGACCTCCGGAAAGTAAGGTGCCGATCGGTACATCGGAAACTAGTTGTCGCTTGACAGTATCGAGGAAAAGCTCTCGTATTTTTGTAGTTGTCGTGTTTAGATCATCGGTATGAACATTATTGGGTAAGGACCAATACCTGCGAATGTGCATACCATTCGCTGAATAAAAGAGAACATGCCCAGGTTTTAGTTCGGAAACTCCTTCGTAAACACCAACCCCTGGAGTACGTGCTGGACCAACAAGGAAGACTTCAGCCAAGCCTTCACGCCCAATGGAGGGGGATATAGCCGGGTGTTTCAGGAGGGCTTTTAGTTCTGAAGAAAAAACAAGCAAACCGCTATGTTCGCTGTAAAAAAGAGGCTTAACCCCTAGACGATCACGCGCAACAAATAACTGCTGTTCTCTACTGTCCCAGATGCCAAAGGCAAATATGCCGTTTAAATGATCAACACAAGAGGGCCCCCATTCTAAGTAGGAGAGAAGTAGGGCTTCCGTATCAGAATGTCCTTCAAAATTGTAGCCACGACTCATAAGTTCTTGACGGATATCCGACGTATTATAAAGTTCGCCGTTATAGATCAGCGTAAACGTATGTTCACCGCGTTGCCGAATCATTGGTTGACAGCCTCCTTGGGGATCAACTACAACGAGCCTGCGGTGGCCGAAAGCAGCACGAGGGGAAATCCAGTACCCTTCTGCATCCGGTCCACGGGGAATAAGGGTTTGAGTCATACTTACTAAAATATCCTTTTGTAGGGTGAGATCACGTTTCCAATCCACTAAACCAACGATACCACACATATTGAGGCCTCCTTGTAATAAGAGATAACCGTTATCAATTAAACCTAACACACTATATGCCTTTTTGGTCGGAAGTGTTCATGGTTTACTGAGGGTTCAAGGCATTTAGGTTATATGGGGCGAAAACAAATACCCCCTATGATAGAATTATAATTCTATCATAGGGGGTATTTGTTTAGATTATAAAAGCCAAGTTTAGCGTAATTATGTTTGACCATGACCCACATACTTATGACAGACTATGCAAGATGTATTGTCTTTAAGAACCTGGGCGTGTGGCATTTTAGGTGCAAGATCACCTGACTCTAATTTAATATTTTTGGCCTTTGGAAATTCGCTGTTTCCAGTATGACAAGCAATACATGCTGCTGGATTAACTGTTGCTTCAATTGTTGCGGGAATTTGGTTCGTAACATGTTCATACACCTGAGTTAACCCATTCACTTTCGCTGTTACGTAACCGACTGTGCCAGGAGTTGCGTGGCAACTTAAACACTCTACATCTTTATGGGGCCCCGTGCTCCATGCCGTCACTTGCGGATTCATTTCGTGGCAACTACTACAAAAACTAGGTTGCGAAGTAAAATGCATTCCTGCTATTGCAGCGACTATAAGTACTATTGCAGCCAATGATAACAGCAATAGTAATCGTTTAAGGTTTCTCTTGGGTTTACCTTGACCGAATTCCGGAACTCTTTCTTCTTCATTGCGCTCATCCATCTCTACTCCATCTCCTCACTCAATCTATGTAGTTTCTGAAAACCCATATGTAAAACATTGTTAATTACTTCGGTTATTGCGTGCTTATTTTAACATGTAAATTTTACAAGTACAAGACATACTCAGGTAATGTTGTAGCTAGAACGTACTAAGGACGGACCCGTTTCAGGGATCCGCCCTTAGTAGGAGGTTCTTATTTTTTAGTGAGTTCTGGAAGAGCTTTTTTAGCTAAATCAACAAGCTTGGTATTGGTAATTTCAATCTCTTTAGTTGCCTTATCGTCGCCTAAATCTTCATAAGGCATAGCTGTGAAGCTATGATCCGCGGTGATATGACCATGCTTATCAGTTGTGTTTTTCCACATGATCTTAGCAGGGTCATAGTTTTTGTCAGCGTGACAGGTTATGCAGATGTCCGCTGCCTTGTCTTTACGAATTAATACACCTTCTGCGTTCGCTTTGTGCGCTCCGTGACAGGTCAAGCAACCATTAAGTTGTCCGCTTGTTGCATGTTTGCTAGCGAAGTAGTCGCGTGTTCCTTGGTGGTTATTCGCAATGAGAACACCTTTATCGTTCATCGATGGGTTAGTAGTGTGACATTTAAGGCAGGTTTCGCTTGTTGGCAATAAACTTGATTGTTGTGCAACAATAGTGCCGATCTTCTTCTCTATAGGTGCAGCAACGTGGTTACTACCAGCTCCGTGACAAGATTCGCAAGATATTCCAGGGCTTGGTGATGCCACCGGAGCGCCAGGAGCATGACAATTTGCGCAGCTCGAACCGTCTTTGGCTAGCCAATCTTCTTTTCCATCTTTATCAACATCGACAGATTTAGCAGCATCTAATTTGAATTTGTCGCCGTCTTTTTCAAGTTTAGCAACTCGGTAGACCTTGGCTTTGAAACCCGGTACTTCAGCCATGACATATTCATTCATCATGACTCCGAAAACCTTAGCTTTGGCAAGATCAAGTTCAGTTGCCTTTAAGTTCTTGTCGTCAGCTCCGTCAAACACTGAAATCTTCCCAGGTGCTTCAGTTAGGGCAAAATCCGAAAGGGGTCTTAATGCTTTCGAGTGTTCTGTAGTGTGGAACGCCGTAACTTTACCATCGTGGCAAGCTTTGCAGGTGTCGTCTCCAACATAAGTAGCTACAGATACCTTAGCTACAGGTGCAGGTGTAGTTGCTGTTGTTGGTGCTGCAGGTTCGGTTTTAGGTGCGGCGGCTGGAGTTGATCCACACCCAACAGCGACCAATGCAATCATGGACAACAAGCTAACGCCTAGAATAAGATGTTTTGCCTTCTTCACTCTTGTGTTCCCTCCTCTATCTTTTTAGAAATTGACAAGCCTTGCTAATCTGCCCTCCCTTGCTTAAGAGAATTGGGGTGTGATTGTTAGCTTATACACATATGGGGGTGTGATTGTTAGATCTTGCACATATGTGCGAATGACTTGATCAGCACACGCTGAACATTTATGTGCCCTAAACCACATAGTAACTAGAACGTTAAAAACTAGTTATCCCCATAAGAAATAAGTATGTGTTTATTTTAACATCTTAATACACCTTATGTCTATGAAAAATTTGTAAAACTATAGATATACTTGGATATGTACACTCATTCAAAAGAGTCCTTTCGTATTATTCGAATACGGGAGGGCTCTTTTAGCAATCTATGAGCATTACAATACTATGGAATGTATAGAATAGGATGAAGTTATTATTTTTGGAGGAATGAAATGAACGATAAATATACTATTATAATCATTCCACCTGATCATTCCGACACCTGCCAATTCCAGCTTTCTAAACGAAAAAAACGGTATCTATCTAGAGGAATGCTTATCATAGGGTTAATGATTATCGGCCTATTTATCCGAAACCTCTATCTTAGTCATTACATAAGGGGTCTTCAGTCCTCTATTGACAACATTAGTCAACTTAAATCAACGGTTGAAGAACGTGATCAGGAAATAGCAACCTTAAATGAAAAGTCCATACAAATGATTGAAGATTCCACAAGAATTAAAGACCTTGAGGGTAAGCTTTCCTCCATTCTAGAGTTACATCCACCTTCATCCTTGTCATTCCTTAGCCGTGGTATTATTTCTGAGGCTCAGAATTCTATTCAAGCGAATCCTCCACTTCAAATCCCTGCCCAAAACGTCCACATCATGGCTGATAATTTGAGTATTTTACTACGGGGATATGAAGCAGCTGTTCTGCAAAACGAGCAGATAAAACACACTCCGAGTATTCTTCCTGTAAAAGGAGAGATTACATCTTATTTTGGATATCGCCAGAATCCCTTTGGCGGCTGGTCTAAAGAATTTCATGACGGAATTGACATCGCTGCGAACTACGGAAGTCCTGTTTTAGCGGCTGCAGATGGAATTATCATATTTGCTGATAGAAGCTCTGCTTACGGTCTAAGAATAGACATCGACCACGGTAATGAAATCGTAACTTTTTACGGCCATAATTCTCGCCTTATGGTAAAAAAGGGTGACAAGGTAGAAAAATATGACATTATTGCCTACAGCGGAAATTCCGGGCGAAGCACAGGAGCTCACCTTCATTACGGTATCATTGTCAATGGAAAGACTGTTGATCCCCTAATCTTCCCGAGATTACAAAGAGAGGAATCTAACGATGTTTGAACCGTTTTTTTATGTCTTCTTCTAGAGAAAGTAACGTTTATTGCCGAAGATTGCCAAGGGAGCCCTGCCGGTATACGCCGGATTAGGGGCTCTTTGTTGTATTTAGGTTGAACGAGGGAACAGTCGCACCCCGCGTAGGTGCGTGGATTGAAACAACAGCCGCTTGGCCAAATTTAATTGCCTCGATGGTTGGATTATTTGCAACTTTATGGTATAAAAAAGAAATAAGAACTCGCTAAGATTCTAATCAGATTGTGGGCAAGTGTCAATCTTAGTGGGCATTTTCGGAGGGGGAAGGTTGCAACGGTGGATCATCAAAAACTCTTAGAGAAAATTCAGAAGTTATTTAAATTATCAGAGGCCAATGAAAACGACCATGAGGCACGGAGCGCTTTGCTAGCAGCCCAAAAAATCATGGTGGAAAATGGAATTAAGCAGTCGGAAATAGAGAGACTATCAAATATACAAATTCCAAAAGAAGTTGTTCATGAGAATGTGACAAAGGGCGAGAGATTACTTTGGTGGAAAAGAAACCTAGCAGGAATCATCGCTAAGAATTTTTGCTGTAAGTCCTATATACTAAGGTCTAACAATGCTAACAGTGGTCTTATTTTTTTAGGGCTAAAAGAGGATGTAGAATTAGCTGAAACAGTTTATACATTTGCCAAAGAAGCAATTGTCTATGGGACGAGACGTTATGTTGTAGACTATCAGAAGAATCACCACAATCATGCTTACACAGGGCATAAGAACGATTATATGGCGGGTTGGTTATCAGGTTTATTCGCTCAATACGAAGAACAAGTTGAGAAAAGGAATTGGGGGCTTGTTTTAGTGACAGATAGCTTGGTTATTAGAGCTTTTGAGGATCTAAAATTGAGAAAAGGCCAGGTTAGTTCTCGTTATACCGCTCATAACCAAAATGCTATGTCAACTGGATATCAACACGGAAAAGCGTTCAATGGTATTTCAAAGCGAATAGGCGAAAATATATGAGGTGGAAACCATGAAATACAAGAATTTTGTTCCTTACTTGATGCTGATCGGGGCAACATTCATCTGGAGCACTAACTTTATTTTAGGCAAATTCCTAATTTTCGTCCCCCCCATATTTATAGGGACAGCTCGATTTACTGTAGCCGTCCTAATTTTTCTCCCATTTTTATTGAGGTCTAAAACTAAATTGCCTAAGGGCAGACTATTTTGGACCATCGTATTTATGGGTATAACTGGGGTTCTTCTATTTAATCCCTTGATCTATCTAGGATTACATTATACGACGAGCATTAACGCAACCATTATTAACTCACTTACTCCTTTGACGGTCATGTTTCTTAGCCACTTTTGGTTAAAAGAAGAACTTAATAAATCTAATATACTCGGCTTGGTGCTCTCTATTTTGGGCGTTACCGTTATTGCCGGTCAGGGAGATCTTTCTCGTCTCTTAATGTTACAATTTAATCCAGGAGATATTGTGGTCTTTGTTGCTACTATCATGTGGGCTATCTATACCATCTTAGTTCGAATAGCATCCAAGTCCTTGAACACTCTACAAAGTACGTCCTTATCCATGCTTGCCGGTTTAATCTTCCTTATGCCGGCCACAGCTATAGAAAACATATGGCTGCCGCTCCCACACATGTCCTTTAAGGTTATCCTAATTCTAATTTACATTGGAGTATTTCCCTCAGTCGTTTCCTTTCTCTTGTGGAATACTGCAGTAGCTAAGGTGGGAGCTACTCAAGCAGGTATGTTTACGAACCTAATTCCCACATTTAATATTTTGTTGGCTTCACGATTTCTTCATGAACAGATTTTTGGCTACCATATCATAGGTTTTTTGATGATTTTTTTAGGGCTACTTATCGCTACCAAAGCTATTCCTTTTATGAACAGTTCCTGCAGAACTCAAAATTTATCAAAATAAAAGACCCTGCAAGATTGAGGGGTCTTTGTATCCTCAGAAAGAAGGGGTTTTAAGCAGCAACTTTCCGGCTTTCGTTGTTAAAATCTCTCCATTTGCCACGGCGACGTGACCATTAACTAAGACATAGTTAAGCCCCATAGGAAATCTCTAAAGCCCCATGAGACAAGGCCTCTTCTACAATCATGCTCATGGTTGTGAGATCCTTAGTTGAAGGTTAGACACAAAGTTAGACAAAAGCTTTAAAAGTATTTTAGACCCTAGCAGAAAAAGGCAGGTATAAAGAGGAAAGTAAAGAATCTAAACCATTGGAAGGCTTTTCAAACCAACGGATAGGGATTATATTAAGTTCAATAGGTATTTTCAAGAAATTGATTTTTGAAGAGAAAGATAGTCTAGAAATGGAGGATATAAAAAGTGATGAAAAAATTAGCTCTGATAGTTTTCTTGACACTTGCTCTATCAAGTTTGATGGGGTGTGGTAGTAGTAGTAGTCAACCCTCTAAGAGCCCATCTACCGGGTCTATGGATATGGCTGAAGGACAAATGAATTCTGGTTTTTCAAATAGTGTTTCGGATAAATCAGCACCACCTGTCCCGGCCTCGCCAACCTCTGCCCCTCAACAAGAACCTGTTGGAGGGCATAAGATCATACAAACAGGGAATATATCCATGGAGTCACTCAAATTCGATGAGTCCGTTTCTAAAACTCTTGCTTACGTAACCTCTATTGGTGGCTATGCAGAAAGCTCAACTATCCAAGGGCAGGGTGTTAACTCTGATAACACAGCAATCAAGAGAACGGCTAATTTTGTATTTAGAGTTCCATCTGATAAATTCACGGATTTTTTCAGCAAAATGAAGGGGTATGGTGTAGTAACTTCGGAACAGTCACAAGGTCAAGATATCACCGATCAGTATTTTGATACAGATGCGAGATTAAAGTCGCTAAAAATACAAGAAGAAAGGGAATTAGTTCTTCTTCAAAAAGCAATTAAATTATCAGATATTCTGGAATTAGAAAAGGAATTGAACAGTGTACGATACCAGATTGAGAGTTACACTGGGACATTAAGAAAATGGGATAACCTTATAAGTTATTCCACGGTAAAAGTAATTATACGAGAAGTAGAGGAATCTAAAATCATAGTTCCCACAAAAGCAAAAGGATTGTGGGCAAGAATCGCATATGCTTTCACATCTTCAATGAAGCAATTAGGAGAACTAACACAAAATCTTATTGTGTTAGTTGTAGCAATGTTACCCTTTCTTGTGGTCCTGAGTGTAATTATAATTATAGGCTTATTTTTCAGAAAGAATTTCAAACTATTGCTAGCAAAATTTAAGAAGCGATAAATAGGGTTGATGTTCTATGCGCGCGGAACTCTATGACTAGAAGGGCGAATGACTTGTATGATCGACAAACTATTGAACATGTTGGATAGGTTTAATATGAAACGTGCTACTGAACTTATTAAAAAGGAAGTGTTTCAGCCCACCGGAGATTTAGTATATGATGTTGAAACCATTATTCTGCCAAACTATCGACATGTGAAAACACCACGACAGGTTGAAGGATTTTTGAGACATTTGCAAATGACACCTTACCAACATCAAGATTTCCAAAGTGGTAACTATCAGTTCTGTGAGGATTCAAGGTCGTATTCAAAATGTCAGGAGAAACATGCAAGTTTAATTTCGTTTAGTTCTTCTTGGCCTTCTTTTCACGGCCTGAATGAAGCCCAAATGAAGTGGTATTTTTACTGGAGAAAAGAAATATTGAGTGGTAACTACCTAAACACAAATTCTGACTATATCATCATTTTTATTTTTGAGCTTCTAAACTACACCTTTAATGATAATGCTGCCTTTAACTTAAGCATGCTTGATCGGCTGTACATGAACTATCGTGATAAGAATGCAACTTTAGCTCATTACTTGCCACAATGGATCGCTGATTTTTGCTATGAGTTAGGGGACTATGAGCTTGAAAAAAAGTGGGCTGTTAAAGTTCAAGATCATGAAAATGTGGATTACGACAATTTAAAAAGAGTAGAGGATAAACTAGAGACTGTCTCCATCACTTTTTGGAAACGATATATAAAATACAATAAAACGAAGTTCTTTGGTACGAATAGAAGCCTTATTTATAAGGTTTTTAAAGCAGCCGTATCGATTTTAAAAACTAATTACCAAGCACAAGGGAAAAGTCTGATTGATGAATGGATGCCTCCGAATAAGAAAACCCGGTATGAACGCCCATTATTCCGCAGGGCTTTAATAGGTCGTGAGGTTCAGAATAAAGTAGAAGTTAGCCGAAGGCCTGCGCTTAAGATGAGAGAGGACCTTACCGCTTTATTTCGCGTAGCAGAAAACATCGCGAGAATGAAGGCCGGAGAAAAGCGCCAATTAAGCGTTGATGAAACCCTCTTCCCGGTGGGTTTCAAAAATGCACTCATTGAGTTGTTCGTGGATAAATCTGAATCGTCGCTATTCTACATTGAAGGACGTTTCGTAAAAACTAGGGAAAAAGGAGCGTGGAGAAGGGGGAGTACTGTTCCAGATCCTCCTGCGATTAGTAAGCCAGATCTTGACCATGGTCCTATTATTGAGTTTGATTTTGATCGAATTGATACTTTGGATAAAGAGAGTAAAGAGTTATTAGAAATCTTTACTCTTCGGTATGAGGAAGAGGAAGAGGAAAAGTTCCTTGAAACACTTCAAAAGTCTGAGCAAAAAAAGAAGCAGCCTCAAATTTCACCTCAACAGGTGTCCGACGATGAGGAGGCTGTATCTTTTATTGCCACGTTAAATGAGCTGGAATGCGAATTTCTCCGTGGGTTCAAAGATCTGACCAGAGCAACCCAAGAAGGGATGCAAACTCTCAAAACTCATGGTATCATGATGGGGGTATTTGTCAGCGAACTCAATGAGAAGTCGTTGGCGTATCTAGGGGACAACCTGGTTGAACAAGATGGAGATGTACTAAGTTTCAATGAAGATTTCGAGCAAGTACTTTGTAGACTTGCCAAGGAGGATTAGCTTACGTGGCGGGAAAACTTCGCAAAAAGGATTCAACAGCAATCCTAAACTCGTTATATGGGGGAGTTGTCCCCAATCGGGGTCTAGAACACATTATGGTCGGACGTAAAGAAGAGGCTACTCAAATTTTAAAAGAGTTAGAGACGGTGAAGGCTGGGGCCTCTCTGATTAAATTTATTATCGGGCCCTTTGGTTCGGGGAAAACCTTTCTGCAAGCGTTAATCCAACAAGTGGGGTTTAGCGAAAAATTTGTGGTCTGTAAGGTGGATTTTGATGCGAATCGCCGACTATATGGCTCTGAGGGCAAGTCAGTCGCTACGTATTCTGAAATGATGAAGAATCTTAGTGTCGCTACTTCTCCTGAGGGGAATGCCTTGCCGATAATTCTAGACCAATGGATTAGTGAAGTTCAGACGAAAACCATGCAAGAAAAAGGGTATGGGTCTGTGGCGTACGATAATCCACAGTTTATTAGAGATGTTGAACACGAGATTGCTGAAACTGCGACCAAGATGGATCGGTTAGTGGGTGGTTTTGATTTTGTACGAGTTCTTATGCAATATTTCAAGGGGTTTGTAGAAGACAACAATAGCCTGCAACGGAGTGCGCTGCGTTGGCTTCGGGGAGAATACTCAACTAAAACCGAGGCGAGAGGGGACCTTGGGGTCAGAGATATTATTGATGACTCTAACTACTATGATTACATTAAGGTCATCGCTCAATTCGTCCGCCAGATCGGGTATTCTGGCTTAGTCATTAATTTTGATGAGGCTATTAACCTCTATAAAATAACCCATCCGCAAGCTCGGGATAAGAACTATGAAACCATTCTTAAGATTTTTAATGATACTCTACAGGGAAATGTCTCGGGTTTATATATCATCTTTAGTGGCACTCCAGAGTTTCTCGAAGACGAGCGCAGAGGGCTGTATAGTTATGAAGCCATCAAAAGAAGACTAGTCTTAAATAAGTTCGAAAGCAGTGAGTTTCGGGACTTATCTCAGCCAGTTATTAAACTCACACCCCTGAAACATGAAGAATTGTTCCTCTTGCTCAAGAATCTTGTGGCAATCCATGCGTTTCATTATGCCTATGAACCCAACGTTTTAGGAGAGGAAATACGCTCGTTTATTATTCAGGAGTATTCCAAGCCGGGGGCAGTCGAGAACTTAACAGTAAGTGATATCATTCGGACATTTATCGGGGGATTAAATATCCTTCAGCAAAATCCCGAGTTTGACCGAACGAAGATTTTCGGAGCTCAGGAGAATTACGACGTTCAGACTCCTAAAAGCGCTGCAACCGGACGGTTTAGTTCAGCAAAGATTTAGTTATATTTCATTAGGGTAGACGTAGGAGCAAAATGGGGGAGCGCTTAATGGATACGTTTAAGCTATTATCAGAGAAAATGCAACAACGGATTTGGGCGATGAAATGGGAGCGTTTTACACCGGTTCAAGATCAAACGATCCCGCTTATAATGTATTTAGACTCAGATGTCATTGTTTCGTCAAACACAGCTTCGGGGAAAACCGAAGCTGTGTTTCTACCTATTATTACCAAGATAGAGTCTAGTGCTCAAACTGAGTTAAAGGTTCTCTATATTTCTCCGCTTAAAGCGTTAATCAACAACCAATTTGAGCGGATTGAAATGCTATGTAAAGACTGTGAGATTAAAATTTATCGTTGGCATGGGGATGTCGGTCAGAGTCAAAAAAACAAACTGCTGAAGAACCCCACTGGAATTCTTCAGATTACCCCTGAATCCCTCGAAAGCTTATTTATTAACAAGACCGGACATTTAAAACCCCTTTTCCAGGGAGTCGAGTTTATCGTGATTGATGAAATTCACTCTTTCTTAGATTCTCAGCGAGGAACACAACTTCGATCCTTATTATCGAGGCTGGAAACATATACGCGGGTTAGACCACGTATCTTTGGTTTATCTGCAACCCTTCGGAATTTTGACTTAATAAAACATTGGATTAATCATAAGAACCCTGAAAAGGTCGAAGTTGTAGAAGCGTCTGACGAAGGAAAAGAACTCCAGTATTCTTTATTACACTTTCCGGCTGGAAAGGATGGGAAAATACCACTGGAACTCTTTGAAGATCTGAGAGATGTCACCAAAAACTATCAATCTCTCATCTTTTGCAATAGTCGAGGCACGGTTGAAGAAACGACGGTAATGCTTAACCGTTTGGCAGCAAAGGAAGGTATTCAGGAAGGGTATTTTGCTCATCATTCTTCGATTGATAAAGCTGAAAGAGAGTACGTAGAGAAAAGGTTAGCTACTTCAAAAAATCCCCAAAGTATTATTTGTACCAGTTCACTTGAACTCGGTATCGACATAGGCACGATTGATCTTGTCTGTCAGTTGGACACCACGTTTACTGTTTCGTCCTTAAAGCAACGCATGGGGCGTTCCGGGAGAAAGCAAGAGGAAGCTCAGCTTCTGCAAATGTATACAACGAATGGAGATAGCTTGGTTCAGTCGATTGCAGTTATGAAGCTGTTGCTCGAAGGGTGGATTGAGCCAGCAACTGGTTATCGTGTTCCCTATGATATTTTATTCCACCAAATCATCTCCCTCTGTCAGGAGTATAATGGCGTCACTTGGAGTCAGCTTCTGCATTGTCTCGAAGAAAGCGCTGCCTTTTATAAGCTTCCCAAACATAATATTGTTAACTTAATTAGCCATATGGTGCAATCGGAGATGTTAGAGATCGTTCCCGGGCGCAATGAGTATATTGTGGGGCTAGAGGGAGAGAGATTACTTAGGGGGAAAGGTTTTTACTCGGTGTTTATGGTCGCTATCTATTATGATGTTTACTGTGGTATTCGAAAGATCGGACAGCTCGATAAAGGGGTTAGGTTTGATATTGGGGAAAACGTCATCTTAGCTGGCAAGCTGTGGACGATTAAGGATATGGACGCCAAAAAAAATAAAATCTACGTTCTAGCAGCGGTGAATGCTAAAAAGCCAAAGTATCTCAGCGATCCAGGTAAGATTGATCGTAAAATAGCGGAAACAATGTTTGAGGTCTTGTGTTCGGAGGAACAATTCCAGTATCTTGATGCCAAAGCTTCTCAGAGTCTTGAGGGCCTTCGCCGAAAATATCAGATGTATGGAATATCGTTAAATCAACGCGTCGCTTGGGAATTGCGGGATAGCCTTATTTTCGAGCCTTTTGTGGGAACTGTGATTTGTAATACGTTGATTTGGCTACTCCGAGCAGTTTCTGGTTTAGATATAAAACGTCTGCCTAGTCAAGTAGAACGCATTACTTTACCTAAAGCTGTAATAGTTTCAGACCTTGTCGCAAAGATCTGTTGTAGAAAGTGGGAGGAAGAGGATCTGGTCATGTATATAAGGGAAAATGAGTGGCTTGTCACAAAATATTCGCCCTATTTACGGGAAGAGCTACAACGAGAAATGCATCTGAAAAACGAAGCTGATCTTAAAGGTGCCCTGGAATTCTTGGAGATTTATCAGGTAATTACTATTTCGATGACGGATTAAAGCTGAGGATATTTACATTGATCAGTAGGACTTTACGGGAATGAGTAAACGTTATATGATGGGTTGATCAATTATGTAATATTTTGGAGTGGTAACGAAGTAAGGGGGTAGGATTTGGTTGATGAGCATCATTGCCTTAGCTATGGTTTATACCCTGTCTGTTACACCAATTGAAATATTCATTAAAGTTTATTTAGAAGGTGAAATATGTCAATTTCAACGGCACTAGTTTTAGCGATTGTTATAATGACTGCGCTTATATTCACCTTAACGAATGGTCTACTTGATGCTAGTTCTGTTGTTGCAACGTTTATTTCCTGTGGAGCGGCAACCCCTATCCAGGCAATTTCTTTGGCGGCAATCTGTGGTCTCCTAGGAGCGGTTACAAGTGGTAGCGCTGTAGCAAATACTGTTTCTGGAATTGTTGCAATACCTTCGGAACCCGCTTTACTTAAAGTATTATTAGCGGCGGTGGTCGGGGCTGTGGTATGGAATTTAGTCGCTTGGAAACTGGGCTTTCCGTCAAGCTCCACGCATGCTTTAGTTGGTGGATTAGTGGGAGCAGTTTGGGTTGCTCGTGGTACAAGTTATATTTTGTGGGGTTGGAGTGAGTTGCTGGGTCCAGGTCATCAATTTTTGGGAATGACGAAAATTGTGGCAGCGTTAATCTTGTCTCCTATTTTGGGATTTATGGCTGCATTTATACTGCAAAAAATATCGAACATTGTTTTGCGAAATGCTAATTTCTCACTAAATAGGTGGGTAAAAAGAATGCAGTGGGTAATAGCCGGGTTATTAGCGTATAGTCACGGTGCCAATGATACCCAAAAAGCGGTTGGGATAATATGGTTAGCCTTAGCTTCTGCAAGTTATTCAAACGGACAAATTGGGCTGATTTGGATTAAAGGTTTAGCTGGCGCAGTCATGTTTACTGGTACGTTGCTGGGTGGTTGGCCTATCATGAAAACCATTGGGAGAGGTATCTACACGATTCGCCCGATCCATAGTCTGAATTCTCAGCTGTCTGCAGGTGGGTCCCTTGTTTTAGCGACAGCATTTGGGGCACCTGTTTCCACAACGCAAGTGGTTGTTGGGAGTGTAATAGGAGTTGGTGGAGCAGATGAATTCCGGATGGTTAACTGGAAGATTGGCAAAGAAATTATTATTGCTTGGTGTATTACAATTCCAGCAGCAGCAATTGTTGCAGCAATGGTATTTTACACGTTAAGTATAGTGGGATATTAGTTGACTAGGCTGAGGAGGGAATACAATGGGAAAATTTAATTTTTGGGAGAGGTTGTTTCCCGTAAAGCGTGATTTTTATAAGATGATAGGGGATCAGGCAGAGGCCTCTACCAAAGTTGTAGGATACTTGAGTCGTTGGCTTAGTAGTCGATCTGATGAAGACTACCAGCTATTATTGCGCGAGGCCGATGAGGCAGATTTGTGTCGGTTTACTATGGAAGACAATCTTATAGAAGCCTTTGCCACTCCTTTTGATCGGCAGGATATATATTCTCTATCTGTTGAAATGGACAAGATCGTAGAATATGCTAAATCTACGCTAACGGGAATGGAAGCTTTTGAAGTGTTGGAGGACTCAATTATTCAGAATATGGTGCAGCAATTAAAGGTAGGGACAGATCAACTTGCTGAGGCAATCCAATTATTAAAAGATAATCCACGCCAGTCTAAACTACAAATAGGTGAAATCCGCAGGGTCCAGGTTGCCATAGAAGATGAATACAGAGCAGGTATGGTCGCACTATTTAATAGTCTGGATCCTATGAATGCCTTGAAATATAGAGAAGTTTACCACCATATTAAAGATGCTGAGGTTTACTTGGGCTATACTACCGACGTTTTACATAAGATCGTCGTGCGTGTAGTTTAAAACGTTAAAGAAGAAGCAGACAGCTGGAAACAACTGTTTGCTTCTTTTTTTGATAGACAAGGAAGTAGGCTTGGTAACAATATTTACAAGTGAAAAAAAGAATATTCTTAACATTATGCAATTAATGGTGTATTATAAAGATAATAAGATATAGGAGGGTGAGTTGCTATATGAAAGAGGAACATAGTGATGGATTAATGGAGGGAAAACGGCTGTTTGCCCCTCCTGCAGAATTTAGTTCCAAAGCCGTAATACAAAACCCTAAAATTCACAAACTAGGACAGGATCGTACGAAGTTTTGGGATGAACAAGGAAAAAGGTTGGACTGGTTTAAACCATGGAACACAGTCTTAGAATGGAATCAGCCATTCGCAAAGTGGTATGTCGGTGGGAAACTAAATGCTGCTTATAATTGTTTAGATAGACATTTAGTTGGGGCGCGTCGGAATAAAGCGGCCCTTATCTTTGAAGGCGAGCAGGGAGATCGGAGCGTCTTTACCTATCAAGATCTTCATCGAGAGGTATCCCGGTTTGGGAATGTACTCAAATCTTATGGGGTTAAAAAGGGAGACCGTGTAGTAATTTATATGCCCATGATTCCAGAGGCGGTTATCGCGATGCTCGCTTGTGCTAGGATAGGAGCTCCGCACTGTGTAGTATTTGGCGGTTTTAGTGCGGAAGCATTAAGGGACAGAGTCCAAGATGCTCAGGCAAAGATTGTCGTCACATCCGATGGGAGTTATCGACGTGGAAACATCATCCCGTTGAAAGATAGTGTGGATCAAGCCCTACGTAATGTAACGTGTGTTGATAAAGTGATCGTAGTTCAACGGACGGGTCAGCCTATAGAAATGCAAGATGAACGAGATGTATGGTATCATGAAGTTATCAAGTCTGTCTCGATCGTCTGCCCAGCCGAACAGATGGATGCCGAGGATATGCTTTTCATTCTTTACACGAGCGGAACGACTGGAAAACCAAAAGGAGTTGTTCATTCGGTCGGTGGTTATATGGTTGGGGTTTCGACAACGCATGAATGGGTCTTTGACCTCAAAGAGGAAGACGTATACTGGTGTACAGCGGATGTTGGCTGGATAACAGGACATAGTTATTTAGTGTATGGGCCATTAGCGAATGGTGCAACGGTTATGATGTATGAAGGGGCACCTGATTACCCAGAAAAAGATCGATATTGGGAAATTATCGAGAAATATAAGGTTACTATTTTATATACTGCCCCAACTGCGATTCGCACGTTTATGAAATGGGGAGAAAGCTATCTCAATGGCAGGGATCTTTCCAGTTTGCGCCTCTTGGGATCGGTCGGGGAACCGATTAACCCAGAGGCTTGGATGTGGTACTATAAATATATTGGGGGAGAGCGTTGCCCTATTGTAGATACCTGGTGGCAAACGGAAACGGGTATGATTATGATGACACCAATTCCAGGGGTTACCCCTCTTAAACCTGGATCGTGCACGATCCCATTCCCCGGTGTTCATATAGAAATAGTGGATAATGATGGCAATCTAGTTCCCAAAGGTGAGGGGGGTTATTTAGTAATTCGCGAGCCCTGGCCGGCGATGCTTAAGACAGTATATGGTGATGACCAGCGCTATAAGGACACGTATTGGAGCCAATTTGCGGGAATGTATTTTACAGGGGATGAAGCAAAATGGGATGATGATGGTTATTTCTGGGTTATTGGCCGGGTGGATGATGTCATCAATGTCTCAGGCCATAGGATTGGAACAGCGGAAGTAGAAGGTGCTTTGGTTGATCATCCATCGGTTGCGGAAGCTGCCTGTGTGGGCAAAGTTCACGAAATAAAGGGCCAGGCAGTGTTTGCCTTTGTCAGTTTAAAAGAAGGCATTGTAATCCATGAAGGGCTAGTTGATGAACTAAAAGCGCATGTAGTTCTAAAAATAGGTTCACTTGCACGACCAGATGACATTTTTTTGACGGCTGAATTACCGAAGACTCGTAGCGGGAAGATTATGAGGCGTCTTCTAAAGGACATCGCCGAAGGTCGGGAAATAGGAGATACCACCACTCTTGCAGATGTTGCAGTTGTTAATTTTTTGAAGAAGAATATTGATGCCCAGAAAATCCAAGCCGCGCATTCAGCCACGAATAAAATAGGCCTGAAGAGGATTTCGATTCCTGACAATGCTACGTTTAATCATAGTAAAGAAGAGTCTTATGAAGGGTACAGTTATACGTTATGGTTCGCTACGCCTGCTAAGGATGGATCACGTCATCCTGTTACTCGCTTTTATTGCTTTCAGTGGCTTGAAAGACTGAACTTGGTTCCTGAAGTTGTCTTGGCTATCACCAATATCATGATAAACAACAAAGAGGCTGTTGAAGCAATCTTCGCGAACGGAACACCAGATTTTAGTCATGCTTTGATTAACGAGGCCAGTATTACGGATGACTTATCAGAGGAAGGTCAAATCTGCTTTTGTGGTTCCGCGGGTTAGGCACAGGTCTATACAAAGAGATAATTTAATATTATGCGACGAAGAGCGAGGGTTATCCTCGCTCTTTTCGACGATTTCACATATTTTCAGTACAATTATTTGCTTTATAAGTGTATAATGTAGGCTATGTAAAGTAAACAATAGGGAGTTCAAGTATGAGTATATTAAAGGATTTAGATCATAGAAATATCGCGGCAGGAATTGCCACAGGACTCTTGGCGATAGTTGGCCCACCTGTCTTAGTATTAGAAGCTGCTTCGAATGGTAACTTTACCACGTCACAGACGATTCTCTGGATGTTCTCTGTCTATGTATTCGGCGGGCTTTTTAGTATTATAATTCCGTTGTACTATCGTATGCCGATTGTGGGGGCCCACACAATTACCGGAATTGCCTTTCTGACAACAGTTACGTCTCGATTTACTTATCATCAGCTTATTGGCGCCTTTGTTCTTTCTGGTTTGTTAATGCTCTTGATTGGCTATCTGGGTATTTTTTCAAAACTTCTCGAATATGTACCAAAACAAATTATCGCAGTAATGTTAGCAGGAATGATTACGAAGTATATGGTTAATTTTATAGGGTCCATACACCAACTTCCACTGATCGGTGGAGTATCTCTCCTTACATATCTTATGCTTAGTAAATTCCGTACGAGGATTCCTCCAATGGTGGCGGCTATAGCGACAGGGTTAATTCTTTTGCTTTTAACACAGCCTTTAAATAGCGGTGGATTGACATCATCGTTTGTCGTCCCGACTCTTCAACTTCCGGAATTTAATCTCATGAGCTTTATTTCGGTTTCGATTCCTCTTGCCCTTCTCATTTTGAGTAATGATGCAGCGATTGGAATAGGTGCGTTAGAACAAAATGATTATCGCCCCCCAGTGGATCGGGTAATAGCTTTTAGCGGTATTTTTTCGATCATCACAAGCTTTTTCGGAGGACAATCCGCTAACGTGGCCGGAATGATGTCTGCAATTTGTTCGGATCCTGAAGCTGGTCCGCACGAGAAACGTTATATGGGAGCGGTTGTTTCAGGATGTATCCTCCTTTTGTTCGGCATATTTTCGTGGAAGCTGGTTCCTTTGATTCAGGTCTTACCTAAGGCGTTTGTTTCACTACTTGTTGGCTTTGCCCTGCTAGGGGTGTTCGGAAATAGTCTGTCTGTGGGTTTTTCCAAGCCGACGATGAAAATTAGTGCGGCATTTACATTCGTGATTGCCGTATCGAATATTACTATTTTTAATATAAGCGCTCCGGTAAGTGCCTTGGTCATTGGTACCTTCATTGCACGATATGTTGAAGAGCAAAAGCCTCACACCACTGTAACGTGATGTGAGGCTTCTTTATAATGTTTCAGGAAGCTACTAGTTAATCCAATGCCTATCGAACTAGAAGATTCATGTCTTCAAAGGAACCGGCGATATCGCAATTCTTAATTAAGCGACCTTGATATGTGTACCCAAGTTTGTGGAAGACTCTGTTCATTCCGAAGGACTGGGCGCGTGCCAGAGTATAAAGGGTGAGGGAGTCGTGCTTTTGAACTTCATGCTCTAAAATTCGCAATAAACGTTCAGATATTGAATGCCCTCGGTATTCTTCGATGGTTGCACAATCCGTCATTTCACAACGGTTAAGAATTAAATCGGGGTAAGCAGCCGCAACACCAATCAGCTTCTCATGTGAAAATGCTCCGGCGAAAATATTCCCATTCTGTATTAAAGAACGAATATACTGGGGGTTTTCAATAGGGGAGGGATAACTTGCGAAAACCTGTGTTAGTATTTGTGATATTTGTCGGGCGTAGGCTTCGTTTAAAAGTTTTAATTCTATTCCAAGAGGTAAGCGAGGAGACTGATTGATCGGTTTCGTCCTTACGGTATGAATAATATCCTTTTCTGCTTGCAACTTATCGGAATGACCTCTTGACCCACTCACATAATAGGCAAGGCTAACAGTAAATTCCTTGTAGTTGCCCCGGAAAAGGTTGCCTTCGATACGAAAGCCGCAGCGTAAAAATCCGGAAACATCTGCAGGCAATGCCCAAAGCCATATTTTTTCCAGTTTATTGGTTGTTGCTAAATGAATGAGATGTTGACCGAACTGTGAAGGCTTAGTTCCTTGCTTGTAGCCGTTAACAACCAGCCGTTTATTCCTTTCATCGACTGTAAGGGGGCTTGAAATGCTCACAGGGTTCATCGTGTTAAGCATTTACTTCACCTCCGCGACCGCCAGAAACTTTTTTTCTTCTTTCCTGTCGCATGTTTTCATGAGGTATTAGACTAAGTTGCTCACCTTTCAGCAATTTAGCAAGACCAATTTTTCGGATTTTAGAGCTGGTACAGTCCTTTGAGCAGATCTTACAGCTGCTTGTTTTATCTTCTGGTTCTTGATATACGCTAATGACCCCTTCATAATTGCGCAGGATAACTTTATCGTTTGATTGTGAAATTAAATAGTTAGGTTGCAGAGGGATTTTACCGCCACCTCCAGGGGCATCAACAACGAAGGTTGGAACAGCGAAACCGGAAGTGTGTCCCCTAAGCATTTCAATAATTTCCAAACCAGTACTGACAGATGTTCGGAAATGCTCAATGCCGCTAGATAAATCGCATTGGTACAAGTAGTAGGGTCTTACCCGGCATTTTACGAGTTCATGAACTAGTTTTTTCATAGTGACAGGACAATCATTGATACCTTTCAGCAAAACCGATTGGTTCCCAAGTGGAATGCCAGCATTGGCGAGTTTGGTCAGGGCCTTACGGGCTTCAACGGTAATTTCTTGGGGATGATTAAAGTGAGTGTTGATCCAGATTGGGTGATATTTTTGTAAAACCTCAATAAGGTGATCTGTAATGCGCATAGGGAGCACTACCGGAGTTCTTGTTCCGATACGGATAATCTCAACGTGGGGAATCGAGCGTAAACTGGAAAATATAAAATCCAAACGGTCATCAGAAAGAGTAAATGGATCTCCGCCAGATATAAGCACATCGCGTATCTGTGGGTTGGATCTGATATATTCCAAAGCGAGCTTAAATCGATTTAAAGGTAAAGCCTGGTCAGTATGTCCGGCCATTCTTCGTCTGGTGCAATGCCTGCAGTACATTGAGCATTGATCCGTTACCAAGAGTAGAACACGGTCCGGATAGCGGTGTGTTAGTCCTGGAACAGGAGAATCTACTTCTTCATGCAGCGGGTCGTCTAAATCACACGAGGATTTACTCAACTCATGGATTGAAGGAATTGCTTGTTTTCTAATAGGGCATTCTGGATCCTGGTGATCCATCAAGGAAAAGTAGTAAGGCGTGATTGCCATGCGAAAATTTTCTAGGCAGCGCTCAATTTGTTCAGCTTCGTCGGAGGGAAGTGACATAGCTTCGAGTAATTCCTCGTGGGTTGTAATCCGGTTGGACATTTGCCAATTCCAATCATTCCATTGTTCGTCACCTATATGGGGCCACATTTTTTGTTGTTGTTCGTTCATTTGTTCTACCTCCTCGTCTCGTTACGCTAACAACCTCTCTAGATATTATAAGTTGTTGGATAGTAAATGTCAACTAGAGTTTTTTCAAGATATAACCATTTTAGGCTTGTATTGGTTTTTTTAGGCTTGTATTGGTTTTTTAAATTGACTTACAATGATATAATATGGTATATTTAGAAACGTAACAACTTATAATTTAATTATAAGTTGTTAGATAAATAAAATTTTGATTTTGTTTAAAGTGTCTATGGAGGTGGTTTTAGTGCTTGTTTGAGGAGCTTTAGGAGCTTTGACGATGTTTTTGTAAAAGTTTTTAGTTTTATAGGAGGTAGAAAAGAAAATGAGAAAGTTTAATGTACTTATCCTTGTTACGCTTATCTTGCTGGTAGCGACCGGCTGTGGGACATCAAAGAGTACGACAACCTTGGACCGAATTAAGGCCGATGGAAAGATGACCTATGCCATGAGTGGGCAGTACCCACCCTTCAATTTTTATAATGAAAAGAACGAGCTCACTGGTTTTGATGTGGAAATAGGCCAAAAGAATTGGCGTGAAACCAGCACCTATCGCAACCCAATGGGATGGGCTGATCGCTGGGTTTCTACACCGCTGCGGCAGTGTTTTATTTGGTGATGACCACTGTGTTATCAGCTGGTTTACGCAGTCTTGAATGGCGATTATCCACAGAAAACCGAACAAAGGAGGGCTGACTATGGAATTAGCATACATGCCAGAAGAGTCAATGATTGAGGTTCAGGGTCTAATCAAAGACTTCGGCAAAACCCGAGTGATTGACGGTATCGATGCGACAGTGTCGGCAGGTGAGGTTGTGGTGTTGATCGGAGCGAGTGGTTCAGGAAAGAGCACTTTTCTGCGCTGCTTGAATGGGTTGGAGACACTGACAGCGGGAGGAATCTTGATAGACAGCGTACCGCTTGAAAGGAAATCAAGCAGTCTCAAGCAGATTCGTCGTCAGGTGGGAATGGTGTTCCAGCAATTTAATCTCTTCCCTCACTTGACTGTATTGGAAAATATCATCGAAGCTCCCATTCATGTACTTAAACAGGAGAAAAACGATGCAATCAAAGTTGCCCGGGAGTTACTCTCGAAGGTGGGCCTTTCCGACAAACAGGACTGCTACCCAGCCACGCTATCCGGGGGACAGGGCCAGAGAGTGGCTATTGCCAGGGCATTAGCTATGCATCCTAAAATAATGCTTTTTGATGAGCCAACGTCTGCTCTGGATCCCGAGCTGGTCGGGGAGGTTCTCACGGTCATGAAACAGTTGGCAGAAGACGGCATGACTATGATTGTAGTGACACACGAAATGAGCTTTGCTAGGGAGGTTGCGGATAGAGTAATCTTCATAGATAAAGGCCGGATTGTCGAAGAAGGTTCACCTATTCAGATTTTTAGTAAACCGCAGGAAAAGCGTACTAAAGCATTCCTTAGTAGGCTTACTCATTAAATGATTAGAATCCTCATCAAATGGTCAACTTTCCATTAACACATTTGTGGAATATATTACCACAAATGTGTTAAAGGAGTTGCTGAAATGAGTGAGGATAAATGTGTGTGTAAAGGCAATACCGATTCTAAAGAATTGCCTGTAGTGATCGGGGGTATTGTGGTATACGAATTGGCGATCATCATTGTTTTGTTAGTACTAATCTTCCTTGATCTTGATGCGCCATTAGAAAACCCACAGGCTGTTACGACGGAGCCTGAATAGGGGCCCAATTAAATAAAGTAGCCATGTTACGCTGATTATTAGCTTAACATGACTACTTTCTTTAACTACTTTCCTTAACTTCGTTGATTAATTGCGCGATAGTTCCATTGATTTCAGGAAACTCCAGCTTAAGGTCCTCTAGTGTCGTTACTATTCTTTGAAGTATAATATAGTCTCTAAACCATCTGTGATCTGCAGGTACAACATACCAAGGTGCCTGTTCAGTACTGCAATTAGAAAGTACGTCTGCATAAAATTTTTGGTATTTGTCCCAAAATTTCCTCTCAGCAAGGTCTGACGTTGAGAATTTCCAATGCTTTTCCGGTGTCTCTAATCTGCTAAGAAGTTTTTTCTGTTGAAATTCTTTTGATATATGCAAAAAAAACTTTAATATAATAGTTCCATTACTTACTAGATAGTTTTCAAACTCTGTTATTTCCTTGAATCTAGCAGAAGCAGTTTGATCATCGATCGTTTTATGAACTCGTGTTACCAGGACATCTTCATAATATGAACGGTTAAACACCGTTATATTACCTTTTATTGGAGTTGCTTTGTGGGCTCTCCAAAGATAGTCATGTTCTAATTCTTCTGAAGTTGGTTGCTTAAAGCTGTGAACAACAAATCCATTCGGATTCACACCTGCAAGTGCCTTTTTAACAGTACCATCTTTGCCACTACAATCCATTCCCTGTAATATTATAAGTAGGCTAAATTTCTTAGAGGCACTGAAGACTTCTTGAAGTTCAATAAACTTCTCTTGTAATTCTGAATACGATTCTTGAACATTCTTTTTTTCTAACTTGTGCGTATAATCCGGACTGAGATCTAATAAACTGACCTTTTGATTAGAACTAATGGTAAAATCCTTCAATAGCTAGAACTCCTTTGTGGCATCCCTTTATCACACGGAATATTAATCCAATTTCTTGCTTTTACACTTGCATTTAGCGATAGCTACCTTTTTACCTTTGCATTTGCACATAACTTTCTTTTTTTTGCTTTTCTTCTTTTTATCAACAAGGGTGTTGAGTTCTGTTTGAAGTTTAACAAACCTAGATTCTAAGTCGGCTATCTTAAGTTCAAGGATTTTGACCTTCTCGCCTTCATCGGATGGGGCTACGGACTCGGCCTCGGCTTCGGTTTCAGTTTTAGTTTCAATTAAAGGTAATGCTGAAGGTTCACTTTCATTTTCAGTTACCAGTAAGGTAGTATCTAACGTTAGCTCAGGTTCATCTAAACGAGTAGTAGCTTTCTTTTTCACGCTAAAACCTCCAATTATTAAATCTAGTGGAGATACGCCCACTAATCGTAGATCTAAAAATTAATTTATATTAATTTAAAGTATATAACATTACTCAACAAAATCAAGCTTCAAATCCTTTATAAGAGATAACAGGTAAAAATTTCGCATGAGTGAGGGCTGTATCATCTGGAAGAACTTCACACAAGTTAGAACTAAGGAGAATTTCCTGACTATTGATAGTTTCCTTTCCTCTTTTATCGATTTTACTATAGGTACCATCAACGTTTAGGATTCTTGATTTAGAGGTATCCTGCAAGGCTAAGTCTAAGACCTGAATTACTTTTTCTCGAGCAGTAAGATCCTCCACTGGAAACAGAAGTTCAACTCTTCTGTCTAGATTTCGTTTCATCAAATCAGCACTGGAAAGGAAAATCAATTCCTCACCATCTCCATAAAAATAATAGATTCGACTATGCTCAAGAAACCTTCCGACGATGCTCCTGACCGTAATGCGTTCGCTAATAGAGGGTATTTTTGGTCGGAGGCAGCATATGCCACGAACAATTAAATCAATAGTAACTCCTGCAGAGGAGGCATTATAAAGTGCTTCTATAATTTCCGTATCCACCAAAGAATTTAGCTTGGCAATTATTCTGGCTTGTTTACCTAATTTCGCATATCCGGTTTCTTTGTATATTAAATCCAAAAACTTTTTTCGAAGATCAATTGGCGCAAGTGTCATTTTGTAAAGATGTGATGGACTGGAACAGCCTGATAAGGTATTGAAGAGAGCGGAAGCATCTGCTCCAAAATAGGGGTTAGCTGTTAGTAAGCCTAAATCCGTATATAATTTCGCAGTAACTTCATTATAATTCCCGGTTCCAAGATGGACGTATCGTTTTATGAAATTATCTTCACTTCGAACAATCAATAATAGTTTGCAATGAGTTTTTAATCCGTCCAGTCCATAAATCACATGGCAGCCTGCAGTTTCAAGTTTCTTTGCCCAAGTTATATTATTTTGTTCATCAAAGCGTGCTTTTAACTCTAAGAGAACTGTAACTTGTTTTCCATTGTCAGCAGCCTGTACTAATGCTTCAACAATAGGGGAGTTGCCACTGACTCTATATAGTGTTTGTTTAATAGCTAGAACATTAGGATCTTCGGCAGCTGCTTTAATGAGATCAACGATCATATCAAAGGAATCATAGGGATGATGTAGTAAAATGTCCTGTTTAGAAATTGATTGGAATATATCGTCTTCGTTTAAAAGGTTCGTATAGTCGTTTGGCTTGATAGTTTCATAGCGTAGGGAGTCATAGCCATTTAGTCCACTTAATTTCATTAAAAAAGTTAGATCAATTGGCCCACTGATTTTATATTCCGCTTCTGTAGAAATATCTAATTCTTCTTCTAATATTTCGAGAAGCAAAGGATTTAAGCCATGTTCAATTTCTAGGCGAATTGCACTACCCCATTTTCTTTGCTTTAGGGATAACTGAACTGCAGTTAGGAGATCTTCTGATTCGTCTTCAGCAACATCTAGAAAGGCATTTCGAGTAATCCGATAGCACCCTGTTGCCAGGATATTGTGATTATCAAATAGGGTTGATAGATTTAATTTAATAATTTCTTCTAATAAGATAAAGGATTTCTTAGCTTCTAAGGAAGGAATCTCCACTAGACGATTTAAGACTGAAGGAACTTGTATTGTTCCATATAGTAGATTGTCAGGATTGGTGATATTCTCTAATAATAAGGCAATGTTCAGTGTTTTGTTTAAAATTAATGGGAAGGGTTGATTTTTATTAACAACCATAGGAGTTAGAACTGGAAAAACATTATTAACATAATATTCTCGGATGAAATCAAGTTGAATAGTGGTTAAATCTTTAGATTTGATAAAATGAATAGCTTCATTCTTCAGTGATTTTTTCAAGGAACGATTGAAACAATTGTACATATCAAAAACCTGTTTATGGGTTCGGGCTGATATTATTTCAATTTGTTCATTAGGCGTAAGGCCAGAAGGGTCAATTTTTACAAAGTTTGCATCGACAATACCTTGTAAGGATGCAACCCGAATCATAAAAAATTCATCCAGATTCGAACCCACTATTGAAAGAAATTTTAATCGCTCTAAAAGTGGATTATTTGTATTTTGAGCTTCTTCCAAAACTCTATCATTAAATTCTAACCAACTTAATTCTCTATTAATAAAATGCAAGCTTGAAAAATGATTCTTCAATGCGTTTTATCCTTTCAGCTTTATACGAACTATTTTTAATAAAATTTAAAACGATCTTGAAACTAACTTGAAATACATATATTATTAGACTGATTTAGCTTATTATATTATATTTTTAGGGAGAAATAAAATGAAGAATGTTGGAATAATAGATATTGGTTCTAATTCATTAAGATTAGTAGTAATAGAAATCGGCAATAAGAACTACTTTCGAGTTATTGATGAGGTAAAAGAAACAGTCAGATTAGGAATGGAAATGACGGTGGATGGTAAACTTAGTCCTATAAGGATGGAAAATGCTATTAGTGCACTCTCGAGTTTCAAATCGTTATACGAAGGTTTAGGGGACTGCAACATATTTCCGGTTGCCACAGAGGCTGTCAGGCGAGCGAGCAATCAGAGGGAATTTCTAAACATGGTCAAATCAAGGCTCAATATGGACATCAGGGTTTTTACTGGAGCGGAAGAAGCTTACTATGATTATTTCGGGGTGATCAATAGCCTAGATATTTCCAACGGGTTAATTATGGATATTGGCGGATCTAGTACGGAGCTTATTTGGATAAAAAATAAGCTTAAGAAAGAAGCAATCAGTCTGCCCTTTGGAGCTATAACGATTTCCGCCCAATTCAAACTTATGGAAAATATGAATAGCAATAGTGAGAAAGAGTTAAATAAATATCTAATGACCCAGTTTAGGAAGGTAGCATGGCTTGAAGAGGTGAAGAATTTACCCCTTATAGGAGTCGGGGGAACCGTTCGAAACATTGGTAAAATTTCTAGGAAATCGAATAATTACCCCATAGATCGATCTCATAATTATCAAATGGAGTCGTCTGAAGTATTAGATATGTATGATTTGATTAAATATAAAAATCTTGAGCAAAGAAAAAAAGTCAAGGGTCTTTCCAAGGAAAGAAGCGATATGTTTATAGGTGGTTTCTCAATAGCTACAGCATTGATAAGATTTTGTAACAATCCGCGACTGATCGTAAGTGGTAGTGGACTTAGAGAAGGGCTGATCTATGAAATACTGCGTGGCGAACAGGTTATTAAAGATGTATTAGAGTCGTCTCTCAATAATGTCATAAAAACATTAAATATCGATAAGACTCATGCTCATCATGTTTGGAAGCTAGCTGAGAGTTTGTACAGACAGTTGAAACCTTTGCATAAGATAAATGGAAATTCATACAAGATCTTAAAAACAGCTGCACTATTAAATGATTGTGGTAAAACGATTAATTTTTATAACTATCACAAACATAACTTTTACATGATAACTAATTTTCCGATAAATGGGTTGTCTCATAAAGAGTTGATCATGGCGGCGTATACTATGATGCTTAGCGTAAAGGAAAAATTCGACATTGATAATTCTCCCTATGTAACGTTATTAAATGAAGAGGATAAATATGTAATTCAAAGACTGGGAATTATTTTGAGATTGGCAGAATGCTTTGATAGGAAAAAGAATGGGAATATAACAAAGGTCGAGTGCAAGTTAAGATCAGATCATTTATCATTAAATTTGTTTTCGAAGAGTACAACAGAAGGAGAACGAAAAGAGGTTGAGGGTTGTAGCGCCTATTTCACTAAAGTATTTGGAAAAACGCTGCAATTTGAATAAAGGATTTGCCAATTGAACTCTTCATGAAAGCTAAATGTTAACGGGTTTGCAATGAGTATTAGGAGAATATTAGGAATACTAAATACTTTTATCGTATAATGATGAATAACGGTTATCATAATAAACTAAGGGGTGAAGACTATGAGTGATAAGATTATCTCTATTTTAGGTGACGAAGCCAAAGATTTGTTAGAACATAAATGTACGACTATTCCAAAAGAGCTTATTCATCTACCTGGATCGGATTTCATTGACAGGATTTTTAGTAGTTCGGATCGATCAAATAATGTCTTGAGAAATTTGGCTACGCTTTTTAACCATGGTCGATTGACGGGCACCGGTTACCTTTCTATATTACCGGTAGACCAAGGGGTAGAACACTCTGCGGCGGCTTCTTTTGCACCTAACTCGATTTATTTTGATCCAGAGAATATTGTCAAGCTTGCGATTGAAGGCGGATGTAATGCAGTCGCTTCAACCTTAGGAGTTTTAGGAGCAGTAGCGCGCAAGTACGTTCATAAGATACCGTTTATTCTCAAAATCAATCATAATGAACTACTTACATACCCTAACTCCTATGATCAAAGGTTGTTTGCATCGGTAGAACAGGGTTTCCAAATGGGGGCAGTAGGAATAGGCGCTACGATATATTATGGTTCTCCGGAGTCCCGCCGGCAAATCGAAGAGATTAGCGCTGCCTTTAGACGTGCTCATGAACTGGGTATGTTTACTGTTCTTTGGTGTTATTTGCGTAATGATGGTTTTAAAAAGGATAATGTGAACTATGATGCTTCCGCCGATTTAACGGGGCAAGCCAACCATTTAGGAGTCACCATTGAAGCAGATATTATCAAACAAAAGCAGGCGACCAATAATGGTGGGTATGTGGCCTTAGGATTTGGTAAAACAAGTCCACTAGTTTACGAAAAGTTAACGTCTAAACATTTGATCGATTTGGCTCGCTATCAAGTTGCGAACTGTTATATGGGTAGAGCGGGGCTGATTAATTCTGGTGGCGCTTCGGGCGAAAATGATTTGCAACAAGCAGTAAAAACTGCAGTCATTAATAAGAGAGCTGGTGGCATGGGAATGATTTCGGGAAGGAAAGCTTTTCAGAAGCCCATGGTAGAAGGTATCGAATTGCTTAATGCCATACAAGATGTCTACCTAGATAGTGGTATTGACATTGCTTAACGAAGGGGCTTCGCGCAACACGTGAAGCCCTTTTCCTTAAAAGAACTGGGGGTCACCATTTTGGGCAAACCAGAAGATATTCTAGAAGAGTTCAGTAGATCTCGCATTAATGAAGAAGCAGTGAATATAGAAAAGGTCTATTTCTACAAAACGGATAAGAGAGTTAACCCTAAGCAAGAAGATCCCTTTTGGTTTTCCCTTGGTGAGCTGCCAGTTTTGGTGTCGGCTCCGCATGCTGTAAGGCACTATCGACAAAAGAGGATTAAAATGTCAGATCAATTTACAGGTTCTATCGTTTACCTATTAAACCAACTAACAGGTTGCCATGCTATCGCAGCGACTAAGCTGTATGCCGGAGATCCTAACTTTGACAACCCTTGTATATATAAAGAAAGAATTGCTGAGATTTGTGGTAGGGAAAAGGTGAAGTTCGTACTAGACATCCATGGAGCAGCCCGTGAGCGTGAATTCGATGTGGACTTTGGTACGATCGGCGGAAAAACTCTTATTAGGAAGACGAGGATGTTGGAATTAATTGAACGTAACTTTCAGAGCTTTGGGTTGAGCAGAATCTCCCATGACCATTTTGCAGCTTCCGGACCAAATACAATCGCCAATTATGTAGCACGTGAACTGGGAATTCCAGCGGTGCAAATAGAGATCAACAAACAATATAGAGTCCCGGCACAAAATCCCCAGGGTTTTCATCGTCTAATAGGGGCTTTAGTGGCAAGTGTCAGAGAACTCGCTTACAATAGATAAACTTCCACCTATTTTTAATTAACCAGATAATGTTTATTACATATTATGGTGAAAAAGGGGGAAGGAAATGAATAAGCCAACTATTACTTGGATCGGATCGCCAAACTTCAGTAGCCCTAGGGGTTATAAAATAATCGCGATTGTAAACCACATTATGAGCGGAACATTAACGGGTACTGATTCATGGTTTGCCAATCCTACAAGTAAAGTTAGTTCACATTTTGGAGTAGGTAAGAACGGTGCAATTCACCAATATGTTAATCTGGATAACCTTGCTTGGGCAAATGGTGTTGTAAATAATCCGAATTGGCCTTTGCTTCAGTACGGAGTAAACCCGAATTATTACACTGTTTCAATTGAACACGAAGGAGAAAGCGGAGATGTAATGCCTGAAGCGCAGTACCAAGCGTCACTAGCTTTACATCGGTGGTTGATCGAGGAATTGGGTATACCTGTGACCCGTGATAATATCATCGGGCATTATCGAATTGACTCAGTTAATAGATCAAAGTGCCCAGGATCAGGGTTTCCTTGGGATCGACTATTTAAGGATTTGCAAGGAGGAAGCGATGTGTTAAAAGTAGCTGTGTTGTTGTTTACGAAAGAGGATTATTGGGCCGGGGCTGATGTAGCAGTTAAGAATGGCAATTGCGCTATGTTTGTGCGGTCAGCAGATCAGTCTGTACCTGTCGATGCCATGAGTGCCCAGAAACTTCTTGTAGTTGGCGGACCTACGACCAAACATCCGAATGAAGTTTTACTTTCGGGCAATAACAAATACGAGACGGCCGCAGCAGTGGCGAAGTACTTAGAAAAATGAACGAATTTCTCCATTACTGTAGACTGGAAGATATAAAACGAAGCAGGTCAGCTATGGCCTGCTTCTCCATTTTTATTGGAAAAAAGATCTATTCTAAATCGCTGTCCTCGAAAATAAAAATCTCTTCAATCGTTGAATTCAGATTTATGACTAACCAGGATACACCAAAAGAGATAGCCATCCCCAGTAAACCGATCATTAATAGATCGTCACTGTCTAAGTAATTATGAAAGGCAAGAAGGATAATCCAAACGTATAAAGAAATAAAGTAGGCATAGCCGGCTGCGTACATTCTTATTTTTACCGTTCTTTCATCGTCACTGGGTATTCCAGCTTTTAGATCATAATAGGACTTTCTGATAAAGACGAAAAGAATCCCTACAAAGAAAAGCATCACAAAAATTAGGAGGACTACCACAGCGCTCTTTCTTCTTGTGGAGAGCAATTTTTAAATAGAATTTTTTTAATTTTCAATAAAATTATTCAGGGATTTGAAAAGGAGTCGACGTAGCAATAAATTTAAGAAGGAAAGAGAGTGGAATGCAGGCGATTATGTTTGTCAATAAACAGCACATCAGTGGAAATAAGCGTTTTTCTGAGGTACTCAAGGATGGTGACGAGTTGGCATTACTCAGTCCTGCAAGCGGAGGTTGAGATCGGGGCACCCTTTTTGTTCATTCTTCTTAAATTATTCTTGCCTTTGTATTTACAAATGACCCAAATAGTGTAGAATTACACTTAAGGAGGGTGTCGCAGCTTATGACGAGAATTGATTTCATAAAAATAGCCTCTGAAAAATTGAAACTCATCCGCATTGAAAGTGACTATACCCAAGATAAAATGGCTGAAATACTGGGTATATCTAAGAAAACCCTAGTTCAGATTGAAAAGGGCCGGTCCACCCTTGGTTGGGCAGGTGCCGTAACCTTGTGTACTATTTTCAAAAATAGCGAAGTCCTGGAGATGACCTTTGGAGGAGATCCTCAAGATATTATACTTTCGTTAGCCTTTACCGATTTTGAAAGGAACGAAAAAACTCTGGGTGGAAAAGTATGGTGGACTAATATTATGGTAACAGATCAATTTAGAATCCAGCAGAACTTAATTTCTGAGCATTATCGGATTCTAGATGGCCAGGATAGACGAATTTGTTCTTCCTTTGATTATGATTCTATCAAAAAGAGACTGCAGGAGCTTTCAAAGGATTGTGGGGTTTGATGTAGTGATAAATTTTATTAAAGCCTATATCAAATCAATGAGGCTTTATTACGCTTTTGTAACAGGGATTGCGGGCTGGATTGGGATGGCTTTTTACGAATACATCGCAGTATCTCCCTTTCAAACAGTGGAACTAGTTCCGGTAACAGAAAAAAAAGCCTTAGTACTAAGTATGCTTTTTCTCAGTTGGGGTATAAACCAGATTATAAATGACTACCTAGGCTTGAAAGAGGACAGGGTCAACGCACCGCACCGTCCCATGGTTACTGGCGAACTGGATCCAGGAAAAGCCCTCGCCTTAACGGGAGTCCTGCTCACTATGACGTTATTGATTACATACACGTATCTGGAACCCATTGCCCTTATTCCCGCAATCTTGGGAATAGTTTTAAATATTTTATATGAATACGCCAAAGGTCACGGTATTTTTGGTAATATCGTCTTTGGGCTGATGATTTCCACATGTACTGCCTTTGGTTTTCTAGCAGCGGGTCCAACAGAGTCCCCTTACTTTACCTCCAGTCGGGTTTCGGTGCTGATCCTAGTCGCAGTGTTGAACGGTTTGATGACCTTTTATACCTATTTTAAAGACTATGAAGGGGATAAGGCCGCAGGTAAACGGACGATCATTGTACAGTTAGGGATTGATAAATCTAGGTATCTTGCAGTGATTTCCGCTTTTCTGCCTGCATTGATATTTGCGTTCCTTTATTTTAATCATCTTATTGAAGCCAGGGTCAACACTATGTTCCTCATATTTGCTGGATTAACGTTCTTTCTGGAACTGTGGACGGGATATCTTTATTTTAAAAACCCCCAGGGAGAGAGAACTTATTATTCTTTGGTGGCAAATTTCAGGGCCTGTATCTGTGGTCAGGCAACCCTCATCGCTTTATTTAATACCGAACTGGCTATGATTCTCTTTTTAGTTTCCTATATGTTCGTAGAATTCTTATTTGACCTCCATACCGATCCTAAATCATAGCGGGAATTTGCTTCAGATGGAGTCTTATTTGATCTGAAGGCAGTTAAACTATACGAGCCACGAATCAGGGGAGGGTTGATATGAAATTATTTGAACCAGCAACGCTTGGCCCCTGCCGGTTGAAAAACAGGATTATTCGATCGGCAACCTTCGAGGGAATGGCGGATTATCAGGGCCGGCCACTACCACAATACGGACAATTGTATAAAGAATTGGCCTCAAGTGGCGTGGGAGGGATCATTACAGGCTTTGCGTATATTTCTCCTGAAGGAAAGGCGATGCAGCTAGGTCAGGTCGCAATAGATCGTGAGGAAATGGTTGAATACTTTATGCCCATTACTGATGAGGTTCACCAATACCGCTGTAAGATTTTTATGCAGTTAGCCCATACGGGAAGACAGACCCGGAAAAAAGAAACAGGACAGGATGTCTGGGGGGCGACTAATAAAAAGTCCTTCTATTTTGAGGGCTCTCCCCGAGAGTTGTCGACAGAACAGGTGTATTCACTGATCAAACGATTTGCAGAAGCAGCGATGTATGCCAAAGCAGCCGGATTTGACGGTGTCCAGGTTCATGCTGCCCATGGCTACCTTATCCATCAGTTTCTGCTCCCAACTATTAATAATAGAGACGATGAGTTTGGCATTGATGCTAAGAGCCACATAGGTACGAAATTCCTAGGCTTGGTTATCGAGGAGATCAGGAAGAAGTGTGGCGAGGATTTTGCCCTGTTAGTCAAGGTAAGTGGCAGTGATGACTATTTCACAAGATTCTCCTCCGAACAGTTTGTCAGCCTGATACGATTCCTTGATGCAAAGAAAGTTGATGGCCTAGAGATCAGTTATGGGACGATGGAGAATGCCCTGAATATATTTCGTGGAGAGGTACCCCTCAAAGCGATCTTTAAGCATAACCTTGTATTTAAAACCAACAACGGGATTAGGAAAATGCTCCATAATGCCCTGATCTACTGCTTGATGAGGGCAAAACTAAAGCCTTTTACGCCTACATATAATCTAGAGTATGCAAAAATTGCCAAAGCATTAACGGAAATTCCCATCATTAGCGTCGGTGGTTTCCGGAAGGGAGATGAAATGAGGGAGTGTCTAAACCATGACTTTGTTGATTTTATTAGTCTGTGCAGACCCTTTATTTGTGAGCCGGACCTGGTAGAAAAGCTGGAACAAGACGAGAACTATTCCTCAAAATGCGTCAATTGCAATCTTTGCGCCATTATGTGTGATTCAGACCAACCAACACGGTGTTACAGAAGAGCGTGAGATGGTAAGGTTTATGAGATAGAGAAGTGTGTGATAGGGAGGAACGCTGCGAAATGGAGATTAAATTAGAAGATCGTATAATCGGTACATTGAAGAATAATCTAGAAAAAAGATCGGAGATAAATATCGAGAGCCGTTTACTCGAAGACTTAAGGGTAGATTCCTTAGAGTTGATGATGATTCTTTCGGGCCTAGAGGATGAATTTTCGATAACCATTGCAGAAGACGATTTCTTAGATGTGGCTACTGTTAAAGATATTGCCGACAAAATGAGAGCTAGGGGTTTATGAGGTGAAAATATGTATCTGAGAGATTTTTATAATCGTTTTAGCTTGGATGAGAGCCTTAGAGAGGTCTCGGGCCATAACCCCTATTACCGAAGAATCGACTCCGGATTAGATGAAAAAATCCTGGTGAACGGTCATATGATGATTGATCTGGCATCCAACAATTATCTGGGTCTGGCTACAGACGGCAGGGTGAAACAGGCTGCTATGGAGGCTGTCCAAAAGTATGGGGTATCCCTCTGTGGCACGCCAATCGCTACAGGATATAGCGATTTGTACCAAAGGCTGGAAGAAAAGTTATCAAGCTTCATTGGACTGGAGGAGACAATCATCTTTCCTTCGTGTTATCAGGCTAATAACGGATTATTTAGTTCCATTGCCGGCCCTCAGGACCTAATCGTAGTTGACCGGTTTGCCCATTCTTCTTTGATCCAGGGGATCAAATCCGCTAGATGTAAAATCAGGCCCTTTCTCCATAATAATCTGGAGCATCTGGAAGGTATTTTGCGGCGTTCCACAGGATACCGTCAGGTCTTTGTAGTGACAGAGTCTGTGTTTTCTACTGAGGGCAGTATTGCCCCTTTCAAGGAAATCGTGCAACTGTGTGAGAACTATAACGCCTTGTCGGTAGTCGATGATTCCCACGGTATAGGAGTGCTGGGGAAATCAGGCAAAGGGATCCTTGAGGAGCAGGGAATCGAAGGATATCGAGGGATTTATACGGCGTCCTTAGGGAAGGCAATGGCCAACTCCGGTGGGATGGTCAGCGGTGAAAAAAGACTGATAGATTATCTTAAATATTACTGCCCCCACCTAGTTTATTCTACAGCACTGACGCCTGCAGCTCTGGCGGGTACCGAGGCTGTTCTGGATATCATTCAAGCTGAATTCGGAGTGCTTAAGAGTAGGGTGGTAACATATCAACAAGAGATATATAAAAGCCTTGTTGAGGGAGGACTTACAGTGATATCAGGTGATGCACCTATTAATTCCATTCAAACTGGAAGTAAAGAAGCTACGTTTAGCTTTGCCAAAAAGTTATATGAAAAGGGGATTCTCTCCACACCTTTTATTGAGCCCTCCGTCCCAGTGGGTGAAGGACAGGTTAGGTTGATTGCTGGAGCAAATCTCACCCAGGATACGATTGCGGAAGCCACGGGAATTATAAAAAGGATAGGACGCCCATGAAATATTTATTAATAATGAATCCTGGTTCTGGAGGGGGAAGCAGGGAAAAGGTTAAGAAAATCTTGGCCATCTTTCATAGAACCAATGTCGATTTCGACTACAAGTTAACTGACACACTGGAAGATGCCTATATCTTATCTGTCGAGGGAAATAAAAAGGGGTATGAGACAATAGTCGCTGTGGGGGGAGACGGAACTATTAATAGAGTTATCAACGGATTTTATGACTCCTTGGGCAAAAGGATTTCCAATTCCAAGCTGGGTGTAATTCATACTGGCACAAGCCCTGACTTATGCAAGAGCTATAATATACCACTGAACATCGAACAGGCTCTTGACACGATCCTTGCGGGGAAGAGTGAAAAAATTTCCCTAGGTAAAATAACCTATACCGCTATTTATGACAAGGGATTGGAGGGCCTGCCACTAAGTAAGGAAAATAAACATGTCCAAACGAGCTATTTCGCCTGTTGTGCCAATATCGGCCTGGGGGCTTCAGTGGCCAGAAATGCTAACAGCGGGATCAGAAGCTATATTGGAGATTTTGCGGGGACGTTTGTCTCTCTGATTAAAACCCTGTTCAAGTATCAACCCGGTAACTTCACAGTTAGTTTTGACGGACAGAAACAGGTGCTCGTAAATGTTTACAATATCGCAGTGGGAAAGACTACCTTCATAGCTTCGGGAGTTAAGGTGAAAAACCAGTTAACCCCCGAGGACAGTCGTTTTTATACCCTGTTAATCAAGGACATAGGGATAGCTGATTGGGCTGGCGTTATTCGAAAAATATACAGCGGGAAGAGCTTTGCTAATAACAAGACCATGTCCCTGCAATATGCCTCTTTGATAGCAGTGCATGGCAACAATAGAAATCCAGAATTGGAGTTTGATGGTGATCCCAGAGGGTTCCTTCCTTGTGTGATTGAAACTGCCAGGGACCAATTAGACCTAATATGCGAGGTTCATGATGAGTAAAGAAAGAGAAATGATTGAGGTTATCCATAAGCATATGCCTAGAAGTGCCAGTCAGGTTAATAAGCTCTTTGAGGCCGACTCGGAAATAGTTGATTTTCAAGGCAAGAGCCTTCTCTACAATATTGACGAATTTTCGGAAGAAGACTTACTTCGTGATGAGGACCCCTATGTGCTGGGCTGGAATATGGCAACAGGCAGTATTAGTGACATCCTGGCCTCGGGGGGAAACCCTAAATATTATGCCCACAGCTTGGTAATTCAAGATTCTTGGACGAAAGACTATGTCGAAAAATTGGCACTAGGGATTGCACAGGTACTAAAGGAAGTAGGGGCAACTTTTATCGGTGGGGATTTTGGAATTTCCAAAGCCTGGCGTTATACAGGTTCGGTGATTGGGGATTTAGAAGGCCCGCCCATGTTAAGGAGTAGGGCAAAAGTTGGTGACGGGATTTTTGTCACAGGCCCAATTGGCATCGGCAATGTTGAAGCAGCCATAGTAATGTACGCCGAGAAATCATTAGTCAAACAAATATCGGGGAAATGGAAAAACTCCTTCCGACTGAGAAGCAAAGAAGCAGAGGTGATAAAACGACACAGCTGCTGCTGTATTGATACCAGTGATGGAGTATTCAATGCTCTCAACGCTATTTCGGAGATGAGCGGGACAGGCTTCGCCGTTAGTAATCTGCCCTATGTGAAAAGTGGGTTATTACTGGCCAAAGCCCTTAACTTACCCAAAGAAATGCTGTTCTTAGGTGAATGCGGGGAATATGAACTGCTTTTTACCCTAAGTAAAGAGGCTGAAGAAGAGTTTTTAAACGAAGCCCAGGAAAAGAAGCTAAAATTTTATAAAATCGGAGAAATAAAAGAGCAGGGCAATAAATCGCTGTTGGAGAGAGGAAGGAAGATTGATTTTATAAATTACGATTTCCGTGCTAGGGACTACCTAAATCCCAAAGACTATTTGAGAACTGTTGTACATTTCCTTAAGGGGAGGCGGCCAATTTGAAACGAAGAGTTGTAATTACCGGAATAGGACCCGCCACAGCTATAGGGATTGGTAAAACGGATTTTTCCGCAGGTATTTATGGTTTAAAAACGTATATAGCAGAAGTGCCAAGCTGTTATGAACAGAACTATACGTTCAAATCCCGCTACTTCGTACCCAAGCCGGAATTTGCCTTGACCGACTTAGGATTCCATAAATCAGTGGAAGGTATGATGGAAGAATCCTCGAAACTCTCGGTATTATGCGCGAAGTTAGCTCTGGAAGATGCGGGATTTGAGATTAGCAATGTGGAAAAATATAGGCAGGTTAAGGGACTGGAAAACTGCGGTACCATTATAGGTGTGGGCATGAGCAGCCTGCAGACAGCCCTGGAATCCTACACAGCCCATATGGCCGTGACGGACCAGTCTGCGTCTGGATCTAGCCTTAATTCTAACAAACCTCGTTTCAACAGAATGGTTATTCCCATGCTTATGACAAATTCGCCTGCTGCCTGGATATCAATACTCTTCGGCCTTAAAGGGTTCAGTTATACTCTAAATGCTGCCTGTGCCTCGGGGAGCTATGCCCTTGGTGAGGCCTACAGAACTATTGTAGCCGGCAGATGCGATGTGATCCTAGCGGGCGGTGTTGAAGCCCTGACAGAAAAGAATGGTGCAATTATGAGAGGGTTTGATATGTTGTCAACCCTTACCAAGGCAAAGGACGGAAGGCCCCAGCCGTTCTCCCAGCAGAGAAACGGGTTTTTATTTAATGAAGGTGCCGGATGTGTTTTAGTGCTGGAGGAGTTGGCAGTGGCTCGGATAAGAGGGGCAACCATTTATGCTGAGATTGTGGATTATGAATCTTGCAGTGACGCATACAGCATTGTCCAAATGGATCCCTCCGGGGACAGCATCACCAAGCTTTTCCAGAAGATCACTGGGGGGGTTAAGGTTGACTATTTAAATGCGCATGGTACGGCTACAACGGCCAATGATGAGATTGAGGCCAAAGTAATCCAATGGATCTTTGGGGATAAAAACACTCAGCCGTTCATCAATTCCACCAAAGGTATCCTTGGACACAGTATCGGGGCCAGCGGAGCCCTTGAGGTAGCTGTAACTGCCCTATCTATTAAAGAGTCCATAATCCATGGGAACTTAACATCTGAATCTATAGCAAATTTGAATCTACCAATGGAGACGATGGAGGTTCCAATAGACTATGCTATATCTGCTTCCTACGGCTTTGGGGGGCATAATGCCCTGATCCTTCTGAAGAGGTATGATGAAAATGAATAAGGTCATGATTACAGGAGCGACGGGATTTATTGGCAGCCACATTGTCAGGGTTTTCTGTGAAAACCAGGTCGAGGTTGGTTGTTTAGTTAGAAAAGGTAGCAAAATTACCAACCTTGAGGGTCTGGAGGTTGAGTTCAGGATAGGTGATATCAGGAGCAGCGGGGACTTGACTAGGGCTTTCGCCGGATATGACTGGGTTATTCATAATGCCGCCAAAGTATCCGACTGGGGGGATTATAGCGATTTTTATCAGACCAATGTAACAGGCACAGTCAATGTACTGACTGCCTGTGTTCAGGCGGGGATCAAAAACGTCCTGATTACAGGGTCTAATTCCGTTTATGGAGAAGAGAACAACCTTACAATCAAGGATGAAGTGTATCCTTATAATTCCCATTACCGGTATTTCGGGGACCGCCTTTTCCCCTGTAAGTTGAATTACTATCGTGATACCAAAGCCCTGGCTAAAAAAGAGGCCCTAGCCTTTGCAACAAGGCATGATTTGAATCTGACCATTATAGAGCCAGTGTGGGTCTATGGTGAGAGAGAACTGAACGGGGGATTTTATGAATACCTTAAGACCGCCAAAATGGGGATTCCCTTTGTGCCGGGAACAAAACATAACAAATTCCACGTCATCTATGCCGGAGACTTGGCTAGGGCTTACGTTTTAGCCTATACAAAACGGCTAGCAGGCCAAAGCTGTATCCTGATCGGTAATGAACAAGCTGAAAGCATGGACAGGATTTATGGGTTATTCTGTTCCGAAGCAGGACTAAAAAAGCCGGGTAATCTTCCTAAGGCTCTGTCCTATCCAGCCGCTTTGCTCATGGAGCTTTTATACACCCTAGTTAATTCTTCGAAGCCCCCGCTCCTGACTAGGGGAAGGGTTAACATGTTCTATGATAATCTTGAATTGTCTGTGGAGAAGGCTGAGCGAATCCTCGGGTTCAAAAACTCTATAAGCCTAGAGGAAGGGATTAAACGAACAGTTTTATGGTATAAAGAACAAGGCCTGATATGAAAGCGGATTTTAGATGGGATTTGAAAGAGGGGGTGTCCTGTGGTTAAGGTAAGTAATGTTACAGGCAGGGGAAAAACAGTTTTTAACCTAAAACTAAAAATAAGCATCTTTTTTTATTATATCCCGGTGCTTTTGAAAGGGGATATTTCCTTAACAAGATTTATTCTTCTCTTAAAAAGACTGCTGCTTTTTGTGTCCAGGGTTCAGCACAATAAATTTGTAAAAATAGGTGACTTAACAAGGTTAGGACTGTATGTGCCGGGTTTTCCATCCCAAGCTTTTTACACTTCCTGTAAGAAGTTCAGTCAGTTCTCAGAAAAAATGCCATGTACAACAGTCTTGATATCGATTACGTCGGCATGCCCCTATAATTGCGATTATTGTTACCAGAAACTTGATAGGGGTAAAGATGTCGAGATAGAGACTCTGATAGCGACAGTCAGACAACTGCAGGAGATGGGGATCGCTTTTTTTAATATTGAAGGTGGAGAACCCTTTTTAGTGTATGATCGGTTAAAAAGGCTTTGCTCAGTTATTGATACTAGGTCGGAAATATGGATAAATTCCACGGGTGCCGGTATGACTAGGGAAAGACTTGAGGAACTTAAATATTTGGATGTAACCGCCATTATGTTCTCCCTGCACAGCCCCGATGCAGTTGCTTTCACCCGGTTTATGGGAAATAATTCTGCTTGGGATACTATGGAGATCGGGGTTATGATGTGCCATGAAGCAGGCCTACCTGTGACTTTTAATACCTGCCTGATGAGAGACGACTTTTATAACGGTACTTTCGAAAGGATTATGGACAAAGCTAAGAGCTACAAGGCCTGTCTGATTCAGATCATTAAGCCTAAACCAGCAGGCGGGTGGCTGGAAAAAGGAAATATTGAGTTCACCCCGGAAGATCTTGCTTATGTAAAGACCAAGGTAAACCAATACAATTTGCAGGCAGAATTCTCTGAGTATCCATCAATCTCAGCCCAGATTATTGAAGAAGATAAAGCTGTTTTCGGCTGTACGGCAGGGGGCACAGATCGATTCTACATCAATGCCAAAGGAGATATACAACCCTGTGAGTTTCTAAACATTTCCTTTGGTAATATCGCAGTGGATAAATTCGAGGATATTTATCAAAAAATGCGTGATTGTTTCCCCTGGGGTGGGGAGTGCTATCTATGCGAAAGCAGTTCTAAAAAGATTCATCAGCAATATCTGGAGAATAATTTGAAGTCACTTCCTCTCTCAAACGAGCTGTCGGAAAAGATCTACAGTTCTTGGGACCGGGGGAAAAGAACGGATTTATACGAGCGCTTGGAGAAGATGAAGTAGGTACTGGAAGTAGGTGCGAGTAGAATGGCACTTTACAGTGCCATTCTACTCGCACCTCATGGAAGAAGGTATTGTTATCCAGATAATCATTGAAAAGAAAAAGACGTGGCAAAAGAGGGTGTTCCTTGGGTTTCTTAGATTTGCGAGTTTATCTGTGTTTGGATGTATAGTGATTTCAGGCCTTGTAGGCTGGTATCTCACACATCCTATCCGTGAGCCAGTGGTTAGTAATCCGAGTGAATTTGGGTTAAAATATCAAGATGTGGAATTTTCTAGTCGGGAGGATAGTGTAAAATTGTCAGGGTGGTATATTCCAGCTGAAAATTCGAAAGCTATTGTGATCCAGGCTCATGGTTACGATGGAAGCAGGACTAAGGATAAACCGTCCTTCCCCGTAACTCAAGCGCTTGTCCAACAAGGAATCAGTGTATTAATGTTTGATTTTCGGGCCTCAGGTGAATCGGAAGGGTCGTTAGTTTCTGTTGGGTATTTTGAACAGCGTGATCTTCTAGGGGCTTTCGATTATGTCAGAAGCCTAGGGTATCAAAATGTAGGCATTATTGGCTATTCGATGGGCGCTTCTACAACGGCGGTAGTAGCAGCTAATGAGGCTGGAATTAAATCAGTTGTCCTCGATAGCCCATTTGCCGATCTAAATGAATACTTACAAGTTAATATGTCAGTCTGGACGAAATTACCTAATATTCCTTTTACCTCGCTAATTCTCCACGAAATTCCGGTCATGACAGGGATTAAGCCTGAAAATGTAAGTCCAATTAACGAAATGGAAAAATATAAAAAGAAACCCATTCTATTTATTGTCTGTGATGCTGATAAAACTATTCCAATGGAGAATTCAAAAAGACTTTGGGAAAAGGTTAATAATCCTAGAGATGAGTTCTGGATTGTTCCTGGGGCAAAACACGTAGGAGCTTATAGTGTTATGCCAGATCAATATCTCGATAAGGTTACTAAGTTTTTTGTAAGCAGTTTGTTATACAAAGAAGGAGCATACTAGCAACCGTTACAAGTTAGTGCAGCAATGGAATTACTAATATATGGATTAAATATTAAGTCTTTAGGGGGCATGACTTTGGGCAAGCCAGAAGATATTTAGAAGAGTTCAGTCGATCTCGTATTCATAATGAAGCAGTCAATGTTGAAGGAATCTAATTTTGCTAAGCGGACAAGAGAGTTAATCCTAAGCAAGAAGACCCCTTTTGGTTTTCCCTCGGGAGGCATCAGTTTTAGTGTCTGCCCCGCTTGCGGTAAGGCATTATAGGCAAAAGAAGATTAAGATGTCAGATCAATTCACAGGTTCTATCGTATACTATTGATTACCGACGTTGCCATGTTGGTTACACATTTAAACTCTTAAAGTGAACTATAACTATTTTGCGAAAAACAGAGTATATACAAGATAACTTAAAGTAATGCTTGTATTTCATAGAAATAAGTATATACTATTTATTATATAGTAAATATTTTATAAAAATAAGGGTGGTTAAACTATGGAAAAACGAAATGAGTATATTAAAAAACTTGAAGAAAACCTTAATGAATATAATAAAAAGTTAGCGATGATGAAAGGGAAAGTTGCAGATGTTCAGGAGGATATGAAAGCAGAGTATCTTACACAATTAAAAAAACTTGAAACTAAGCGGGATGATCTTGTAGTGAAATATGAACAACTGAAAGAATCTAGCGGTCACGCATGGGATGATGTAAAAATCGGAACTGAAAAAACTTGGAGTGAGCTTAAGAACTCCATTGAAAAAGCTGTATCCCGTTTCAAGTAGTGTAAGGTATTTGTTGAACAGAAGAAGACAGTATCTTCTATTTTATTTATGGGTTATACGACTTATAAAGTAATTATTATGCAAAGTCTTTTAACGAAGTTGACGATGGGGAGTGGCAAAACATCTGCTATTCCCCATCGTGTTTCACTGAGAACTATAAAAATGGAGAAGTAGGTCAGCTATGACCTGCTTCTCCGTTTTTGAAGGAGGACTGTTATACTGAATTTCCAACTGATGTTCTCTTAGTATAGATTGCGATTATTTGTTCTTGCCTTTGCCTTTGCCGTTGCCTTTATCCTTAGTTCTGTCACTAGACTTAAAATTAAATTTATCTTGAAACCACTTGGATATTTTGTTGGATAATTTATTCTGTTCGATGTATTCTTGCGGAATTTCAAAGGGAACAACGGGAACAGACTTGAGAGCTCGAGATAAGATTTCTCGAAAAACCCCGGCGGGTTCGGCGCCACCCGCAGTCACGAGGTAGTGATCTTTGTCAGTGTCATCATAGCCCATCCATACTGCGGCCGTGAGTTCAGGCGTATAGCCTACAAACCAAACATCCTTAACACCTTTGCTGATGCCTGCAAAAGTGACGGTGTGGGGAAGTTCGACAGAACCAGTTTTACCTGCAGTAGGTCGATCAAGCTTGGCATTCTTTCCAGTGCCGTTTGTAACAACATCTTGTAACATGAGGGTCATCATATAGGCTACACTTGGAGTGGTCACTTGAACTGCATCAGGATGAGCTTGGAATAAAAGATCACCTTCTTTCGAAGTAATTTTACTAATAGCATAGGCTTTATTCATAACCCCAAGATTGGCAAACACTCCATAGGCTTGCGCCATTTGAAGCGGTGAAACTCCTTTAGAAAGACCCCCTAGGGCTAAACGGAGGTTATGATCCTCTTTTTCTAGGGGAATTCCACTTCGTTCGGCGAAATCAACGCCACTTTCTATCCCGATTTCGTTCAGTAACCAGACTGCAGGGATATTCCAAGAATGCCGGACTGCCTCAAGCATTGTAATATTCCCTCGGTATTGATTGTCGTAATCCATGGGAGAGTATCCATTGATGTTTATCGGATTGTCACTGACTGTGGAATCCGATAAATAACCCTTCTCCAACGCAGGACCATAAACGGACAAAGGTTTGAAGGAAGAGCCCGGTGCGCGCACAAGATCGGTAGCATAGTTAAACCCGCTGAATACTTCGTCACCCCGGTATCCTACTAATCCTCTAATGCTTCCTGTGGAATGGTCGATAATAACCACTCCGCTTTGAACAATTTGGTCGGCTTTCCCGGAGGGAAAGAAACTACTATCATTATAGACATCCTCAGCTGCTTTTTGAATCGAAGTATCCATTTGAGTGTATATTTGCAGACCTCCATTAAGGATTTGTTCTTCCGTAAAACCAGTGCGATTAATTGCTTCTTTAACCACATAATTGACATAAGAAGCATATTGACCGGGAAGTTCATTTTGATTTCCTTTTTTCAAAACAATTGGTTGAATTATTGCTTTCGCATACTCGGCTGGGGTGATATAATTCTGTTCTTTCATCAAGGTGAGAACCAAATTTCTTCGCTCTAAGGACTTTTGCTTGTTATGAAGCGGAGAATAAGTAGTAGGAGCTTTAAGTAGTCCGGCGAGCACTGCAGATTCATCTAGAGTTAGCTTCTCAGCATTTTTGTCGAAATAGAGCTGGGAGGCATTTTGCAGACCCCAACGCCCTTCACCAAAATAAACTTGATTAAGATAATCTACTAGAATTTCATCCTTATCAAGAACAGACTCAATTTTCAAAGCATAAGCAGCTTCTTTTAGTTTTCGAGTTAGAGTTTTATCTGAAGCTAGGAAAAAATTTTTGGCCAATTGTTGGGTAATTGTGCTTCCCCCTTCGGAATAGTCACCAGAAATCAAATCACGAAATAGAGCACGCGAGATAGAGCGAAGATCGACCCCTTTATGTTCATAGAAACGACGGTCTTCTACTGCAATAATGGCGTTTTTCATCACAAGAGGGATTTGTTGCCCAGTAACGGGTTCGATTTTTGAGGATGAAAGTTCGGAAATTAGGATGTCTTTTTGGTCGTAAAAATAAGAAGGTTGAGCGAGAGGAGTCTGTAATTTGCTAATATCTAACGAAGAGATGTAAAGAGTGATGCCTCCGACAGTAAATATGCAAAGCAATAGTAAGGTAATGCCTAATCTGCTCCAAAACTTAGGCTTTTTCCATGGTTTGAAGTTTTTCAAAAAGCAAATGAATTTAGAGAATTGTACATTGATTGTCGATTTTTGGAGATGTAGAGTACTCGTTTTTTCCAACTAGGATTCCTTCTTTCAATATCAGCTTCAAAAAAGATATGAAGCTCATCGTATTATTGTACCACAATGGAATGGCCCACACTCAATAAAAAAGATAAGTCACTTAATTTCAAAAATAAAAGCTTTTCAATCACTTCAAAATTGAGGTGATTGAAAAGCTCTAAACAGGACTATTTTCTGGGGAAGGAATTAATGCCATATTGAATTTATAGGCCTTCTGTTATATATTTTATTTATACTATCTAGGCACGTATTAATAGAGAATTAAAAGAAGAAAAGGAGATCGTTGAATTTGTTTAAATTTAATGTAGAAGAAGAATTAAGCTGTAAAGTAGAAGGGTCTGGTAAGTTCATTGCTAAAAAGGGAGCAATGGTGGCCTATAAAGGGGATTTCAAGTTTGATAAGATGTTGTTAGGTCCAGATAACGATGGAGGAGTTATGGGTTCTCTCTTAGGTATAGCTAAAAGAAAACTAACAGGAGAAAATATTGAACTGATGACGGTCGAAGGTTCAGGCAGCATATATTTAGCGATAAATGCTTATCATATATCTGTTTTTGAACTTGAGCCTGGCGATTGCTTATCGGTCGAAAGTGAAAATTTACTTGCGTTTCCCATGGACGTTAAATACGATGTCCGCTTTATAGGGAGTGGAGTTTTATCTCAAAAGGGATTAGCAACCACGCTTCTCAGCAATATCTCAAACTTACCCCAACAAGTTGCAGTTATGACCGATGGGAATCCACTTATGCTTGAAGCGCCTTGTGTTGTTGATCCTGATGCTTTAGTGGCATGGACAAGCAGCCCAAATGGAGGTGGAGATCCCAGGGTGACAGCAAATAACTTCAGTTGGAAAACAGCTATTGGACAAACATCTGGAGAATCCTATCAGTTTCAGTTCAATCAAGCTAATCAAATGGTTCTAGTGCAACCCTCCGAACGATTATCTGGCTTAAAGATTAGTGTTGATTAATACAATATAAGAGAGAAATCGCTCACTTTATAATACACGTTTTGCTCCAACGTAAACAGACTTCCAATAAGTTCCTAGCGTATAAATGGTCACTCCTTTAGAGCTAGAAGCGTTGATAAATTGTCCACTACCTACATAAATTCCTACGTGATCAACGACTCCATTTTTGGCAAACGAAAAGAAGACTAAATCACCCGCTTTTAGATTGCTAAAGGAGACAGAAGTACCTACTTTATATTGATCACGCGAAACTCTCGGGAGACTTACGCCATTTTTAGCAAAAACGTACCGAGTAAAACCTGAACAATCGAATCCAGATGGTGTTGTTCCTCCGTACACATATTTAACCCCAGTATATTGCTTTCCAGTTGCTATAATTGCACTAGCTTTTGTTGCAGGAGTAGGTGAAGGTGAAGGCGCAAGGGGAGATGGGCTTAATGTATTCGAAGACCGAGAAGGTTGCGTTTTTACCTTTTTTGTTGGGGCCGCAGGACTCTTTGTTCTGGCTGGAGCTGCAGAAGTAGGAGAAGACGTACTAGAATTAACAGTAGTTGCTGTTTTGGGGTCTGGTGTACTCTTTGCTTCTTCTGGTATTTGTATTGCAATGGGGTATAAATCCCCCATTGCAGTTTGGATTGTTTTTGGGGAACCCATTACAGTTACAGGCTTAAATGTGATTATTGTCACAAATAATAAAGCGGAAAAGATGGGGACTAAGAGAAAGGTTCTATTATTATTGTGTATCATTTTCAATTTTAGTCTCCTTTCTTTGAAGTGGAGCTGAGTTTTACGGGTGCACAACTAACACAACTGAGAATGTTGTGCGAAGTTGTTTTTAAGTATAACGGGTAAGTGTAAGCTTGTCTTTAGTAGATATGTGGTATATGTGGGAAAATTATCATTGAATTATTCATAGTTATGACTCTCATGAACTATTTACTAGTGAGTAAAAATTGAGGTACATGTTGTACTGGGTGTTCAATCATAATAAGGTCAGTTTTATAGACGGAAGAAATAGTTTCAGGTTTTAATACGTCGTGGATTGTCCCATAGCTTTGAACGTACCCTTGATCCATGAGGAGAAGGCGGTCGCAGTATTGACTTGCAAGATTTAAATCGTGTAATACCATAATGATTGTAATGCCTTGAGTCCGGTGCCAATCCCGAACATGTTCCATTACGAGCGTTTGATGACCAATATCTAAGTAAGTGGTCGGTTCATCTAGAATTAGCACTTCTGGCTGCTGAACCATAGCTCTAGCTAAGGAGACCATCTGGCGTTGACCGCCGCTCAGAGTATTTACCGCTTGGCTTCGTATTTTCCAGAGGCCAAGGTTTTTAAGCACATCATGGACAATTAGTTCGTCCTGACGAGATAGGTCAGAAAGGGGCTTTAACCACGGATAACGTCCCATGGCAACGACCTCTTCGATTGTGAAGGATAGGGGAGGGATACCTTCTTGCTCCAATACAGCAATAAGTTTTGCCAGTTCCTGTTTCCGGTACGATCCTATAGGTTTATTATTTAAGAGAATTTCACCTTGACTTGGTTTTAGTAAGCCGCTCATAGTACGAATAAGCGTAGATTTGCCGCTGCCATTCGGACCGATAATTCCAAAGATCTCTTTTAGTTTAACTTGAAAGCCAATATTTTTGAGAACTGGAATAGATCCGTATTGATGCTGAACCTGCGATACATCGAAAAGGTTCATACCTGCCCCCTCCTCAGTCCTTTTTTTAGTAAGTAAGCAAAGAACGGTGCACCGATAAAGGCGGTGATAACGCCAATCGGAATTTCCCGCGAGGGAATGATGCTCCGGGCCACAGTATCTGCCCAAAGTAAGAAAATTGCTCCCGCTAGGGTGGATAAAGGAAGCAAAATACGGTGGTCAGGGCCAACTATTAAGCGCATTAAATGGGGTACAATAAGGCCAACAAACCCTATGATTCCCACTACAGAAACGGCGGCACCTGTAAGTAAGGAACCAACAATTAAAACCCAGATTTTCTTCTTTTCAACATCCATCCCGAGATGAGTCGCGGCGCTTTCTCCCAAGGAAATGAGATTGAGGTCGCGCTGCTGGAGCGCTAAGTATAGGTAGCCGAGGGCCAGATATGGGGTAAGCATGCCCACGTCAAGCCAAGAATGGTTCGCTAGGCTTCCCATCATCCAGAATACAATTTCTTGCATTTGCTGTCCAGAAATGGCGATCAAGAAAGAAAGAAAGGCACCGATTAACGATTGAACAACGACGCCTGCCAGGATTAAAGTTTCTCGGTCACGTTGGCCGTGGTGATTGGCTAGGGCCATGACGAACCAGAGAGAAAGTAAGGCTCCTATGAACGAAAAAAGTGGGGTGGTAAAATATCCAAGTAACGATGAATTTCGGAAGAAGAGCATTGAAGTTGCCGCTCCGAAAGCAGCACCCACAGACACACCTAATATGTAGGGATCGGCGAGGGGGTTGCGCAACATGCCCTGAAAGGCAACCCCTGTTGAAGAAAGCATCGCCCCTATAACGATAGCCAAAAAAACCCGAGGAAGGCGCAAGTCCCAGACGATTGCATCTTGGGCCAGTGACCAGGTCGGAGTTAGTTGAATAAGTGGGAGGTGGCTGAGGAGGATTTTAAGCGATAGTGCAAACGGTAAATGAACTGAGCCGGTCATGACACTTAATACAAGGGACAAAAGGAGGAGTGCACTAAGGCCACTCGCCCAAAAAAATCGTTTAGTTTTCAGTTTTTGCACCATGAAATACCACCCCCTCACTTGCTTAATGAAATTACTTGAAAAGATTAGGGTACAAGGCTTTAGTAATGGATTCTAAGCCATCTACAATTCTAGGTCCAGGGCGTGTCACCATGTCACTGTCTAACTCTAGCACGCGTTTATTCTTAACAGCCTCCACGTTTTGCCAGCCTTGACGGGCGATAATGTTCGCGACAGCATCTTTCTGATAGTACCCGTAGGTCTCAAGAATAACTTGAGGATTCTTAGCAATGACTTGTTCACTATTGTACTGTCCCCACCCTTGGACATCGGTCGCGATATTGTTGCCACCCGCTTTGGTCAGTAATTCGTTAAGAAAGGTCCCTTCCCCGGGGGTGAAAAGGTTCTCATCGACCTCTGTCCAGACCCTTAAACGATCCGAGTCCTGGATTGTTCCTATTTTCTTGGCAATGGTTTGTTCTTTGTTCTTCATCCCAGAAACCATCTTGTTAGCTTGTTCTTGGGTGTTAGTTAGTTTTCCAAAGGTATCGATGGTTTGGTAGGTTGCTTCGAGGCTTTGGGGGTCAATGGTGATGACTGGAATCTTAAGCTTACGGATTGCTTCAATGACCTTGTTGTCGCTCCCCATCAAACCAAGAACAATAAGGTCAGGATTTAATTTCAAAATTTGTTCTATATTGGGATGTAGGCTGTCCTCGAAGACATATTCCACTTTCTTTTGAACGTCCTTTGGGTAGTCATCCCATTTTGTGACCGCGACAACGTTCTCACTCAATCCCAGAGCAAAGAGGGTTTCAGTCGCCGAGGGAACCATCGAAATAATACGTTTCGGTTGAGCTGCTAAGGTCACACTGACTCCCGAGCTATCTTTGAGGGTTAGGGGATACGTTGTTTGGGTTGATGTCACGTCAGATTGTTCGTTTGATTTAGGTATTGTAGGTGTAGTAGGAGCTGTAGTTCCACACCCAGTGAGAAGGGTGAGGGATAATACTAAAGTAATTAAAGAGAGAATCCTTTTGTTTAGCATTGTTATCTTCCTTTCTTTTGCATGAGGAGAATAGAATATAAACCCCCATTTATCTCTTTCGATAAAAGGGGGTTTATCATGGGTGCTTGATTGCGTATACATATACTACACATTCCATAGCGCCTACTCCTTTTCCTCGAAGGACTTAAGCCCGTTATCAATGAATAGGCAGGTCTCCTGGCTAATGGTTTTGTAGTTCCACGCCTTCCCATCAAATGACAGTGGCCTATTGTGGAATACGTCCATTTACAGTGGCGGGACCGCGTCGGTGTTACCGAACTTCCCTTTTCATCCTTCTTGCAAGCAAGAAGGAAACCTATTCATCATACGCTATACGCTCATTAAATTACTGTTAGTTTAAGCTATTTTGACCATTATTTCAAGAGAACTTTTATCCAGTCGTAAGAATCCCACTTCTGTACTTCAGGATGTGGAAAAGATTTCTGAGTTTTATCAAGTTTGAAGTCTTTTAAATAATGAATTGTTAAGCAGCAACAACTCTGGATACAATGATAGCAATTCCAATCAGTAAGCCGGCAATCACAATAGCTACTGCGATGTTGTTGTTTCCAAGCTCCTTGTTGAAGTCTAAGGGAATTAATTTGTCAAATATTATATAGCCAAGAACGAGGATAATTATCCCAAGTAGACCAAACACAGCACTTAAGCCAAGGTTTGCTAAGATAGACATATGAATTCCGACCTCCTGTATTTTAAACTAAAAAAGGCAAGTAAGCGAGTTTGAGAGGGACGTTCTGGTGATTCTTGATCGATTTAACTATATGCTGATTACTACATGTCTAGAATCATTTAATAAATAATTGAAACTTGGAAATAAGTTGAATCATTTTAGTAAACAATCTTAATGAACCCAAGAATATTTATCGGTTTGGATCATTATAATCAGTGAAGGACAATCGCTTTAAGAACCTGAAACGAACAAAGGAGGATCAGACATGAAAGATCTAATTAACAAAGGGCTGGCTTTAGGCTTGGGATTAGCGGTGGTAAGTAAGGAACAAATCGAGAAGCTTGTAGACGAGCTAGTTAAAAAAGGAGAGGTTTCTGCTTCTGAATCTAAGGAATTGATTCGTGAGTTGTTCGAAAAGGGGGAAGTAGAGAAGAAAGAAATGAATGCTCGAATCCATGAGCAACTGGAAAAGCTTCTCAAGGACTTAAAAATTCCAACTAAAGCAGATCTGGAACGGTTGGAGCAGCGTATTCAAAACTTGGAAAACAAATAAGAAATCTATACCGAAAAGGTAATTCACAAATTGCCCTTACCAAGACCCACGAACTCAAAACGTAAGGGCAATTTATGAATTACCCCTACCACGAACCACGAATTAAAGGGGACGCATGTCATGTTTGGAAAAAGGATACGTCATATAAAACGCTATCGTGATGTTGCTAAAGTTCTAACTCGCCATGGGTTTGGATTCTTTGTGGAAGAAATGGGGCTTTCACATATGCTTTCCCTGCCCAAACGGCTCTTCACAAATACTGAGGAGATTGATGCATTGACGTTTGGGGAGCATATACGTCAGGTGATAGAGGAACTAGGTCCCACATATGTTAAGATCGGGCAGATTGCTAGCACTCGTGCGGACATTATACCGGAAGAAATTCTGAAGGAATTGGAAAAACTTCAAGATAACGTTCCCCCATTTTCCTTTGAAAAAGTCACTAGAATTATTGAAGAGGAACTCGGACCTTTAGAGGAAGTTTTCTCATGGATTGATGAGGAGGTTATTGCAGCTGCTTCTATTGGTCAGGTCCACCGTGCGCAGTTGCGGACGGGGGAGTTGGTGGCGGTGAAGGTGCAGCGTCCTCTGATCAAAGCCATGATCGAAACAGATTTGGAAATTCTACTGGATTTGACCACGCTAGCAGAACACAGAATGGAGCGGATGGAACGTTTTCAATTACGAGATGTTGTTGAGGAGTTTGCCAAGTCGCTGCGTAATGAGCTGGATTACCTCATTGAGGCTAGAAATTCTGAGAAAATCGCCAAACAGTTTAAGAAGGACTCGACGATTCACATACCTGTGATTTATTGGGATTACTCAACTCGAACAGTGCTTACGATGGAATTTGTGGAAGGGCTGAAACTCAATAAGTTTGAGGAGATAGAAAGAAAAGGCTATGACAGAAAAGTCATAGCAGAACAGCTTGTTCGAGCTGTTTTTCATCAGGTCTTAATTGAAGGTTTTTTCCATGCTGACCCACATCCTGGGAATATCTTTCTTTTGCAAGGTAGTGTGATTTCATTTATTGATTTTGGCATGGTTGGAAGACTAAGTTTAGAAATGAAACAAAACTTAGCGTCCTTGGTGATCGGTATGATGCGCAAGAATACGGAGAGCATGATTAAAGCAATATTGCGCATAGGGATAGTTCCGGATGAGGTCAATCTACCGCTTCTGACCAACGAAATGGACGAGTTAAGGGAAAAGTACATGGATGTCCCAATGAGCAGTATCAGTTTAGGCGAGGCGATTAGTGACCTATTTAAAGTCGCCTTGCACCATCGGATCCGTATTCCTTCAGATTTCACCTTACTGGCAAAGTGCTTACTGACCTTGGAAGGGATCGTAGAGAAACTTGATCCCCAACTTAGCATTATGGATATGGCAGAACCATTTGGTATACAGCTCTTGAAGGAACGTTACCGACCAAGCACGATAGCGGGGAGAATGTGGCACAATTTTACAGATTATAGCGATCTGCTAGTGGATCTGCCCAAGCAAATGAAGGATTTGATGCGAAATTTGATGCGAGGACGGATCCGTTTTGAAGTCAGCGTTCCGGAACTCGATTTTATTCTCAAGAAATTGGACCGTATCACCAATCAACTTTCCTTTAGTATTGTCTTGCTCTCGTTTAGTATTGTTATGGCGGGAATCATCATTGCGTCGGCTTTAGGTCACCAGCCCATATTAATTTGGCATATTCCAGCCATTGAAGTAGGGTTTACAATGGCTGCTCTCATGTTGCTTTGGTTGTTTATCTCTATTTTTAAATCCGGAAAGTTTTAGTTCGCTTATCAAAGAATTATCCGAGGATCGGGACATTAGGTTCGTTGTACCAAATGGAGATGACGGTAGCAGTTCCAGTTCCAGTTCCAGTGCTCTGAGTGATATTGACCACCTTGAGCCAGTTGTTGTCTTCTAACCATTGATTAATTTCTTTATTTAAAATCCGGGAATCCGGGGAACTGAAAATTTTGACCTTCATTGTTAATCGTCCTTTCAAATAGCCTTCTATTTCTTATGGATGGAGCCTGCAATTAATTTTGCTATCTCTAATCATACGTGAGTCGTAATGATTGTCAAATAATGTTCTAAAAATAGTGTTAATATATTTAACTATAAAGTTCTGAAAAATCTATTTATTTTTAAGGATCTCTATGATATGATATCTCTAATGAATGAGTATTCATTCAAAAGGTTTGGGGTCTTAAAGGGGTGTGATGATGTTATGGACGCGCAGCGCGAGGGTAAATTCGAACGAATTCTCGATGCTGCCATTGATGCTTTTGCAGAATTGGGATTTCACCAATGCCCGGTATCCAAAATTGCCAACTTAGCGGGAGTAGCTGAAGGTACGATATATCTATATTTTAAAAACAAAGAGGAAGTTCTGACAAGGATTTTTCAGGTCCGAATGGGTGACTTTATCACACTTATGCGGCGTGAACTCTCGCGAGAGGAAACGACAGAGGCACATTTGAGGACAATTGTTAGCACACATTTTTCTTATATGGAACAAAACAGATCGCTAGCTGTTGTGTCTCAACTGGAGCTTAGGCAATCTAATCCGCGTATTCGCCTGGCCGTTACGGGTCCTTTATTGGAGTATTTTCATCTTATTGAGGAAGTAATCCAGCAAGGTATAGTGCGGGGAGAAGTTCCCCAGACTGATCTATGGGTAGCTCGTCAAATGATTTTTGGATCCTTAGATGAGGCCACAACCGATTGGGTGCTGGCTCGTAATCCTCGGGCCCTCATGAGTGGCGTTGGACCAATGTTAGCATTATTTAAAGGCGCACTTCGGTTAAATAAACCGAACGAGATACAAAGAAGTGCCGATGAAGAGAAACGAGAGGAGGATGGAAATGAAGATTCATAAAGTAGCGGTTATAGGTTCAGGCGTGATGGGGAGTACCATCGCTGCACATTTGGCCAATGCCGGAATCCCGAGCCTTTTATTGGATATTGTCCCTTCCAAACTATCTGCAAAAGAAGAAGCAGCAGGATTGACCTTGGAGGACCGTAAGGTTCGAAATAGTATTGCCGAACTGAATAAGACAAAACTGTTAAAAATGAATCCCGCCCCATTTTTTGTCCCTGAATTTGCAGATCGGATTGAGGTTGGAAACCTAAGCGATGATTTAGCTCGTTTAAGCGAGGTCGATTGGGTGATTGAGGTTGTCGTGGAACGCTTAGACATCAAGATCGATATTTTTAAAAAAATTGCTGCGCATGTCCGTCCAGGCACGATTGTCAGTTCTAACACTTCTGGGATTTCCTTGAAATCAATGGTAGAGGGGCTCCCTGAAAGTTTTACTCGGTATTTCCTAGGTACGCACTTTTTTAATCCCCCGCGATACATGAAACTACTAGAGATTATTCCAGGGGTTAATACCGATCCAGATGTCGTCACTTTCTTGGCTGAGTTTGGAGAACGTGTCTTGGGTAAGGGGGTAGTACTAGCTAAAGATACCCCTAATTTTATTGCTAATCGGATCGGTGTTTACGGCTTAGCAGTGACACTTCAGGAAATGCTTCATTCCGGCTTGACGGTAGACGAAGTAGATGCCTTAACCGGGCCGATTATGGGACGCCCGAAGAGCGCCTCGTTTCGTACGGTCGACCTAGTTGGGTTGGATACGTTTATGCATACCGCTAATACCGTTGGTGAAGGGGCGCCAGCCGAGAAAGATAACTTTATTTTACCCGAGTTTATGAACACAATGCTAAAAAACGGCTGGTTGGGGGATAAAACAAAGCAAGGATTTTATAAAAAATCCAAAGGGCCGCAAGGGAGAGTTATAGAAGTTCTCGATCCCCAAACAATGACTTATGTACCGAAGAAAAGTGTGAAATTTGCGTCCTTAGAAAAGGCAAAAGCAGCAGGCAGTCTGACGGAGAAAATTCGAACCTTGGTTAATGGTAAAGACGCTGCGGCAGAGTTTTCCTGGAATGTTTTAAAACCAGTACTGCTTTATGCGGCTACAATAGCTAAGGATATCGCGGACAACATTACAGGAATCGACGAGGGCATGCGCTGGGGTTTTAACTGGGAAATGGGTCCATTTGAACTTTGGGATGCGCTGGGAGTCAAAGTAACAGCCGACCGAATTGTTTCGGAAGGGGGCACCTTACCTAAGTTAGTGGAAGAGTTGTTTGCTAAAGGGCTTGAACGGTTCTATCAAAGAACAGATGATGGACAGACCGCTTATTTTGAAGACGGAGAATATCTTCAAAAACCAGTAAGTCCGTACGCATTCTCGTTAAAACAGGCTCATAAGGCCGGTAAGATCATCACAGGTAATGCTGGAGCAAGCCTAATTGACCTTGGCGACGGCGTGGCTTGTTTGGAATTTCATTCCCCTAATAATTCCATTGGTGCGGATATTGTAACCATGATCCATAAGTCACTGGAAGAAGTTGAGAAGAATTATCTGGGGATGGTGATCGGTAATCAAGGTAAGAATTTCTGCGTAGGGGCAAACCTTATGCTAATTCTCTTGGAAGCCGAAGAAGAAAATTGGGATGAGATCGATCTCATGATCCGGACCTTACAAAACGAAATGATGGCTCTGAAATACGCTAAAAAACCTGTCGTAGCGGCTCCCTTCGGAATGACTCTTGGCGGCGGAGCAGAAATTTGTCTGCACTCCCATGCCATTCAAGCCTCTTCTGAAACCTACATGGGTCTCGTCGAACTTGGAGTTGGCCTAATTCCTGGCGGTGGTGGGACTAAGGAAATGGCCGTGCGAGCAATGGAAGGAATTCTTCCAGGCGTACAAGTGGCTCCTGATTACTTCTTTGCTAAACGCTTTGAAGCAGTTGCTATGGCACAAGTCTCCACGAGCGCGGAAAAAGCGCGTCAACTCGGTTTCTTGCGTGACCATGACCGATATAGTATGAACCCAGAGCATGTTATTTTGGATGCTAAAGCACGGGTTGTTGACTTGGCTCGTAACTTCAGACCTAATTTGCCGACAAAGGTTAAAATGGGGGGGGCTGGTGTTCGAGCCACCTTGGAACTAGCTCTCTATGGAATGCAACAAGGGCATTATATCTCCGAGTATGATCAGCATCTGGGCAAAAAACTGGCTTATGCTATGACCGGTGGGGATCGTCCGGCGGGGATGCTCGTGGATGAGCAATATCTCTTAGATCTCGAACGAGAAGCTTTTATGAGTTTAGTCGGCGAAGCTAAGACTCAAGATCGTATCCGCCATATGCTCGCCAAAGGCAAGCCATTACGGAATTAGGGGGGGAAGAAAAGCATGCAAGAAGCCTATATTATACAATCCAAAAGGACGGCAATCGGCAAAGCAGTCAAAGGGTCCTTAGCACAGGTGCGACCGGATGATTTAGGTGCTTATGTCATACAAGATATACTCAAAAATGTCCCTTCTCTCAAAAAAGAAGAGATTGATGACTGCGTGATTGGTTGTTCGTTCCCCGAAGGGGAGCAGGGAATGAATGTGGCCAAAATTATGGCTATGCGCGCAGGTCTTCCATTCGACGTCCCAGGCGTTACCATTAATCGGTTTTGCTCTTCAGGGCTACAGGCGATTTCCATGGCAGTAGACCGGATTCGCTTAGGAGAAGCGGAGGTTATGATCGCCGGTGGAGCGGAGAGTATGTCAGCCGTTCCACTAGGTGGCGCTAAGCCAGCACCGAATCCCTTTATGGTGGTAAATATGCCAGAAGCTTATGTGTCAATGGGAATAACCGCCGAGAACGTGGCCAGAAAATATGAAATAACTCGGGAACAACAGGATTACTTTGCTGTCCTAAGTCATCAAAAAGCATGGGCAGCTCAGACTAGCGGGCGTTTTGATGACGAGATTGTGCCAGTTCTTCTCCCTAATTGGGGAAAACCGGGTGAAAAATGGTTTAACAAAGATGAGGGTATCCGTCCGGAGACCACGCTAGAATCGTTGGCGAAACTAAAGCCCGCCTTCCTGAACGGGGGCACGGTCACGGCAGGGAACTCGTCTCAGACCAGTGACGGTGCAGCCATCACACTTCTCATGTCTGAACTAAAAATCAAGGAGTTAGGTCTAAAACCTATAGCCGTTTGGCGCGGGTTTGCTGTCGCTGGTGTGGAACCAGAATTGATGGGAATTGGACCGATTAAGGCCATTTCTAAAGTGTTAAAACAAGTCGGATTGACACTTGCAGATATTGATTTATTCGAATTAAATGAAGCTTTTGCATCACAATCACTGGCGATCATTAAGACGCTGAACATAGATGTTGCAAAAGTCAACGTAAACGGCGGGGCGGTGGCCTTTGGACATCCACTCGGCTGTACTGGAGCAAAGCTCACTGCAACTTTATTACATGAAATGACTAAGCGAAAGCTGAAATACGGCATAGTGACCATGTGCATCGGCGGAGGTATGGGAGCTGCTGGAGTGTACGAGTTACTCTAAATACGAGGGGCGAGGGGCGAGGGGCGAGGCGCGAAGATCGAGGTTCGAAGAACGAAACGTTCGAGCCTCGCGCCTCGCGCCTCGATTAAGAGGAGGATAAATAATGGAATTAGAATTACGCGGAGGCGGGTTTTTACTTGCTGAAGTTTCTCCTGAGCAAGTATACGTACGTGAGGAATTAAACGAAGACCATATGCAGCTCAAACGGATGACCCATAATTTTATGTTAAAAGAAGTTGCTCCGAAGATTGAGCAAATGGAGGAGCAAGAAGAAGGCATTGTTCGAGAGTTTATGCGCCAGGCTGGAGAATTGGGATTACTTGGGCTCGAAGTTCCTGAAGAATTCGGTGGACTTGCCTTAGACAAGGCCTCTACTGTGGTTGTGGGTGAAGAGGTTCCCATCGGGGCATCGTTTGCAGTTGCTTATGCTGCGCATACAGGAATCGGGACCTTGCCAATCGTATATTTTGGAACACCAGAGCAAAAGGCCAAATATCTTCCGAGTCTGGCTAACGGTGAAAAAATTGCAGCATATTGTTTGACTGAACCTGGTTCAGGATCGGATGCTTTGGGTGCAAAATCCACCGCTGTTCTGAATGCAGAGGGAACCCATTATAGTCTGAACGGAACAAAACAGTTTATTACCAATGCCGGTTTTGCCGATGTTTTCCTCGTCTATGCAAAAGTTGACGGAAAATTGACTAATTTCATCGTCGAGCGTGAAACTCCGGGTCTATCCTTTGGACCGGAAGAGAAGAAGATGGGAATTAAAGGGTCATCTACGCGACAAGTCATCCTAGAAGAGGTCTTGGTCCCCGTCGAAAATGTGGTGGGAGAAATTGGACGTGGGCATGTTGTTGCCTTCAATATCTTAAATGTTGGTCGTTTCAAACTGGCAGCTGCCGCAATGGGAAGTGTCCAACTGATTATGGAGACAACCTTAAAGTATGCCTCAGAGCGTAAGCAATTCGGAGTTGCACTCAACACTTTTGGAGTGATTCAAAATAAGATTGCGGAAATCGCCACCAAGACATATATGGCTGAGAGCGTCGTTTATCGGACAGCTGGTCTTATGGAAAACGGGTTCCATGGTCTTGATCTAACGGTTAATTGCAGCAAAGAGGCTGGCAAGGCATTAGAAGAGTATGCCATTGAGTGTTCTCTCAATAAAGTTTTCGCCTCTGAAGTCTTGGATTTTGCCGTGGATGAAGGGGTCCAAATTCATGGTGGTTACGGATTTATCAAGGAATATCCGATTGAACGCATGTATCGGGATTCCCGTATCAATCGCTTATTTGAGGGAACAAATGAGATCAACCGCCTGCTTGTGCCGTTAACTCTTCTGAAACGTGCTATGGCTGGTGAACTTCCTTTGCTTCAAGCGGCTCAAGCAGTTAGTAAGGATCTAGTTTCTGCCGGAATGAGTGATGCAGAAGGATTAGAAGGACTCAATCAAATGACACAGAAGGCTAAGAAATTGTGCTTAATGGCTGCAGGGCTTGCAGCTCAAAACTTAGGCATGGGCTTAAAAGACAATCAATATGTCTTAACGGGCTTGGCTGAGATGGTCCTCCAAGTCTACGCTATGGAAAGTGGTGTTCTACGAGCTCAGAAGGTTCAAAACCTTAACGTTTCCGACGAGCATAAAGAGTTCGTCGAGAAGGCTGCAACATTAGGAGCCTTTGAAGCGTTTGTTATTCTCGAGCAACAAGCTAAAGAAGTTCTTTGTGCTGTCGAGAAAGGGGATTCCCTCAGTACTGTGTTAGCCGGCATGCGTAAACTAGTACGTCGCCCAACTGTGGATATGATTGGGATGCGCCAAGAAATAGCCAAATATGTCATCGAAAAAGAACAATATCCAACTCACTAATAAAGTGAAAAGAAGGTACACGAGAAAAGGCCATCGTCTTGGTAGGACATGGCCTTTTTGGGTACGAGAAAAAACTATATGTATAGAATTGGAGTTATTGCAAAGAATATATAGCAAATAAGGAGGTGCTTTATATTGCCACTGCAATTATCACAAAAGGAAAAAGCGTTGTTGATGGATCAAAGAACTCATGAGGAAACTTGCGTCGATAAATATACTAAGTATGCTAATCAAGCCCAAGATCCCCAATTAAAACAGCTCTTTAACTCTTATTCAGCTCAGGAGCAAGAACACTTGAATACGGTAAATCAAATTTTGAGCGGACAGGTTCCCAGCGTTGGTGGACAACAAAACCAGGGTCAACAACAAGGCCAACAACAAATGGCCGGCGGAACTCAAGCCCCAATGACCTCTTCGGTCCAAGGGAACTATAACCAAGAGGATGCTAAACTTTGTACAGATATGTTAATGACAGAAAAGTTTGTGTCAGGAGCCTATGATACTGCGATCTTCGAGTTTAGGGACACTAATATCCGGCAGGTCTTGAATCATATTCAAAAAGAAGAACAGCAACACGGAGAAGGGATATTCCAATATATGCAGAGCCAGGGTATGTATCAAGTACAGTAATTATAACTCCCATAACTTTAATTCAAGAAGCACCTCATTAGGTTGGGATGCTTCTTTTTTGGTGTCATTTCCATTTTGAGAAGTATAGTACTTAATGTATTTTCAAAAGTACAGTGCAGGGAATGCTTCCTGCACTGTACTTTTGCTTTCTGCACTGTGAAGGGTGTTAAATTATATTTATCGTGAGTGGTCTGGCGTTTTTAAATTTCAAGGAGTCTACCCCCACCGAAGTGGAAATCGGAACACCCACTTATAGAAGTGAGAGTCTCGGAATTGAAAAAGTGGAAAATAGTATAATAGTAATCGACTTTTTCTGCTCGGTGTTTGTGACTTTTTATGTAAGAGGAAGAAAGCTTAAATCTAGAGGATCTGTTATAATAAATAACAAATGATGTGCGTAACAAGTAGAGAAGGGATAACTAGGGTGAAAAAGAATAAACACTTCCCTATCGTTGGTATTGGTGCTTCCGTAGGAGGGTTGGAGGCTCTGATAGCTTTCTTGAATAATGTGCCTGAAAATTGTGGGTTGGCTTTTGTGATCATTCAACATATGGAACAAACGCGTAAAGGCATTTTAGTAGATTTACTGCAGGGTGCTACTACTATGAAAGTTGTTCAGGTCAATGAGAATACATCTGTTCAGCCGAACTGCGTCTATGTAATTCCGCCGAATAAGGAAATGTCTATCCAACACAGGGAACTGAGCCTTTTTAATTTTGTTGAGCCACATACTCTGCATCTGCCCATAGATTTCTTTTTTCGCTCCTTGGCTGAGGACCAACAGGAGAAAAGTATTGGTGTCATCCTCTCAGGCATGGGTACCGACGGTACAGATGGACTCAAAGCTATCAAGGAAAATGGGGGAGCTGTTTTTATCCAAGAACCGTCTTCGGCTAAATTTGATGGCATGCCCTGTAGCGCCATTGAGACAGGCTTAGCAGACATTGTAGCTCCGGTGGCGGCTTTACCGTCAAAGATTGTATCCTATCTTGAGCACAAACCCTGGATCGACAGGCCTGATCAGGACCAGGCAGATAAACTCATGAGTGGCTTAGACAATATTATGATTCTGTTACGGTCTCATACAGGGCATGATTTTTCTTGCTATAAAAAGAACACTATCTACCGTCGGATTGAGCGGCGTATGGGTATCCATCAAATTGACACGGTTGCCAAATACGTCATTTTTTTGCAGGAGAATCCTCAGGAACTGGAATTGTTATTCAAGGAATTTTTAATCGGGGTTACCAGCTTCTTTCGTGAACCGATGGAGTGGGAATTATTAAAGAACACAGTTTTACCGGAACTCTTGGCTGGACGGGCACCCAGTAATACACTTCGGGTTTGGGTATCCGGCTGTGCCACAGGGGAGGAGGCTTACTCCTTAGCTATCGTCTTTAAGGAAACTCTGGACCAGTTAGAACCTTCTCAAGACTTTTCTATGCAGATTTTTGCCACCGATCTGGACCGTGACGCCATTGATAGAGCGCGGGAGGGTATTTTTCCAGCTAACATCGCGGAAGATATGTCTTCGGAGCGCCTGAATCGGTATTTCGTCAAGGTAGATCGCGGCTATCAGGTTGTCAAGTCCATTCGGGATATGGTCATCTTTGCTCAGCAAAACATGATTAAGGACCCGCCCTTCACCAAGATCGATATTTTGACCTGCCGCAACCTACTTATCTACTTGACGTCAGAAGTGCAGAAAAAGCTTATGCCGCTTTTTCACTACAGTCTTAATCCTGGCGGTTTTTTGTTTTTAGGAAGCGCCGAGGCTGTAGTGAACTTTACAGATCTATTTAAACCACTTGATCGCAAATCTCGAATCTATCAGCGACTCCAACCCCTACTTCAGTCGGAGCCTGTGGAGTTTCCTACCTCCTTTGCCCCCGCTAAGTCTACAGGGATTCAGCAATCGGTGATGGTCCAGAATCCAGCAATGAGGAATTGCAATCTAGCAACGAAGAACTCCAGTCAACAAACGAGGAACTGACCACAACTAAGGAAGAAGTACAGTCCTTAAATGAAGAGCTTAAGACGGTCAATTTTGAATTGCAGGTCAAGTTAGACGACCTGTAGCTAGCCAATAATGACATGAAGAATTTACTGGACAGCACGAATATCGCCACCTTATTTTTGGATAATTCATTGTGCGTCAAGCGCTTCACTAACCAAATGTCTGTGGTCTCTAAGTTGATTTCGAGTGACGTCGGTCGACCCATCACCGATATCGCATCTGATCTTTTTTACCCTGATAGGAAATCAAAACTTTAGATTATATTACACTAAATTCGAAAGCACTGTAACCCTTACAATTATCCCCAAAAGCTTCTCTTGCTCATCTACCACAGCAATCGGATACTTTGTTTCCGTAGCTAGCGGAATTAGCTCTTGCATATACGTCTCAGGGGTCGTTGTGAAGAAATCATGGGCTAGAATATCCTTCAGCGTCTTATTGTTTCTTAGAGCATCAAGGGCATCATCGATCGTGATCAGACCGAGAAGTCGACGATCATGGTCAAGTACAAAAATACTGGAAATACCACTCTGTTCCATTTCCTTGATCGCGACCTTTAGTCCATCCTTCACAGAGATGAGCGCCGAGGGCTTAAACATAATATTTTTTGCTTGTAGAACTCTCGAGCGGTCAATATCTTGAACGAATTTTTGAATATAATCGTTCTTGGGTGTCGCTAAAATCTCATCGGGGGTGCCAATTTGCTCGATGATGCCATCTTTCATGATGGCAACCCGATCACCAAGCTTAAAGGCTTCATTGATATCATGAGTAATAAAGATAATCGTTTTTTTCAGTCGGGACTGAATATCGAGAAGTTCCTGCTGCATCTCCCGTTTGATCAGGGGATCAAGGGCACTAAAGGGTTCATCCATGAGTAGGATATCTGGATTTGTAGCCAATGCTCGGGTTAACCCTACTCTTTGCTGCATTCCACCACTTAACTCATTTGGGTATTTATCTCCCCAGCCTTGAAGTCCAACACTTTCCAAAGTGGTTTGGGCAATCTCCATTCGTTCTGATAGCGGTAGCCCTTTGATTTCGAGTCCGTAAACCACATTATCGAGGATGGTTTTATGAGTGAAAAGTCCAAAGTGTTGAAATACCATGGCCGCCTTGCTTTGCCGATATTTCTTAAGTTCTTTATGGTCGTATTGGACGATATCCTCCTTATCAACCCATATCTTGCCATCCGTAGGCTTATTCAGGAGGTTAAGGCAGCGAATTAACGTCGATTTTCCACTCCCCGACAGACCCATAATGACGAAGATTTCCCCTTCAAGCACCTCAAAGGATACATTATAAATTCCCACAGTATGACCTGTCTCTTGAAGAATTTTATCCTTGGAGACTCCCTTTTTTAATTGAGGTAAGACTGAACGGGGGGTGCGACCAAAAATTTTGGTTAGATTTTCGACTTTGACTTTAACAGCATTACTCATTCTTCAAGCCCCCTATTCTGGAA